>Ga0181525_10000098_pt1 | contig 78746 bp, 65 predicted proteins | sample PEATcosm2014_Bin_48_FD_121100 | JGI IMG/M metagenome (GOLD analysis project Ga0181525, IMG submission 121100) | Peatland microbial communities from MTU Mesocosm Facility, Houghton, MI, USA - PEATcosm2014_Bin06_10_metaG | ecosystem: Environmental > Terrestrial > Soil > Wetlands > Peat | place...
CTGTCGTTCCTCGAATTCAACTACATGATCCTGCAGGCCTACGATTTCGTCGAGCTGCACAAACGCTACGGCTGCGTGCTGCAGATGGGCGGCTCGGATCAATGGGGCAACATCGTCAGCGGCATCGATCTCGGCCGCCGGCTGCACAACGCGCAACTGTTCGCGCTGACGTCGCCGCTGATCACGACCTCTTCGGGCGCCAAGATGGGCAAGACCGCCGCCGGCGCGGTGTGGCTTAACGCCGAGATGGTGAGCCCGTACGATTACTGGCAGTACTGGCGCAACACCGAGGACGCCGACGTCGGCCGCTTCCTGAAGTTGTTCACGGTGCTGCCGCTTGCCGAAGTCGCCAGATTGTCGGCGCTTAAGGGCGCCGACATCAACGAAGCGAAGAAGGTGCTGGCGACCGAAGCGACCGCGCTGGTGCATGGCCGCGCCGCCGCCGAGGAAGCCGCCGCCACCGCGCGCACCACGTTCGAGGAGGGCGGGCTTGGCGCGAGCCTGCCGACGGTCGAGTTTTCCCGCGCGGAACTCAAAGCCGGCGTCGGCGTGCTGACCGCTTTCGTCAAGGCCGGCCTTGCCACTTCGAACGGCGAGGTGCGCCGCGCCATCGCCAACAACGCCATCATGGTCAACGACATTCGCGTCACCAGCGACAAGGCCGCGATCGGCGAACAGGACGTGACAACGGAGGGCGTGGTGAAGCTCTCGCTCGGGCGAAAGCGCCACGTTTTGCTCAAGCCGGTCTGAGCATCGTCGTCCGTCTAGTGTGGTATATCGCCGGTGGTATCAGTGCCGCTGGTGGGGAATTCGAAGATCTTGCGCAGCAGTCCCGGCGCCAGCGCCGATATCGGATTGATGCGCAGCACCGGATTGCCCGGCCGTCCGACCACCTCATAGGTGAGGCCGAACAGCCCCTCTTTGTCGCCGCCCATGAACAGGCCGACCAGCGGGATTTGTCCAAGCAGATTGTTAGGACCGTACAGCGGCACCAGCGTGCCGCGCAGGTGCACTTCCTGGCCGGCGTAATCGACCACGCCGTCGATGGTGCCGCCCAGGATCGGCCCGCGCACCACCCCGTTACGCAAGCCGACACGCCCGGGCATGCGCGCAAATTCAACCCGCATGTTGGAGAAGTCGATGGCGTTGGTGTTGCGGCGGTTCTGCGGCCCGGTGGTCACGGCGCGCTCGAGTTGCGTTTCGTCGTGGATGGCGAAGCTGCGAACGCTGAGAACGCCCTGCTGCACCGGGTTGACGGCGGACGGCGAATCCATCGCAATCGCCATCTGTCCGCCGGTCATGCGCGAATAGACGTCGGTGAAGCGGAAAAATGCGCCGGCGTCGGTGCTCTCCAGATACACAACCTGGCGTCCGCCGGTGCGGCCGCGCAGGTCGCCGGTCAGCGTCGCATCGCGCCCGATCTTGGCATTGAGTCCGAAGCTTCGCACCTCACCGGCCCGCCGCGACATTTTCAGATCGAGCCCGCGCAGAGCCTCGCCGTTGAAGCCGACCACCGCGCCAAGCTTCATGTCGAGGTCGAGATCGATGGTCCGGCGCTTGCTGCTCGGACTACCCGCCGCTCCAGCCGCGGTTTTGACGAAGGCGCGCCCGTCATAGACCTCGCCGCGCATCACCACGCGTAGCGCGCCGTCGGCCGCGCGGTCCATCTTGAGGCTGGTACGGTCGCCGTCGGAGAAGCCGTAAGCCGGGAAATTTGCCGATTGAACCTCGCCGGAGCCGTCGAAGTCGATGGTGCCTTTGACGCCGCCGCCGGCGCCCTCGATTAGCAGATCCTCGATGCGGATCGATTGCGGCTTGGTCGCCAGCACGAAGGTTGCGCGCGCCGGTTTGCCGGCGGGCTTAGCCCAGCCGGGCAAAAGACCGTCGATCTGCGCCGGCGTCAGATCGGCCTCGACGTTGAACCGGCCTTCCCGATCGGAGCCGGTCGCGACCCGGCCAACGACGCGGATCGGAACGGTGCCGCTGACGGTTTCGCCGAGGTCGAATCCGAGATTGTTGCGTGCGGTCTCGTCGAGCATGCCGGAAATGCGGACTTCGGCGTCGGCCTCACTACGCGATTTGCGGTATTCGAGGCTGGCAGGCGCGCCGGCGATCCTGACATCGCCTTTGAGCTGGAAACCTTGTGGCGTGGCAATCGCTTTTAGCAGCGCGGCCTCGACTTTTTGTCCCATGATCATGCGGTCGGCGGAAAAGTTGGTCGCGTCGACCGCGATCGAATAGTTGGTCGATCCCGGCGGCAGATCCGACTTGAGCGGCATTCCGAGCGTGACCTGTGCGCTCAAATTCCCGCGCATCGCCGACGGCTCGAATGGAGCGTCGGAGACTTCGCGCAGGCGATCCATGCGGAGCAGTTCGGCGGCGGCCTGGACCGGCCCTTCGAGCTTGAAATGCACGCGCGCCGGCGGCGCGTGCGGGGCCGTGTCGGGCACCTCGAAGACGCCGGACGAAAAGCCCAGCTTACGCCCCGAGGGCAGATCGGCCACCGCTTTGCCGAGCGAGATTACCGCGTCGCGCCCGACAATATGCACGTTGAGGTCGGCGTCGCGCAGCGCCGGCAGGCCGTCAACCGGACGGATGACACAACCGGTCGCCAGCGCTTCGATCGACAGCCCGTCGTCGGCGACCGGCGGCCCGCTCGCTTTGAGGTTTTCAAGCGGTGAATTCACCGCGATGACGATGCGCTCGACGGTGCCGCTCACGAGGTGTTCGTTGAACCAGTCGCGCACCTTGGGCGTAATGAAGACCGGCCACAACCGCTTGAGCGCCTCGACCGGCATCCGCGTTCCGGCGACGCCGGCCGCCAGATGAACGTTGTCGCCGGTAATATCCATATTGCCGGACATGGCGACGCCGACGCCGGTGTTACCGAAATCACCCTCGTCGACCGTGAGCCGCTGTTTGGTCGCATCATAATGGCCGCTCACCGCGATGCGGTTGAGGACCAATGGTTCAGCCCCCTCGCCCTTTGCGTTGAGCACCACCGTGCCGGCGCCGACCCTGAACTGCCAGATGCCGCCGGGCTCCGGCGGCGCTTCGACCCGGCCGAGCAAGGTGATGCGGTTGCCGCCGGAAAGGATTTGGAACGGCACCGAAAGAATGCGGTTCTCGCCGTCCCATTGCAGCTTGAATTCGGCGCGCTCAATGGTGATGCGGCTGTCTTCGTCATTGGCGTCGCCGATCGAGCCGGCCTCGGCAACAATGCGGCCGGTGAGCGTCTGCGGCAGCCCATCCGGACCGATCTCGCCACTCAGGCTTGCCGACAATGGCGTGTCGAATTGCAGACTGCCGTCGCCGAAACGAGAGGCGAGCAGCAAGTCGCTGGCGGAGACGCGACGAGCCTCAAGCTGGATCTTGCGGTAGCCTTGGCGGATCGGCGTGACCGCGGCCGTCAGTCCCCACGGCCGCGCCGGATTATCGGAGCCAACGGTCAATTCGACTCCGCCGTGTACGCGTTGCACGCTCAGGCTGATGTCTTCGAATTTCCAGTGCTTGCCGGTGCGCTCGTCGTCGACTGTCAGATTGCCGTTCTTCAAACCGAGCTCACGCAAATCATGACCGTCGAGCCCAGTTTCCCCGATGCCATCGATCCAGGAGAGAAGCGCGGCGAATAGGTCGCGGGCGCGGCGCGAAGTCGCCGGCTGGGTGTCCGCCGATCCCGGGTGCGGCGGCGCGGCGGCGGTGGACGGTCCGGGCGTTTGCCGCTTTTCCTGCGACGAGCGCAGCAAAGCAGCGGCGGCGGTGGCGGGGACGGCCGCAGTCGCGATCGGATGCTTGTCGGCGCCGGCGAAGACGGTGACGCCGCCGTCCTGCTCGATACGCACGGCCATCTCGGCGCCGACCAGACTGAGGCTCTCGGCGTGCACATGGCCGGTCAGCAGGCTCATGCCCGAAACGTGGACTTCCGCCTTCGGGGCGCTCGCAACGATCGTGCCGTCGGCGTCGCGCACCACGATGTCGCGGATGCGCACGGCAGCACCCGTGCCGGTGCGCTCAATCTGAGTGCCGCCGACCTCGACGTGACGGTTGCTGCCGAAATTATCCTCGATCGCGGACGCGAGCCACGGCGTCACGATATCGACCTGAATGGGTCCGGCGGCAAGCCGCCACCATAAAGCGATGCAGCCGAGAACAACCAGGCCGCAGAACACGCCGATGCCGATTAAGCCGCGCCGGATGAAACGCCGGTAGTGCGTGAGCAGGAGGCGAACGCGCGAAACGGAAGCACGGTCGCCCGCGCGGCGGGGCCCTTCGGCCGCCGGACGCGGCGGCCGGCGCAGCGGAACAATCGACCTCCATCGCGGAAGCGGCGCGCGCTGCCTGTGCTGGTTGGTCATGCCGCTGGAGCGTCCCCTCGTCCGTGGCGACTTTTATTGCGGACCGTTTGCGCGGAAGCCCCTATGACACCCAATCTATAAGGGATTCCCGATCCCGCATCCACCATCCACCATCCCAGGCTGCGACACCGGGCAGGCCTGCAACCGTCGACCCCGCGCACGCGCGAGCATATTCTCTGCGTCATAATGAGGCTCCGAAAGCGTCGAAAGGAAGGCATATGGCCCGCGAACTTGCTGCCGGCATGAAAGCGCCGGCGTTCACGTTAGTCCGCGACGGCGGCGCTACCGTTTCACTGTCGGACTTCGCCGGAAAGAAACTCGTGCTCTATTTTTATCCGCGCGCAGATACCCCTGGATGCACCAAGGAGGCGATCGATTTTTCCCGGCTCAAGGCCGCTTTCGGGAAAGCCGCGACTGAAATTCTCGGCGTCTCCGCCGATCCGGTGCCGACCCAGGACAAGTTCAAAAGCAAGCACAAGCTGTCGATCGCGCTCGCCTCGGACGAAAAGCACCCCATGCTTGAGGCCTATGGTGCATGGCGGGAAAAGTCGATGTATGGGCGGAAGTTCATGGGTATTGCCCGCATGACCTTTCTGATCGGGCCGGACCGGCGCATCGTCCAAATATGGCCGAAGGTTTCGGTGAGCGGACACGCCGAAGAAGTGCTTGCGGCTGCCCAAGCGCTTTGAAACCACGGGCGATTGAAGTTGCCGAAACATTTACCTATTGCCGCAAAATGTTAGCGGCAATTTCCTGAAAATTAACCATAAACGCCTCAAATCTCTCTCTTGTGCGGCCGAAATCGGCCCGGGTGGGAGCGTCGATGTCGGGCTGGAGAGCGGCGGAACCGCGGCGGAAGGTGCGCTACAGCGCGCATATCGAGCCGATCGAGCGGAACGAAAATTGGACGCCGGCCGGCGCAGGATACACGATCACGCATGCGGGGCGGCAGTTCCGGCTCGGTCCGGTCGCGTTCTGGATCGCGGTCGGCGCCGTCGTGGTCATGGCCGGCTGGTCGGTTACTACCGCTACCTATTTCGCCTTTCGCGATGACCTCCTCAAAGGCCTGATTGCGCGCCAGGCCGAACAGCAATACGCCTACGAAGACCGCATCGCCGAGTTGCGCGCGCGCATCGACCGCACCACCAGCCGCCAGCTGCTCGATCAGGAGCAGTTCGAGCAAAAACTCGACGATCTATTGCACCGCCAAACGGCCTTGGAGTCGCGTGCGGCGGCTCTAGTCGGCATCATCGACACGCCGACCGGCTCGCTGCGGACTTCAAAGCCCGGCGACTCCGTCTCGGTGCAGCAGGCGCGGGATCGCCGCTCCTCGCTTGAACCCGACGCGGCGCCGTCCGGCCGCAAAGCCGCCGATGTCGGCGTGAAGCTATTGCGCATCGAAGCCTCACTCGATCGCGTCGATCGCCGCCAGTCTCTAGCGCTGGCGCAAATGCAGGAACGTTACGAAGGCAAGGCGCGCAAGCTGCGCGGCGTGCTCGCCGAACTCGGCCTGAAGCTCGACACGCCGACGCCGGGCGCGAGCGGCGGCCCTTTCGTACCGATTAAACTGCCGGGTGAAGGTAATAGCTTCGAGCGCACGATCACGCGCATCAATATCGCGCGCGCGCAAGCCGACCAGCTCAGCCGCAATCTGATTTTTGTCCCCGTGCGCAAGCCGTTGCCCGGCGAACTCGACATAAGCTCGACCTTTGGCGTGCGTGTTGATCCCTTTCTCCACATCGCGGCAATGCACACCGGCATCGACTTGCGGGGCGACATCGGCGAAGCCGTGCATGCCACCGCAGCCGGCACCGTGACCAACGCCGGTTGGAGCGGCGGCTACGGCAAAATGGTCGAGATCGATCACGGTAACGGTCTTTCCACCCGTTACGGCCACTTGTCACAGATCGACGTGAACGTGGGCGACGAGGTCCGCATCGGCCAGATCATCGGGCGGATGGGCTCAACCGGCCGGTCGACCGGCCCGCATTTGCATTACGAGACCCGCATCGACGGCGAAGCGGTCGATCCGCAGAAATTCCTCAACGCCGGCGCGCGGCTCGACGGCGGATAATGCCCGCCGGCGGATCGCCGCCTCGCTATTCGGCTGTTAGCCGCCTAAATATTAACCCGGCATGATCCGGGTGCATCATCTAAATAACTCGCGCAGTCAGCGCGTGCTCTGGCTGCTCGAGGAAATGGGCACGCCCTACGAAGTCGTCCGCTACGAGCGCAACAAAAACATGCTGGCGCCGAAAGAATTGCGGGGGGTGCATCCGCTCGGCAAATCGCCGGTGATCGAAGATGGCGGCAAGATATACGCCGAGACCGGACTGATTATCGAATATCTGGTCGACCAATACGGCCCCGCACTCGCGCCGGCCCGCGATTCCGATTTGTATTGGCGATACAAATACTGGCTCAACTATGCGGAGGGCTCGCTTATGCCGCCGCTCCTGCTCAAGCTCATTGTCGACCGCCTCGGAATGTTGGGCTATCCGGCGCGACCGTTCGTCAAATCGCAACTCAAGCTGCATCTCAACTTTCTGGAAGCCGAATTGGGTGGCGCGCCGTGGTTTCTCGGCGAGCGGTTTTCCGCCGCGGACATCATGCTGAGCTTTCCGCTGGAAACCGCCACCAGCCGCGCCGGACTCGATCATACGCGGCCAAGGCTGATGGATTTTCTCGCCCGCATCCATGCGCGACCGGCTTACCGGCGCGCGATCCAGACCGGCGGTGCTTACAGATACGCGGAGTGACGCCGCTACTCGGCGTCTTCCACCGTCTCGGCCTCGCCGCCGAATGACTTTTGGGCCAACGCTGCTTCCATGAACTGATCGATGTCGCCGTCCAGGACGCCGCCGGTGTTTGAAGTTGAGACGCCGGTGCGCAGGTCTTTCACCATCTGATAGGGCTGCAGAACGTAAGAGCGGATCTGGTGGCCCCAACCGATATCGGTCTTGGCCGCCTGATCGGCGGCAGCCTTTGCTTCGCGTTTCTTGAGCTCGGCCTCATAGAGCTTGGCGCGCAACATCTGCCAGGCGCGCGAGCGATTGCGATGCTGCGAGCGGTCGTCCTGGCACACCACCGCGATATTGGTCGGAATGTGCGTCAGCCGAATCGCCGATTCCGTCTTGTTGACGTGCTGGCCGCCGGCACCGCCGGCGCGCATGGTGTCGACGCGCACATCGGATTCCTTGATATCGATATTGATGCGGTCGTCGACCACCGGATAGACGGTGACGCTGGCGAACGACGTGTGCCGGCGCGCGTTGGCGTCGTAGGGCGAGATGCGCACGAGGCGATGTACGCCGTTCTCGGTCTTGAGCCAGCCGTAGGCGTTGCGGCCCTTGACCTCGATAGTGGCGGATTTGATGCCTGCCTCTTCTCCTTGCGTCTCTTCGATGTAGTCCACCTTGAAGCCATGCTGCTCGGCCCAGCGCACATACATGCGCAGCAGCATGGCGGCCCAATCCTGGCTTTCGGTGCCGCCGGCCCCGGCATGGACTTCGAGATAGCAATCGTTGGCGTCGGCCTCGCCCGATAGAAGCGCCTCCAGCTCGCGGCGGGAGACCTCGCCCTTGAGCTTGCGCAACGCCGCTTCCGCCTCAGCGATCGTTTTCTGATCGTTCTCGGCTTCGCCGAGCTCGATCAGCGTGAGCTGATCGTCGAGCTCCTGATCGATGCGCGACAGCACGTTGAGCTGATCGTCAAGCGCCGTGCGCTCCTGCATGACACGACTCGCCCGCTGCGGGTCATTCCAGAGATTAGGGTCTTCCGCCTGCCGGTTCAGTTCGGCAAGCCGCGTGCGCGCTTTGTCGACGTCAAAGATGCCTCCTCAGCAGGCCCAGGGACTGCTTGATGTCGGCGACGATGCTCTCGGTTTCGGCGCGCATGATGGGGAGCGATGTAATGCTTTTGCCGCGGCGCGCGCAACGCGCCGAAGGTTCAGTAGAGCCCGCCGGTGCCAGGGTGCACGGCACCGGACGCTGAATCTGGCGACACCGGGATCAGCCCGCCGCTGGGTGTGTCGGCGCCGATGACGGAGTAGCTGTCCGGCGGCGCGGTGCCAGGCTTGAAAGCTTCCAGAATGACCTTGGTGTTGCCCGGAGTTGCGCGCATGCCGGTTTTCGCGTCCACCCGGATCAGCTTGATGCCCGGCGGGACGCGGAACGGAATCGGCGGCTTGTCGACGAGCGCAACCTTGAGAAAATCGCGCACGACCGGCGCCGCGAGATGGCCGCCGGTTGCAAGCCGCGCGATATGGCGCGGCTTATCATAGCCCATATAGACGCCACAGACGATGTCTGGCGAGTAGCCGATGAACCAGACGTCTTTCTCTTCGTTGGTGGTGCCCGTTTTGCCGGCAATCGGCTTGCCGACATCGCGCACGACCGTCGCCGTGCCACGCTGCACGACGCCCTCCATCATCGAAGTGATCTGGTAGGCGGTCATCGGATCGATGACCTGCTCGCGGTGATCGATCAGGGTCGGCTCGGGCTGACTGTGCCAGGTATCGGCATCGCAACCGACGCACTCGCGCTGGTCGTGCTTGTAGATGGTATGGCCGTAGCGGTCCTGGATGCGGTCGATCAGCGTCGGTTTCACCCGGCGGCCGCCGTTGTCGAGCATGGAATAAGCGGTCACCATGCGCAGCACCGTCGTCTCGCCGGCGCCGAGCGCGTAGGAAAGATAAGGCGGCAGGTTGTCATATACGCCGAACCGCTTGGCGTATTCGGCAATGAGCGGCATGCCGATATCCTGCGCCAACCGGACCGTCATTACGTTACGCGACTGTTCGAGTCCGAAGCGCAGGGTGGACGGGCCGTAGAACTTGCCGCCATAGTTTTCCGGCTTCCAGACGCCGCCGCCGCCGGGTCCCATGTCGATTTCGAGCGGCGCGTCGAGCACGATGGTCGAGGGCGTGTAGCCGTTGTCGATCGCGGCGGCGTAGACCAGCGGCTTGAACGACGAGCCGGGCTGCCGCAGTGCCTGGGTGGCACGATTGAACTGGCTTTGGTCGTAGGAAAAACCGCCCACCATCGCCAGCACGCGGCCTGTGTGCGGATCCATGACGACCATGGCGCCGGAAATTTCCGGTATCTGGCGCAGACTGTATTGCCCTTGTTCCTTCGCCGGCTCGACGTAGACGACGTCGCCGGGCGACAGCACCTGACTTACACGCTGGATCGGCTTGCTCGGGCCATTCGCCGGCTTTGCCCATTTGACGCCCTCGAGCGGCAGAATGCCGACTTCGCGCGTTTTGAGTACAGCGCCGCCGGGATCGCGCGCCGGCTGTAAACCGACACGCGCCGACTGGTCGTCGACTTGCAGCACCACCGCAAGCCGCCACGGATCGATATCGGAGAGTGATTTCATTTCGGCGAGCGCGACCCCCCAGTCGCCGGCAATGTCGATCTGGCCGACCGGGCCGCGCCAACCTTGCGTTTCGTCGAAATTGACCAGCCCGTTGATCATGGTCTTGCGCGCCAGCACCTGCATCTTGGGGTCAAGCGTGGTGCGCACGGAGAGCCCGCCCTCATAGAGCTTCTTCTCTCCGTAATTCTCAAAGATGTAGCGGCGGACCTCTTCGGCAAAATATTCGGCGGCGAAGGTATGGGCGCCCGTCGGCCGTACGGCGACATTGAGCGGCTCCTTCTTGGCCTTGTCGCCGGCTGTGGCGGTAATGAAGCCGTCCTCGATCATGCGGTCGATCACATAATTCCTCCGCGCGATCGCCTCGTCGCGGCGGCGGAACGGATTGTAGTTGTTCGGTCCCTTGGGCAGCGCCGCAAGGTAGGCGGCCTCGGCAACCGCCAGCTCATGCACCGATTTGTCGAAATACAGAAGCGAAGCCGCGGCGACTCCATAGGCGCCAAGCCCGAGATAAATCTGGTTGAGATAGAGTTCGAGGATCTTGTCCTTGGAATATGTGTGCTCGATACGCAGAGCGAGCAGCGCTTCCTTGATCTTGCGGGTAATCGAGACCTCGTTAGTCAGCAGGAAATTCTTCGCGACCTGCTGGGTAATGGTCGAGGCGCCCTGCGGCCGCCGGCTAGAACCGAAATTCTCCACATACAGCAAAGCAGCGCGCGCAATGCCGGAAATGTCCACGCCCGGATGCTGGTAGAAGCTTTTGTCCTCGGCTGCGATGAAGGCGCTGATCACGAGCTTGGGCACCGCCTGAATCGGCAGATAGAGCCGCCGCTCGTCGGCATATTCCGCAAGCAGCGAGCCGTCCGCGGCGTGCACCCGCGTCATCACCGGCGGCTCGTAATTTTGCAGCTGCGAATAGTCGGGCAAATCCTTGGAAAAGTGCCACAATAGACCGGCAACCGCGGCGATACCCCCGATGAACAGGATCGTGCCCGCCGCAAACAGAAAGCCGAGGAAGCGCAGCAACATTTTCATTGCGAATATCCCGCCCCGCCGGGCGTTTCGCCCGATCGGTCAGCACCTGCCCAGGCGGTCAATACAAGCCGCGACACTCTGCGCCTCGAACCCCGGATAGCCCTGCTTGGCATCGCGTGTCGTCGCTCCGTTTTTTGTTCAAACTGAGGCCGGTAATGGGGCCTCCCGTCAGTATCCCGGCCGTTAATTCGCACCGGCGCGAACGTCAGTCGCGCGCGTGGTGAAGTAGGCGTCGATGGCGGCCGCGATCGCCTCGGCCGTGCGGTTGCGCCAGGCGTCGGACAGGAGCGACTGCAAATCCTCGCGGTTGGACACATAGCCGAGTTCGACCAGCACCGAGGGCACATCGGGCGCCCGCAGCACGCGGAACCCGGCCGATTTTAGCGGCGTCTTGTGCAGCCGCGTAGCCGTTCTCATCTCGCCGACCAGTTTATGCGCGAACTGCACGGAATAGCCCTTGGTCTCCCGCTCGGCCAGATCGACAAGGATGCCGGCGACGTCGTCCGGCTCGGATTTGAGATCGACGCCAGCAATGACGTCGGCGCGGTTCTCCTTGTCGGCGAGCTTGGCCGCCTCCGTATCGGTCGCGGTCTCCGACAGTGTGTAGACGCTCGCGCCCTGAGCGTCGCCCTCTCCGCGCGGCAACGAATCGGCATGGATGGAGACGAACAGCGCCGCGCCCGCGTCACGCGCGATGCGCACGCGGTCGCCGAGCGGCACGAAAGTGTCGTCAGCGCGCGTCATGACAACGCGATATTTGGCGGCCTTTTCGATACGGTCGCGCAGGCGCTGGGCGAAATCGAGCACGATGTCCTTTTCTTCCTCGCCATGCGGACCCTTGGTACCGGTATCGATGCCGCCATGGCCGGGGTCGAGAACAACAAGCGGCCGCGGATCGCCGCTTTTTTCCGGTCCCTTGCTGCGCGGCAAATCGGCGCGGCTCAACGCGTTGTCGGTCGCGCTCCGGCGCAGGAAGCTTTCGCGATCGGTGACGACCAGATCGAGCACGAGGCGTGCCGGCGCACCGTCCGCCGGGTCGACGACAAAGGCTTTCTCCACGCGCACGGGCTTGGTGAGGTCGAAGACGATCCGCGAGCCGCCTTGCATCACCAGGCCGAAACGGAATGCCTTGACCAGGCCGCGACCGCTTTCCCCGGTTTTTGGCGGCAACGCAAACGTGACCTGCGGAATATCGACGACTACGCGGTAGGGATCGGCGAGCGTAAAGGCGCGCACATCGATCTTGCGAGTGAAATCCATGACGAATCGCGTCCGCGATTCATCGCCGCCAAGCCGCGCATCGGTCGCGACTGGAAACGAATCGGCGGCGGGCGCCGGTGCTGCTGCCGGCCGTTCCGTGGCCGGGGCGGCCGAGGCTACGAGGAGACCGAGGAAAGCCCAGCTCGCCGCTCGGACAGCCATCGGTTTTCAACCCTCCGCGCCCCTCTTACTCCATTAGGCAGGCGTGGTTAATCGAAACTTAAGTACCTACATCGAGGTCAGCGACGCCGCGCCACGCGGGGTGGCTTTCCCGGCCAAAAGCAACGGCCGACTTGCCAATTCCGTGCCTGCGGCCTTAAGAAGATACAGCTGACGGTCAAAAGTTCCGACTGTGTCCCGTCAGGGCATCCGGCACGTCCGCCACGACGGCTCCTGGCAGCGGGAGCGGAGGCGGTCGCCGCCCTCGATCCGCTCCGGCGCTCAAGATAGCGCGGAAGCGAAGCGGACGAGAAGCGGAGCCGATACCCTTAAAGGAGCAGGGCAGCCGGAACTGGCCGCGCGGCGCGCGCGGGCGGCGATCGAGTGCCGCCGCAGCGGTGCCGCCGATACCGCCGGCATTCAGACGAATTGCGGCAGCTCAAGAAGCAGCTGCCGTCCACCACGGTTTGGAGTTCATGTTCGAGGCGCGACAAGTTCGATCGTATCGGGACGGCGGCGCTCATGCGGCGCTCGCCCACCGGCACATCGTCTTCCATTTGCCGCGCTCGGAGTTTCCGATCCGCACCCTTCACCGACAAATGGGCGTTCCGCCGATCTCCGTTGCCGCTGCGGCGCGGAGCGCGCGACGCGCCCGTCTTTATGAGAAATACCAATGGCCAACAAAATGCTCATCGACGCGACGCATCCGGAGGAAACCCGGGTGGTCGTTCTGCGCGGCAACCGCGTCGAGGAATTCGATTTCGAGTCCGCGCAACGTAAGCAACTAAGAGGTAACATCTATCTGGCGAAAGTGACGCGCGTCGAGCCGTCGCTGCAAGCAGCTTTCGTCGACTACGGCGGCAATCGCCACGGCTTCCTCGCCTTCAGCGAAATCCATCCCGATTACTACCAGATCCCTGTTGCCGACCGCCAAGCGCTGATCGACGAGGAAGGCCGCGCGCAACGCGCCGCCGAGGACGAAGCCGACCGGCGCCATCGCCGCCATCGCGGCCGTGGCCGGCCCTATCCGGCGCGACGCGACGAAGAGGCGGTGCGCGGCGACTCCGCCCGACCGTCTGGCGGCGGCGAGGAGCCGGAGAGCCTGACGGGCGCGGAACACGCGGAGGCGCCAACCCCGCTGGAGTCGCAATTGCAGGCTGAACCGGCGCCATCGGCCCCGGCCGAGCCTTTGCCAGGTGCGATGCCGCCCGAAAGCGAACCCGCCGCCGGGGAACCGCTGGAGGCGGAGACAACGGCGGAAGCTGCCGAGCCGACGCACGAAGATGCCGGCGGACTTGCGGCAACGAGCGGCACCGACTTTGCCGTCACTTCCGAAAACGGCTCCGGCGAAGCCGGCCCGGAGAACGGCCACGCGCATCACGGCGAAGACGAGGAAGCCAGCGAAACCGCTGAGGAGATCGTCGAATCCGTCGGCGGCGCCGACGCGCTCGAGGAAGTTCCCGATCGGGCGCCGCGCTATCGCCGCCAGTACAAGATTCAGGAAGTGATCAAACGCCGGCAGGTCATGCTGGTGCAGGTGGTCAAGGAAGAACGCGGCACCAAGGGTGCGGCGCTCACCACCTACCTCTCGCTCGCCGGCCGCTACTCGGTCCTGATGCCGAACACCGCGCGCGGCGGCGGCATCAGCCGCAAGATCACCAGCGGCGAGGACCGTTCCCGGCTCAAGGATATCGCCCAGGAGCTCGAAGTTCCGGAAGGAATGGGCGTGATCGTGCGCACCGCCGGCGCGAGCCGCACGAAGACCGAGATCAAGCGCGATTTCGAGTATCTGATGCGGTTGTGGGAAACCGTGCGCGACCTGACGCTTAAATCCACGGCGCCGAAGCTCGTTTACGAAGAAGGTTCGCTGGTCAAGCGCTCGATCCGCGATCTCTACAACAAGGACATCGACGAGGTGATCGTCGCCGGCAGCGAAGCCTATCACGAGGCGAAAGACTTCATGCGCATGCTCATGCCGAGCCATGCGAAGAACGTGAAGCCTTACTCCGACACGCAGCCGCTGTTGTCGCGTTACGGCGTCGAGAACCAGCTCGACGGCATGTTCTCGCCCACCGTGCAACTGCGTTCGGGCGGCTACATCGTGCTCAACCAGGCGGAGGCGCTGGTCGCAATAGACGTGAACTCCGGCCGCGCAACCCGCGAGCACCACATCGAAGACACTGCGCTCAAGACCAATATGGAAGCATCCGATGAAATCGCGCGTCAGCTCCGGCTGCGCGATCTCGCCGGGCTGATCGTCATCGATTTCATCGATATGGACGAGAAGCGCAACAACCGGTCGGTCGAGCGCCGGCTGAAGGAGGCGCTCAAGCAGGATCGCGCCCGCATCCAGGTCGGCCGCATCTCGCATTTCGGCCTCCTTGAGATGTCGCGCCAGCGCATCCGCACCAGCGTGCTGGAAAGCTCCACGGAGAAGTGCCCGTATTGCGGCGGCAGTGGCCACGTCCGCTCGGTATCCTCGCTCGCGCTGCAGGTGCTGCGCGCGCTCGAGGAGCAATTGATGAAGGGCGCGACGCACAACCTGATCGTGCGAACGCGTCCGGACGTGGCGCTCTACGTGCTTAACCAAAAACGGGCGCACTTGCGCTCGCTGGAAGAACGTTTTGCCATCCTCATCACCATCAGTTCCGACACGACGCTGACCGCGCCGCAGACGTTCGCGATCGATCGCGGCGAGCAGGTGCATACGATCGAGGCAGCCAAGGCGCTCGCCGAACAGAACCAGGCGCGCGCCGCACCGCTCGAAGAGGAGGACGACCTCGAAGAGCCGGAAGGAATCGAAGAACCGGAAGGGATCGATAGCGAGGATGCCGGAGAGGACGTCGCTGAGGAGCACGAAGCGCCCGTTGCGGCGATAACCGCAACGCCGGGCGAAGGCGGCGGACGCCGCCGTCGCCGCCGCCGGCGCGGCCGCCGTGGTGGCAATGGCAACGGCGAGGCACTTCGACAGCCGGCGCATCACGAGACGACGGATGAAGGCGGCGGCGAAGCCCCCGCAGAAACTTTCGGCGACATGTCGCCAGACGATCTCGCCGAAGAAACCGGCGAAACCGTCATCGCCAATCGCAACGAACCGCACCGCGAGGGTGAAGGCCGACGCCGGCGGCGGCGTGGCCGCCGCGGCGGCCGGCGCAATAGGAACGACCGCGAGCGTGAAAGCGCGTCTCCGGCCTATGAGCGTGACCCGCACCAGGCGCAGGCGACAACGCAAGAGCTGACGGCGCCGACCGCGCCCGAGCCGAGCTTGCGGGAAGCGGTTGCCGACCTTGACGCGACACCGCGATCCCCGGCGCCGGCCGCTGCCGAGCCGGCCGGCCCGCCGGAGCCGCGTCGGCGTTCGACGGTGCGCGAGCCGGCGCCTGTCGTAAGCGGCAGCGAAACGCCACAGCCGGCGCCGGTGCAATCCTCGAGCCCCGCCCACCAGCCGGTGATCACCGAAGTCGGCGAGAGTGAGCAAGCCGACAAGCCGAGGCGGAGCGGGTGGTGGTCGCGCCGCATCGCCGGCGGCTGACACGGCGGCGGTCGATGTAATTGGTGCAGCATGATCTCATCGGAAAATCGGCTTCCACTTTTCCGGATCATGCTTTTATGAAAAGCAGCTGGGTCGACCGCGACGCCGAGATAATCGTTGCACTCGGCGCCAAATCCGGCGTCGACCGCGATTTGGCGCTGCGCATCTATACGACGCGACTTCTCGGCCGCGACCCCAGGCTGGCGCTGCATGGCGGCGGCAACACTTCGCTGAAGACGCAAATGGCCAACCGCCTGGGCGGAGTGGTCGAGGTTCTGCGCGTAAAAGCATCCGGCGCGGATATGGCCGGGATCGAACCGGAGAGCCTGCCGGTGGTGCGGCTCGCGGCGCTGCGCGCGCTGCGCCCGCTCGACGCGCTCGCGGATGATGACCTCGTGGCCATCGAGCGCGCCAACCTCCTTGATCCGGCGGCGCCCAATCCTTCCGTCGAGATCATGCTGCACGCTTTCCTGCCGCACAAATTCATCGATCATACGCATCCCACCGCGGTGCTGAGCGTGATCGACCAACCTGATGGCGAGAAGAAGTGCGCCGAGGTGTTCGGAGGCCGTTTGGCATTCGTGCCTTACCTGATGCCGGGCTTCGGCCTTGCCAAGAAAGCCGTCGAGGTGTTCGAGCGATCAAGTCCGGACGACGGACTCATTCTTGGCAAGCACGGCATCGTCACTTACGGCGAAACCGCCCGCGAGGCCTACGAGCGCATGATCGAGATGGTCACGCTCGCCGAAGATCACATTGCGCGAAACACGAAGACCGTTGTCCCCGCCAAACGCGCGCGCGATTCCGAACCTCTCGCCTCAATAGCGCCCATCGTGCGTGGCGCGTGCAGCCTACAAGACCAAGGGATCGAAGGAGCCTGGCGTCGGCTCATTCTTGAGTTTCGCGGCGGCCCGACTGTTGTGAACCTCCTGCAATCCGGCTTGCCCCGGTTGAGCCAAGGCGGCGTCGTTACACCGGATCACGCCATCCGCACTAAGAACTGGCCGCTGGTTCTGCCGCACGCCGATAAAGGCAAAATAGACGATTTCGCGCGCGCTACCCGAGATGCGGCAGGTGCCTTCACCGCCAATTACCAAAGCTACTTCGCACGCCACAACAAACGCGTCGGCGGCGGCAAGCTTGAACTCGATCCCCTGCCCCGTGTCGTGCTGGCGCCCGGCCTCGGACTGTTCGGCCTCGGCCGGACCAAGCACGACGCCGTTATTGCCGCTGACATTGCGGAAGCGTGGATGAGCGTCGTCGCCGATGCAGAAAGGATCGGCTCTTTCGAGTCGATCTCCGAGGCCGACATGTTCGACGTTGAATACTGGCCGCTGGAGCAGGCCAAACTCGGGGCGCGCGAGGAACCGCCGCTTGCCGGTCAGATTGCCGTTATCACCGGCGCTGCCGGCGCGATCGGCGCCGCGACCGCCAACGCCTTCGCCGCGGCCGGCGCCGAGGTAGCCTTGCTCGACGTCAATCTTGCGCCGGCGCGCGCCACAGCCAAGGCGATCGGCCCAATGGCGCTGCCGGTCAAATGCGACGTGACCGATCTTGCGTCCGTCAACGCGGCATTTGAGGCAATCGTTGCGGCTTTCGGCGGCGTCGATATCGTCGTTTCGAATGCAGGCGCCGCCTGGCAGGGCCGCATCGGCGAAGTCGGCGAAGAAATTTTACGGCAAAGCTTTGAGCTTAATTTCTACGGCCATCAGCGCGTCGCACAGGCCGCCGTCAAGATCATGCGCGCGCAGGGCACCGGCGGGTGCCTTCTGTTCAACGTCTCCAAGCAGGCGGTCAATCCGGGCCCGGATTTCGGGCCTTACGGCGTACCGAAAGCGGCGCTGCTGGCACTCATGCGGCAATACGCGCTCGATTACGGCGCCGACGGCATCCGCGCCAACGCTGTCAACGCCGACCGCATCCGCTCAGGACTGCTGACGGAAGATTTCATTAAAGAGCGCGCGAAGGCCCGCGGCGTGTCGGAGAAGGATTATATGAGCGGCAATTTGCTGGGCCGCGAGGTGACCGCCGACGACGTCGCGCAAGCGTTCCTGCACCAGGCCCTGGCGCTCAAAACCACCGCCGGCGTCACCACCGTCGATGGTGGTAACATTGCCGCCGCGATGCGGTGAGCCGCTCAGTCGCTCGACAAAATCACATTCTTGACGATCGGAAAGACCTGGTTCTCCCAGCGCTTGCCGGAGAACACACCGTAATGGCCGACGCCGGCCTGCATGTGGTGGCGTTTGAGGTACGGGCGGAGCTTGCTGCAAAGGTCGTGCGCGGCCACCGTCTGGCCGACGGCGCAGATGTCGTCGCGCTCTCCTTCCACCGTCAGCAGCATGGTGCGGCGGATGGCGGTCGGGTCGACCGGCTCGCCGCGCCATTTGAGGTTGCCGAGCGGCAGCGCATATTCCTGGAAGATCAGCCGCACCGTTTCGAGATAGAACTCGGCGGTGAGATCGAGCACCGCGAAATATTCGTCATAGAAAGCCTTGGTGGACGCCGCCTTCTCGGCCTCGCCGTTGGCGATATTCTCGTACAGTTCCTTATGCGCCTTAACGTGGCGCTCGATATTCATGCTCATGAAGGCGGCCAACTGCACGAAGCCGGGATAGACACGGCGAAACGCGCCTGGATAGCGGATCGGCACCGACGCGGTGAGCATCCGCTCGAACCATCCGATCGAACGCTTGTTGGCCAGTTCGTTGACCTTGGTCGGATTGACGCGGGTATCGATCGGACCGGCCATCAGCGTCATCGAGCGCGGCTGCGCGGCATTGCCGTTTTGCGCCATCACCGCGACGGCGGAGAGCACGGCGACGCAAGGCTGGCAAACCGCCAGCACATGCGAGCCCGGTCCCATCACTTCAAGAAACTTGATCAGGTGCTCGACATATTCGTCGACGCCGAACCGGCCGGCCGTGATCGGCACGTCGCGCGCATTGTGCCAATCGGTGATGTAGACGTCGTGCTCGGGCAGCATGGTGCGCACCGTGGCCCGCAGCAGCGTGGCGAAATGCCCCGACAGCGGTGCCACGAGGAGCACGCGCGGCTGGGTGGTCGCGACGTCTTTTTTGAAATGTAGAAGGGTGGCGAAGGGCGTAGTGGCGGCGGCTTCTTCGTGCACCTCGACCTCGCGGTTGCCGACGGTCACCGAGGTGATGCCGAACGGCGGACGCGTGTGGGTGAGACCCATGCGCGAGATCAGCTCATAAGCCGCGCTCAGATTCCGGATGTTCGGGTTTTCCGCAAGCAGCGGCTGGTGCCCCGCGGCCAACGCCATGGTTGCCCAGGCTTTAAGCGGCGCAATAATGTCGGAATGGGTCTGATAGGCGAGGTACAGCATCCGTTACCTACGGGTGCCGCAGTCCGTCTGGCGACAGAACCCCTCGACCACCCCAAACGCGGAAAGGCTAGTGCATTTTTTGTTGCGCTGCGACAAGATTATGAACATCCTGCATATTGGGAGCGAGGCGCAGGGTCTGGGCCAATCGGAACGCGCGCCTGCGCTGCCGTCGAAACGGATTGTGGTGATCCCATAACTCGTTGATTCACTGCCAATCTTCACGACGAGACCAACGCGATGTCCAAGGCCATCCTCACCATTGCCAGCAAGAATTACGGGTCGTGGTCGCTGCGCGGCTGGTTGTTATGCAAAATGGCCGACCTCGACTTCGAGGAGAAGCACGTCGGCACCGACGATGCTTCGACGCGCGCCGAGCTGTTGCTGCTGTCGCCATCCTTTCTGGTGCCATGCCTGGTTCACGACGGCCTCAAGGTCTGGGACACGCTGGCCATCGCCCAATACCTGCATGAGCATAACCCCGAAGCCGGCTTGTTGCCGGCCGATCAGGCGCAGCGTGCGCACTGCCGCTCGATTTGCGGCGAAATGCATTCCGGCTTTGCCAATCTGCGCTCGGCGCTACCGATGAACCTCAAGGCGCATTTCCCCGGCTTCAAATCCTGGGCCGGCGCGCGCGGCGACATCGACCGCGTCACAGCGATCTGGCGCGAATGCATCGAGAATTATGGCGGGCCGTATCTGTTCGGCGAAAAGCCCTGCTCGGCGGACGCGATGTACGCCCCGGTGTGCACGCGTTTTTTAACCTACGATGTCGCGGTCGATCCGGTCTCGGCGCAATACTGCAAGACCATCATGGCGCTGCCGCTGATGCAGGAATGGATCGCCGCCGCCAAGGTCGAACCCGACGAGCTTGAAGAGCTGGACGTCGAGTTCTGACTATCAATCCCATTTCGGCTGGCCGGAAAACGCCCAATCCACCATGCGGCCGCCGGCATGCGCCAGGCCCGAGATTTCCGCCATCTCCTCCGCGCTCAGCGCGAAATCGAAGATCGCCGCATTCTCGGAGAGCCGTTCGACCTTGCTGGTGCGCGGAATGACGACGATGTCCTGCTGGACTAGAAAGCGTAGGCACGCCTGCGCGGCGGTCTTGCCGTGGCTTTTGCCGATCCGGGTCAGCACCGCGTCGTTTTTCGCATTGCCGCGCGCGATCGGGCTATAGGCGACAATCGCCATGCCGTGCTTGCGGCAGGCGGCGATCACCTTCGACTGGTCGAGGAACGGATGGCATTCGACCTGATCGCAAGCTAGCGGCTCGCTTGTCGCCGTCGACGTCTGCTCGATCAGCGCGACGGTGAAGTTGGAAACCCCAATATGCCGCGCGAGCCCGTCGCGTTTGACCTTGCCCAACGCCGCCAGCGTTTCGACCAGCGGTATCTGCGGATTGGGCCAGTGCAGCAGAAGCAGGTCGACCTCGCTCAAACGCAGCCGCGCCAGGCACTCGCGCGCAGTGCGCTCAAGCGCAAGCGGGGCGAAATGCGACGGCCAGATTTTGGTGGTGACGAATATCTCGTCGCGCTTGACGCCCGAGGCCCGCAGACCCTCGCCGACCTCGCGCTCGTTGTCGTACATTTCGGCGGTATCGACGTGCCGGTAACCGAGCCGCAACGCCTGCTCGACCACGCGCGCGCAGGCGCGGCCGCGCAAATCCCAGGTGCCGAGGCCAAGCAGCGGAATTGTCGCGCCCTTGGCTCGGACGACCGGTGCGCTTTCCTGGTTGGCGTTCACCCCGGCATTCTACGCGGCTGGCGGCGGCCGGTCACCGCGGCTTGCCGCCAAGCACCGCAAAAGCGGCCGCCGGCGCGCATTCGATCACTTTGAGCAGCGCGCGCGCCGGCCCACGCGGCGAGCGCTTGCCCTGCTCCCAGTTGCGCACGGTCTCGACCGGTACGCCGATCTGCGCGGCAAAAGCGGTTTGGGTAAGGCCGGTCTGTCCGCGCACGTTGCGGGCATAGGCGGCATCGAGGAAGCGGCCGTTCGCGGCTTGTGCGGCGCCGTTCATTTGCGCCGGCTGCTGGCCATCAGCAAACGATATCGGACGCTCGCCGCCATCAGGCAGCACCTCCATCAGCCGTCCGTCCGCTTTCAACCGCACGCGCAGCATGCGCCCGCTCCGTAATTGCTGCTGGCAGTATAGCTGATTCGTCGTGGATTCAATGAGTTAGTCGGCCACTTTGCGGCCAAGCCGCATCCATTGGATGACTAGGCCGATGGTCCACTAGCGTTGCCGGCCGCAGTCGCTTGCAGTATCCGGGCAAGTGATCGCGGCAACGCGTCAGGGCAAGCCATGCAAAGTAGCGACCCGAACGTGTCGAGCGGATCCGACCGCAGGGTCTTGGTATGGGACCTCCCTACCCGGCTGTTTCACTGGCTCACCGCGATCCTCGTGCTGGCGGCGTATCTGACCTGGCGGCTCGACTGGATGAATTGGCACGCAAAGATCGGCGAGGCGGCGCTCACACTGGTAACCTTTCGGCTGCTCTGGGGCTTCTTCGGCAGCGATACGACACGCTTTGCGCGCTTTATGGCCTCACCGCGGGCGGCGTTAAACCACCTGGCGCATGCGTTCCGCCGCGAACCCGATCATCAGGTCGGCCACAATCCGGCAGGCGGCTTGATGGTGCTTCTTCTTATCGCACTGCTCTTCGGCGAGACATTGAGCGGCCTCTACGTCAACAACGACGTCGCCGATCAGGGACCGCTGACGGAGTTCGTTCCGGCGCGTATCGCCAACGCCGTCACGGCGCTGCACTGGATTTTCTGGGATGCTTTGCTGGCCGCGGTCGCCCTGCATCTCCTCGCGATCGTCGTCTACGCTACGGTCAAGGGACAAAACCTGGTCCTGCCGATGATCACCGGATCGAAGACGCTGCCGGGCAGCGTACCACCGCCGCGCGCGGCGAGCGCCGTGCGCGCGCTTCTTCTCCTCGGCGCCAGCGCGCTTGCTGTCGCCGCTCTCGCCACTTTCCTGTGACGTTTGGCGAAGCGATCAGCTCTTTGGCGGCACCACCTGGCCGCGGATCTCGCCGGCCGGATGGGCCGAGGTGTGGACGTTGATGTACCACTGGCCGGCGGTGAACTGGTCCGCCTGCTCGGGCGTCAAAGTAGCCTCGCCCTTGATCGGACTTTCGGGCGGGGCTCCTTTGGTGCTGATCCAGACTGTCACCGGACCGTTTGCGCCCATTGCCGCCGGGCCGTGGAAATGAGCCATGGTCGCCGGCGCCGAGAGACCGCTGTAGGTAATGGTCCAGGTCACCACGCGCGTCGCGGCGTCGTAGGTCAGTTCGGCCGTGCCGGTACCCGACGTTTCGACCGGCGGGACTTGCTGCGCACCCGTCAACGCAACCTTGAAGCTTGCGGGCGCGGCTTGCGACGGCCCGGCCCACGCGACCGCGGTCGCGCATGCCGCGGCAATGATAATCCGACGAGAAATGGAAATGCTCATTGGTCGACTCCTTAGGGTCGTTCTGCCCAGTGGTGATGCGGTTTTCCCCGCACCGCGTAACGATGTTCGGTTTGCCGAATTGCCGCTCGAACCCTAGCCGCAGCGCCGGGGCAAGTCGATAACAGTCGGCCAATGGGCTATAAACTCAAGATCAACTCATTTTGACGAAGCCCGCGCGAACCGACAAAAATGCCGTCACAACCTTCCGCGGGCCGTCCGTGCGGCTGGATTGGAGATCAACATGGCGAAACTCATCCGCGGCGGCATCGTGGTCAACCACGATACCTCGCGCCGCGCCGACGTGCTGGTCCGCGACGGCGTGATTGCGGCGGTCGGCGCCAACCTGGAAGCGCCCGCCGGCACTGAGGCGATCGACGCCGGCGGCTGTTACGTCATGCCGGGCGGCATTGATCCGCACACCCACCTCGAACTCGCTTTCATGGGCAGTGTATCGGCCGACGATTTCGAATGGGGCACCAAGGCTGCGCTTTCGGGCGGCACCACGATGGTAGTCGATTTCTGCATTCCCAACCCCGGTCAATCATTGCTCGCCGCCTATCAGGACTGGCGGCGGAAAGCCGAAGGAGCCGCCAGCGACTACGGTTTCCACATGGCGATCACCTGGTGGGACAAGCAGGTGTTCGACGAGATGGAAGCTTGCGTCAAAACCTACGGCATCAACACGTTCAAGCATTTCATGGCCTACAAGGGCGCGTTGATGGTCAATGACGACCAGCTCTACAACTCGTTTCTGCGTTGCGCGGGGCTGGGCGCGATGCCGCTCGTGCATGCCGAGAATGGCGACGTCGTTTTTCACCTGCAACAGCACTATCTCGGCACCGGCGTGACCGGTCCGGAAGGTCACGCTTATTCGCGCCCACCCATCGTCGAAGGCGAAGCGGCCAACCGGGCGATCATGATCGCCGATACGGCCGGCTGTCCGCTCTATGTGGTCCATACCTCTTGCCGCGACGCGCATGAGGCGATCGCGCGGGCGCGCGCCGGCGGCAAGCGTGTCTACGGTGAGCCGCTGATTCAGCACCTGGTGCTGGACGAGGATGAATACCGCAACAAGGATTGGGACTATGCGGCGCGCCGCGTGATGTCGCCGCCGTTCCGTCCGAAGGAGCATCAGGCGAGCCTTTGGGCCGGGCTCCAGTCGGGCTCGCTGCAGGTCGTGGCGACCGACCATTGCGCCTTCACTACCGAGCAGAAGCGGCTCGGCCACGGCGACTTCACCAAGATTCCGAACGGCACCGGCGGTCTGGAAGACCGGCTGCCGGTGCTGTGGACCGCCGGCGTCAATACCGGGCGGATCACCAAAGAAGAATTTGTCGCGGTCACCTCCGCCAACATTGCCCGCATCCTCAATGTCTTTCCCAAGAAGGGCGCGGTCGCGGCCGGCTCCGACGCCGATCTCGTCATCTGGGATCCGAAAGCCACAAAAACGATCTCGGCCAAAAAACAGGTCAGCCGGATCGACTACAACGTATTCGAGGGATTCAAATGCACAGGCGTGCCGCGCGCGACGCTGTCGCGCGGCGAGATCACCTGGCTCGACGGCGACTTAAGGGCAAGCGCCGGCGCCGGCCAATACGTGCCGCGCGATCCGTTCCCGGCCGCACACGTCGCTAACGCCATCTGGCGCGAACTCAACGCGCCGCGCGGCGTCGCGCGTGCCGACGTGACGCCGTAGGAGGTCTTTGATGATGCCATCCGGCATTTTAGTGATCGTCATTGCCGGGCTTGACCCGGCAATTCATGCTGCGTCTGCGCCATTCAACGTCCGGCAGCTTTCAATCGCGTCACTTCGGCATGGATGCGCGGGTCAAGCCCGCGCATGACGGGTAGGGAAGTTTAAAAATGCAAAACCTGCAAATAAATCCCCAGCGGCTATGGGACACGCTGATGGAAACGGCGAAGATCGGCGCAACGGCCAAGGGCGGCATTTGCCGGCTGACGCTCACCGATCTCGACCAGCAGGTGCGCGACTGGTTCAAGGCGCGCTGCGAGGCGCTCGGCTGCACGGTGAAGGTCGACGAGGTGGGCAACATGTTCGCGCGCCGTCCGGGCCGGAACAACAATCTCCCGCCGATCGCCATGGGCTCGCATCTCGACACCCAGCCGACCGGAGGCAAGTTCGACGGCGCGCTCGGCGTGCTCGGCGCGCTTGAGGCGATGCGCACGCTCGCCGAAACCGGCTACGAAACCAACGCGCCGGTCGAGATCGTCAACTGGACCAACGAAGAAGGCTCGCGTTATGCGCCGGCCATGCTGGCATCGGGCGTATTCGCCGGCGTGTTCACGCCGGAATTCGCCTATTCGCGAGCCGATCGCGACGGCAAGACGTTCGGCGACGAGCTGACCCGCATCGGCTACCGCGGCGACGAGAAAGCGGGTGCGCGCAAATTCGGCGCCATGTTCGAATTGCACATCGAGCAAGGCCCGATCCTCGAAGACGAACGCCGCATGATCGGCATCGTGCAGGGCGTGCAGGGCATGCGCTGGTACGAGGTCACGGTCAACGGCCAGGAGGCGCATACCGGCGCGACGCCGATGCGGCTGCGCAAGAACGCGCTGCTCGGCGCCGCCCGTATGATCGAGCGGATCGACGCCGTTGCGCGCGAGCATGCGCCGGACGCCGTCGGAACCGTGGGTCTGATCGAGAACAAGCCGAACAGCCGCAACGTCGTGCCCGGCGAACTCTTTTTCACCGTCGACTTCCGCCATCCCGACGACAAGGTCCTCGATGTGATGGAAGGAAAATTCCGCGCCGCCTTGCCGGAAATTTTGGACCCGTTGAGGCTAACCTATAAGGAGGCGCGCATTTGGGTTTCACCGGCAGTGAAATTCGCGCCGGAGCTCATCGCCTGCGTGCGCGTTGGCGCGGAAAAAGCCGGCTTCAAATCGCGCGACATGATCTCCGGCGCCGGCCACGACGCCGCTTACATCGCGCGCGTGGCGCCGACCACCATGATCTTCGTACCATGCGCCGGCGGCATTTCGCACAACGAGGCGGAATCAACGAGCCTCGACGAATGCGCTGCCGGCGCCCAGGTGCTGCTCAACGCCGTGCTGGAGTATGACCGGAGGCTGGGGTGAGCGCTGTTTTATCCTCCCCCGCTCCGCGGGGGCGGATAAGCTACGCGCTGCCCATCCGGTTCCAGGCATCGAGGCCGGCGATCTTGTAGGCCTCGGCCAGCGTCGGATAGTTGAAAGTATTCTCGATGAAATAGTCGATGGTGCCTTTGAGGTTGAGCACCGCCTGGCCGATGTGGATGAGTTCGGTGGCGCCTTCGCCGACGATGTGCACGCCGAGCAGCCGCCGCGTCTTGGTCGAGAAGATCATCTTCATCATGCCGCTATTGAGCCCCATGATGTGGCCGCGCGAGGTTTCGCGGAAGCGCGCTATGCCGCACTCGTAGGGAATCCCGCGCCGGCGCACCTCCTCCTCGCTCATGCCGACGGTGGAAATCTCCGGCACCGAATAAATCCCGTAGGGAAAAAACTCCGGCGGTGGTGGCGGCGGCGCGCCGAAGGCATGGCAGGCCGCTACGCGCCCCTGTTCCATCGAGGTCGAAGCGAGTGACGGAAACCCGATCACGTCGCCGGCGGCGAAGATGTGCGGCACCGAGGTTTGCATTGTCCTCGGTTCGACCTTGATGTGGCCGCGATTGTCGACCTCGATCCCGACCGCCCCAAGATTGAGGTTGTCGATGGCGCCGACGCGCCCGGCGGCAAACAAAAGCATTTCGGTCGTGACGGTGCGGCCGTCGGCAAGCTTGGTGGTTGGCCGTCCGCTGGCGCCGATTTCGATTGCCGCGACGGCGGAGCCAAGTCGCAAGGCAAGGTTGCGATCGCGCAAATCGTGCACGAACTCCTCGATCAGCTCGCGGTCGATGAAATCGAGGAAGCTCCCGCGCGGCTCGACCAGCGTGACGGCGACATCGAGTGCGTTGAAGATGGTCGCATATTCCACGCCGATCACGCCGGCGCCGATCACCGTCAGGCTGCGCGGCAGCGCCGGCAAGTCGATGATTTCGTCGCTGTCGATCACGTTTTTGCGGTCAAACGGCACATAGTCGGGCCGGTACGGCCGCGTGCCGCAGGCAATCAGAACATTGGCGGCGCGATAAACTATCGTTTCGCCGTCGTCGGCGGTCACCTCGATCTCGTGCGGCCCGGCAAAGCGGGCTTCGCCGCGCGCGTGCTTGACCGCATTGCGATTGAATTGATGCTCCAGCACCTCGACCTCGTGGTCGAGCGTCTTGCGCAGCCGCGTCTTGAGGTCGCCGGCATCGATGTCGTGCTTGACGCGGTAGGAACGCCCGTAGAAACCGCGCTCGCGCCAGCCGGACAAATTGAGCACCGTTTCGCGCAACGTTTTCGACGGAATCGTCCCGGTATGCACCGACACGCCGCCGACGCGGCGTCCTTTCTCGACCACCAGCACCGACTTGCCGAGCTTTGCCGATTGGACGGCGGCCCGCCGTCCGGACGGGCCGCTGCCGATGACGATCATGTCGTAGTCGTGCGCCATGCCGGCTTGGCCGGCATGCATATTGGGTGCCAGCGCCGTGGGATCGGCGCCCGGCAACCGGAGACACCCTGCTTACTGGGTCTTTTCGAAAATCTCCCGCCCGATCAGCATACGGCGGATCTCGCTGGTGCCGGCGCCGATTTCATAGAGCTTGGCGTCGCGCAACAGCCGGCCGGCGGGATAATCGTTGATATAGCCGTTACCGCCGAGGCACTGGATGGTTTCGAGCGCCATCCAGGTCGCGCGTTCGGCGGCATAGAGAATGGCGCCGGCGGCGTCTTCGCGGGTGGTCTCGCCGCGGTCGCAGGCTTTGGCGACGGCGTAGACATAGGCCTTGGTCGTGTTGAGCGCGACATACATGTCGGCAAGCTTTGCCTGCATGAGCTGAAAGTTGCCGATCGGCTGGCCGAACTGCGTGCGCTGATGCAAATAGGGGATCACCAGATCGAGGCAGGCCTGCATGACGCCGATCGGCCCGGCGGCCAGCACCACACGCTCGTAATCGAGCCCCGACATCAGGATTTTGACGCCGTCGCCGACCGTGCCCAGCACATTTTCGGTCGGCACTTCGCAATCCTCGAAGACGAGCTCACCGGTATCGGACCCGCGCATGCCGAGCTTGTCGAGTTTCGTGCCGGTGGAAAAACCCTTGAGCGTGTTTTCGACGACGAACGCGGTAATGCCCTTTGGCCCTGCGTTCACATCGGTCTTGGCATAGACCACGATCGTTTCGGCCACCGGACCGTTGGTGATCCACATCTTCGAGCCGTTGAGGACGTAGCGGTCGCCCTTGCGGTCGGCGCGGGTGCGCATCGACACCACGTCGGAGCCCGCGGAAGACTCCGACATGGCGAGCGCCCCGACATGCTCGCCCGAGATCAGCCTCGGCAAATAGCGTTTCTTCTGCTCGGCGCTGCCGTTGCGCCGGATCTGATTGACGCAGAGGTTCGAATGCGCGCCGTAGGACAGCCCGACCGCCGCCGACGCGCGGGAAATCTCCTCCACCGCCACACATTGCGCGAGGTAACCGAGACCCGTGCCGCCCCATTCCTCCTCGACCGTGATGCCGAGAAGCCCGAGCGCGCCGAGCTGCGGCCACAACTCGCGGGGAAACTTGTTCGAGCGGTCGATTTCGGCTGCGTTGGGAGCGATCTTTTCCTGGGAAAAGGAGCTGACGGTGTCGCGCAGCATGTTGATGTCGCTGCCGAGACCGAAATCCAGTCCGGGAAGGCTGTTGAGAATCATCGCGCGCATTCCACCGGCAATCCGGCGCGCCGGATGCGGATACGCGGCAACGATAGCCTTTACGCGCCGCGCTGTCAGCGTGGGACCTACCGGCTAACCGGCCAGGGAACGCACCGAGCGCGCCAAAGCCCGTCGATCTCGGCGGCCGGGCCGGGCTTGCCGAACAGATAGCCCTGCATCTCGTCGCAGCCGGCCAGCCGCAGCAACACGCGCTGCTCGTCGTTTTCGACGCCCTCCGCCAGCACCTTCATGCCGAGCGCGTGGCCGAGCGTGACGATCGATTGTATGATCGCGCCGACGTTGCCGGACCCGCCGAGCGAGGCCACGAAGGCGCGGTCGATTTTGAGCGTGTCGAAAGGAAAGGTTTGCAGATAGCTCAGGCTCGAATAGCCGCTGCCGAAATCGTCGAGCGCGATCCGCACGCCGAGCCCGCGCAAAGCTTCGAGCCGCGCCTGCGCCTCCTGCGGATTGTCGATCAATATCCCTTCGGTGACTTCCAGAATAACGCGTGACGAGGCGATGCCGGTCTCCGCCATGACCGCGCCCACAAGATCGACCAGCCAGCGGTCGTGGATCTGCACCGGCGAGAGATTGACCGCCACCGACAAATTCGGCCAGCGCGCGCCGTCGGACAGCGCCCGGCGGAGCACGATCTCGCCGAGTTGCGACATCAGCCCGCTCTGCTCGGCGAGCGGAATGAACAATGACGGCGCGATCGGGCCGCGGGTCGGGTGGGTCCAGCGCAGCAAGGCTTCCACCCCGACCAAGGTGGCGCCCTCGGCGGCGACCACCGGCTGATAATGGACGTCAAACGATTGCAGCGCGATCGCGGATTGCAGTTCGCGCAGAAGAAACCGCCGCTCGGCATAGTCGGCTTCGATCTGCGGAGCGAACGATTGCGTGCGGCCGCGGCCCTGGCGCTTGGCGGCGCGCAAAGCGAGACCGGCCCGGCGCGCAACTTCGTCGCCGGTGGCGCCATCCTCCGGCGCTTGCGCGATGCCGATGCCGGCAGTGATCTGCCACATCCGGTCGACGAAAATCGGACGGATCAGCGACGCTCGAAGCGCATCGCCGAGCACGCTCGCGGACCGCGCATCGTCGCCGCTCATGATGACAGCGAATTCGTCTTCCTCGAAGCGGCCGAGCTGCGCGCCCGCCGGCAAGCCGGCTCTTAGATGCTCGGCAATATTCGCCAACACGGCATCGCCGCCGGCCCGCCCCAGCGTATCGTTGACCTCGCGAAAGCCGTCGAGATCGATGAGCGCAAAGACGACAATCCCGGAGCGGCGCGCGCCGACCGCCTGATTAAGTTTTTCCAGCATCGCACGGTGATTGGGCAGTCCGGTCAACACATCCTGGCTGGTCAGTTTGTGCACCGCTTCCGCGCTCAGATCGATCGAACGGGCGAGCCGCTGCGACGCACGCAGGGCGAACAGGCCGCACATTGCGAGCACGGCGGCGATCGCCGCTAGCAGCGCCCACAGTCCGTTCATGGCGCCGGCCAGGGCGCCGCCGGCGGTCCAGCTGAACCACCCGATGATGCGGCCACGCCTATCGTGCAGCGACTGCACGTCACGACCGTTTTCGCGCGCTGGATTGGCGTCAAATCTCAGGTCGCCCAGGCCGGACTGCCGCGCAATCCGCCGCAATTGCACGTCGTCGGGCGCGTCGATATCGCCGAATTCGGCGTGAAATTCGTCAAGCGCGCGTTGCAGCGCCGCGTGCTGAGCGGCTTCGAGACGGGTTTCGCTGACCTTGGTAACGGCAAAACCGATCGCCGCGCTGAGAAGCATTGCGCCAGCGAGCAAGAGAGGGGCGTACATCGCGAGGCGAAGCGGCGCTCCGCTCCCCCCGCGTCCGCCGGCTTCCGATGCGTGTGAGCGCCGCCACAGTCCCGCCCACGCCTTCCGGGCTGCCGCAGCGGTCATCATACGCACGATACGCACGCCCCGTGGGAAAAACGCCAAGCGTAGCTTTAAGCGGCGCAGATTAACGGCGAGGAAAGACCGCAAATCGCGGCATGCCCCGGGTTTTCAACAAGCCGACAGGCACGCGACGCATGGTTAACGTGACATTTAAACCTGCGTTCCGGTAAGTTTGCCGTGGGGCGGTCCCGGCGAGACAGCAACGCGACCGGGCACCGATGAAGCGGCATGCGACGCCTGCGGGCATCGGCTTTCACTCTCTGTATTGCAGCGGTCGGCGCATTCGCGGCGGCGGCAGCCGCGCGGGCACAGGATTGTCCCGGCAATCCAGGCGTGCTCGGCACGAGCCGCGTGCTCATGCTCGAGCCCGGCGGGCCGACAGGCTTCGGCGTGATGCAATATCCTCAGACTCTGCCGCTCGCCGACAAGGAAGTGGTGTTGACTTTCGACGACGGCCCCCTGCCCCGCTATTCCAATCAAGTGCTCGACATCCTTGCCGCGCAATGCGTCAAAGCGACTTATTTTTTGGTCGGCGAAATGGCGCGGGCCTATCCCGCCGTGGTGCGGCGCATCCACGAGGCGGGCCACACCATCGGAACACACAGCGAAGATCACCCGGCACACTTCCAAAAATTGCCGATCGAGAAAGTGCGGCAGGAAATCGAAGAAGGCATTACCGACGTCGCCGCGGCGCTTGGCGACGCGGAAGCAGTGGCGCCGTTCTTCCGTATTCCCGGTTTGGCGCACACCGAAGCGATCGACGAAGAGCTGGCGGCGCGTTCGCTCATCGTCTTTTCGTCCGATACCGTCGCCGATGATTGGCATCGCCGCATCAAGCCTAAGGACATCGTTCGCCGCGCCATGACGCGCTTGGAGGCGCGCGGCAGGGGCATCTTGCTCCTGCACGATATCCATGCCGCCACGGTCGCCGCCTTGCCGGAGCTGCTGAAGCGATTAAAGGATGCGGGTTTCCGCGTCGTGCATGTCGTGCCGGCACAGTCAAACCGTATCGAGATCGCCGGACCACAGGTGTCCGCGCCAGTCGGACCCTAGCGGCCGTCGCGGTCGCAGCGTCTCAAATGTCCCAAAGGGGATGGTGCGGTCGAGAGGACTCGAACCTCCACGGGTTGCCCCGCTAGCACCTCAAGCTAGTGCGTCTACCAATTCCGCCACGACCGCATGTGGGCTGGACGCGTACCGGAACCGGCGCGCGACGGCGGGGATGTAACAGTTAGGCAAAGCCCGGACAAGGCCCGCCGGCGATCGGACGCCGGTCAGACCGCTTCGGGTGAGCGAGGAAGCAGGCGTTTGACTTCAACCGCGATGCGGTTGCCGCTCACAATCACGGTCCCTCTCGCCACCGGCATGTTGTTGGCCAGGATGCGGACCTCATCTTCCTCGGAAGAGTCGAGTTCGATGATGGCGCCGCGGCCGAGCCGCAGCACCTGGTGGATCGGCATGGCGGTCTTACCCAACACCACTGCAATGTCGATCGAGACGTTTTCGAGTGTCGCCAAGGGGTCCTCGCGCAGCTTTGTCGGCGCAGCTTCGATGCGGTATTGTTTCACCACGGCATGGTTACGAGGTGGTTAACACGCGCGACGACCTGAGAATCGGGCCCCTGACGGCCGCCGGTGCGGCGCCGGCCGAGTGGCAGGTCAGCACCGGCACCGCCGATTATGGCGAGGCGCTCGCGGACATGACCGCCCGCGCTGCGGCGGTTGCGCGCGGCGAAGCCGCCGAGCTGGTCTGGCTGCTTGAGCACCCGCCCCTCTACACTGCCGGCACCTCGGCACAGCCGCACGAGTTGATCGAAGCACGCTTTCCGGTCCATGCCGTCGGCCGCGGCGGGCAGTTCACCTATCACGGTCCGGGCCAGCGCGTCGGCTATGTCATGCTCGACCTCAAGCGCCGCGCGCCCGACGTGCGCCGCTTCGTCGCCACGATCGAGGAATGGCTTATCCGCACGTTGGCCGCGTTCGACGTACGCGGCGAGCGTCGCGACGATCGCATCGGCGTGTGGGTGCGGCGGCCGGACAAGGGTAGAGACGCCGAAGACAAGATCGCCGCCATCGGCATCCGCGTGCAGCGCTGGGTGACCATGCACGGTTTTTCGCTCAACGTCGCGCCGGACCTTTCGCACTTTGCGGGGATCGTGCCGTGCGGCGTAGCCGACGCCCGCTACGGCGTAACCTCGCTCGCAGATCTCGGCCGCAACGTATCCATGCACGATGTCGATCAGGTACTGCGGCGCGAATTCAAAGAATTGTTCGGCGCCACGACCGACGCTCAGAAATTCGATAGTACCGAAAACAAGTCGCCGGGACGGCGGAGCGCCAAGTCGGCGGAACCGGCCTCGCGCTGATCGACCGCCTCGACGCGCGCGCCGGGCGGACCGTTACGGCACAATTCGATCATCGTCAGCACGACTTCCTCCGGGCCCGAGAGCAGCGCTTCGACCGAGCCGTCGCGGGCGTTGCGCACCCAGCCTTCGACGCCGAGTTCGAGAGCGGTCAACTCCGCCCACGCTCGAAAACCGATGCCCTGCACGCGACCGCGGATAACGACCAGAAATGTCACGTCCACTCGAAACCCCCGAGCTTGCGTCGGCCGACGCCACCCCGGCGCCCCGGCAGCCAATGCCGCAACGAGGAAATGTAGGCTTGCGGCAATTGCCACTCCAGCGCCGCTGCGATCACAACTTGCATATATCCGGCCTTCGCGAGGCCGGTTTGGCTTGACCGCCCGAGGTAAGTAAGGGCCATCCGGCGCCGGCCGGCCTGCCGGACTGGCAAGGTCGCCGCGCGGTAAAGTCCAGCGGCGATGTTCTCCCAGGCATCAAGCGTCATGCGGTCGTGCGGGGTAAGCCGCCACACAACCCCGTGCACGGTCTCGCCGCGTTTTGGTTCGATCGACGCATAGCCGTCGGCGGTAATCAGAAAGCGATAATTCGCCAGCGTCGCGACCCCGACCGGCTCGGCGTCCGGAGCGTGCTTGCGCATGATGAGGCGGCTCATATTCGAGCCGTAAGCGAAATGCAGTATCACGCCCGACGCTCTTGGATTGTTGGCCGTGTCGCCGCCCATAATGTGACGGCGACCGCCAACACCACCGGCACCAATGCAATTAGTACCAAAACGGCCACCATCAGCCATGCCAGATCGTAATGCGGCGCGCCAATCAGGATGGTGACGATCGAGAGCAGGAGGATGAGGCCGAGTGCGCTCGCGGTATTGGCGTCCGGCGCTTGCCCGGCGAGCGCACCGTAGAACGACACGGCGACAATGATCATCAATGCGACCGCAAGCGCATAGAGCACGCCGACTCCTGCGGCCAGGCTGGCGCTGCGGCCGGCATCATGCAGCCGCTTGGCGTGCAGCGCGTACCAGATCCAGGCGAGCAACGCCTGCGCTGCGATGAACGGCCACAGCCCTGCGCGCGAAATCACGTCCGGCACGGTGAGCGCATGCGAGGCAGCGCCGGCGAGATAGACGATGACGATGAACAAAATGAAAGTCTGCGGCGGCAGCCGCCCGAACGGTGAAAAGAGAAGGCGCAGCGCTTGCATCCGCCGCCATGATGCCAGATTCGCCGGCTTTCTACGCGAACTCCATGATCACCGCGTCCACCGCGACGCTGTCACCCGGTTTGAAGCGGATCGTCTTGACGGTGCCGTCGCGCTCGGCGCGCAGAATGTTCTCCATCTTCATCGCTTCAATCACGGCCAGGGTCTCACCCGCCTTGACCTCTTGGCCCTCGGCGACAGCCAGCGAAATCACCAGCCCGGGCATCGGGCAGCGCACGGATTTTTCGCTGCCGGAGAGCTTCTTCACCGGCATCAAGCGCGCGTAACGCGCTTCCCGCTCGGTATAGACGAAAGTCTTCACTTCGATGCCGCGATAAGCCAGTTCGAAGCCGTTCGGGATCATGCGCACATGCACCGCGATCGTCGCGTCGTCGATCGCGCCGCTCCAGACCGGCATGCCGGGCAACCATTTCGAGGCCAATACGTGCGTGTTGCCGTCCTCGAACGCCACCGTGACGGCGTCGCCATCGTGCGTCACATCGGCGTGCAGTTCCTCCCCGCCGAGCCAAATGGCGCGACGCCGCTCGCGCGTGACCGCGCTGTTGAGCTGGCCGGAGATGCGGCGCTTCCTTTCACCCAGCACGTGATCGATGGCGGCGGCGACGCCGGCGATCGTGCGCGCCACCGCGCCGCTCGGCGTTGCGCGTTCGAATCCTTTGGGAAATTCCTCGGCGATGAAAGCAGTCGAGAGCTTGCCGGCCCGCCAGCGCGGCTGCTGCATGATGGCGGCAAGAAACGGGATGTTGTGCCGGATGCCCTCGATGGTGAAGGCGTCAAGCGCATCGGCCTGCGCCTCGATCGCTTCAAGCCGGGTCTTGGCGTGTGTGACGAGCTTGGCGATCATCGGATCGTAGTAGAGCGAGATTTCGCCGCCCTCGAACACGCCGGTGTCGTTGCGGACGGTCACGCCGCCATGCTTTCCCTCGGCCGGCGGCCGATAGCGAACAAGCCGTCCGATCGACGGCGCGAAATTGCGATAAGGATCTTCCGCGTAGATTCGACTCTCGACTGCCCAGCCGTTGAGCTTGACGTCGCTCTGTTTGAGCTTGAGCTTCTCGCCCGCGGCGACACGAATCATCTGCTCGACGAGATCGATGCCGGTGACGAGCTCGGTCACCGGATGCTCGACCTGCAACCGCGTGTTCATCTCCAGGAAAAAGAAGCTGCGGTCTTGCGCGGCAACGAATTCAACGGTGCCGGCGCTGTCGTAACCGACCGCCTTTGCAAGCGCGACCGCCTGCTCGCCCATTTTCGCCCGGGTCCTGGCGTCAAGCAGCGGGCTCGGCGATTCCTCGATCACTTTCTGATTGCGGCGCTGGATCGAGCATTCCCGCTCGCCCAGATAAATGATGTTGCCGTGCTTGTCGCCGAGAACCTGGATTTCAACGTGACGCGGATCGGTGATGAACTTTTCTAGAAAGACGCGGTCATCTCCAAAGCTCGATTTTGCTTCCGAGCGCGCGCGGGCAAAATTCTCCGCCACTTCCGCCTTGCTGAACGCGATCCGCATGCCCTTGCCGCCGCCGCCGGCGGAGGCCTTGATCATCACCGGGTAGCCGATCTCTTCCGCGACCTTGGCCGCCTGTTTCTCGTCCTCGATCACGCCGAGGTGGCCGGGGACGGTCGAGACGTTGGCGCGGGCGGCAGCCTTCTTCGACTCGATCTTGTCGCCCATGGCGGCGATCGCCTTGGGGTTCGGCCCGATGAAGACGATGCCGGCCTTGGCGAGCGCTTGCGCAAAAGCGGCGCGCTCGGAGAGGAAGCCGTAGCCCGGATGCACCGCCTCGACGTCGCTTTCCCGGCAGGCGGCAACGATCTTCTCGACCACCAGGTAGCTCTGCGCCGCCGGCGGCGGGCCGATCGGGACGGCCGTATCGGCCATCTCGACGTGCAACGCGTCTCGGTCCGCCTCGGAATAGACCGCAACGGTCGCGATACCCATGCGGCGGGCGGTCTTGATGATCCGGCAGGCGATCTCGCCGCGGTTGGCAATCAGGATGCGCTTGAACATTACGGCTTTTGCACCCGCGAACCGGCCCTTTGGCTTAGCGGGGTCGGCGCGAAAATGTCAACGGCGATGGCCCACGAACTAGTCCCGTTTGGCGTGGATGTCCTTCCACCCAAGGCCGGTCTTCATCAATTCGTCCAGCAGCGCGGTTTTGTCGATCCACGGCCCCGGAATGTCCTCGCCGAACGGCCCGGAGCTGTGCTCGCGAAAACTGAATCTCGCGGTCTGGCCGTCGATGCGTCTGATCGGATGATCGCCGAATTCGACGTGGACCGTCTCGCCATCGACCAGCTTGAACTTCTCGTAACCCATGCAAACGACGAAGCAAAAGACATCGATGACCTGCGATTCCGCCGAAATATAGGGCGGCTTAATCGCGTGCGCGAGAAGGTCTTGCAGTACGATCTGATCGACAAATTCGACGTCGATCTTGACGAAGAACGGCTCGCCGCATTCGCGGATGATCGAACTCGCCCGCCGCACGGCGACAGGAACGCGCGTCCACCGCAACTCAATGTCAGTGCGGTGCACCGCCTCGGGCGTCAGCGTACTGAGGACATCATACTGGCTATGGACGAAAAAATCGGCAGCCCCCTCGTAGTTGTGCACGGCGCAATTGACGACCTTCAGCGTACCGTCGGCAACGTGATTGGAAAATCGCCTTGCGGCCGCCTCGCATAGCGCCGGATTGGCCTCGACGCCGACGACCCGGAAACCCTTCGCCAAATAGTATTCGACATCGTCGCCATTATTCATGCCGAAATCGTAGACTAGGGGAAGAGGCGTCGCCATTTGTACGCCCTAGGACCGATAGTGACTGGCCAAGCGCAGAAACTTCAACCTACAAACACCGAGCAGCACCACCAAGTTGACGAGCATGCAATTCACCAATCGTGACATTAATCTTCTGGCCGTCCACACCACACTGCATAAATTCGCGTGGGCGGGCTCCGGCGTTTTCATCGGAGTGTATCTGTACCGCGCCGGAATCCCGCTCGCGACCATCTTTCTCGCGTTCGCCGCAATCTATGTGGCGCGGTTCATTTTGCGACCGCTCGTGGTGATGGTAGCGCCTGTCATCGGTGTGCGGGCCACGCTGATTTTTGGCACCTTACTGCACGCCGCACAATATCCGGCGCTGGCCCTTATCCACGGCGTCGGATTCGATTTCGTATTGTTCTGTGCGATCACCGCCATAGGTTGGGTATTCTATTGGACTTGCTATCATGCCGTTTTCAGCGCGCTCGGCGATGCCGATCGTCGCGGCAGTCAGGTCGGCGCGCGGCAAGTCCTCGGCTCGGTCGCCGCGGTGCTCGGCCCTGCGGTGGGCGGAATAGTCCTCACCGCCTTCGGTCCTTGGGCGGCATTTGGCGCTGCGGCGATCGTCGAGGCGGCCGCGATCGCGCCCCTGTTCTGGATCTCCGATCCTTACGTGGAGCGGGTTGCTCCCAAAGGGGTCTATGCGGCGTCCATGGTCGGCATGCAGCTGTTCGCCACCGATGGCTGGATTCTCGGCAGTTCGGTGATGGCGTGGACGATTATCATGTTCCAGGCGCTTGACGCCCGTTTCGACGAGCTTGGCGGCCTGCTCGCGGTCTCAGCTTTCGCCGGAGCAATCGGCGGTGCAGTTCTCGGAAGGCTCATCGATCTCGGTCATACGCGGCACGCCATGTGGATCAATGCCAGCGTGATCGCCCTTATCCTTGGCGCCAAATCGGTCTGCGGAACCGATCCGGTATTGGTTAGCGCCGTTGCGATCGGCGCCATGCTGTTCGGCGGGCTGTATACTCCGACATTGATGATTGCTCTCTACAACGAGGCAAAGGCGTCGCCGTGCACTTTACGTTTCCAGGTTGCCGCCGAAGGCGGCTGGGATGCCGGTGCGCTTTGTGCCTGCCTTGCCTCGGCCGGCTTGCTTGACGCAGGCGCGCCGTTGCAGACCGCGATCGCCCTCGCCATTCCGATGGTACCGGTGCAGGCTTGGCTTCTTCGCCGCAGCTATTCGAAGCGCCGGCCGGCGGCTGTCACCCAATCCGGCGCAGCCTTTATTTGAATAAGAATCCGCTTCATTCGCAGCGGTCGCCGGTTTGGGGAAGGATAAACGCGAAAGCACGGTTAAACAAAGCCAGCGCCGTTGCGGCCACCGGCCGATCCTGGATCGCGTTATTCCCCTGAGTTTCCGTGTCATTTGGCTCGGATTGTTCGAGCCGCGCCGCGTCGATCAAAGCCTGGCAATGCGGCGACATCCGCCACAGCTCCGCGGTTTTGTCCCATGCAGCGGTAACAACACGCTTGCCGTCGGGCGAAAAAGCGGCGGCACGGACAAAGCCGTCATGGCCGCGCAGCGCGGCGATGGTGGTCGCCGTCGCCACATCCCACAATCGCGCGGTCATGTCATTGGATGAGGTCACGAGCCGCAGGCCATCGGGTGAAAATTCCGCCGAACTGAGAGCCTTGTCGTGGCCGCGAAGGACCGAGATTAACCGGCCGGTCGCCGCCTCCCACAGCCGCGCCGTTCTGTCCTCGGAGGCGGTTACCACCCGCGTTCCGTCAGGCGACCACGCCGCGCCTGCGATGCGATTGTCATGGCCCGTGATGGTGACAAGCGGGGCGCCGGTGGCGGCATCCCAAATGCGGGCAGTGCGGTCCCAGGAAGCGGTTAGCACGCGTTTGCCGTCCGGCGAGAAAGCGACTGCGGAAACCACGTTCTCATGACCCTTTAGAGTCAAAAGGTTTTCGCCGGTCGCCGCGTTCCAAATGCGGGCGGTCTGGTCCTTTGATCCCGAAATCACGCGCGTGCCGTCGGGTGAAAACGCGGCTGCCCAGACCCGCTCGGTATGGCCCGACAGGGTCTCAACAAGCACACTGGACGCCGCGTCCCAGATGCGGACGAGATTGTCGTCGGCGGCGGTAACGACGCGCGTTCCATCGGGTGAATAAGCGATCGAATGCACCGGGACACCGTGCTGTAACAGAAGCAATTGCCTGCCGGTCGCGGTGTCCCAGATGCGTGCTGTCTGATCGTCGGATGCCGTCGCCACGTGGCTTCCGTCGGGCGAAAACACCGCCCAATTGAGATCTTTCGTGTGTCCCTCGAAGACGACAAGCGAGTCACGCGGCTGCGCGTCCCAAATACGCGCCGTGCCATCGTACGAGGCGGTAAGAACGTGCGCTCCGTCAGGTGAGAAGACTGCGGAGTTCAGAAAGCCGCGACGGCCTCGGTATATGCCGTTTGGCGCGCCACTCGCCGCGTTCCACAGCCGGGCCGTCCCGTCATTCGATGCGGTCAGCACGCGCTTACTGTCGAGCGAAAAAGTTGCGGACGTGACCCAACCTTCGTGCCCTTTGATCAGGGTGACGAATGCCCCGCTCCCGGCATTCCACACGATCGCGGTGTTGTCGGCTGACGCCGTGACGATGTTCTTGCCGTCGGGCGAGTACGCAGCCGCCAGCACAAGATTTTCGTGACCGCTCAGGATCGCGGCCGGCTTGCCACTGACCGCTTCCCAAATGCGCGCGGTTTTGTCCCATGAGGCGGTGACGATATGGGCTCCATCCGGCGAAAATCCGACCGAAGCGATGAAACCTCGATGTCCCTCGAGAGCGGCCTCCGCCGCGCCGGTTGCGGCGTTCCATAGCCGGACGGTTGCATCAGTGGATGCCGTCGCAACATGCGTCCCGTCCGGTGAAAAGGCTACGGCGTTGACGAGTCCTCGGTGCCCGCGCAACACGGCAACCAAGTCTCCAGTTGCAACATCCCAAATACGCGCCGTCTTGTCGTCGGACGCGGTGGCCACCAGCTTGCCATTCGGCGAAAACGCGACGGCGGAAACCGCATCTTCATGTCCTTTGAGCTCGACAAGCGCTGCACCGGTCGCAGCGTCCCAAATGCGTGCGGTGTTGTCGCCGGATGCAGTCACGATGCGCTTGCCGTCCGCCGAGAAGATCGCCGACCAAACTCTCCCGTGGTGGCCTTTCAGGACGGCGACCGCCGCCCCTGTAGCTGTATTCCATAAACGCGCGGTCGAATCGTCGGACGCGGTCGCCACGCGCGCACCGTCCGGCGAATAAACGGCAGACCAGACGATGCCGCTGTGCCCGGCCAGGATGAAGCGATCACGCCGGTTGTCGAAGGCGTCTTCGAGCGCGAATTCGGCAACGCTCACGAAGGGGCGGTCCGGCGCGTCGATGTGCTGCGGAAGCCCGGCAAGCGCGAGCGTGACACCGAGCGCGGCGTTGCCGTTCTCAACGTCGAGATACGACTCGTGAGCTAGCGATCGAGATTGCGTGACGAGCGCCTGATTGCGCTGACTTTCGGCGATGTAAAGCGCGCCGAACGATGCCGCAGTCAATGCCGCAAGGCAGAACATGACGGCCGCGACGATGATACGCCGGCGTCGCTGCGCCGCCTGGGACGCCTTGAGCGACAACGCAACAAAGTTGCGAAAATCGGCCGTTAGTTCATCACCCCAGCGCTGAACCAGATCGATCGCATTGGCCAGATCCGGGTCGCGCAGCAGCAGCGCGTGACCCTTGTCCTGCGGTACCGCTGCCCAGCGCGCCAGCTGGCGTTCGACTACGGCGCGAGTCTCCAAATCTCGTCGGTCGGCGATCAGTTGGTTGCGTGCCCGGCTCCAATGATTGATCAACGCTTCGTGGGCAAACCGAACCGTCGCCGTTTTGCCGTCGCTCGAGCCGACAAGCAAGCGCCGCTTGGTCAGCTCATCAACAAGCGCGCGCGCGTCAGTGCCCTGTTTGAAGGTTTCGAGCGGGACTGCGCGTGCAACGGCGACGCGATCACCGCCCTCCGAAACCGTCGCCAACGCATGCAGCACGCGCGGCAGGGTTTTTTGGATCGCTTCCGGCAGCGCCGCAATCACGTCCTCAGCGCGCTTGGTGATCGCCCCTTCAAGCCCGCCCAATGCGGCATACGTCGAATGATGCAAGAGATGGCCCGCAACCTTGGTTGCCTCGGGCGGCTCGCCGGGAGCGCCTTCCGGGCGCTTTTCTCCCTTTAAGATGTCCGCGACGTAGATGGCATCGAGCGTAAATGACAGCAGCGGCAATACACCGGGCTCCGACGACGCATCCTGCGCCAAGACGGCGTCGAGACCGAGGCCGGTTTTTTCGTGAACCTCGAAGGACAAGCCGGCGACCAGCGCGGGCTTACGGATCATTTCCCAAATCTCGGCTTGCGACGGCGTGGCCACGTCGATGCGGCCATTGCCGGCGCACAGCGCGATGAGTTCGGGAACTTCGGCGGCACGATGCCAAAAGTCCGAACGAATTGTCGCCACCACCCACACCGCGCGCGAGCGCGCCAGGCCCGCCAGCAGCCGAATGAAAAGACGCTGGTCTTCGAGGGTAATGGCGGAGACAGTGAATAGCTCTTCCAGCTGATCGATTGCTAAGATCAATTTGGCATCTTCGTAACCGAGAATGCGGCCGGACTTGCGGCCGGACTCAGTGACTCTCCCCAGGGCGCCGCCGAGCACAAAGCCCGGATCGTCGGCCGAGTTTCGCAGGAATTTGGCGAGATCCGCCGTCGATTGGCCCGGTCCCAATAATTCCGGCAGGCCGACGTCGGATTCGGATAAAGACGATGCGCGCGTCAGCGCCTCAACCAGAGCGAGGACGACATCGTTGCCGCCCTCACTCGGGCGAAAGGCGAGACGGCGAACAAAGGCGGCTCCCTGGATCCGCTGCGGTTTCATCAACCGCGGAATGATCCCGGCCTTGACCAGCGAGGATTTACCCGAGCCGCTTGCGCCTGAAATCAGTAGAAAAGCGGTCCCGGCGCGGGCTTGGTTCGCGAGTTGCTCGGTCGCCCTGGTCACGACGGCATCGCGCCCGAAGTAAATCGCCGCGTGTTCGAAGTCATAGCTTTCCAGCCCGCGGAAGGGCGACTTGAGCCAAATCCTCGTCCCGGCCGGCGTTGGCCGTGCTCCAAGCTCCGCGATCCGCCGCTCGATCAGTTTGCGCAGTGAACGCTCCAGCCGCTCAGTAAATTCCTCCAAAGTGCGGTAACTGTCGTAGGCCGAAAGAAACACGCCACGATCCGCAAAATGCCTGGTCCAGAATTCATTCAGCGCGGTGAGTTGCGCCAAACTCCTTTGCTGCTCATGCGGATCGTGCGTTGCGATCATGGCCGGGCTGACGTTGCGAAATGCCAAAATATCGGGCGCGCCGCGCTCCTTGGCGACTTTCAGCGCGTCTTCGTATTCCCATTCGGTTCCGGTGACCGGCTGGCGACCGTCCATACCCGCGTAAGTGCGCACCTTCGTTTCCTTGGGCAGATGAGTGCCGAGCCGCGACCAAAGAATCAAAATGACAATGTCGAAGCGGCTCGGCGGCTCGATCGCGTCCTGGAACGAGCCCGATGCGAGCATCGGTTCGTGCTCCCACCGGTAGGCCTCGATTGTGAAGAAGCGGCTGTAATCCTGCGCGAGCCTGTCAATGACCAGGTCAGCGCGCAACCTTTCCTCGGGCACGTCACCCGGTGAAGAGAGGAATACCCTCAGCAGCGGCATTCTTTCCCCTTGATATTATTACCGCTATTTAATGCTCGGCACATGAATTCATTGTAACAAATACTTCACAAAGGGAGGACGATGCACTACCGTTTCCGACTGGGGTTTTTCATTTGATTGATGGCGACCTTGGATCAAAAGAATCCCCTTGCGGAAGACTTCTGGCAAAACCAAGGCGTGGTCGCCGAAGCTACCTTTTCTTCCGAAATGTCCGTTGCGAGCTCACCGCGGGCGCGTTTCGCCAGGCGCCGCGCACTGACCGCTTTTCTTGTGGTCGCGACAATTGCGGCGCTCGCGGCGTGGCTCGTGACGCTCCTGGTCGCCACTGTTCCGTTCACGCTCGTCTTGTTGATGCTTGCGGCCTTTCTCGTTTACGTGCCGTCCCTGGTCATCTGGTTCTGGAATGCGCTTTTCGGCTTCATGCTGCTTACGTTCGCCCGCGACCCGGTCGAAAGGGTCGTCCCGGAGGCAGCCGCCGCGCGAAGAAACGAACCGATCGTTGCGCTTACCGCAATTGTCATCACGGTACGAAACGGCGACCCGATGCAAGCCTTCGCACGCTTGCGGGCGATGAAGTCGACGCTCGACAATACCGGCTTTGGCGACAAATTCCATTACGTTGTACTCAGCGACAGCACGCTTGCCGAGCCCATTGCCGCTGAGGAGCGAGCTTATGCTGCCTGGCGCGCCGTCGAGCATGCGCCCAACCAGATTTTCTACCGGCGCCGCGCGGTCAACGAGGACTTCAAGCACGGAAACCTGCATGATTTTTGCGAACGGTGGGGAGATACTTATCAATTCATGGTCGTCCTCGACGAGGACAGCCTCATGACGGCCAGCGCGGTCATGCGACTTATCCGAATCCTGCAGTCCAATCCGCGTTTCGGTATTTTGCAGACGCTGCCGGTCGGTCTTCCGACCGAAAGCTTGTTTTCTCGAATCTTTCAATTCGGCCACAGCCACCATATGCGCTGTTTCACAGTCGGCGGCAGCTGGTGGCATGGCGATTGTTGCCGGCCACGTGGCCACAATTATGCGGTTCGTGTTGCGCAATTCCGCCAATACTGCCGGATGCCCGAGTTGCCCGGCGGAAAGCCACGTTTGTGGTCTCGTTGCGAGGACGCGGTGGAAGCCGCATTCATGTATCGGGCCGGTTATGAGGTGCGATTTCTGCCCGACGAATACGGCAGCTATGAGAGTTATCCGCCGACGCTGCTGGAACATCTGAGGCGGCAGAGCGACTGGTGCCAAGGCGACGTGGAGAATCTCAAGATCCTCAATTCCGATATCGCCGCAATTTCCCGGTTTCATCTGCTTTTCGTCGCGCAGAAGTATTTTGGCGCCGCCGCGGTCGTCACCTTCGTAGTTGCCGCAGCAGCAGCGGCATCCTTGCCGTCCCGTGCTCCATTGCCGACCGCATCAGCGTTGGCCCTCTACATTTTGCTGGTTGCGATGTACTTCGCCCCTCGCTTTTTCGGGCTGGCCGAAGCTGCCTTGCGCGCGCGCCAGTATGGCGGTCTGCGGCCGCTCCTTCTTGGCGGCCTGACCGATATGGTCTTCTCGTTTCTTCTCACACCGACGCTTCTGTTTGACGGCGCGATGTCGCTTTTGGCGCGCGCGGCCGGGCGCACCACGCGATGGGATGAACAGCGCCGTGGGGGTTATCAGGTATCCTGGCATGAGGCAGGGCGGGCGTTGTGGCTGCCGACGCTTTTCGCGTTGGCGGTTCTCTTCTGGCTCGTTGCCAGCAATCCCGCGGCGATCCCCTGGTTCTTGCCGTTTTTGTTGGGCCTGATCTTCAGTATCCCAATTGCGGTATGCTCCAGTTCCGCGCGCCTCGGTGCTTGGGCGGCGCGACGGCAATTCTGCGCCCTCCCCGATGAAATCGACAGTCCAGCGGAGATGCGTGCGGTCATCCCAAGACTTGCTTAAGGCGGAAAGCCTCTTGATAGTGAGATTCCGTTGCGGTCGCTATCCATGCCTTCGATAAGCCTCCCGCCGATTATTCTATTTGTCGCGCTTTTCGCGTCGGCCCCCAGCGCGCTCGCCGCGGACCAGAGCTTTCAACTCCACACTGACATCGCCGGCGCGGATTCCCGGCATTTCGACCTTCCGAAGCCCCGGCCGAGGCTATGTCAGGAAGCTTGCTACGGCGAGGACGGGTGCAAGGCCTGGACGTTTTACAAGCCGGGCTTGCTCGGACCGCTGGCTATCTGCTGGCTAAAGAACGCCCAACCAGCAATGGAGCACGATGAGTGCTGCATTTCCGGATACGTCAGGTGAGACCGGTGGATTGAGGCGTTACATCCGAACAAAGCCGCGGCCGATGCGCCGGCCTTCGGCGGCGATCCAGGCGAGAATTGCCGCGTCGACCTCGTCGAAACCGGCCGGCAGGCTCGCAGGCAGCCGTCCGATTGCGATCGGTGTGCGCGCAATCAGCGCAGCAATCGCTCTGACACTGGGACGATTGTCATCCATGCCCGGCTTTCTAGCGCGTGACGCTGGCCGTCGAAGGGCGGCCGTGCGGCAAAGTCGGGGCAGATGTCCCTTGCCCTTCGAACGATAGCGGTCGGGAAAGCCCTGCGGATTCTCGACAATCGCCGTTTGGCGCTGCACAAAGCCGTCAGAAATTTCTTTCCATGCATGAACAGACCGGCAATCCGATTGTTCTCGGTTCCGCCGCCAAATCGCATATTCAATCCCAAGTATGGGGCCTAGTATTGCCGCCACCTTAACGCTATGTAAAAACGCATAAATTCCCGAGCATTTCGAAAGAGACAGAGTACGGAGGATCCCATGGCGCTCCAAATTGGCGATATCGCCCCCGATTTCGAAGCTGAAACAACGGAAGGCAAGATCCACTTTCACGACTGGATCGGCAATTCCTGGGTCGTGCTGTTCTCCCATCCCAAGGATTTCACCCCAGTCTGCACAACCGAGCTCGGCACGATGGCGCGGCTCAAGCCGGAGTTCGACAAGCGCAACGTGAAAATTATCGGCCTATCGGTTGATCCGGTCGAGAACCACAAAAAGTGGTCAAGCGACATCAAGGATGTGGTCGGCTTCGCGCCGAACTATCCGATGATCGGCGACACCGACCTGAAGATTTCCAAGCTCTACGGCATGCTGCCGGCGAGCACGTCGGGGAGTTCAGAAGGCCGCACGCCGGCCGACAATCAGACCGTGCGCAACGTGTTCGTCATTGGCCCGGACAAGAAGCTCAAGCTGGTGCTGGTCTATCCGATGACCACCGGCCGCAACTTCGACGAGGTGCTGCGCGTCATCGACTCGCTCCAGCTGACCGCCAAGCATCGCGTGGCGACGCCGGCGAATTGGAAACAGGGCGACGACGTCATTCTGACCGGCGCGGTGACCGACGATGAAGCAAAAAAGCTCTATCCGCAGGGCTGGAAGACGCCGAAGCCATATATCCGGGTTGTCCCGCAGCCGCGCTAAACACCCTCACCCGCAGCTGGATACCATAAGAGCGCGGCTTCGGCCGCGCTCTTAATTCGTTACGGCAAGAGCAGCACTTTGCCGATGTTCCGGCGATCCTGAATAAAGTGGTGCGCCTGCGCCGCCTCGTCGAAGCCGAAGGTCCGCGCCACCTTCGGCTTGATGGCGCCCTTCGCCGACAACTCCAATAACGCATCGGCCCACTCCCGCATGCGCTCGATCTGACCCCACATGTGGCCGAGATTGACGCCGAACACGCCTTTGTTCGCGTTCATCAGGGACAACGGATTGAACTGAAACCACGGCGTGTTTGCAAGCATAGACAGCATGGACAGCAGGCTGCGCTCTTTTCGGTCCGCCAGCGAGGAGACACCAAACATTCCAAGCCGCCCAGTGGGAGCGAGAACGCGATATCCCTTGCTGAACGATTTACCGCCGACCGCATCGAGAATGAGCTCGACGCCGCGACCGCCGGTGATCTCGCGGGTTCGCACCTCGAAATCCTCGGTTCGATAATCGATGAGATGATCGACGCCCAAGGCGCGCAGTTCGCCGTGCTTGGCGGCGGATGCGGTGCCGATGACGCGCGCGCCGATATGCTTGGCGATCTGAGTGGCGGCGATGCCGACGCCGCCGCCTACCGAATGGATCAGCACAGTTTCGTTCGCCTGCAGGCCGCCCATGACGACCACAAGTTGCCAGGCAGTGAAATAATTGACCGGAATGGCGGCACCCTCCTCCGCCGACAGGCTCGCCGGCCGCGCGAACACTTGCTGCGCCGGGACACAGACGATGTCGGAATAGCCGCCGAATCGCGTCAGCGCGATAACCTCGCGTCCGATCCAATTCGTGTCGACGCCGGCGCCAACCACATCGATCCGGCCGCTGACTTCGTAACCGGGCACGACGGGGATCGGCGGCAGATCGGGGTACACGCCCATGCGGCCCATGATGTCGGCGAAATTGATCCCGCTCGCTTCAACGCGAATGCGGACCTCGCCGGCCTTTGGCTGCGGATCGGGCGCCTCCCGGACCTGGAGAACCTCGGGTGGGCCGGCACGCGTAATCCAGATTTGCCGCAAGGCCGCAACCTCCCTTTCGCACCGTGTAGCGCCCGGTCCGCGAACCAAGCCTTCGCTATATAGGTCTCCGGCGGCACTCTTGCTTTTGGGACGGACGCGTGCAGAACGTTAGCCCGCATTGCACCAAGAAGGCATTGCGAATGCGAGGAATTCCATGGATGTGCGCGCGGCCGTGGCATTTGCCCACGGCAAACCGCTGGAAGTTACGACCGTAAAACTCGACGGCCCGCGCGCCGGTGAAGTCATGGTCGAGATCAAGGCGACCGGCATCTGCCACACCGACGAATTCACCCTGTCGGGCGCGGATCCGGAGGGCCTATTTCCTGCCATTCTCGGGCATGAGGGCGCCGGCATCGTGGTCGACGTCGGCCCCGGCGTGACTTCGGTCAAGAAAGGCGATCACGTCATTCCGCTTTACACGCCAGAGTGCCGGACCTGCCCATCGTGCCTCTCGCGCAAGACCAATCTCTGCACCGCGATCCGCGCCACCCAAGGCCAGGGCGTCATGCCCGACGGCACCTCGCGCTTTTCCATCGAGAGCAAGAAAATTCATCACTATATGGGCTGCTCGACGTTCTCTAATTTCACCGTACTGCCGGAAATCGCAGTGGCGAAAATCCGCGAGGACGCGCCGTTCGACAAGGTCTGCTACATCGGCTGCGGCGTAACCACCGGCGTCGGTGCGGTCATCAACACCGCCAAGGTCGAGCCGGGCGCCAAAGCGATCGTCTTCGGCCTCGGCGGCATCGGCCTCAATGTGATCCAGGGACTTCGGCTGGTCGGCGCCGACTTGATCATCGGCGTCGATGTCAATCCGGAGAAGAGAGCCTGGGGCGAACGCTTCGGTATGACGCATTTCGTCAATCCGAAAGAGGCCGGCGGCGATCTCGTGGCGCATCTCGTCAACATGACCAAAAGCGGCGCCGACCAGATCGGCGGCGCCGATTATACCTTCGAATGTGTTGGCAACGTCACGCTTATGCGCGCGGCACTGGAAAGCTGCCATCGCGGCTGGGGGCAAAGCATCATCATCGGCGTGGCCGGCTCGGGCCAGGAAATTGCAACGCGGCCATTTCAACTGGTTACCGGCCGCGTGTGGCGTGGCGCCGCCTTCGGCGGCGCCCGCGGCCGCTCCGATGTGCCCAAGATCGTCGATTGGTACATGCAGGGAAAGATCGAGATCGATCCGATGATTACCCACACCATGCCGCTCAACGATATCAACAAGGCGTTCGATCTGATGCACGAAGGCAAAAGCATCCGCAGCGTCGTCGTTTACTAAGGTTCCAGGGAACGAGCATGAGCGAATTCAAGCAGCCACCTTTCGCCGACTATCTCGGTATTAAGGTCACGCATATTTCCAAGGAGCGCGTCACCGGCGAGATGCCGGTTCGCGCCGAGCTCGCGACCATGCCCGACATCATGCACGGCGGCGCCATCATGTCGTTCGCCGACAATATCGGCGCGGTGGCGACGGTGGCGAATTTGCCGCCGGGCGCATCCACTACGACGCTGGAGAGCAAGACCAATTTCTTTGCCGCTGTTCCGGTCGGCGACACCGCGCGCGCCGAATGCACGCCGCTGCATCGCGGCCGCACCACCATGGTGTGGCAGACGCGCATCACGCGCAATGACGGCCGGCTCTGCGCCATGGTCACGCAGACACAGCTCGTCTTGTCGCCGAAGAAGGACTAGCCGGATTATTTTGTGACCAGCTGTTCCGACGCGGCGCCGAGTTGGAGCGCCAGTTGCGGATCGAGCCGTTTGGCGAGCGCGGTGTGCGCTTCTTGCCAGACCGGAAACGCTGCCTGCAGACGGCGTGCGCCCTCTTCCGTGAGCCAGACGGCGCGGCGACGCTGATCGCCGTCCGTGGTCGCGATCTCGACCAGCCCGGCCGTCTCCAACCCGCGCAGATTGCGCGACAGCGTCGACTGATCGAGCCCGGTGCGCTCGGCGAGCGCGCCGAGCGTGTCGTCGAGCGCGGCCGCAATCTGCGCCATCAGCCCGAACTGGGACAGGCTCAGTCCACTGCCCGCCATACGTTCTTCGAGGAAATTGGTGATCCGCCGGGCGGCAAGCCGGCTCGACCATCCGGCGCACGCTGCCATCGCCGCGCGGGCATCGCGCACCAGTGTCTTGGCGGGGGCTTGCGGTCGACGGGCCATGGTTGTATGTATATACATCATTTGTATCTACAAGGAAATATCATCATGCTACCGGCACCCTCGTTCACCTATGGAGTAGCCAAGCCGGAAGACATTGCCGGACTCTCCGGCGGAGAAATGCTGCAGCGACTGATTGAGGGAAAGCTCCCCGCCCCTCCGATCGCGCAAACGCTCAGCTTCTGGCTTGTCGAGGCCGGAGACGGTCGTGCGGTTTTCGAAGCCGATACCGGACCGCATTTGCTCAATCCGCTGGGAACCGTGCACGGCGGTTGGGCACTGACCCTCATCGATAGCGCAACCGGCTGCGCCGTACATACGCTGCTGCCGCCGGGGGTCGGCTATACGACGGTCGAAACCAAGGTCAATTTCACCCGGCCGATCAAGCACGACACGGGGCGGGTGCGTGCCGAAGGGCAAGTGGTAAGCCGCGGCCGCCAGATCATGACGTCCGAGGGCCGTTTGCTGGACATGGAAGGCCGCGTCTTGGCGCACGGCACATCTACGCTGATTATTCTTGGCAATGGCAAAACGCGCGAAAACGGCGGGAAGGCTTGAGATCAAACGCGTCTACCAGGCGCCGGCCAACGACGACGGCCTGCGCGTTTTGGTGGATCGTTTGTGGCCGCGCGGCCTGACGAAAGACAAGGCGCGCGTCGATCTCTGGCTAAAAGAGATTGCGCCGAGCGATGCGCTGCGGCGGCGCCTTCATGGCCATCCGGAAAAATGGGACGAGTTCGTCACCGCCTATGGTCGCGAACTGACCCAAGAGCCGGCGAACAGCGCTGCGGCTGGTTTGCGCAAAAGGTTTCGCAGTCAGCCGGTCACGCTGCTTTACGCGGCGCGCGACGAGACGCACAACAATGCGGTGGCGCTGAAGGATTGGCTGGAGCGGAGCGGCCGCGCCTAAGCCTCAAAGCACCTGAAAAAACTTGAGCTTCACCGCGTCTGGTTGGCGCTCTCCGGCAGCGACGACGATGTGCTTGGTGATCCAGGCGTAGCGCGCCGCGGCGGTCGTAAAGAAAGTTGCGCCACGGAAATAGTAGCTGCCCGGATCGGCCGGCTGGCCGGCCGCAAGCGCGGCGATAACTTCGGGCGGGCCGTGCCGCAGCGCCAAGTTTCGTACTTCGATGAGTGCGCCGTCGTCGGTCTGCAAACTGTAGCGCGCCTCCAGCTCGGAGACACCATCGCTGCGCAAGACTTGCCAGTCAGCCCCGCCCGGCAGCACGCGGCCGCGCATCTTTGGGCCGGAAAATTCGCCGCCGCTGATCGGCACGATCCGCCGCCCGCCTTTGCCCACATCGCCGAAGTCGAGCGATAGGCCGATGAGCACATGCGCGGCGAAGATAAATTCGAGCGTGGGCGCTGATCCCGCCTCGGCCATGCGATCCTCCCGAAGCGGATTGCGTACCGCTCTGTGGATTTCCGATAATCGGTGGCGTGTATTAGCGTCAAGACGCAAAGCTCGCCGGGGCCATCATGTCAGCAAGCGTCGCCAAGCCCAAACTGTTTCCAACCACGGTTGCCGGCAGCCTGCCGAAGCCGGCATGGCTCGCCGAGCCGAAAAAGCTGTGGGCGCAGTGGCGGCTGCAAGGCGGCGAACTCGAACAAGCAAAGGACGACGCCACGCTGCTCACGCTCAAGCTGCAGGAGGATGCCGGCATCGACATCGTCACCGACGGAGAACAGGCGCGGCAACATTTCGTCCACGGCTTCCTCGAAGCGGTCGAGGGCATCGATTTCGACAAACGCGTCGAGATCGGCATCCGCAACAACCGCTACAAGGCGATGTGTCCGACGGTTACCGGTCCGCTGCGGCTGCGCAAGCGCGTGCATGCGCGCGAAGCTCGCATTGCGCGCGCGCACACCACCCATGATTTGAAATTCACCCTCCCCGGTCCGATGACAATCGTCGACACCGTCGCCGACGCGCATTACGGCGATCGCGTGAAGATGGCGATGGCGTTTGCCGCGCTGCTCAACGACGAAGCCCGCGGATTGGCCACGGACGGCGTTGACGTGATCCAGTTCGATGAGCCGGCCTTCAACGTCTACATGGACGAAGCGGCCGATTGGGGCATCGCAGCGCTGCATCGCGCCATCGATGGTGTGGATGCAACCAGCGCCGTGCACATCTGTTATGGCTACGGCATCCCGGCCAATATCGCGTGGAAGGAAACGCTTGGCACCGAGTGGCGGCAATACGAAAAATTCTTCCCGGCGCTGGCGCTAAGCCGCATCGATCAGGTCTCGGTCGAGTGCATTCATTCGCACGTGCCGCCGAGCGTGCTTGAATTGCTCGACGGCAAGGATGTGCTGGTCGGCGCCATCGATGTCGCCACCGATGCCATCGAAACCCCGGAAGATGTCGCGGACGTAATCGCCCAAGCGGCCAGGCATGTGCCAAAGGAAAAAATCATCGCATGCACGAATTGCGGCATGGCGCCGATGCGGCGCGACGTCGCCGAAAAGAAGCTCACGGCGCTCGCCAAAGGAGCTGCGCTGGCGCGGCAGAAACTCGCCTAGTCAGCGGTCGCTGCGCGACAGCACGTCGATTAATTCGCCGACTTTGCGCCGCTGCTCGCCCTTGTTGCCGGACGCGATCGCGTGTTCGACGCAGTGAGCGACATGGTCGGCGAGTATCTCCTCCTCGGCGCGGCGCAACGCCGCGCGCGCCGCCGAAAGTTGGGTGACGATATCGATGCAATAGCGGTCGTCCTCGACCATGCGCGCAAGCCCACGCACCTGGCCTTCGATCCGCTTCAAGCGCTTGAGCACCGATGTCTTGGCATTCGCCTGCATGACCGCTATATACCCCTCCAGGGTATCTTTTGCAACGGATCAGCCATGCCCGCGCATAGCGCCGAGGCCCTCGCCACCGATCCGGTGTGCGGGATGAGGGTCGATCCGGTTAAAACTCCGCATCGCCGTACGCACAAGGGTCAGGATCACTTCTTCTGCAGCGCCAATTGCCGCAATAAGTTCGTCGCCGATCCGGACAAATACCTCGCCAATACGGCGGCCAAACCGGCAGCGCCGGCGGCGCAGGGCACGATCTACACCTGTCCGATGCATCCACAAATCCGCCAAGTGGGGCCCGGCCATTGCCCCATCTGCGGCATGACATTGGAGCCGGTCAGCGCGGCTGCAGATGCCGGTCCGAATTCCGAACTGGTGGACATGACGCGGCGGTTCTGGGTCGGGCTGGCTCTAACCTTGCCGGTCTTCATCCTAGAAATGGGGGGCCATATCCCCGCGCTTGGCCTGCATCGTATCGTGCCACCGCACATCTCGAACTGGAGTCAATTCGCTCTGTCCACACCGGTCGTCCTGTGGGCGGGCTGGCCGTTCTTCGAACGCGCCTGGGCGTCGGTCACGCATCGCAGCCTGAACATGTTCAGCCTGATCGCGCTGGGGACTGGCGCCGCATATTTCTATAGCGTCTTTGCAACCTTTGCGCCCGGAATGTTCCCCGCCGGTTTCCACGAAATGGGCGGCACGGTTTCCGTCTACTTCGAAGCTGCCGCGGTGATCACCGTTCTTGTATTACTCGGCCAAGTGCTGGAACTGCGCGCCCGCGAGCAGACGGGCGGCGCGATCCGCGCCTTGCTCAATTTGGCGCCAAAAACAGCGCGCCGCCTCACTGGGGACGACGATGAAGAAGTCCCGCTGGTGCTGGTTCAGGTTGGCGATCGTCTTCGCGTACGACCCGGCGACGGCGTGCCTGTGGATGGCGAAGTGCTCGAGGGCAAGGGCGCGGTGAATGAGTCCATGGTCACCGGCGAGTCGATGCCCGCCGCCAAGCGGCCCGGCGACAAGCTTGTCGGCGGGACGGTGAACGGCACCGGCTCGCTTGTCATGCGTGCCGACGCAGTCGGCGCCGACACAATGCTCGCGCGCATCGTGACAATGGTGGCCGAGGCGCAGCGGAGCCGCGCGCCAATTCAGCGAATGGCGGACACTGTGTCGGGCTACTTCGTCCCGGCCGTACTTGCCGTAGCCGTCGTCGCGTTCGTCGTTTGGGCACTTTGGGGTCCTCCCCCAGCGCTTTCTTATGCGCTGATTGCGGCAGTCTCCGTTCTCATCATCGCTTGCCCCTGTGCGCTCGGGCTCGCCACCCCAATGTCGATCGGCGTAGGCGTCGGCAAAGGAGCTGGCGCCGGCGTCCTGATCAAGTCTGCCGAAGCGCTTGAGCTCATGGAGAAGGTTGACACTCTCGTCGTTGATAAGACCGGCACACTCACGGAAGGCAAACCCAAGGTAACGGCCATCATTCCGGCAGCCGGACTGTCGGAGTCCGATGTTTTGTGGCTGGCAGCCAGTCTTGAGCGGTCCAGCGAACACCCTCTCGCGGCGGCCATCGTGACCCCCGCTCGCGATCGCAATGCTTCAATCCAGGAACCCAGGGACTTCGCTTCCGTCACCGGAAAGGGTGTGACCGGAAAAATCGGCGGCAAGAGCCTGGCACTCGGCAATACGAAGCTCATGGCCGATCTCGGCGTCGCGCTCGGCGATCTTGAACGCAAAGCGGACGACCTTCGCAGTGATGGAGCAACAGCGCTGTTTCTCGCGGTAGACGGGAAGGCGGGAGGGGTCATTGCTGTCGCCGACCCGATCAAGTCAACCGCGCAAGCGGCCCTCGATAGCCTGCGGAATTACGGCATACGGATCGTGATGCTGACCGGCGACAACAAGACGACTGCCGAGGCCGTCGCCCGCAAGCTCGGTATCAAAGAAGTCGAATCCGATGTTCTGCCGCAGGACAAGAACCGCGTCGTCAAGAAACTTACAGCTGAGGGCCGCATCGTCGCCATGGCCGGCGATGGGGTGAACGACGCCCCGGCTTTGGCCGAGGCCGCAGTGGGCATCGCCATGGGAACGGGCACTGAAGTCGCGATTCAGAGTGCCGGAATTACTTTGGTGAAGGGTGATCTCGCCGGTATCGCGCGGGCTATAATCTTAAGCCGGTCGACGATGCGCAACATCCGCCAAAATCTGGTATTTGCGTTCGCCTACAATGCGATCGGCATTCCGATTGCCGCAGGCGTCCTCTATCCGGCCTTCGGCGTCCTTCTCAGTCCGATCATTGCCGCGCTGGCGATGTCACTCAGCTCCGTATCGGTGATCGCGAACGCGCTGCGGTTGCGCGCGTTGAAACTTTAGTGCTCCGGCAGCGGGATGAACTCCTTCTCATCGCCGGGAATCAGCGCAAACTTGCCGGTCTTCCATTCCTGCTTAGCCTGCTCGATCCGTTCTTTGCTCGACGACACGAAATTCCACCAAAGATACCGCGGCCCCTCCAGCGCGGCACCGCCGAGGAACATCAACCGCGACGGCTTGGTCGCCGTGACGGTAATGCGGTCGCCGGGGCGAAACACCAAAAGCTGAGGAGCGGCGAATTTGTCGCCCGCGATATCGACTTCGCCCTCGGCGACGTAGATCGCGCGTTCCTCGTGATCGGTATCGAGCGGCGCGCTGGCGCCGGCGTCGAGCAGGACCTCGGCATAAAACCATTCCGAGACCATGCCGACCGGCGACCTCTGTCCGAACGCGGAGCCGGCAATGACGCGGGCACGCACGCCCCTGTCGTCGATGCTGGGCAAAACGGCGGCATCAAAATGCTCGAACAGCGGCGCCATCTCTTCATGCTCGCGCGGCAGCGCGATCCAGCTTTGGATGCCGAACATGCCGCCGCCGGCCGCGCGCATGCTCGCGGGCGTGCGCTCGGAATGGGAGATACCTCGGCCGGCGGTCATCAAATTCATCGCTCCCGGCGTGATCTCCAGGTCGTTGCCTTCGCTGTCGCGGTGCGTGACGCGGCCGTCGAATAAATAGGTCACCGTGGCAAGGCCGATGTGCGGATGCGGACGCACGTCCATTCCTCTCCCGACCATAAGCTGCACCGGTCCCATCTGATCGAAGAAGATGAATGGGCCGATCATCTGGCGCTTTCCATGCGGCAGCGCCCGTCGGACGGAAAAGCCGTCGCCGAGGTCGCGCACGCGCGGGATGATGACCAGTTCGAGTGCGTCGCAGGAATGCTTGTCGCCGAGCACCGGATCCTTGTCGGGCAACCAGCTCATCGCTTTCTCCCCTTAAAGACACGGCAAGACGCCGGGCGCGAATGGCTCCCGCCATCAAGCCATGTATGATAGGGGCGCTCAAGCTGCCATGGTCCCGCTTTCGTCCAAGCTCTCGGTCAAATTCGCATGATTTCAGCGCCTTCGTTGACCAGCGTCGGTCTTCTTCTCGGCTTGAGCCTGTTCCTCGGGCTGGCGTTCGAAGAGTTCTTCGCGGGCACTAATCGGCCCGGCGGTATTCGAACCTTCCCCATGCTCGCCGCCGGGGGCGGAGTACTTTACCTCTTCGATCCGACGCATTTCGTCCCGTTCACCGCTGGCCTCATTGTGCTCGGCGGCTGGCTTGCGATCTTTTATGGCCGTCACATCCGCGAGCAGGACGCAAACACCGAAACGAACTTTGAGCTCATCGTCCCGATGCTCAACGTTCACGCCTATCTCCTCGGCGCCATTGCCCTGGCCCTGCCGCCATGGATCGCGGTGGCATTCACCGTTTCCGCAGTGCTGCTCCTGACCGGCCGGGCAAAACTGCACGCGCTGGCGCGCCGCGTGGAGCTTAAGGAGATCGTCACCGCCGGGGAATTTCTGATTCTGACGGGCATTATCCTGCCGCTGCTGCCAAACATCCCAATAACGACGCTTACCACCATCACACCCCGCCAGGCATGGCTGGCGCTCGTGGTCGTCTGCACGCTGTCCTATGCGAGCTATCTGGCGCAGCGCTACTGGACCGCCGCGGCGCGCGGACTGTGGATGGCGGCGCTCGGGGGCCTCTATTCCTCGACGGCGACGACGGTCGTGCTGGCGCGCCAGGCGAAATCCGATAGCGCCATGCAACGCAACGCCCAAGCCGGCATCACGCTTACAACAGCAATCATGTATTTGCGCATTCTAGCGGTGGTGGCGTTCTTCAATCTGACTTTGGCGCGGGTGCTGGCGCCTTCGCTTTGCTGTTTGTCGCTCGCCGGTCTGGTGATCTGCGCGCTGCAGTACCGCTTCGCAGCAAAGCCGCTGCGGGATGCTAAACCGGCAGTGACTTTGCCGGCCGCCAACGTCAATCCGCTCGAGCTGGGTCCCGCAGCCTTGTTTGCCGTTCTCTTCATCGCCGTGTCGTTTGTGTCGAACTGGGCCAAGGCGCAGTTCGGCACTTCCGGGATCTATACGCTAGCGGCGATCGTCGGCGTGACGGACATCGATCCGTTCGTCCTCAACCTGGCGCAGGGCGGCACATCGGGCATGTCGGACAACGCGCTTGCCGCGGCCATACTGATCGCCGCATCGTCCAATAATATTTTGAAAGCGCTCTACGCCGCGTTTTTCGCCGGCGGGCGGGCGACCGCGGCGAGCGCCGCCGTCCTGGTGCTGCTGGCCGCCGCCGGCGTCGCCCTTGCCGCGGTCATGGTCGGTTTTTAGTTCTGAGCTGTTATTTTGTCGCGGCTTGGGCGTGGCTGAATAACTCGATCATTGCCTTGTTGCGTAGCGCGATGCATGACGGCGATTTAGCGGATGGTCTGATCGCTTTGATAAGCTGGCGGGTTGATGTCGCAATTTTTTTCGGCCGCGGCCCGCCGCAAGACTTTTTCCTCGCCAAGCACGTTTTCGTATTCAGCGCGATAAGAGAGATTGCCGATCAGGACACCGCCGTCGCCTTCGCTTGCCCTGTCCATGAGGTTACGCAACTGGTGTTCCCGGTTGCTTAAGTACACCAAGCGCGGCGCAAAATCCTTGCAATGATAGACGGAATAATGGCCCGGATCGACAATGAATGAGCCCACTCCGTCGCTCATCGAACAGCCGGCGAGCGCAAAGGAGGCGACGGCGCAAACCGCCAGGGCGTGCCGTGCCGGTCGCCAGCAAAGCCCAATGCGAAGCCAAACGCGGTTGCGCGATATCATGAGACTGTCGGCGAGCGCCATTCGATGATGCCATCCCCGCCAAGCCGTTCGCAGCCCCCTGCGCCGCAAATAAGGCAAATGCTTCGGGCTTCGGCGAAGATACGACGATTTAAGACTTTCTGGCACCGCAACGGGCCGCGGAGCGAAAACCGAGAGGCCGACGTAATCAGCCGGTCGCGAATTCCACGCCGATGTTCAATCCAGTGCGCCAAACGACGCGACATTGGCGGCGCGCGCCGCCGTTCCTGGTGAGCAGCAAAATGAAGCGATCCGGCAGACTTTCCTCGCTCTCAAGAAGGAGCCGAGCGCCGGTGTGCGAAATATCGGAAATGGTGCAGGGCCGCGGCTCCGCTCCGTCGACGACGATCTTCGCGGTGTAATGAAATTGCCGACGCGGTCGTTTTCGCAGTTCGGCACGGTTCCGGTAATTTCCCGTTATCACCAAAAAACCCGATGCGCGATTTTTTCGAACATCCACCCTACGAACTGCACGTTAAAGGGCCGTTAAATCGGCGCTAACAGCCCCATTTTTGCGGCATTTCATTGCGATCGGCGGGCGCGCCACCGCCGTCGCACGCTCACATGCGGCTACCAAAGCCCGCCGTATTCGCGCTACGCTTGAGGTGCGCGGAGACAACGCCTCTTGCGCCCCGCGATGCGTGCCCGGCGGCATCCGGCGATGGTTTGATGGAGGAGACCGACATGGAGTTCGAACGCGCGACCCTGGAACTCGATGGCGCCGTCGCGATTTTAAGCATGAACCATCCGGACGTGCTCAACGCAGTGTCGGCGGAGATGATCAAGGGCATGACCGCCGCGCTCGAGACGGTCGCCGCTGCAGACACACGCATCCGATGTCTGGTGCTCACCGGCGCCGGCCGCGCATTCTCGACCGGAGCCAATTTGCAGGGCCGCGGCAACGGCATCGCGCATCGCGGCGCCGGCGCGACGCTGGAAACGCTATTCCACCCTTTCATCCGGCGGTTGCGCGATCTGCCCTATCCGATCATCACCGCCGTCAATGGGCCGGCCGCCGGGGCCGGCATGAGCATTGCGCTATTGGGCGATCTCATCCTGTGTGCGCGCTCGGCTTACTTCCTGCAAGCTTTCCGGCGCATCGGGCTGGTACCTGATTGCGGCTCCACCTGGCTGTTGCCGAGGCTGATCGGACGCGCGCGAGCTCTCGAACTATCGTTGCTTGGGGAACGCTTGCTGGCGGAGACCGCGCTCGTCTGGGGGTTGGTCAATCGCGTATTCGATGATGCGGCCCTGATGCCCGAGGCGCGCAAGCTCGCGCACGATCTTGCTGCCGGACCGACCGCCGCGCTCGGCATGATCCGCCGCTTGTATTGGGAGAGCCCGGAAAATTCATTCGAGCAACAACTCGACCTCGAATGCCGCTCCCAGCGCCTAGCCGGCGCAACAGAGGATTTTCGCGAGGGGGTGACGGCCTTTTTGGAAAAGCGACCTGCCAAATTCCTCGGCACGTGAAGGCTCCGGAGGCCGAAACCCGCGCCAGCCTCTGGCGGTCTGGGTGCCATCCCGCAGAGGGTTTTCTTTAATTCTGGTGCGGACGGCGGGACTCGAACCCGCACAGGGTTTCCCCCAAGGGATTTTAAGTCCCTTGCGTCTACCATTTCGCCACGTCCGCGCGGCGGACAAACTTAAGGAGCCCGCGAAGCGGACCAACATAAACAAGCCCGCGGAGCGGATTCGCAAGGCAGGTCCGCGCGGCGGCACTTGTAGCACCCGTCACGCATCCGCCGGAAGCGACGATGCGTGCGGCGCTCGATTTATTGTTGCTTGCTCTTGGACGCAGTCGGCGTCGGCGACGCCGGGCGGATCGTTCCCCACGGATCGGCCGGCGGTTTCTTGTCGGGGATCTTTTGAACAGCCGCATCGTAGGCTTTGTCGGCGGCCTTTTGCCTCTCGATGTCGTCCTGGGTCGGCGGCGGTTTGTAGTTGAGCGGAATGCCGGCCTTGTCCTGGGCGGACGCGGTGCCTGCGAACAACGCCATGATTGCCAGCGCCTGGATAAGTTTACGCAGCATAGTGCACCCTATCGGTCACCCCCCCTCGGATAATTCCGGCCCCGGCCGGACCGCTCAGTCGTTAGCGACGTGTCCCCACAGGCTATCCCAGTCAGCGCCGGAAATGTCGGTGACGCGGCCGTCCTTCTCGAAGAACTTATTAGGCACCTGAAACATGGCCAACATCAGCCCGCCTTCGGGCGTCCATGCGACATGGCGGCTGCCGGCTTCGCGCCAGACGAACTCGCCGGGGCCGACAGTCAGTCCCCTCGCCGGGCCTTCCTTGTCGGCGAGACTGCCTTCGAGGATATAGGTCTGCTCGATCTTCACGTGCTCATGGTCGGGGAGCACGGCGCCAGGCGCGAGCCGCATCAGCGCGGTGACAAGGCCGGTCTCATTGTCAATCAGCAGCGGCTTGACCTCGCACCCGGCAAAGCGCGTCTTCCTCCATTCCATTTCGGCGGGACGCACGATGTGGGAATGCGTGTCGGCGGTGTCATGTTTTTTCGGCGTTACGGCGTCCATCAACGATCCTCCTTCCAAGCTTGTCCTACAGGCCCGCCTCGTTGATCGGCGGCTGAAAGGCGAGCCCGGTGTCCCACGGGAAATAAATCCAGGTGTCCTGCGACACCTCGGTGATGAAGGTGTCCACAAGCGGCCGGCCCATCGGCTTGGCGTAGACCGTGGCAAGATGTGCACGCGGCACGATTTCGCGTACCACTTTGGCGGTCTTGCCGGTGTCGACGAGATCATCGACCAACAGCACGCGTGCGCCCTCGCCGCCGCCGCGCGCGATGATCGACTGGGCGACGCTTTTGAGCACGGTCAATTCGCCCTGGCTGGTGCCGGTATAGCTCGAAACGCACACCGTCTCGATCAGTTTGATGCCAAGCTCGCGCGCCACGATCGCCGCCGGAACCAGCCCACCGCGGGTGATGCAGACGATCGCCTCGAACGGGCCGGAGCCGCTCAACCGCCAGGCCAGCGCCCGCGAATCCCGGTGAAACTGGTCCCACGAAACCGGAAAGACCTTTGCCGGATCACGTGTCGCCGGTTTTTCGGCGGCCTGTGTGCTGAGCTGGGCCATTGCGTTGGTCCTTGCCTGGAGTAAACGAGCCCTCAAGCCGATATCAGAGGAGGTGCATTTCTGGCAATCACGGAATCTCAAACACGGTAGTCTCGTCGGCGATGCCGCGTAACGCCGCACGCTGCATGGTCGGCCGCAGGCCCGAGCTCTCGAGAATTTTCGCGGCCTTAATGTCCTCGACCACCGACTTAGTGACGAAGATAGCCTGCGACGAAGCCAGCCCCTGCACCCTGGCGGCTAGGTTCACGGTCTGGCCGAAATAGTCCTGGCTGTTGTTGAGCGTGACGGCGAGGCACGGCCCTTCGTGAATGCCGATTTTAAGGAGCAAATCATCATTGCGGCGTTCGGAATTGATGCGCGCCATTTCCTCGCGCATGCGCAAGGCCGCCGCTAGCGCCCGGTCGGGCGTTTCGAAGGTCGCCATCACGGCGTCGCCGATGGTCTTGACCACGGCGCCTGCTTCTGCGGCCACGACGTCGTAGAGAACGTGAAAGTGCTGGCGAACGAGATCGTAGGCGACGAGATCGCCGACCCGTTCATAAAGGGCAGTCGAGCCTTTGAGATCGGTGAACAGGAAGGTGAGGCTCGTGATCTTAAGCCGCTGGTCCACGTCAAGGGTGTCGGCGCGGTAGATGTCACGGAAAGTCTGATTGGTCAGCAGCCGCCTTGCCGTCAGGAACGGCCGCCGCTTCCCCAGCAGATGGTGCAACGGATCGCCGGCGATAAACAAACCTGGCAACACGCGGCGGTCGGTGCGGTTTTCGAGCGCAAGCCGCAACGGCCCCGGCCGCATTTCGATGGTACCGACCGGCGCCTTTACGTTATTGAAAACCATCGAGAACGTCTGCCGATCGCGGGTCGGTTCGCCCTTGACGTCGATGAATTGCGCACCGTGCGTCACCGGATCGAAGAGGATGACAAAATCACTAGGGAGTAAAACCGACAACACCGCCTTCTCTCCAGGCGGCAACTCGATCGAATCGACCGTGAACTCGGCAAGACTTTCCGCCAACGTCGTCTCAGGAAGATCCACACCTGAACACCAGAAAATCTGCCGGTAATATTCGACTTCGGAGAGCGAATCCGGGCTATGCGCGGCAATGCGTCGGACGCGCGGACTGACGGTGAAGGTCACTTCCACCATCTCATCAAGCGTCGGCTTATAACCGGCAGCACACAATCCGCAGGCGTATTCGTCACGGTTCACGGTCTTGAGCGTAGCAGCCGCTTCGAGCACGCCTCCGCAACCGGGACAGAGGACATTCCACGACAGTTCGAACAGGCCGAGTCGCGCGGCGTGCAGGAACGCGGCAATGGCACGCTCTTCATCGAGGTTACGCTTGCCTGCAAAGGCGAGCACATTGATACGACAGAGGTCGCGATCGGGTCCTTCGCCAACCAACTGCTCGATGGCGGCAGCACAATCAGGATCAGCAGATTGGCGCAACACACCAAAGAGGGCTTCAGTCTCGCTCATGGGCGCCGGCGTCCTCGCGTTATGCAAGCGTAGAGGGTAGGCGCCGGGCCCTGACGCTGCAAGGCGCATGGCTGTGAAGACCGTGGCGCTTTTCAGCACGGGAAGGTGAACAGGCGCTGAATGCGGCGCCTAAGCTTTTTGGCCGGCGGCGAGTTGGGCGTGCACCTGCTTGAGCATTGCCTCGACCTCGGCCTTGACGGCAGCGAGCTTCTTCGGATCGCGAGCGCGCATGACCACGTGGGCATTGGCGCCGCGCGCGTCCATGAAAGGATACGAGCCGATGATGACGTCAGGGTGCGCCCGGGCGATTGCGCCGAGCTCGGTGCCGATATCGCCCTCCCGGCAATCGGCAAGCACGGTTTCCGACAGCATCCTGGCGCCGGTCTTAAGCTGCGGCGTCACGAAGTCGAGCATGGCCTGCATGATCTGCGGGATGCCGGCCATAACGATGACGTTATCGATGCGGAAACCTGGCACCGCCGAGATCTTGTTCAACACCAGCTCGGCACCGGCGGGCATGCGGGTCATGCGCATGCGCGCTTCGTTCATCACGCCGCCGGTCTGTGCAAGCCGCGCGCGCAGTATCTCGACCGCCTGCGGATGATAGTCGATAGAAACGCCGAACGCCTTGGCGATCGCGTCGGCGGTGATGTCGTCGTGGGTGGGACCGATGCCACCGGTGGTGAAAACGTACGTGTATCGCGCACGCAGTGCATTGAGCGCGGCGACGATCTCCGGCTCCTCGTCGGGAACGACACGCACTTCCTTCAGATCGATGCCGATAGCCGTGAGGTATTCGGCCGTGTAGCCGATATTCTTGTCCTTGGTGCGGCCAGAGAGGATTTCGTCGCCGATGACCAGCAACGCGGCGGTGACGATCTCGTTCTTGCCTTCAGCCGCGCCGGCCATGCGCAAACCTTCGCGAAATTCCGCGTACCCCAAGTTTCATCTAGCGCGGCGGCGGGCATCCCTCAAGCGCAGGTGCGAAGGACAATGTGGCGGTGTAAGGTCGCGTCAGGGAGAGAAACGTCATGGATTTTTCGATATCTGAGCGGCAAAAGCACTGGCGCGACCGCGTCATCGCCTTCATGGACACGCATGTCTATCCGGCGGTCGAGACTTACGAGCGCCAGGATGAGGAAGGCGAGCGCTGGAAGATCATCCCGATCCTCGAGCAATTAAAGGCCAAGGCAAAAGCCGAAGGTCTGTGGAATCTTTTCCTGCCGCCGTCGTCCGATCACGACCAGGGCGACTATCACGGCGCGGGTCTCAGCAATCTCGATTATGCACTGTGCGCCGAGCAAATGGGCCGCATCTCCTGGGCATCGGAAGTGTTCAACTGCTCGGCGCCCGACACCGGCAACATGGAAGTGCTTCATCGCTACGGCTCGCCGGAGCAGAAGGCCAAATGGCTCAAGCCGCTGCTTGCCGGCGAAATCCGTTCCGCCTTCCTGATGACCGAGCCGGCGGTAGCCTCATCCGACGCCACCAACATCGAGACCTCAATCGTTCGCGACGGCAGCGACTATGTGATCACCGGGCGCAAATGGTGGTCGTCCGGCGTCGGCGATCCACGTTGCAAGATCGCCATCGTCATGGGAAAGACCGACCCGAGCCGCGTCCGGCACGAACAGCAATCGCAGATTCTCGTTCCGCTCGATACGCCGGGAATCAAGGTCCTGCGCATGCTGCCGGTCTTCGGCTACGACGACGCGCCGCATGGCCACGCCGAGGTCCTGCTCGACAAGGTGCGCGTGCCGCCGGGCAATCTTCTTCTCGGCGAGGGCCGCGGCTTCGAGATCGCACAGGGCCGGCTTGGTCCGGGACGCATCCATCATTGCATGCGCACGCTCGGCGCAGCCGAAGTGGCGCTGGAAAAGATGACCAAACGGCTCCTTTCCCGGGTCGCCTTCGGCAAGAAGATCGCCGAGCATTCGGTCTGGGAGCAGCGCATCGCCGAAGCGCGCATCGACATCGAGATGACGCGGCTATTGTGCCTGAAGGCCGCCGACATGATGGATAAGGTCGGCAACAAGACCGCGCAGCTCGAGATCGCCATGATCAAGGTGGCGGCGCCGCGGATAGCGCTGCGCGTAATCGACGACGCGATCCAGGCGCACGGCGGCATGGGAGTGACCAGCGACGCCGGCCTTGCCAAGGCTTACGCGCATATCCGTACGCTGCGTCTCGCCGACGGCCCGGACGAGGTGCATTGCCGGGCGATCGCGCGACTGGAAATGCGCAAATACACCAACGCGCGCATCTGAAATACGTGATCGAAGGCCCACGCCGGATTTCTCAGGCTATGGTGACGCCGCCATCGACGACGATGGTTTGGCCGGTCATGAAACTCCCCGCCTGCGCGGCGAGCATGATGGCGGCGCCGGCGATCTCATCCGGCTCGCCGATCCGGCCGAGCGGCGTTTGCGCGTTCCTTCTTTTCAGCATTTCGGGATTTTCCCACAGCGCGCGCGCGAAGTCGGTGCGGATGAGGCCGGGCGCGATGCAATTGATGCGCACGTTGTGCGGTCCAAGCTCGACCGCGAGGTTGCGCGCAAGTTGCAGATCGGCCGCCTTGGAAATGCAATAAGTGCCGATGACGGGACTGCCGCGCAATCCGCCGATGGAAGAAACAATGATGATCGCGCCGTCCTTGCGCGCGATCATTTGCGGCGCAACGAGCGTGATCAGCCAATGATTGGACACGATGTTGTTGTCGAGGATTTTGCGCAACTGATCGTCGGTGATGGAGTGCATCGGCCCATAATGGGGATTGGAAGCGGCGTTGCAGACCAGCACGTCGATTTGGCCGAAGGTGCGCATGATCTCGTCAACGAGTCGCGTGAGCTGCTCTTTGGAGGAAATGTTCGCCGCGACGGCCAGCGCGCGGCCGTCGCCGAATTTTTTGTTGATGGCGGCGGCCACTTCCCGGCACGGTTCAAGGTTGCGGGAGGACACGACCACCTTGGCGCCCTGCTCCGCCATCCGCTCCACGATGGCGCGCCCGATGCCGCGCGAAGAGCCGGTGACCACGGCCACCTTGCCACTCAAGTCGAATAGCGACACGATCGTCCCTCCCGTCATGTTATGAATTTTGCGGGCCAGCTTATTTCAGACCATAACAAACCGGCAAGCCAGCGAGGAAACAAGTCGATGACCGCCATCAATGCAGTGACCGATCTGAGCCGCGAAGGCGATATCGCCGTCGTCACGATCAATTCGCCGCCGGTCAATGCGCTGTCGGCGGACGTGCGCAATGGCTTGCGCGACGGCGTCGGGCAAGCCGCCGCCGACCCCGCTGTCAAAGCGACCGTTGTGATTTGCGCGGGGCGCACCTTTATCGCCGGGGCCGATATTGCCGAGTTCGGCAAGCCGCCAAAGGGCGCGACCTTGCCTGAGCTGCAATCGACGCTCGAAGGCGGCCCCAAGCCGATTATCGCCGCCGTGCACGGCACGGCTTTGGGCGGCGGCTTCGAAATGGCGCTGATGTGCCACTACCGCGTGGCGGTGCCGTCGGCGAAGTTTGGGTTGCCGGAAATCAAGCTTGGCCTCATGCCCGGCGCCGGCGGCACGCAACGGCTGCCGCGCCTGAGCGGCGTCGAAAACGCACTCGAGACCATTCTCTCGGGCAATCCTTTCTCCGCCAAGGATGCACTCGACTGGGGCGTCGTCGACACGCTTGCCGAGGAAGGAAAGCTGCGCGAGGGAGCGCTCGCCTTCGCGCGCAAAGTCATCGACGCGCACATGCCCCTGCGCAAGATCCGCGATCTCAACGACAAGATCGAGGCCGCGCGCGGCAAGCCGGAAATTTTCGACAAGGTGCGACGCGAATATGCCCGCAAATATCGCGGCTTCGAGGCCTGGCAATCAGCCATGCGCGCGGTGCAGGCCGCCGTCGATCTGCCCTTTGACGAAGGCATCAAGCTCGAACGGCAATTGTTTCTCGACCTGATCCCGAGCGCACAGTCGCGCGCGCAGCGCTATGTATTCTTTGCCGAGCGCAAGGTCTGGAAGATCGCCGACGTGCCGGAGGACACGCCGGTGCTGCCGGTCAAGAAAGTCGGCGTCATCGGCGCCGGCACCATGGGCGGCGGCATATCGATGAATTTCCTCAACGCCGGAATTCCGGTCACCATCGTCGAGACGGCGCAAGAGGCGCTCGACCGCGGCCTCGCCACCATTCGCCGCAATTACGACAACAGCGCCAAGAAGGGCCGGCTGACGCTAGCGGACGTGACGACGCGAATGGGGCTGCTCGGTCCCGGCCTGAATCTCGACGCGCTGTCCGATTGCGACCTCATCATCGAGGCGGTGTACGAAAATATGGACATCAAGAAGGATATCTTCCGCAAGCTCGACAAGATCGCCAAGCCGGGCGCGATTCTTGCTTCCAACACGTCCTACCTCAATATCGATGAAATCGCTGCGGTAACCGGCCGGCCGGATCACGTGCTCGGCATGCATTTCTTCTCGCCGGCAAACGTCATGCGGCTTCTCGAAGTCGTGCGTGGCGTAAAGACGGCGAAGCCGGTGATCGCCACCGCCATGCAGTTGGCGCGCAAGATCGGCAAGATCGGCGTCCTGGTCGGCGTCTGCCACGGCTTTGTCGGCAACCGCATGCTGGCCCAGCGCCAGCGCGAAGCGCAGAAACTTATCATCGAAGGCGCGATGCCGTGGGACGTCGATCGCGTCATCTACGATTTCGGCATGCCGATGGGGCCGTTCGCGATGAGCGATCTGGCCGGCCTCGACATCGGCTGGTCGAAGGAGACAAGCAAATCCTCGACTGTCCGTGAAATTCTGTGCGAGATGGACCGGCGCGGACAGAAAACCGGCGCCGGATTCTACGATTACGATGAAGCGCGCAACGCCAAGCCATCGCCAGTGGTAGAAAAGATCATTCTGGATTTCGCCGCGAAGAAAGGCATCAACCGCCGTACGATCTCCGACGAGGAAATTTTGCAGCGCTGCATTTACCCGATGATCAACGAAGGCGCCAAAATTCTCGAAGAAGGCAAGGCGCAACGCGCCTCCGACATCGATATCGTCTGGATCAACGGCTACGGCTGGCCGGTCTATCGTGGCGGTCCGATGTTCTATGCCGACCTGATCGGCTCCGAAAACGTGCTCGCCACAATGAAGAAGTTCGAAGCGACAATGGGCGACGATTTCAAGCCTGCATCACTGCTGGAATCAGTGGCCGCCGAGAAAAAACGCTTTCAGGACCTTCAGCCGGCCCCGCCACAGTGATGGTCAGGCCGCCTAATTCATGGGCAATAACGGCGGATGACCCCTGCTGGAAGGCGCCGGCAGTGCGTCCAAGTTGGCGCAAAGATTGCTACATTGAGGCTACCGCCGTTGATGCGGCAGGGGTTTTGAGCGCGGACGTGGGCGGCCGGGGAGCGAAATGTTCGATGAGATGAGGGGCAGCGAAGGCGCGGTCCGCCCGGCCTACACGGAGCTGTCGCACTGGCTAAGCGAAGTCCCCCCCGACGTGCTCGACTTCCGCCGCCGCGAGGCGGAACTGTTCTTCCGCCGCATCGGTATCACCTTTGCGGTCTACGGCGACCCTGAGGCACAGGAGCGCCTCATTCCCTTCGACGTCATTCCACGCATCATTTCGGCGTCCGAGTGGCAAATCCTGCAACGCGGGCTTGAGCAGCGCGTCAACGCGATCAACGCCTACATCAAGGATGTTTACGGCCGCCGCGAGATTCTCAAGGCCGGGATCGTGCCGGAGGATCTGGTTTTCCAAAATCCGGTTTTCCGCCCGGAGATGAACGGCCAAAAGGTGCCGCACGATATCTACGTGCATGTCGCCGGCATCGACATCGTGCGGGTCGACCCGGAAAATTTCTACGTGCTGGAGGACAATGCGCGCACGCCTTCCGGCGTCTCCTACATGCTGGAAAACCGCGAGATCATGATGCGGCTTTTTCCCGAGCTGTTCTCGCGCTACCGAGTCGCGCCGGTCGACAACTACCCGGACGAACTTTTGGCGACGTTAAAGTCGATCGCGCCGCCGACTGCGTCCTCCGAGCCGAACGTCGTGCTGCTCACACCCGGTGTCTACAATTCCGCCTATTACGAGCATTCGTTCCTGGCCGACAAGCTCGGCGTCGAGTTGGTCGAGGGCCGCGACCTCGTGACCAAGGACGACATCGTCTACATGCGCACGACCGAAGGGCTCAAGCGCGTCGACGTAATCTATCGCCGCATCGATGACGACTTCCTCGATCCGCTGGTGTTCCGGCCCGACAGCGCGCTGGGCGTTCCGGGACTGATGTCGGCCTACCAGGCCGGCAGCGTCACGCTGGCCAACGCGGTCGGTACCGGCATCGCCGACGACAAGGCGGTCTACAGCTACATGCCGGAGATCGTGAAGTTCTATCTCGGCGAGGAGCAGTTCCTGAAGAACGTGCCGACATGGCGCTGCCGGGAGGACGAGCATCTCGCCTACGTACTCGATAACATCGAGGATCTGGTGGTGAAGGAAGTGCACGGCTCCGGCGGTTACGGCATGTTGATCGGCCCGAAAGCCGACAAGGTCGCAATCGCCGCCTTCCGCGCCAAGCTAAAATCCGAGCCGAGGAACTTTATCGCCCAGCCGACGCTTGCGCTCTCAACCTGCCCGACCTGCGTCGACGAAGGCATCGCGCCGCGCCATGTGGACTTGCGGCCGTTCGTGCTTTCGGGCCGGGACCGGGTCCGCATCGTGCCGGGCGGATTAACGCGCGTCGCGCTCAAGAAGGGCTCGCTCGTGGTCAATTCGAGCCAGGGCGGCGGCACCAAGGACACCTGGGTGCTGGACGGATAAGAGAAGCACGAGGATGCTGTCGCGCACGGCCGACAATCTCTACTGGCTTGCCCGCTATGTCGAGCGGGCGGAATACCTGGCGCGTATCCTCGATACGACCTATCGGCTGACCGCGCTGCCGCTGACTTACGTCGGCACGACCAACGAATGGGAATCCGCGGTCGCCACCGCCGGCTGCGCCGGCGCGTTCTTTGCGGCTTATCCGGAGGCGAACGAAGAGACCGTCACCGAATTCCTCGCCTTCTCGCCCAGCAATCCATCCTCGATCCGCAATTGCATCGAGACCGCACGCTTGAACGCACGCGCGGTGCGGACCGCGCTTACTATCGAGATGTGGGACACCATCAACAGCGCCTGGCTCGAACTGAAGAAGTGGGGTAACGGCCCGCGCTCGCGCGAGGAATTTGCCCGCTTTCTGCGCTGGGTGCTGGAAGCGTCGCTTCGTTTCGACGGCTCGGCCTACCGGACCATGCTGCGCAACGACGCCTACTGGTTTTCCCGGCTGGGCCTTTTTATTGAACGCGCGGACAACACCGCGCGTATTCTGGACGTCAAATATCACCTGCTGCTGCCGGCGCACGAGCGCGTCGGCGGGCCGCTCGATTATTTTCAATGGGCCGCGATCCTGCGCTCGGTGTCGGCACTTACATCCTATCACTGGGTCTACCGCGAGAACGTCAAGCCATGGCTCGTTGCCGACCTGCTGATGCTCAAGGATGAAATGCCCCGCTCGCTGGCAAGCTGCTACGAAAATCTCGTGCAAAATCTCGACCGCATCGCCCGCGCTTACGGCCGCCAGGGCAATGCACAGCGGCAGGCGCGCGCGGTGCGGGCGCGGCTGCAAAACAGCCGCATCGCGGAGATATTCCAGACCGGCCTACACGAGTTCATCGACGATTTCGTCGAGGACAACAACCAGCTCGGAACCGCCATAAGCCAGCAATATCTTCTCTAAACGATAAATTGAGGTCGGCGACCTGTCATCAGAAGTCGGAGGACAAAGCGCCTTTGCCTCGTCTATTCTGATGTCCGATTACTGACAACAGACCCCCTATTCCCGGTTCATGCGTCTTCGCATCACCCACAGTGTTGTGCATCGCTACGACCCGCCGGCAGCCGGCGTCATCCAGGTGCTGCGGCTCACGCCGCGCAATCACGAAGGCCAGTACGTGATCGGCTGGCGCATCGATGTGTCGGCCGATGCGCGGCTCAACGCCCACGAGGACGCCTTCGGTAATCTGATCCACGTATTCAGCGCCGACGGCCCCTTTGGGGAATTGCGCGTCAGCGTCGACGGCGAGGTGGAGACGCAGAACACCGATGGCGTCGTGCGCGGTAGTGTCGAGCGCTTTTCGCCCAGCCTATTTCTGCGTGACACGGTACTGACGCAGGCCGACGTCAGCATCCGTGATTTTGCGTTGTCCATTCGAAAACCAAATGGCGGCAGCGTTCTCGGCGAACTGCACGCGTTGATGCATCGGCTGCATGATGACATGCGCGGCGAAAGCGATCCGTCGGAGACTGAAGCCGCGTCCGCAGCCGAGGTCTTCGCGCGCAAGCGGGGCCTGGCTCGGGATTTGGCGCATATATTTATCGGCGCCGCGCACAGTCTGGGCATCCCGGCCCGCTATACCGCCGGCTATTTTTGCGCTCCCGACACGGTCGAGCAGCACTCCGGGCACGCCTGGGCGGAAGCTTTCGTGCCCAATCTCGGCTGGGTCGGCTTCGATTGCGCGCACCGCGTTTGCCCGACCGACAACTACGTGCGCGTAGCCGTCGGACTCGATGCGCTGGGCGCCATCCCGGTCCGCGGCATGCGTTACGGCACCGGCGGCGAAACGCTGGCCGTCGCCATCAAAGTCGACCAGTGAGCGCCCCCGCGCGGCGGACGCGCGCCATTGCCGCAAACGGACCACTGCCGCTATAAGATCGCGGCGGGGAGCGGGTGAATCGATGACCTATTGTTGCGGAATTCTGGTGCGCGAAGGACTGGTGATGTTCGCCGACACGCGCACCAATGCCGGTGTCGACAATATTGCGACCTTCCGCAAGCTGCATGTCTTCACCAACCCCGGCAAGCGCATCGTGGCGCTTGCGTCGGCCGGTAATTTGTCGATCAGCCAGTCCGTCGTCAGCATCCTTACCGAAGGCTACGACAATCCGGAAACCGGCGAGCACGAAACGTTGATGAATGCGCCGACCATGTTCCAGGCTGCCCAGCGCGTGGGGCACGTGATCCGCACCATCCACTCAACCGAGGGCAAGCCGCTCGAGGCCTCCGATGTGAACTTCGACGTCTCCTTCCTGTTCGGGGGCCAGATCGCCGGCGAGCGCATGCGGCTGTTTATGGTCTATTCCGCCGGCAATTTCATCGAATGCACCACCGACACGCCCTATCTGCAAATCGGCGAGCACAAATACGGCAAGCCGGTGCTCGACCGCGCCGTCAGCTACGGCATGGACCTCTACGATGCGCTCAAGGTCGGTCTCGTATCCATCGACTCGACCATGCGGTCGAATTTGAGCGTCGGCATGCCGATCGACCTGCTGGTGGTGCGGCGCGACACTTGCGATGCCGAGTTGATCTACCGCATCGAGCCGGGGGAGCCGTATTTTACCGACCTGCGCGAACGCTGGTCGGCTGCGCTGCGGGCGGCCCATATCGCCATACCGCGCCCGCCCTACACCAACAGGCGATAATCCGCGACGAACCGGCCGCCAAATTTCAAAAACGGCTTCTTGGCCGTGACGGGCGGTGACGAAATTTACCCGCCGTTAACCGAAGCTACGAATTCCGACACGCCGGTCGCGGCAGCGACTTGTGCGGGCGAACTGCAAGCGAATTGCAATCTTTTTCACCTTATGGTCGAGCCGAACTGACGCCGCAAACAGGGTAGGAAGCGTGATCACTTCGGCGCGGCCGCAAATCGCCGAGGACAACAGCCGGTCGCGTTGGGACCGCGCGCGGTTGCGCTTGGCTGTGCCGAGCGTGGTGATCGTCGCGGTAGCGATAATTTGCCTTCTGGCCGCGGTGCTGACCTCGGCCCGGCGTGCGAACGAAGTTTCGCTCAATCGCGAGCAGCAGCTTATCCAGGAGGCGATCGCAGGGCGCGGCGCGCGCGTCCTGCGCGAAGTTGAGAGCATCGCCGCCACCGGCAGCGCCACCCAGGCCATCCGCGTCGAGCAAGACCGTCAATGGATCGATCGCCGTGTCGGCAATTGGCTGGAAACCTACTTCGACCACGACCTCGTGCTCGTAGTTGACGGTTCCGATCAGGTTGAATACGCGCGCTCGCGCCTTTCCGGCGATGTCGGCGCCGTCGACCTGCCGACCGGGCTTACGGCCCTACTCGATCTGCTGCGCGGGCGGCTTGACGCCCTGCCCGGCCGCACGCTGCCCATCGTACCGGCCAAAGACGCTCTCAAAGCTGGCCGGTCGGCGGCATGGATTGAGAATTTCCTCGACCGTCCGGCGATCGTGGCGGCGGTAGCGGTCGGATCGGAAGACGATCTGGCGCATGGCAATGCAGCCGCGCCGATTGTCGTCTCGATCAAATATATCGACGATGACATGCTGCGCGAGATCGGCGAGCGGCTCCAATTGCCCGCTCTGCGCGAAGCGCAAGATCGCGGGCGCGGCGCCGAGCAGCAAGTCACCGTCCTCACCGACACTCGCGGTCTTGCGATCGCACGTCTTGCCTGGACACCGACGCGGCCCGGCGGCCAGATCGCCGGCAGCCTGCTGCCCTTCGTCGCCATTGCGATCGGCGGCTTCGCGTTGCTTGCCGGCCTGGTGATGCGCCACATCCGCCACACCGCGCAAACCATAACTGCTGGCGAAACGCAGCTTCGCCATCTCGCCTTGCACGATCCGGTTTGCGGGCTGCCAAACCGCATCTATTTTAGCGAACGGCTTGAAAGCGTGATCAGCGAGGTGCGGCGCGGCGGCGCCTCGGCGGCCGTGTTTTACATCGACCTCGATCACTTCAAGGACGTCAACGACACGCTCGGCCACCATATCGGCGATGAGCTCATACTCAACGTCACGCAGCGTTTGAGCCACGTCATGCGCGGCGAAGATCTGGTCGCTCGCCTCGGCGGCGACGAATTCGCCATCATCACCAGCTGCGCATCCGACTCATACTCCCTGCAGGCGATCGCCGGGCGCATCATCTCCGCGGTTTGCGCGCCCTATGCGATCAGCGGCCACAACATCATCATCGGCGCCTCGATCGGCATCGCGGTGATCGACCGCCGCGCCGGCGACGCCGCGGACATCCTGCGCTACGCCGACATGGCGCTGTATCGCGCCAAGAACGAGGGCCGCAACCGCGCCTGTATCTACGACGCGGCGATGGATGCCGACCTATCGCAGCGCAAGCTTCTGGAAGGCGATCTCCTGCACGCGATCCGCAACGACGGTCTCGCCGCCGCCTATCAGCCGATCGTCAACGCCAGCGGCGACGTCATGGTCGCCGTGGAGGCGCTCGCACGCTGGACCCACCCGACCGCAGGCGTGATCCCGCCATCGGTCTTCATCCCGATCGCCGAACACTCCGGGCTTATCGTCGAGCTCGGCGAGTGGATGTTACGCCGCGCCTGCCTCGAAGGCCGCAACTGGCCGGGGCTGACGGTCGCCGTCAACGTCTCGCCGCTACAGTTCCGCCGCTCAGATTTCGTCGACGTGGTCGAGCGCATCCTCAAGGAAACGGAATTCGACGCCAATCGGCTCGAACTGGAGCTCACCGAGAGCACCCTCCTCGGCAACCTCGAGACCGCGGAACTGTCAATGCTGCGACTCAAGGCTATCGGCGTGCGGTTCGCGCTCGACGATTTCGGCACCGGCTATTCGAGCCTGCTCTATCTGCGGCGCTTTCCGTTCGACAAGCTCAAGATTGACAGTAGCTTCGTGCGCTCGATCGAGACGGCCCCCGACGCTGCCGCCATCGTGCATGCCGTCGTCAGCCTCGGCCGCGGCCTCGGCATGCGGGTAACCGCGGAAGGCGTCGAAAACGCCGAGCAACACTTGTTCCTGCGCGCCGCCGGCGTGCATTCGATGCAGGGCTATCGCTTCGGCCGCCCGGGTCCGGCCGACAACATCACTGCGCGGCTCCAATCGCCCGACGACTATCGGGTCGGCAATCCCGACCAGGAAATCGCGCTCGCAAGCTAGACCCGAGCGCGTCATTGCGAGCGTAGCGAAGCAATCCAGACTCCTCAGCCGCCGGCCCTGGATTGCTTCGTCGCTGCGCTCCTCGCAATGACGAAATGCGCAATCCCGGCTACGATAACCACCAACATAGTAGAGGAGGCGCCAATGGCCGCGCACAGGATTGCTTTGGTGACTGGAGCCGGCAGCGGCGTCGGACGGGCGGCAGCGCTGGCGCTTTCGCGCGACGGTTATGCCGTGGTGCTGGCCGGGCGGCGTGCCGACAAGCTCGAAGCAGTAGCCAAAGAAGTCGGCGACAAAACGCTCGTGGTACCGACCGACATCCGGGAGCCCGCCGCGATCCACGCACTATTCGCCAAGACCAAGGAAGTCTTCAGCCGGCTCGACGTGCTGTTCAACAATGCCGGCGTCAGCATGCGCGGCATGCCTTTGGAGGACATCCCGCTTGAGCGGTGGCAATCGATCGTCGCCACCAATCTGACCGGACCGTTTCTCTGTACGCAGGAAGCCATTAAGATCATGAAGGCGCAGGATCCGCGCGGCGGCCGCATCATCAACAATGGCTCGATCTCGGCGCATGCGCCGCGGCCGGGCACCGCCGCCTACACTGCGACCAAACACGCCATCACGGGGCTTACCAGACAGACTTCTCTCGATTGCCGCGCCTACGACATCTGCTGCGGCCAGATCGATATTGGCAATGCCGCTACCCCGCTCACCGAAAAAATGGCGGGAGGCATGCTGCAGGCGGACGGGCGCACGGTGCCCGAGGCGCGCATGAACGTCGACGATGTCGGCCGGGCCGTCGCTTACATGGCAAGCTTGCCACTCGACGCCAATGTCCTGTTCATGACGGTGATGGCCAACAAGATGCCTTTCGTCGGCAGGGGTTGAGGATGCCGATGCTCGACGGCTGGCACGAGTTTTACATTTTGCTGGGTACGGCCGCGGCCGCGCTGGTCGCGCTTTTGTTTGTCGCCGCCTCGATCGGCGCCGGCTATCTCAGCACCGCGCGCGGCAGCCCGACGCACACCTATACCAGCCCGATCGTTTTTCATTACACCTACGTCTTGTTTTTGAGCCTCGCCGCGCTCATTCCGATCAATACCGACTGGTCGCTGGCCGGCATCATCGGCGTGAGCGCAGCGATAGCGCTCGGATATTCTTGTTACATATTTGTCCGCGTCTTGCGCGGCTCCGCCGTCGACCTCGACGACCGGCTCAGTTATGGCGCGAGTCCGCTGGTGGCGTACGCTGCGGCGCTGGCCGCTTCGATCTTCATTTTCATGCGTTCGGACGTCGGGCCGCCGCTTTTGGCCGGCGCCCTGATCCTTCTGTTGTTGATCAACATTCGTAACGCTTGGGATTTGACGTTGTTCTTCGCGCAAAGGCGCGCCGCAGAACAGCCTCCAGGCTCGAAGCAAAGCTAGAGTGGCGAGCGTGACCATCCTCCCCTGCGCAAAACGGGCGGCGGATGAACGAAATCATTCTCGCGACGCGATCCGCGCCCGAGCTACGCCAACCACCAAATCGTCATTGCGAGGAGCGAAGCGACGAAGCAATCCAGAAACGAAAATGCCCCGACTGTATTGCTTCGCAAGAGCTCGCAATGACAAAGAAAAAGGGGAGGCGGAGCGCCGAAAGGCGCATCCAACCATTGTCCGCACCACACCGGCAGATGTTGCCATCTGCAAGTGCGCGGGCGCGGAAGCGGTCCCAGCGGGGACCGCTCGCCTGTCGGCGCTCCACCGCGGCTCTCGTGCGCGGACTTTCGCCCGCTCACTCAGCTCCAGGCCATGCTTCCTGCGACGTGGTTCCGGCGGGCGTTACCCCGCCTTCCCCTGTCCCAGTCCAGTGAAAGCACCTCACGCCCCGGCCGTAGTGCCGGAGAGACTGATGCCCAAAGCCGCCCGGGAGCGGTTTGCGAGACCGCGCGCAGGCACCGCACTCGCCCCACTTCCAGGATCGCATCTAGAAAGCGCCCTTCGATGAGCGAGATTCGATGGGGCTTGTAACCAAAATAGGGACGGATGTCAAGGGCTGTCACGCTATCGGTGTCCCTGGCTTTACCGAACTAACCGATCGCCGTGACCTTGACCTTGGTGCGCGACCGCACTTTGGCCAGCGTCTTCACGTCGCCGAGAGCTTTCGCCCAGATGTTGCACGGACTCGCGAGCCGCGTCTCGTCGCCTTGCGAGATCGGCGTGCGGCCGAAGCCGATGGCGATGGCGTGTCCTTCCGGCCAATAAGCAATCTCGCTGGGCGTGACGATCGCGCGCGCTCCCTTTTCGGCGGCGACCTTCACCGGCACTTCGAAATAGACCTCCTCGCCCCACGTAAGCGCTGACCCGGTAATCGGCAGCGCCGCCGCAATAGCTTTGGCGGTGGGAGTGTCGAGGAGTTCGGCGTCGAGCGTGACCGAGCCGAAGTCGAAGCAAATGCGCATGGTCAACGCCAACATTATCCTCCCCTGTACAAACGGGCGAGGATGATTTCGGCGCGCTGCACCTCTACGCGACGGAGTGTGTAAGATTGACGGATGACGCTGTTCAGTGACCTGCACCGCCTCCTCCCCGGCACGCTGCTCTGCATCGCCATCACCATTGCGGCGACGGCCTTGCAGGCCGTCGAAGTCAAACTCGCCGGACAGCCCTACCTCGAAGCGCTGGTACTGGCGATTCTGCTTGGCGTCGCCATCCGCAGCGCCTGGACGCCGGGCGCGCAATGGAATCCCGGCATCAATTTCAGCGCCAAATTCGTGCTCGAAGTCGCCATCGTGATCCTTGGCGCCTCGGTCAGCGTCACCACTATTTTGGCGCTCGGCCCGGCGCTGATCCTGGGCGTCGCCTCGATCGTCGCGCTTTCGATCGGGTTTAGCTATGGCTTCTGCCGGGCCATGGGCCTGCCGCTGCGCATGTCGGTTCTCGTTGCCTGCGGCAATTCGATCTGCGGCAACTCCGCCATAGCGGCGGTGGCGCCGGTGATCGGCGCCGACAGCGACGATGTCGCGTCCTCGATCTCTTTCACCGCCGTATTGGGCGTGGTCGTCGTGCTCGGCCTGCCGCTCCTGGTTCCCCTCCTGCGATTATCGCTGACGCAGTATGGTGTGCTGGCCGGATTGACCGTCTATGCCGTACCGCAGGTGCTGGCGGCGACATTGCCGATCGGGGCCCTCAGCAACCAGGTCGGCACCGTCATCAAGCTCGTGCGTGTCTTAATGCTCGGGCCCGTGGTGCTCGGCTTCTCGTTGTTCGGAGGCAAGCTTCGGCCGCATTCCGAAAGCGACAAAACCCGCCGGCGGCCGCGCTTCGATGAGCTTGTGCCGTGGTTCATCGTCGGGTTCCTTGCCGTGCTGATCGTCCGTTCGCTCGGCCTCATTCCGCAAATCATATTGCCTGCGACGACGCGCATTGCCGCGCTATTGACGACAATCGCCATGGCCGGCCTGGGCTTGGGGGTTGATGTTCGCGTCGTGGCGCGCACCGGCGTGCGCGTGACGCTTGCCGTGACGGCCTCGCTGATCGCGCTCGGCGTGATGAGCTACGGGCTAATCCGCTTGGCGGGAATTGGCGGGCCGTAATTCGCTCGTCATTGCGAGCGCAGCGAAGCAATCCAGCCTTCCGGGCTCAGCCTGGATTGCTTCGTCGCTTCGCCTCTCGCAATGACGAAGGAGAAGCCGATCAATGCAGGCGGAACTCGCCGTCCACCGCGCGGATTTCAGCCGGCTTGATCAGGCGAGCATGCGCCACCGTGACCGAGTGCAACGGACCTTCCAGCTTTTCCAGCCAGAAATTGAGGAATTTGTTCAGTGCCGGGAACATCGGGCACAGATCGTAGTCCTGCCAGACGTAGGTTTGCAGGAGCCAGGGGTGATCCGGCCGTCGATACAGGATGTTAGCGGTAGTCAGTCCGTAGCCTTCGAGTTGGCGGCGAAAATCTTGCGAAACCATCATGGCCTCCGTCCCATCACGGGATTGTTCCGAGACTCGCTCCTCCATGACAAGCCTCAAATTTGAATAAGTTGTGTATTTTCAAATCACTAGCAGCATACCAGCGTCGGTGCTAGCAGCAGAGACGCGGCGCCATTAACGATCCCTGCTGCCAAATATTGGCAATCGCCAAAGCTGAGTGCTAAAAAACTTTCACACGCATCTTGCGGGCGAAAATTCGCGCCCCATGTCGCTGTCAAGCGGTCTACCGCGAAGATCCGAGGGGGGCCGCCCATCCGCAAAACTCGCGTTTTCGCCAATACTTAGGAGGACACCATGAAGTTTCGTCCGCTTCACGATCGCGTCGTCGTCAAGCGCATCGATGCCGAGGCGAAGTCAGCCGGCGGCATCATCATTCCGGACACCGCCCAGGAAAAGCCGTCACAGGGCGAGGTCATCGCCGTCGGACCAGGCGGTCGCGACGAAGCCGGCAAGCTCATCCCGATCGATATCAGGGTCGGCGACCGTGTGCTGTTCGGCAAGTGGTCGGGCACCGAGGTCAAGATCGATGGCCAGGACGTTCTGATCATGAAGGAGTCCGACATCATGGGCGTGCTCGACGAGCAGGTGGCCAAGAAGAAGGCCGCCTAACGCCTGACACCCCACCCAAACAGATCAAACGGAGTAATTTCAAATGGCTGCCAAGGAAGTCAGATTCTCGGTCGACGCACGCGACAAGATGTTGCGCGGCGTCGACATTCTCGCCAATGCGGTGCGCGTAACGCTCGGCCCCAAAGGTCGTAACGTCGTGCTCGACAAGTCGTTCGGCGCTCCGCGCATCACCAAGGACGGCGTCACCGTCGCCAAGGAAATCGAGCTTGAGGACAAGTTCGAGAACATGGGCGCGCAGATGGTCCGCGAGGTCGCCTCGAAGACCTCCGACATCGCCGGTGACGGCACCACGACCGCGACGGTGCTCGCTGCCGCGATCGTCAAGGAAGGTTCCAAGGCGGTTGCCGCCGGCATGAACCCGATGGACCTCAAGCGCGGAATCGACCTTGCGGTCGAGACCGTGGTCGAGGAGCTCAAGAAGAACTCCAAGAAGGTCACCTCGAACGCCGAAATCGCCCAGGTCGGAACGATCTCCGCCAACGGCGACAAGGAAATCGGCGACTACCTCGCTAAGGCGATGGAAAAGGTC
>Ga0181525_10000099_pt1 | contig 78376 bp, 74 predicted proteins | sample PEATcosm2014_Bin_48_FD_121100 | JGI IMG/M metagenome (GOLD analysis project Ga0181525, IMG submission 121100) | Peatland microbial communities from MTU Mesocosm Facility, Houghton, MI, USA - PEATcosm2014_Bin06_10_metaG | ecosystem: Environmental > Terrestrial > Soil > Wetlands > Peat | place...
CCAGTTTCTCCTTTGCGTGTGCTTTGGTCGGCTCACGTTTGGAGTTTCTTGGATGGACTCCCGTAAATGTCAAACTGCTACTGCCACCCCGGCAGAGCCGGGGGATCTCCTCACCCTTTAGGGTTTGATACTTCTGTGCCTGCTGATAGACCCAGACTCCATTGAAAGCACCCGCCGCAACGATCGTTTTCTGAAGATATTCTTTTTTGATCTGGCATTGGGACCAGGCCTGTCTATACGAAGATGGGCGGTCCGCGCTCGTCTGGGGTTCATGCTCTCTGCGATCTCAAGGGCGAAACCTGCGGAATCCGCTCCCGCCGTGTATTTTTGAGTTGTAGCGATGGAGGCTCGGGAATGGCGCTAGTGGCTGTTGTGGGCGTAGGAGCGATTGGTGGCGTGTTGGCGGCGCTGCTCGAGACAACCGGGCGGCACGAGATCACACTTTGTACGAGGCGCACGCAGGGGAAGCTGATCGTCAAGACGCCGGAGGGTATGGTGCAGGTGAGCGGCCACAACCTTACTGATCCCGCGCAAGCCAAGGGAGTTGACTGGGTACTTGTGGCGACAAAGGCCTACGACGCGCAGGGAGCCGGAGCTTGGCTGCGAGTGCTGGCGGCGAACGGAGCCGCAGTTGCTGTGGTACAAAATGGCGTTGAGCATCGCGAGCGGTTCGCGCCCTATGTGCAGGCGGAACGAATTGCGCCGGTGGTGATCGATTGCCCGGTGGAACGGCTAGCGGATGGAACGGTGGTGCAGCGCGGCGCGGTGACGATGAAGCTCGAAGAAGGCCAGCTGGGACGCGAGTTCGCGGAACTATTTGCGGGAAGCAAGGCGGAGATTGAGCTTACGGACGACTTCAAGACGGCGGCATGGCGGAAGTTGTGCTTCAACGCGCCGGGAGCCCTGAACGCCCTTACGATGAAGCCGGCAGGGGTGCTCCGAGACGAGGCGCTGGGTCGAGTGGCGCTGGAGATGGTGCAGGAATGCGCGGCTGTGGGCCGGGCAGAGGGCGCGCGTCTGGACGAAAGCGTGGGCCAGCAGGTGCTGGACGGGTATCGGGCACAGCCGGCGGATTCGGTCAATTCGATGCTGGCGGACCGGCTGGCGGGAAGGCCGATGGAGATCGACGCGCGGAATGGCGCAATTGTGCGTTTGGGTGAGAAGCACGGGATTCAGACGCCGCTGAACCGTATGGCTGTCGCACTGCTGGACCAAGCATCGGGGACTAGGAGCTAGTCGTGAGGTCTCAACAGGCTGTGCCAGGTTGTGTGGCCCATGCCCGGACGCCAAGGCTTTGGCAGGAGAGCGTCGCGATCCTTGAGGCCCTGCGCAGCGCCTGCTCGAAGTCGGGCTTGATGGCGAACTGGTAGCAGAAGGCTCCATGCAGCACATCGCCTGCTCCGAGGGTGTCAACAGCGTCGATCTTGGCCACCGCGACTTCGAAGCGCCGGCCCCGGTCGCAGGCGAGGATGGGTTTCGCGCCGCGCGTAACAGCCACATAGGGAACGCCCTTGGCGGCAAACCATTCGAGGACTGCGTCTGTACTGTCTTTTGCGCCGCCGTTGTAGCCGGGAACGGCAAAGCGTTCACTGCAAATTGCTACGGTGAGCAGCGGGACTAGCTCTTCGGTGCCGGGCTTCCAGCTTCCGCCATCCAAACACAGTGCCGCCCCCGCGCCTTTACACGCCGAAAGCAAGCCTGCGGTTTCCTCAATAAAGAACCCGTCGCTGAGGACTGCGGGCGGAATCGCGCCCCATGAGGACGGCATCTCCGTGGCCCATGAATCGCTCAGATGACGGAGGACTACCTTGGAGATCGGCGGATTCACAATGGTGCGTGTGGCCTTGGCTGCATTGATCAGAACTGTGCACAGCGGAGTTTCATAGGCAGCGCCTGCTGCGAGGTCGAGAAGGTGCACGCCATGGCGACGGAGTTGGCTGCGGACCGGCGAAGCCCACGGCCCGCTGCCGACGGCGCTCACCAGCATGGCTTCGCCGCCTAGCAGCGAGTGGGTGATTGCGGCGTTGAGCGCCGGCCCGCCCGGCGCGGCCTGCTGGTCGTGAGCATAGACCTTGGTGTCCTCCTTCGGCATCCCGTCCAGACGATAGAGTACGTCGAGCGTGGTTCGGCCCACAAACAGAACGCGCGGTTTGTGCATCGGCGGTGTGCTCATTTGCGGCAATTCTTTCACTCGGCTCTCAAACCCGCGCTAGTTTGTGGATCCAAGGACTCAAACGCTGGCGCGAGGGAACCAAGACCAGCTAGGTCGTCTCCGTCAACGCCTCAGTAGCTTTGCTCATCTTGGCGGTGCGCTCGATCTTGTCCCAGTTAAAGGGTTTGCCGTCGATGGCGCGTTTAAGGGTTTTGAACAGCACGATCGAAAAGACCTGGCGGTAGGCAAAGCGCTGGAGCCAGATATGGAAGAGCAACCATCCCGAGCCCTTGTTTGCCGGGTGACGGCGCTCCAGTGAGAAGGCGACCGACGAGGTGACGAAATCGATCAGCAGGAAGGCGCCAAAGTAAGCCAGCAGTTTTTCAAAGCTGGCGGCGGAGGCGGCCTCGGGGTGGAAGTGCCGATCCACGAAGTAATTGACGATGCCTGCCAGGAACATGAGGTCGATGAAGGGAGAGACCAGGGGCAGAAACATCTGAAAGATGAGGATGTTGGGCAAGGCGAAGAGTCCCATGGCCTTGTTGCGGACGAAGGCGGCGCGATGTTTCCAGATGGCTTGTAGCGTGCCGAAAGACCAGCGGAAGCGCTGGCGCATGAGGCCTTTGGCGTCGATGGGGGCTTCCGTAAAGGCGAGGGACCGGTCCTCGTAGTTCACTTGGAAGCCCTGTTCGAGGAGGTTCATGGTGAGATCGGCATCCTCGGCGACGGTGTTGAGGGGATAGCCGCCGGCGGCTTTGACAGGAGCTGTGCGCCACGCGCCGATGGCGCCGGGAACCACCGTGACCACGTGGAAGAGGTCGAGGGCGCGGCGCTCGAAGTTCTGGCTGGTGATGTATTCGAGAGCCTGCCAGCGTGTCCAAAGGTTGACGCGGTTGCCGACCTTGGCGTTGCCGGCCATCGCGCCGATGCGGGGATCCTCGAAGTGCGGAATGAGCTTCGAGATGGCGTCGGTGGCGATGACTGTGTCGGCGTCAATGCCAACGTAGACTTCCTCGGTGAGGCGATCGAGGGCGTAGTTGAGGGCTGCTGCCTTGCCGCCGTTTGGCTTGCAAAGAACCTGGACGCGGCCGGCGGCGATCTCGGCGGCGTAGGCTTCGCGGGCCACTTCGGCGGTGCGGTCGAGCGAGCCGTCGTCGATGACGATCACGTGGAGATTCTTGTAGTCCGAATTGAGAACGGATCGGATGGTGCGAACGATGACCGTCTCTTCGTTGTAGGCGGGGATGAGAACGGCGACGCGAGGAGTGTAGCTGGAATAGGGGTTGCTGCGGGGCTTGCGCAGGCGGTCAATGATGGCGAAGAGACCGACGATGATCAGGCGCGCGCTCATCAGAATGTCGCCTAGAAAGAATACGAACTCGATGAACTTGGTGACCAAGGCCGCGCTTGAGAAGGCGATCGAGTCGGGTACGGCTCGAAGATACTGCCAGAACGTGAGCTTGGGCATCACTTCAGCGGTGGTCTTGCCCATGAGCGCAGAGACCTGCACGATGGAGTAGCCGCGGGCGCGAAGGGTGTCAATCAGGACGGGGAGAGCGGCAACTGTAGCCGAACGGTCGCCGCCGCCGTCGTGGAGCAGGATGATGGAGCCGCGAAACTGCGGCTTGGTCTTCATCGTATCGAGCTGGCTCAGAATCGACGCAGTGATTTCGGCTGGGGTCTTCTTCGGATGCTCGTTCCAGTCGTCGGTGTCGAGCTTGTTTCCGATGATGGTATAGCCGTCCTTCTGGATCTGTACGACGGGGGCGGCTTGATCGTCTGTATCGGGCTCTTCGTCAATGTCGTATGGAGGGCGGAAGTAAAGCGGCTGGACGCCGAGCTTGCTGGCGAATAAACGCTCGGTGAGCTTGACCTCGAGGTCCAGTTGGCGCTGCGAGATTTCGCTGATGTCGGGATGAGTGTAGGTGTGATTGCCGATCTCATTCCCTTCGCGGACAATCCGCTGCATGAGGCCGACGTTTTCGGCAGCCTCGGCGCCGATGAGCATGAAGGTCCCCTTGACGTTCTTCTGTTTCAGGATGTTGAGAATCCTTGGGGTCCACTTGGCGTCGGGACCGTCGTCGAAGGAGAGCGCAACCTCGTTAGGATGGTAGCCATACTGCTGGATCGTATAAGTACGCGGGTATACGTCCATGTGCTCATCGACGATGAGTTTTTTGCGGGGATCGGTCTCGTCGGTGTCAACAGTGACGGTGCGCTTGCCGGGTTGGGGCAGGCCGGTGACGCGGAGGATGTCGCCATCGCCCTCGGTGTCCACGTCGTGGCCGGGCTGCACGGAAGCCAGGGCCAGCAACGAGTCAGGATTGCTGGGCTTGTCCCAGACATTCCAAACCGAGCCGTCTTCCTCGCCGAGTCGCCAGAGCGCAAAGGTTTGCAGGCCGAGCGCGCGCGCGGCCCGCAACTCGTTGAGCATGGTGACGCCATCGAGGAACCAGACCACATGCCGTTGGTTGCTGTCTTCGTCGATGTATTCGAAGTGGGGATTGAGGGAGTCGTAATCGAGGTCGAGGTCTGCGTCCGCGTCGGAGGCACGTTGCCATGCGTCGGAGACATGCAGGTCCTCGGTATTCAACACGGTTGGCTTGGGATGCCTGCGATCCTTCGGGTTTGGAATCGACAGAGTCCAGTCGTAGCCGTAGCTGCCGACGGCGCAGATGAGCTTCTCTTTCGGCACCACCTTGAGAACCCGTGTCAGGTTGCCGACGAACCACTCCTGGCTGGCGACTGGGCCGGGATCGCTGTTCGTTTGGTGCTCGTCGTAATTCATGAGGATGATGCCATCCGAATTGGCGGCGATCTGCCTGAGATCTGCGTCGGAAGTGGCGACAGGGGTGTTCACGTAGAGTCTCAACTTGCGCGAGTGCAGGTCGGTGTAGAGTTCATCGAGAAAGCTCATGTAGGCTGGGGTGGCGCTGTCGGGAAGGCTTTCAATGTCCAGCGACAGGCCGCGATAGACCGGATATGCGGTGAAAAAGCGAACAATCTGCTCACGCAGCGCGGCGCGCTTTCCGGGGTCCTTGAGTACGTCGCCGTAGCTCGCATCCCAACTCTGGGTGACGGGATTGAAGTTGTTCAGATGAGGGAAGATCTCAGTGTCTTCTTTGGCCGCCTGGATGACGCGCTTAATCCTGTTCGTGTCGTCGGGATCGTGGACCGTGGCGCCGTCGATTACGGGATACTCGCGATGGCTGTCGTTGTTCATGGCCAGCAGGGTTGGCTGGGGCGCATCGACGTGCAGCCACTCGGGAAACAATAGATCGATCTGGTGGACATGCTCCTTGAAGGAGGAATAGCTGGCTGGGTCGTACGCCACATAATATGCAGCGCGCAGACCTTCGCCTGAGTTGAGAGGAATCTCGGAAGGCTTTCGCTCGGTCTTTCGGCGAGCCGGCCGCTGGCTCTTGGCGCCGTGAAGGAGACTGGGACGATCAGGTAGCGCCTTGTAGTTATGCTTGGGAGTCGGTAGCAACAGCTCCGGCAAGTGCTGGCTGCGCAAGACGTTGAAGATGAAACCGGCCAGAACCAGCGTGGAAATCACGGCGGTCACGTCCAAAATACGCCGCAGCCGCTTCCAGCGCTTGCGTTGGGGGTCGAAAAAGATCTGTTTATCTGGCATGGCCGGTCTCTTTAATTCTACGTGCGCGAAAACCGTGGAGACGGTCTAACCTATACAGTACGAATCGTATGGAAGCTGACCCCGAGAGTCAATTTAAGGCACAGGACCGGCGTCTTGCCAGTGTGAGCCGCATTCTGCCGGTGGCGCTGGCCCTTGCCGCCGGCTTGGCCTTGCGCTTGTGGATGCTGAGGCGGTTTTTCGAGGTCAACGGAGATTCGCTGATCTATGGAGACCTGGCGAAAAACCTCCTTTTGCACGGCCGTTACGCACTGACAGTAGCCGGCGGAGCGATGTATCCAACCCTGATTCGCTTGCCAGGCTACCCCCTGTTCCTGGCCGTCTGCTTCCGGGCATTCGGGATGGAAAACTATGCTTCGGCGGCCTGGGTTCAGATTGCTCTCGAATTGGCCGGCTGCCTGCTACTGGCCGATTTCGTTCGGCGCATTGCCTCGCCGGGAGCTGGGCTTGCGACTCTCTGGCTGGCAGCGCTTTGCCCGTTCACCGCTTCCTATTCAGTGGCACCGATGACAGAGGCGCCTACTCTGTTTGCGATAGCGCTGGCAATGTGGACCGTGGAGCGCTTCTGGACGCGGCCAGGTTGGGGATCCGGGCACCTGTTTACCTTTGCAGTCAGTTTTGCAGCGTTGCTCCGGCCGGATGGGGCGCTGGTTGGCGTGGCGTTCGCGCCGGCGCTTGTGGTTGGGCTTGGGCGGACAGCCATCCCACTCAAGAGATTGGCGCGTCTGGCCATCGTCTGCATCTTGCTGGCGCTGATTCCGTTTGGTGCTTGGACGTGGAGGAACTGGCGGGTCTTTCATGTTGTTCAGCCGCTGGCTCCGCGTTTCGCGACCGACCCCGACGAGGAACCGAAGCCCGGGTGGGAACGTTGGATGAGGAGCTGGTGCCTGGACTTCGTGTCGACCTTCGACATTTTTTGGAATGTGCCTGACGGGCCCCTGGATGTGAGCAAGTTGCCGAGCCGGGCCTTCGACTCTCCCGCACAATACGCGGAAACCGTGGCGCTCGCAAACGACTACAACAAAGGCGGGTGGGTGCTCACGCGCAAGATCGACAAACGCTTTGCGCGCCTGGCCGCTGAGCGAGTGGCCGCCCAACCGCTGCGCTTTTACCTTTGGCTGCCGCTGGGACGGGTGGCCGACATGTGGTTGCGGCCGAGGATCGAGAATCTCTACGACGATCTGGACTGGTGGAACTACAGGTCTCACCCGGCGCAATCGCGGCTGAGTTGGGCCTACGCGGGGCTGAACGCCCTGTACTTGATGCTGGGATTGGCAGGGCTCTGCATGCGGCCACGCTTCTGGCCGTGGATGCTTGCGTATATGACGCTGCGCAGCGGCCTGCTGATGACGGTCGAGGCTCCAGAGGCGCGATATACCCTGGAGTGCTTTCCGATGCTCTTTGCGCTCGGGGGGATCGCCCTTATTGGGGCTTACCAAAATGTAGCGCGCACAGTTCTTCTCATCGTCACGAGGAGGAGCTAAGCTGGCTTTTCACGAGGCGTTGCCAGGGGCCTAAAACCCGGTGAGTTATCCTCGACAAGAACAGCCGCGCCTGAATTGCTCGGCAGCGAAAAGGAGCACGAGTGAAGCAAATTCAATCTTGGAATCGAGCAGGGCGGCTGTTCCTCGGCGGGGCGGGGCGGTTCATCCTGCTGTCTTGCTTGTTTTTGCCGTGCGTCGGCGTCGTCGGTCAGGACGCCCAAACCGCCGCTACGAGCAAGCCGTTGCCTGGCGCGCAAGGGGCGCGGCTCGCACCGGGCACGATCCCGGCCCTCTTCCTCAGCGATATCCATTTCGAGCCGTTCTGGGATCCTGGCAAGGTTCCGCAACTGGCCGCTGCTCCAATAAGCGAGTGGAAAACAATTCTGGCTGCGCCGCCCTCTGCGGATCGCCAGCAGCGATTTGCCGCGCTTCAGCAAACCTGCCATGCCCGCGGCGAGGACACGTCCTTCCCATTGCTGGAGTCGAGCATGCGTGCCGTGCGTGCGCATAGTGCCGGGGCGAGCTTTGCCACCGTGAGCGGCGACCTGATGGCTCACGCCTTCGCGTGCAAATACAGCGCGTTGTTTCCCCACTCGTCGCCGGGCGACTACAGTGCCTTTGCGGAGAAGACAGTCACGTACGTGATGCAGGAACTCGGTGGCGCGCTTCCCGGCGTGCCGATTTATGCTGCTCTGGGAAACAACGACTCGGACTGCGGCGACTACCAGCTCGATGCCCACAGCGACTTTCTCTCTGTAACCGGCAAAGAGATCACCAGGAATTTTCCCGCATCCGAACGCCAGGGCTCGCTCGACACGTTTGCAGCCGGAGGTTACTACAGCATCGCTCTGCCGACCCCGGTCGGCAATGCGCGCCTTCTCGTGCTGAACGATCTGTTTATGTCGAGCCATTATGCGACCTGCGCTGGCAAGGCCGATGCGACCGCCGCGGATGGGCAGCTCGCCTGGCTCGAACAGCAACTGGCCCAGGCCCGTCGCGACAAGCAGAAGGTCTGGGTGATGGGTCACATTCCGCCCGGAGTCGACGTGCACGCGACCGTCACAAAGATGCGCGACGTTTGCGGCGGCCACAGTCCTGAGATGTTTCTTTCCTCCGAAAAGATGGCGGACGAAATGGCTGAGTTCAGCGACGTGGTCGAATTGGCCATCTTTGCTCACACGCACATGGACGAGTTGCATGTTCTGAAAGCTGATGTCGCGGTCGGCAATACAAAGCCGGGGAAGAGCATTATGGTAAGCGGAGTTCCCATCAAGATGGTGCCGTCGATCTCTCCGATTGATGGGAATGCCCCGTCGTTTACCGTCGCCCGTGTCGATCCTTCTTCTGCTGCTCTGGTGGACTATCGGGTCTTTACAGCGTCGAACCAGACCGGTGTCGATGCCGTCTGGCGTGAAGAATACGACTACGCGCGGACCTACCGCGAGCCCGATCTCTCAGCCTCTTCGATCAACAAGCTGATCGCCGGATTTGAGGCCGATCCGGACGCGAAGACCAAAGCCAGCCAGGACTACATCCGCTATTTCTTCGCGGGCAACTCATCCCCTTTGCTCGGTCTGGTTTGGCCGCAGTATATTTGCAGCTTGTCCAATCACTCCGCGGAGGGATTCAGATCGTGCGTGTGTTCCGCCGGACAATAGATAGCGCCTCCGGCTTGGTGAAGAATGGCCGACTCGTATTTGGCGGATGCGCGATGAGACGCATGAGAAGCTAAGCTGCGTCCGCCCTGTTACTTCCTCACCCCGGCCGGGTCATAATTGGAGCAGGCTGGACGGCGACAGGGTCCCCAAGCACTACATGTCCCCCGAGAAGTCGATTGCGGGGCTAGCTGGATGGATCGCCAACGGCCAGCGCCGATGAAAGCGCCCGCTGGCAGTTGAGAGTCGGTAAAAGGAGTGTCGCGCCATGATACCGCTATTGGCATTGAGAGATAGATCGGCGGGACTATCTGCATTGAGTCTTGCGCTTCTGACAGCGACCTTCGCCATGTCGCAGGCCCGGCAGGCGCTGGCGCAGGATGAAGCTCCTCCCGCGCCGGCGAACGCAGCTGCCCCAGCTAGTTCTGCATCCCCGGCCGACGCAGCATCGTCAGCGGTTGCGACCGTCTATGCGAAATGGGGAGATGATCTCGCCGCATGGCGTGCTGCGCGTGAGCGCGAGATCGGCGCACCGGACGGCTGGCTCACGCTGGTCGGAATGGAGTGGCTCAAGCCCGGCGTGAACTCCGTCGGCGCCGCCCAGGACAACCAGATCCGGCTTCATGCCCAGACCCCGGATCACATCGGCCTGCTAACGGTGAGCGGCACGTCCCAGAGCGGCCAAATTGTCCAGTTGCTGGCGCCAGCCGGTGGCTTTCCGCCTGACCTCATGATCGACGGTAAACCGGCGCGCGAGGGACAGTTGACGGTCGACGGCTCCTCCCCATCGACGATCTCCTGGCATGGCGTGACCATGGTTGTGCTCAACCGGGGCGGCCGATATGCCTTGCGCATTAAAGACGCCGGCTCGCCCGCGCGCGCTGGGTTCACAGGGCTCAACTGGTACGCACCTGACCTGCATTATCGCGTTCGGGCAGTCTGGACTCCGTTTTCTTCGCCGCAGATCGAAAAGATTCCCACCGCTCTTGGCACTACGCTTGACCTGCCCTCGCCGGGATATGCGGAGTTTGTGCTAAACGGCAAGCCCCTGCGCCTGCAGCCGGCGCTCGAGGATCCGGAACGCAAGACGTTGTTCTTCATCATCAGCGACATAACGAGCAATATTGCCACCTATGGAACGGCGCGATATCTGCATACAGGGCTGCCGGACCACGGACTGGACCAGCCGGGCCTGCTTACACTGGACTTCAACCTGCTCGAGAACCCACCCTGCGCCTATTCGACATTTGCCGCCTGCCCGCAGCCTCCAGAACAGAATCAGTTGCCAGTGGCGCTTGAGGCGGGGGAGAAGCTCTACGGGCATTGACGTGGTCAGCGCCCTGCGACTCGGATCGGCTACCTCCGCCGGCCACCCATCAGAACCCGTGTGCGTTCGCGCGTGATGCGGATGCGGCATCCCAGTCCGACGCCGCAACTGCGCTCCCGGATGCCGATCCACTCCACTTGGTCCGGGCCAAGCATCCAGGCAGTCGCGTTCGCCTGATTGTGGGTCTCTTTCATGAAGTAAGCGGCGTTCATGTCAGCGTCGGCGGCATCGGCATTCAACTGCTGGCACTGTTCCTGCGGCGGTGGCGGCTGATCGTCGGGGTGATCGCAATAGTCCTCGTCGTGAACCAACACGTACTTCTTGCCGTTGTCAGGGATGAAGTAGCGCGGGGAGACGGGCGGCACGCCCGCCTGGGTAGCCCATTGGATCAGATCTCCGGCAAAGTCTACTGGGAGCTGGGTCATGGAAAGCGAATCCACATTCAACTGACGTGAAAAGACGGTCAGCGTCGGCGTGGGCTCACCGTTTGTGGGCTTGAAGTAGAAGCCGCCCAGGACGATCCCCTGCTGCATGTCGAACCACACGAATCCACGTCCGCGCAGGTAAGGCCCGTTGCTTCCGGACACCAGAACATAACGGCCCTCGCGCACCTCGACAGGATCCTTCGAACCATCCAGAACGGTATCGATGGCATCTGAAAGCGGCATGTCGTGGCCGTAGTGGTACTCGGTGCGGGGCACGCAGGCCTTCATCAGGCTGTGGAACCGCTTGTCTTTATGCAAAGCTCCCGCAGGCTGTCCAGCGAAGTCGTTCAGAAAGGCGAGCTGGCCACTTGGGATCGTCCCCTGAAACGCGACCGGAGGTGGAGGAGGTTCCGGCTGCGCTGGGGCCGCACTTTCGGCGTCTTGTCCTGCCGCGCCCGGTTGCAGAATTCCGCCGGCAATCAGCAGTTGCGCCGAGAAGACGAGTAGGTAAATAACCTGGAATTTGCCGAAGAAACTCGGGAAGAGCCGCATCGCATGACCTCTCGATTCCAATCTAAGCCATGATTTGCGATTTTGATTTTGAATTTTCGCGCGGGAACCGCGGGCGAGGTCGCCCAATCCTGGCGAACTGCGTCTGGGGAATCTGATTCTCGGCAAAGTCGTATTACCCCTTGGGCTGATAGATTCTGAATAGGGCGTTCGATCTCATCTTCCGGGCTTGTACCACTAACTGGGATGCGCGCCGCAAGGAAGAGAGCCATGTTTCACACCACTGAAGATATTCGCATCCAATGGACCAAAGTCGTTCTCCCGCCCGTGTTTCTTGAGGAAGAACACCCCGTCACCGAAGCCGCCTCGGCTACCATCTACAACGCCCGCACAGAGATTGTCGAGATTCTGAATCGCCGCGATCCCCGCCTGCTCGTCCTGGTTGGCCCCTGCTCCATTCACGACACCAAGGCCGCGCGTGAATATGCGGTCCTGCTGCAATCCGCCATCCGGGAGTTCTCCGCCGATCTGCGTATCGTCATGCGCGTCTACTTTGAGAAACCCCGCACCACCATCGGATGGAAAGGCCTCATCAACGATCCCGATCTCGACCAGTCGTACAAGATCAATGACGGGCTGCGCCAGGCGCGGCGTCTGCTGCTCGATCTTGCGGAGATGGGCGTGCCGACAGGCACGGAGTTTCTCGACATGATCTCGCCCCAGTACATTGCCGGCCTGGTCGGTTGGGGCGCCATTGGAGCGCGAACCACCGAGAGCCAGGTTCACCGCCAGCTCGTCTCCGGCGTCTCCTGCCCCGTCGGATTCAAGAATGCCACCTCCGGCGACGTGCAGGTCGCTATCGACGCAATCCAGTCCGCCGCTCACTCCCACACCTTCCTGGGACACACCAAACACGGACAATCCGCCATCTTCGTGACCACTGGGAATCCGGACTGCCACATCATTCTGCGCGGCGGCAAAGAGATGGTGAACTACACGGCCGAGTGCGTGGCCGAGACCGCCGCACAGATGCTAGAGGCTGGCCTCCAGCCACGCATCATGATCGACTTCAGCCACGCCAACAGCAACAAGGACTACCGGCGTCAAGCAATCGTTGGCCACGATGTCGCCCGCCAGGTTGCCGAGGGCAACACAAACATCATCGGAGTCATGATCGAAAGCAATCTTGTGGCCGGCGCCCAGAAACTCGTTCCGGGGCGGCCGCTGGTGTATGGCCAGAGCATCACCGATGCCTGCATCGACTGGGCTGAAACCCGCACTTTGCTTACGGAACTCGCCGCAGCAGTTCGCGACAGGCGAACCGCTCTCCAAGCAGTTCAGCGCTAGTGGTGTCCGCCACACAGATGGTCGTTCATGTGTTTTGAAAGGGCACGACTTAGCAGCTTGCTGAAAAACTCTGCGGCCGGTGTAGTTTTGAAAGAGCATGGCTTCAGCCGTGCCGCAAGTAGCTGAGATTGAGCGACCGGCTTTAGCCGCTGAGGAATGCGTGTCGGCAAATCAGCTCTTATTGGAGTCGTTTATTGAAGACTCTATTTTTCGGCGGGCTGCACCAGACAACGAACCTTCAGGCCGGTGTTCCACTTCCCTATTCTGAGAAGTGGGCACGCATCGCTAAGCTTTTTCCGTAAGCCACAGAAGCACGTTTGCCACAAACCGCTGCAGCAGAACCGGATGCATGTCAACGATGCGGTGCATGACGATCCGTGTTGCGCCCACTCTTGCGGTCAGCGTTCCGGCGCCGATGTTGCGGTCGTGGTCGCGGCTGTAGCCGGCGACAATCTCAACGTTGGGACCATCGACCATCCAGCCGTTCGAGCCGCCGCCTTTTACTTGATAGTGAATGCTCATGGCCTGATCCGAAGGCATCCCATCGTACAGAGGATGTTGGCGCACAAAGTACCACGAGCCCATCCACGAAGCGCGCGAGCTGCCCACCATGCCGTTGAACTGAAATGCATTTAGCGCAGCCAATTGCTTGGCTACTCCAATCGACTGCCCGTCTGTCGGCGTCACGGCCAGCAGCGGCGTGCCTGTCTGCACGGCTGCGAGCACATCCTGCGGCAGAGTGGATTCGGTTATTGGACCTGGGCCGGGTTTGTACGCTCCTTCGGCATCGACAGCGAGGTTTTTCGATGCCTCGGGCGAGCCGCCGGAGCCGACGATCACGTCATAGTGCTTCTGCGCATCGAAGTTCTCCACAATGGCGTTAGGAATTGCTTGCAAACAGGTCTCGACGGCCGGAGCCACCCCAACCACGCCAATGCGCAGCGGACGAAGCGCAACAGGCGCAGGATCGATCACGAGCAGCGTGCATTCGTGGGCATCCGTGAGACGTCCGTTCAGCGAGAGCCGCGTGCGCCATTCGCCAGCCTTCGTCAGGGGCGGAGTCTGCACATTCTCCTTGATCAAGTAGGAGAGACGATCCTTCTCAAAAGCCGGAGCCGCGAAGCTATCTATCCTCGTTTCCGGAATTCCAGGCCCTGCGAGCGAGAATGTCAGCGTTCCATCGACGGGCGCGCCGCTGTCATTCAGCAGATAGATATCGAAGGCGGCAGTGTCGCCGGGTTTCAGAACCAGTTGACGCTGCTTCGCCACCGGGCGCACTGGCAGCAGGCTGTTTGAAATGCTGCTCGGATCTGCCTTGAAGTCGCGGAAGTTATCGACAAGCCCGGAGTGGTTTTCCATCGCGGTCGATTCCCATCCGCTGATAGCAGCCATATCGTTCTCATCGCAGATGCGCACATTCTCCATGAACTGCCCCCACGACTCGTAGGCGCGGCGTCCAATGGAAAGGAAAAGCTTCTCCGCCGTCGGGAATGCTTTGCGAAAGCCCCAGCGATCAAGGAACTTGTCGTAAGCAGCGAGAATTTGCCGGTGGTCGAGCTGGTCGTAGCTGTGCCCGCCATGCGCGGCAATCTGAGCCAGAACACTTGAGTGATTGTCGATGGACGCGGCGCCTTTCATCTCGCCCCACTCGACAATCTCCTCTTTGATCGGACTGCGATAGTAAAAGTCAGTTGGCGATTTGTAATAGGTATCCTGCCATACGTCGGAGAAGTGGCCTGTGTGATCTACCCACCAGCCGCCTGCGCCCCCATCGATCGTTGCTTTCAGCCCCGACTTATGAATCTCGGCGCTGTACGGCTCCGACCACGCCTGAGGCGCTCGCATCACAAACCCATCGTTGCCCACAATCGTGCGGCTTGGATCTTCGGCTTGCATGAGCGCAAACAACTGCGCCACTTCCTGACTCTGCGGGTTGAGCGTCGTCTCATTCTGGATGATGTAGTGAACGACCGACGGATGACTCCGGAAGGCGCGGATCATGCCGGAGATCTTCGCCTCCATGTAGCGCTTGGCGCTGTCGCGGCCGTCCTTCACCGGCGCAAAAGCCTGACCGCCTCCGCCAGGCTCCAGGCATCGCAGCAGACCAAGCCTGTCCTGCACATAGAGAACATCTTCCTTACCCAGGTTGCGATGGAAGTTCAAGCAATTGAGGTTGAGCTGTTTGGCAACTCGTACTTCCTTTTCAGCCAGCTCCAGCGTGGGGAAAAGCCCATTGAGCGCCCAATAACCCCAGGAAATAGACGTGTATATGCGGATGCGCCGTCCATTCAGCCGGAAGATGGCATCCTTGCCGAGTCCATCCACGGTAACCCACCGGAAGCCAAACTCCACTTCGCGCACGTCGCCAGGAACAGTGCCCTCGGGAATCCATTCAGCGCGCAAGCGGTGGACATGCGGCGTTTCCAGATCCCATATCGCGGCCGTCAGCGCAGTGATGGGGCTGTGAACCTCCGCAGTGCCGCCGCTTGGAACACGCGCAGGCACACTGACCGTGGCAAGCACCCACCGGTTCGAGACCACAGAAAAGCGCACGGCTCCCACTGCATCCTTGCCGGATATGTTTTCAAAGGTAGCGTGCGCAACGATCTGCTTGGGCGTGGCAGTATTGAGCGCCCATGTATCGGTAAAGCGAACATCCGGGTGCGCGCTCAGCACCAGGCCACGATCCAGACCGCCGAAGCCGTGGCTCTTTTGAAACTCGATGCCGCCCCAATCGATGCGGCTGCCGTCTACCCAGTCGAGGCGGCCGCCGGGATTGGTGATTCGAATCGCAAGTTCGTTCCCTTCACCCGGCTTGGCGGCCTTCGTCAGGTCGCATTCAAAAGGGAGTTCCTCCATGATGGAGTAGCCGACGAGCTGCTTGTTCAAGTAGACTTCCGCTCTCTGTCTGGCGCCGCGGATGTGCAGCAGAATTCGCCTCCCGGCATACGATGCTGGGATATCGATCTCGCGCCACCACCAGGACACACCGTAGTACGCGCCATTCTCGACCTCTGGATCGGTCGCCTCGAATTTGTATTCGTCCTTGTAAGGTCTGAATCCTTCGAGGCCCCAGAAAAACTGCTCCACCGTTGCGGGTAAGCTGACCGGTATCCCTAGTTGCGGAGAGAGCGCGCTCCATCCGCCGGTGGGCGGATTTACCGGCAGACTCCCCAGATGCACGTCATCGGGCAAGTAGATGGTGTCGTCTTTCCAGTCAGCCTTCTGGTCCGGCCACATGCGCCATTCCGTGTCAGGCACCGCAACTTCCCGGTCGCCAAAACGGACAGATCGCGACCCGGCGCTCAAAATCGGCTGTTGACCTGCCAGAGGCATCGCAAGCAGCGATTTGTTGCCAAGAGCGGCAACGGTTCCTATTAATGTGGCATTGCTCAAAAACGATCGACGATCCATGCTTCTCCCGAGTCAGTATCGATATTGCGCGCAGCAATTTCATTCCAAACCGGCTTGACTCGGATCAATTGTACGACCAGCAGCTCCCGGCAGCCCATGCGCCTGGCCCGTCCGGCATAGCACGGGCTTGCAGGTTGATCCGCAGCGCGGGTTCGGTTCTCGATGAACTCAGGTAACTCTGCACAGCCCGGCGAACCGCTATGATGTTGCCAGCGCGGCACGAGGCGGCGCAAGCACACCTATGCCCCCAACAATCTTCATCTCGGCAGGCGAAGCTAGCGGCGAGCACTACGGCGCGCTGCTGATCGAGGCTCTGAAGATGCGCCTGGCGGCGACAGGCCAGACCGCCCAATTCTTCGGCATGGGGGGCGAGCGCATGGCCGCCGCCGGCCTCGAATGCGTAGTCCGCTCGGAAGATATGGCGGTGATGGGGCTGACCGAGGTCGTTCGCCATCTGCCGCGCATCTACGGCGAGTATCGCAAGCTGAAGCAATCCATCCGCAAGCGCCCCCCGGATGTGGCCGTGCTCATCGACTTCCCCGAAATTCACTTCCGGCTAGCCGAGGAGTTCCATCGCCTGGGCGTTCCCGTGATCTTCTTCGTCAGCCCGCAGTTGTGGGCCTGGAAGCAGCACCGCATCAAGCTGGTGAAGAAATATGTGAGCCGGATGCTGGTGATCTTCCCCTTCGAGGAGCCGTTCTATCGCGAACGCGGCGTTGAAGCGGAGTTTGTCGGGCATCCGCTGGCTGAGTTACGGCTTCCAGCCATTAACCGCGAGCAGTTCGCCGTGGAAAACGCGCTGGACGCGGCAAAGACATGGGTCGGCCTTCTGCCTGGCAGCAGGCCCAAGGAGATTCGCGACAATCTGCCGGAGATGCTGAAGTCGGCGCGAGAGTTGACAGCAACCGGCTTCCAGTTCGTCATCCCCCTCGCCCCAACTTTGAATGCCGCGCAGCGGGCGGAGGTGCGGCAGATCGTCGAATCACACAAGGATCGGCTGGAAGTCCGCCTGGTCGAGGATGCCAGAGCCGCGCTCTTGCACGCCCGTGCCTCGGTGGTCGCCAGCGGCACAGCCACGGTGGAAGCGGCGCTGATCGGCAATCCTTTTGTCGTGGTTTATCGGGTTTCGCCCCTGACCTATGCCATTGCCAAACGGGTGGTCAAGGTGCCGCACGTCGCCATGGTCAACTTGATTGCCGGCAAGCGGGTAGTGCCCGAACTGATTCAAAGCGACTTCACGGCGGCAAATATCGTCCAACAGATCGAGCTCCTGCTACCGGAAGGCGCTCCTCGCCAGTCCATGATGGAGGAGCTGGCGGCGATTAGGGGCTTGCTGGCTGGCGGAGCAATCAGGTGTGGACGAGCAGGCGGCGCCATCGATCGAGTTGCGGCGATTACTCTGGAAGTAGCTGGAGATCGGTTTGGTGTCTCTTCCCCGACGCCGGTCGAAGAAACCGTGCCAGGATCGAAGAGCTGAACCCTGCCAATAAGCATTCCGGTTTAACTGTCAGTTGATGCAATGAAAAAACAACAGGTGACTGCGATAATGACAGCGATGCGTCAAAAACAGCGAATATTGCGGATGTTGCCTCGGGTAGGCCCCTTGGCCTGCGCCTTCCTGATCGTGGCTTCGACGGCAGCGACTCTGTTCGCCCAGCGCCCCGAGCGGCCCGCGCTCAACATTACCGGCTACGTCATCGACGCCGAACTGGACCCCTCCACCCACCATCTGACTGCGACCGCCAAGGTCAGCTTTACCGCGCCCGAGAATGCTGAGATGGTCAACTTCGGCTTTCACCCGGCGCTCAAGGTGACCAAAATCTCCGACGAAACCGGCAAGCTGCTCACCGGCGAGCGGACAGCCGACGGCTCCATTCGCGTAAGCCCCGCCGCACCCATTACCAAAGGCCAAGTATTGCAGTGGACCTTCGTATACGAGGGCGTCATTACCGGCAGCGAGGATGGTCCGGTCGAGGGTCTCAAGCTCGCCGCCATCCAGGAGCCAATCACTTACCTGCTCTATCCGGCGCGCTGGTTTCCCATGACCGGCTACCTCACCGACCGCTTCACGGCAGAGTTGCACATCCGCGTTCCGCAGGGGATGCGGGTCTTTGCCAGCGGCAGCACGGGGTCTTCAAAACCCGTGACCCTCGCCGGCGGCAAGAAGGGCGACCAGTACGACTTCAGCTGGACCAAGCCAGGCTTCCCCGGCACCATCATCGCCGGCCGATACGTGGGCCCGGTCACCGTTGGTCCCGGCAATGTGAAAGTCTACCTCACCGTCAGCCACCAGGCGTCAGCAAACGCATTGGCTCAGACAGCGACCAAGGAATTCGACTTCTTTACCGACAGCTTTGGCGTGCCGGAAACCAGCCATTTGAATGTCGTGGAGCTGCCCGACGATACGCTGCCCGCCGTTTGGGCGCCGGAGTTGGCCGCCATTCTGGGTTCGCGTGTCGGCGACAAGAGCAGCGTGCGCCTGCTGGCCAATACCATCGCCCATCAGTGGTGGGGTTCTGAAGTAAGCCCGCGCACGCTCAGTGACGCCTGGATCACCAACGGCATGGCCCGCTACGGCGAACTCATGTATGTGGAGGACGAAAGCGGCAAAGGCGCGCTGCGGGCGGCGCTCCAGGACGTCGCTGCGGGGGCTTTGGCCTACGACACAATTCCCCTGTCGAGCGATGCGCGCCTCAGCCCGTTCTCGCCGGAGTTCCAGTCGGCAACGCTCGAAAAGGGCGCCATGGTCTTCCACATGCTCCGCTGGGAGTTGGGCGACAAGGCCTTCCTGGCCACCCTTAAGGGCGCGCTCAGCCAGTTCGCCGACACTCCCATCCGCGCTTCGGACTTCGTGAAGGTGGCTGAGGCGCAGAGCCAGCAGCAGTTGACCGCCTTCTTTGCGCAGTGGATCGACGGCACAGGCGCTCCTCAGTTCACCAACAAATACGCCGTCTACCGGCTCGGTAACAATAAGGGCTTCCGCACCATCGGCGAGGTTCAACAAGATCTCGATCTCTTCCGCATGCCGGTCGAGTTGCGCGTAGAGACCGACGGCAAGACCGAAACTCAGAAAGTCGACGTCGTGGGCACGGACACGCAGTACATAGCGGATACCTTTGGCCGCCCGCGCCACATCGCCATCGACCCCAACAATTGGGTCCTCAAAGCCACGCCGGACCTGCAAGTGCGCATCGCAATCCTCAAGGGCCAGCAACTGGTTGCGCAAGGAGACCTGACCGGCGCACTGGCCGAGTACCAAAAGGCGCTGGAAGCCAACTCTTCGAGTTCACTGGCCAACTACCGCATCGCCGAGCTTCTCTTTACCCAGCGCAACTACCAGGCCAGTGTGAACTCCTATCGAGAGGCGCTCCGCGGCGACGGCGAGCCTCGCTGGACCGAGGTCTGGAGCCACATCCAACTTGGCAAGATCTTCGACATTACCGGCCAGCGCGATCGTGCGGTCAACGAGTACCGGCTAGCGGTGCAGACAAACGACAACACCCAGGGCGCGGTCAACGAAGCCCGCCAATGGCTCCAGAAGCCCTATAAGCTGCCTGACGCCGAATAAAGCTCGACCGATCGAGAAACAATCTCGTCCTTCCCGGCGTCTTCTTCAACGGATGCAAGGCATCGTTAGGAGGACGCCCTTTGAGTAAGATTGATTTCGGCTTCTGTTCAATCGTGTGCGCCGTGTTACTCGGCGCGGTTGCCGCCACCGCCCAACAGACAACCCCCACACCCGTTGGGCCCATCCCGCCGGCCATCCTGGCAGCCAAGAAGATATTCGTCTCCAACGCCGGGGCAGATAGCGGACTGTTTCCCTCGCCCTTCAGCGGGGATCCGAATCGCGGTTACAGCCAGCTCTACGCGGGACTCAAGGCTGCCGGCCAGTACGAGCTGGTGACGGATCCGGCCGACGCCGACCTGGTCCTGGAGTTGCAGCTCACAGCGCCCAACGGCCCAACAAATGCCAGCAAGGTGAATGGCGCATCCGATCCGGTGCCCATGTTTCGGCTGGTAGTTTACGACCGCAAGACCCACTACGTTCTTTGGGCATTCACCGAATCCATCGCAATCGCGCTCATGCAAAAGACCCATGATCGCAACTTCGACGATGCGCTGACGGCCATCCTGGTGGACTTTGAGGCCCTAACCGGCAAGCCGCCCGCCGGGCTCCATTGAGGTTTCAAGCGCCGCATGCAATCCGATTTGCAGATTAATTTCCGTTTGTTGCTAGCCTTGAATTGGTGAGCGTCAAGCACGCGCCATCCGGCTTCGCAAACGGGAGGAATCGATGCAAATGAGCGCGGCAGGCCTTGATCTGCTCAAGCGGTCGGAGGGTTTTCGCAACCGCACCTATCTGGATGCTGCCGGGATTGCGACCATAGGCTATGGTCACCGGCTCCTGCCCGACGAATCTTATCCCGCTGGCATTACAGAAGCCCAGGCGGAGCAGATGCTGGCCGGCGACCTGCGCCGGGCCGAGCAGTCCGTCCAGCGGCTGGTGCGGGTTGTTCTCACGCAGGGACAATTCGATGCGCTGGTGGACTTCTCTTTCAATCTTGGTTCGGGAAAGCTGGCGGCTTCCACGTTGCTTAAAGAACTGAACGCCGGTCAGCTTGAAGCAGCAGGCGAACAACTGTTGCTTTGGGACCACGTGGGAACGCAAGAGAACGCCGGCCTGAAGGCCCGCCGCGAGGCCGAGTTTCATCTCTGGTGCAGCGAGCCCGTCCCCTCGATCTCCTCGACGGCAAGCCGCTCGTCGGCCTTCAGGTAGCCTTTGCGGCGAAACCAGTCTTCCATCGCAGGTCGCAAGCGATCGAGCGGAACGCGGTTTCCAGCCTCGAGCACTCCATCGGCGGCAGGCAGCGTGTCGTCGAAGACCGCATCGTTTGTAAAGTTGCGCATGGCAAAGTTGTCGATCCAGCGAATCGGGCATGGGTGCACAGAGCCTGAGGAATCGATTCGCTGAATGGAAAGCTTGCGCACAAACATGGCTCTACTCTAATGGATCTGCGGCCACACTAGTTTTGCCCGGCTCCCAATCTCGCGTCATCAATCTCGTGAGCCCACCAATACCGCTGAGTCAAATCCCTGACAGCTCAATGAACCCGAATGTCGCCCGAACCGGTCTCGATCCGCACGGTAGGTCCGCCGCCGTTCAACTTGCCTGTGACGTGGTGGTGGTCGGACGAGCCCTGCGTAAGCATCTCCCTGTCGGTGTGAATGCTTCCCGATCCGGAAGAGGCGTTAAGCGTAAACGGCGCGTCGCCGGCCCAGAACTCCACATTTCCCGAGCCCGTCTCCAGGCGCCAGGAGTTGGTCGGTGTCCCGGCGACTTTGATGCTGCCCGAGCCGGTATCTGCGCGCAGTCCGCCGCGCAAGTTGCGCAGCTCGATGTTGCCCGAACCGGTCCCGGCCTTCACGTCGCCCTGCCCCGTCTGCTCTGCGTAAATACTGCCCGAACCGGTGCCAACACTGAAGCCATCGTGCAGCCCGGTTGCATGGATGTTGCCCGAGCCGGTGTTCAGCTTCGCGCTCTCGCCAACGCCATCGTCGGTAATGTCGCCGGAGCCTGAGCCGGCTTCTAGGTAAGCGTCAGCCGGCGCCTGAATCTCATAGTCGATGCTGATGTTGTGCAAGCTCTCGTGGTGCACGCCGATGCGAATAATGTTCCCTGTCTGCTCGATTGGCGGATTTGCGGCAATTTCCCTCGCCCGCTCCTCGCTTCCGCCCCAGTTCGACTTCACCCGGCCGAAGATGTGTACCTGACTCCCTGAGCCGTGGGTCAGACGGATATTGCCTGAACCAGTTGCCACGGAAAGCTCCACTCTTCCGTTAACCGTCAAGTTGCGCTCGAAGGTTGCCTCCGCCGCCAGCGCAGGAACCGCCGCCAGCGCCAGAACCCCCGCTATTACCATGAGTAGCTTCATCGTGATCCTCATTTCAGTGGACGGTGACGCAGTGAAGAAGTGAAAAAGTGAAGGAGTGAAGGAGTGAATAAGCGAAAAGTGAAACAATGCAGTCGCTGGTGCTCCTGCGTGCTGTATTGCATGACGGTTGCCAAGCGCTGAGTTAAGCTAACTCCAACTGAATCCTTAGTCCGGGCTTAGGATTCAGCGCTTCGCGCGAATCTTCTTCCCCGATTCCGAACATCGACACGCTGCGCAGGACAGTCACAGCCTGCCTACCGCACGCCGTTAACAATTTCACTCCTTCACTCCTTCACTTTTTCACTCTTTCACTTTTTCACTCTTTCACTTTTTCACTCTTTCACTTTTTCACTCTTTCACTTTTTCACTCTTTCACTGCTCCACCGCCTCACTGCTGCAACACCACCTGATCGCCTTCCTTCAGCCCGCTCAAAACCTCGGTCACCGAACCATTCGAAAGCCCCACCGTCACCGGAATCTTGCGCTTTCCTTCCTTCTGCTTCTTGTCCGGAATCTCCACCGACGCATTCTTCTGGTTGTCGTACATCACCGCATTCTCCGGCACCGTCAGCACGCCCTTGTGCTCGTCCAGCAGAATCTCGGCGTTGGCCGTCATATTGGCCTTCAGCTCCCCGCCAGGATTGTTGATCGAAACCCGCACTTCAAAAGTCGTCACATTGTCTTTCTCCACGCCCATCGGAGCAATCTTCGTCACCTTGCCGTTGAATACGCGGTCGCGGAAGCTCTCCACCTTGATGCGTGCCGGCTGGCCCATATACACATGGGCAATATCCGCCTCGTCCACCTTACCCTGCACGTAAACTTCGTTGATATCGCCCTCGGTCATCACCAGCGTGGCCGTCGAGCCCAGCACCAGAATCGAACTGACCGCATCGCCGATCTCTACATCCCTCGACAAAATCACCCCATCCATCGGCGCAACGATGGTGGTATACCCGAGTTGCTCCTCAAACTGGTTGAGGCTGGCCTGGTTCTGCTGTACCTGCGCCCGCGCTTGCTTCAGCTTGGCCGCATCCACGCCGATCTGCGCCTTTGAGCTATCCCGCCTTGTCAGTGCCGCAAGGTAATCCTTGTTCGCATCATCCAGCGCCTGCCGGCTCACAATGCCTTGCTTTTGCATCTCCATGTTGCGGTCCAGCGTGGCCTTGTACATCGGCAGGTCGGGCGCGTTTGCGTTCACCTTGTCCTGCTCGATATTGGCTTCGTAGGTGGATACATTAGCCTCAGCCGCGGCCAGTTGAGCTTTTTGCGCAGCTACCTGGGCCACAATCTCCTGCTGGTCCAGTTGTGCGAGCTCCTGCCCTTTGTGGACCTGGTTGTTGATGTCAACGTAGAGCTTTTCCACAATGCCCGAGGCCTTGCTCTTCACTTCGACCTGGGTAATCGGCTGGATCTTGCCCGTGGCCACCACCGACCGCGCTACATCGCCGCGCGTCACCTTGGCCAGCTTGTTGGGATCGATCGACGAACCCTTGGCCAGCCGAGCCAGCCCGAGTCCAGCGAGCACCACGATTACGAATACTCCACTGCTCAGCCAAATCCAGAATCGTTTGCTTTTGCGCGACGCAGCCACTCAGAAACCTCCTCATGCCTAAAGAAAGCTGCCGCTCTCTCATGCAGAAATGAATCGATTAAGTGAACCTATGATCTCAGACGGCGCCCACTCTCCGCCGTAATCCGCAACAGCGCGCCAGTGCCGCTCCGTCGCCTCCTTTTCATACGCAACCGGCCGACCGTTGGTTCCAGCGCGCTCCTGGCTTTCAACTGACCCCTGACCCCTGATCCCTGACCCCTGTTCCCTGGTTTATCGTTGAAACCAGCCCATGAAGCAGATTCTCACCCGCCTCGTCCTCACCGTTCCGGTCGTCTGGCTGGTGGTTTCGCTGGTTTTTCTGCTCATTCACCTGGTCCCCGGCGACCCTATCCTCCAGATGCTGGGCGACGGCGCAACTCCGGCCGACACAGCCACTCTCCGTCACCAGTATTTCCTCGACCTGCCCCTCCACCAGCAGTACGTCCGCTACTGGTCCGGAGTCCTCCACGGCGACCTGGGCAGCTCCATCCGCCTCCACGCGACTGTCGCGCAGCTGATCGCCGCCCGTTACCCTTATACACTGGCTCTCACGCTGACCTCATTGGTTTTAGGACTTGCCCTGGCGCTGCCCGCCGGCATTCTCGCCGCGGTCCGCCGGGGGCGCTGGCTCGACCAAGTGCTCTCGGTGGTCAGCCTCTTCGGCCTCTCCGTGCCCGGCCTCGCCCTCGGCCCGGTGCTGATCCTGGTCTTTTCCATTCGCCTTGGCTGGCTCCCGGTCTCCGGCGCAAATCCGGGCGGCGGCCATTCCATTGATTGGCGTTACCTGGTGCTTCCCTCGATCGCCATGGGCGCCTCGCTGGCCGCTATCCTTACCCGCATGGTCCGCACCGCCATGCTCGAGGAGCTTGGCCAGGACTACATCCGGACAGCCAGGGCCAAAGGTTTGAGCGAAACGGCCGTCGTCTGCCGCCACGCCCTGCCCAATGCTCTCGTCCCCATCGTCACCGTCGTCGGTTTGCAGTTTGGCGCGCTGCTGGCCGGCGCCATTGTGACGGAAACCATCTTCAGTTGGCCCGGCCTTGGCCGCCTCACGGTCAGCGCCATCTCCAACCGCGACTATGCGCTGGTCCAGGGCTGTCTGCTCTCGATCGGACTGACGTATGTGCTGGTCAACCTGCTCACGGATGTGGTTTACCGCTGGGTGAACCCGAGGATGCGAGGATAAAGCTGGCTGTCCCGGTCTGGGTAACTTTCTCGGGCTGGCGACGATCCGACCTGAAGGCGCGGATGCCATTCAGAACCGAGCGATAGCTACTTGTCCTCCACAAAATAGTCGCGCAGAAATCTAATGCGTTGTCGCGTTATGTCCGTTTTGCAGTGCGAGGCAGCTGCCGGGCTGATGGTACCTCCGTCATACATGTTGAATACAGCGGCACAGGCCGCCGTTCGGTATTGAAGCCAAACTTTCTGCGATATCTCCAAATCGCGTCGCATTCTCTTTTCGTACTGAGCCTCGTGATCCCTGTCGAATTTGGAAAGCGTCAAATTTTCTTTTTGTCCATCAGCCGTCGGGGTGTAATGCTGGAGCGCATTAGCGAACGCATCTTTCAAGTCCTTCTCGGCCATTGCTAGCTCTTGGTCTGCACATATGTCCTGCTCTGCACTGCTAGCAGCCTTACCACAGTCCATCTTTTGCGCAGAACTAGCGAGCGGGATAAAAATGCAGCACGCAGCGATGAAAGCCACTAAAAGGAAATCGCGTTTTGTCATGATTTAGACAGCTTCTCGCCCGCAGCCGCCCACGGTCAAATTCGCGTTTTGCCCGTGTCGCCTCCACGCGGAAATCGCTTGCTGCCTAATCTGGTCAGTGCACTAAGATCTTCGCCTCCAACTCCCCATCTTAGTGAACCGTCAGCAACCCCAACCAGCGACTCGTGAGGACGCACCACCCCCATCCGCGTCCGGATGATTCCGGACGCGGATGGGAGTGGAATCGCCGGCTTGCTGTGCATTTGTCATTCAAGCAGCCGCGCACCATTCAACCGGGCAAATTCGCCCGGCTACGACGGCAGCTTGAGTCCAACCGGCGGTGCCAGGGCCTTCTCCTTGATGGCTGTAATCACAGGCGAGCCGGGCTTGATCAACGTCACCGTCTGGAAGTCGGTGGCGTAGATGATTGGATAGCTGTATCCGTTCGTCGAGCGGGTTGTGGCCTCGATCTGGAACAGATACGCGCAGGTGACGGGAGGAACCCAGACGGCTGGCGATGCCGGCTCGGTCAGGCTCGTCACACCTTGCCAGATGTGCGAGGGACTGGCATGAGCGCTGTAGCTGTCGCTGTAGATGCCTGACGGATAGGGAGGAGAGGGTGGAGAAGGGGGGGTATTCCCGTGACCCCACTGCGCCGTCAGCGCCATGCTCAGAAGATCGCCTTCCGGATCGTAGGCTTCAAACTGAAGTTGAACGCCATCGGTGGCCGAAGTCAGGTTGACGATGGCGCACGCCGGCACCACAGCTCCGCCATGCAGAATGTTGATCAAATCGACAGTCGGCGGCTGGTTGTCCAGCGCCAGCGTCAATATTGGCGAGGTGACGCCCGGCGGCAGCGCAACCGCGACGTTGGAAGAGTTGAAGAAGTTGATCTGGAATTGATGCACGCCGTCCGGCTCCGAGGACGTGGTCCATTGGAACAGCAGGTTCTGAATGGTGTACGGTGTGCCGGGATTGACGAACGAATAGAAGCCGCTCGCGTCCGGACCGAACGATTGCCAGACGTCGAGGGCGCCCACAATCTCGTAGTTCGACCAGGCCTGAAGAATGGGGCTAAAGGTAGCAGCATTCGCGGCGGCCAGGGTAGCGCCATAGCGGTGCATTACCTGGTACTTTTTCGCCGCACCCGGCAGTCCTCCATCCCATAGGGCGTTCAAGCTGGCCACGTTACCGATGAAGTTCAGCGTGCCGCAAAAGGCCGCATGGTCGGGGTTGAGGTAGTAGGGCGCGGTGATGGTGGCGTAGCCGTCTGACGCGATGTCGCCGGTGCCAATCAGGCCTATTGTCGCAATGATCGGGCCAACCCCGGGGGCGGGCCCGGCGTTCGGCGCGCAGGCCAGCACGATCGAGTTGAGGTCGGAGAAATTCCCGCCGGCGTTGGGCGGCGAATCGCTCGATGTCCCGCCTACGGTGCCGGTCACTATTCCGAAATCGACAACGGGAGACGGGCCGGCTGGGTCGATGGGAGCGATGTTGAGATCCGACAAGGCAAACGAGATCTGCCACTGCCGATGCGGGGCCGCCGAGTCCAGCGACGGTCCAAAGCCGCTTTTCAACAGCGAGGGAATCACCTGGGACGGGTTCACCCCGGTGTTTGTGTTTGGACCGAGCAGGTAGAACTTGTATAGCCGGTTCTGATTGCCCGAAATTGTTGAAAACAGCAGGTCGCGGTTTGGATCGATTACGCCGTTGTCGTTGATATCTACATAAAAGTAGAAGTAGTCGTTGGGGTTGGCCGCGCCGGTCTCTGAAGTGACATCGATGCCGATGTAGAGGTGAGTGGCGTCGTTCTGGGCCAGCAGGGTTCCGCTGGGGATCGCCAATTTTGCAGCTCCCGACCATTCGGCCGCCGTCAGCAAGCCAGTCAGGGGTGGGGGAGTGGGTAACGTCCATGTGCTTCGAATCTGAGTCATGTTCATTCTCCAAGAATGCGAGGTTTGCAGTGCGTGGGGGTGGTCTGCTCTGAAGCCCTGATGCTCTCAGTTGCAGGGGAGGTGAGAAGCAATTCAGCGCCCGGGTCTGGTTCAGTCAACACTCGCTGCCGTTCGATGACGGTAAGACCGGTCGGCTTCAAATATAACTGTCCCGCATGACTTAACGCTGGATCGCAAGAGTTTTCTTCGCCAATCGCGGATTTATTTCATCGGTCCCGCGTCTGCAACCCAACCCGCCAACCCCGCCCCACGCCCCGCCCCCATATAAATTGTCATCGTGAGCGCAACGCAGTCGAAGAACCTGCGGTTGCTTTTCGTTCTCTTCCTTGCCGCAAGCTCTGGGGAGCCCCTTCCTTGCGATGAGGTAACTCTAGCCAGGAGCGATCATGTCTCACCAGCTCCACGTGTACCCAATGCCCGTCGTGGTGTACCAGGGAACGGTGGGAATCTTGTTATAGCTCTCCTGAATCCAGATCGAGTTGTGGTCGTTGAAGTGGAGCGCGGCACCCAGCGCTTCACCGTCGTAGAAGCGGTTCAGGACGTGAGAGTATCCAGTGAAACTGGTCAGCCCGCCCTGGATCCACGTGTAGCCCGTAACGGCCTTCGTCTTGGGCAGCCCGAAGTTCTTCATCACGCCCAACGCCTCGGTGTGCGATCCGAAATTGGTGTGGAAGAACCCGTGGCTCCCTGCATTCTCGTAGGTATAGGCCAGCGTCAGTTCGTCGCCGATCGGGTCTTTCTTCAAAAATCCAAAGGTGTGCCCAATGCCTATGTTCAAGTTGGCCCTTGGAACCAGCCCCGGCCGGTCGAAGTCCGACCCCGGCATCACAAAGAAGTCTGTCGAGGTGCCGGCGGAGGCCGCGGCTTGCTGGGGCGCCACAGCCGGCGTCTGCGCGGCTGGCGCTGCTGGTGATGTGAGCAGAAACGCGAACACAATCGCAGCTATGGAAAGAGACGATTTCAATGTCATTCCGCAAGCCTCAGACGAAGATTCGCCGCTGATCGGCATCGCCGTGCCGACGCACGAAGCGTTAAGTGCAATTTAATCAATCAAGGAGTGATGGATACATAAGGGGAGGGATACTCCTCGTCACCAAGTGAGACGGTTCCATTGCGTGCTGCTACGCGCCAGGCGAAGAAGCCAGCGCGACGATCTTCGCTTCAAACTCCCCGTCGTTCCCAACCGTCAGCAGCCCCACCGTGACCGGCAGCCCAAACCGCCGTGGTCCGCACGATCCTGGGTTGAAATAGAGCACGCCCTTGCGCCGGTAGAAGTTCGGCACATGCGAGTGGCCAAAGAGTACTGCGGCAAACTTCCCCGCCGCCGGGTCCAGGTGCAGCGTGTTCAGGTCATGGAGCATGTAGACGTAGCGGTCCGCAATGAGCACCACGTCGGTCTCCGGCAGTTCGCCGCATGGGCCTTCGCGGTCCACGTTGCCGCGAATCGCTGTAACCGGAGCGATCTTCTCCAGCCCCTCCAGAACCGCAGCCTTGCCTACATCGCCCAGGTGCAGAATGCGCTCCACCCCGGCCAGGGCGGGGGCAACCTCGGGGCGGAGGAGGCCGTGGGTGTCGCTGATGACGCCGATTCTCATTGCGTGCTCTTAGAAGAGGTTGAAGACGCCGGTGAAATCCTTTGGCCAGAGAACCTTGTAGTTGTCGTCACCTTTACGTTCGCGCATGGCGATGACGGCGCCTTCAAGGTGGTTGTGTTCCCGCAGATCGTTGACGATGATTGGCTCGGCAATTGCAGCATCGACTACTTCGCAGAAGATGTTGATAGTGCCGCTGCCGATATCGCCGCCGTCGCAAAAGCCGAGACCGGTTCGGGTGAGGCAGTCCGTCATTCGATCCTCGATCGCGACTCGCCGCTCATGATCCTGGACGGAACCCCAACGCTCAAGACGATAGTGGATGACGATTTGGACGTATTCTTCCATTTCACGCGGCTTGAAACCGGCGGCTTCGACTTTTTCCACTTCCTTCAAGATTAGCGAGGCCTGGCCGCGTTCTTTGAGCGAAAACTTGCGCGTCTCCAAGGGCTCGCCGACTCTTCCGCTGCGAATGAAAGCTTCTCCTGAGGCAGTCCACGATTCCCAATACTCAGTGACCCCGTTTATTGTCCGATAGACCTTTAGATTCATTCTGGCCACCTATAGCTTTTCTGGAGGGATTGTCTCGGAGTTTATTGGTGAGATGAGTGCGGCGTCAACTGCTTACAGCCCCAATTCCAGCCGCGTCCGCGGGTCCAACTGGTCGCGCAGGGCGTCGCCCAGAAAGTTGAAGCCCAGCACCGCGCCGGCAACCGCCATCGCAGGGAAGAGCACCAGGTGGGGCGAGTCGAACAAATGTGACCGCGCATCGTTGAGCATCGACCCCCAACTGGGCGCCGGCGCGGGAATGCCCAGCCCCAGAAACGAGAGCGTAGCCTCGGCCAGAATCACCCCGGCCATGCCGATGGCCGCCTGCACCAGAATCGGCTGGACGATATTGGGCAGAATGTGGCGGACGAAGATGCGCATTCCGCTTGCACCCAGGGCGCGGGCGGCATCCACGTACTCGCGGTCCCGCACGGCCATCACTTGCGCGCGAACCAGCCGGGCATACCCGGCCCATCCGCCTATGGCCAGGGCCAGCACCAGGTTGGCGAACCCCGGCCCAAGGAACGCCGCAAAGGCTATGGCCAGCAGAATGCCGGGCAGCGCCAGAAAGGTGTTCATGGCAAAAGTGGTGAGCGCCGTATCGACCCAACCGCCCAGGTAGCCGGCGAAGCCTCCAATGGCCAGCCCCAGCGCCAGGGAAATCGTAACCACGCTGACCGAAACGGCCAGCGAAAGCCGCGCTCCCCAAAGCAGCCGGGAGAGCGTGTCGCGGCCCAGCTCGTCAGTTCCGGCCGGGTGGGCGGTCGACGGGCCTTGAAGCCGGTGCAGCAGGTCGATGGCCGCCGGATTGTGCGGCGCAATCCACGGCGCTGCCAGCCCGCCGAGCACAAAACCGGCAAGCAGCAGAACTCCCACCGCGGCCAGCGGCTGGCGTCGAATGCGGCTGCCCGCTTGGCCTAACACGTTCGTAACCTGAAAAGGCATCGGCACAAGGCAAGAATACCGCGACACACACGGCATAGTGGGGTTCAATTGAGTATGACCATCTTGCGACAAGGTTTGATTGCCTGTCTGGCATTGATTGCACCAATCGTTTTGGCGCAACCATCGCCCTACCCGAACTCGCGAGTTGGAAGCTCTCATGCGATTCAATCGGAAGCCTGGCAGATTATGGCGCTGGCCAACCAGGCGCGCGCCGCCGCCGGAGCGGGGCAGCTCAAGTGGGATCCGGCACTGGCCGCGGCCGCCCGCCAGCACTGCTTGCGCATGGCCTCCGAGGGGCCGATCTCTCACCGCTATGCGGGTGAGGCAGACCTGGAGCGGCGGGCTGGCGAGGCGGGCGCGCACTTCAGTCTGATCGAAGAAAATGTGGCGCTGGCTCCCACGCCCGGCTCGATTCATAACGCGTGGATGCACTCTTCCGGTCACCGCACGAACTTGCTGAACCCTGCCGTCGACCGTGTGGGAGTGGCCGTTGTCGCAGGCCGTGGCGGGCTCTATGCGGTCGCCGACTATGAGCGCTCTGTACCCGTGTTGACCCAGAATCAGGTAGAGGGCGCGGTGGCCAGATTGCTTCGCGCCAGCGGCATCACCCTCCGGGCCGATTCCACCGGCGCCCGCGCCTATTGCGCCGACGAAACAAATGCAAAGATCAGCAGACAGCCGGGCTTTCGCATGCTTTGGATGGGCGCGGACCTGAACCGTTTGCCGCAAGCGTTAGTAGATCGGATTGACTCAGGGCGGTATCGCGAGGCCGCCGTGGGCAGTTGCCCGGCCCGGGATGTGCAAGGTTCCTTCACGGCATATCGTGTGGCTGTGCTGCTGTATTGATGCAAAGCTGACGGGTGAGCGTCCCGGCGCACAGTTCCAGCCAGTTCCTCAGCTTCTGTGCATGATGAACGGAACCCGGACGGAAGCCATCCCGGCAGCCGTTGCCGCCTGAATACCCAGGTCAGTGTCCTCAAAGGCCAGGCAATCCTTCGGCGCCACTCCTAGCCGCTCGGCAGCCAGCAGGAACGCATCCGGGGCGGGCTTGCTGTTGACGTAATCCTCCGAGCCGACGATGGTCTCGAATCTATCCATCAGATGCAATGCGCTGAGCGCTTTCGTCACAGAGATTCGCCTGCCGCCGGAAACCACGGCAAAGGGAATCCGGCCATGCTCGGCCTCAATGATCTCCAGTACTTCGGGAATCGCCTTGAGCTGGGGAAGCATCTTGAAGTAGAGTTCTTCCTTGTGCTCTGCGAGCGCCTCGACAGGCATGGCGAGCCCGTGCATCTCATTCAGTGTAGCGATAATCTCGCACGTGGGCTTGCCACCCCAGGAATAGAAAAGCTCCTCGGGAAAAGGGCAATTCCACTCCGAGAAGGCCGTCTTCCAGGCAATGTAATGCAACGGCATGGAGTCGACGATGGTGCCGTCGCAGTCGAAGAGATAGGCTCGGAATGAACCTGCGGGCAATTTCAGTTTCATGCGGACAGGGAACTCCTTGTGGGATGGTTTGGAGCTTGTTGATGTTTCAATTCATTGCTTCTCCGGCTATTCGAACGCCGGCCGACGCGAATCGGTCGCTCACCTGTGTCGGATATGTCAGGCAATAGGAAGGTGACTAAAGCTTTCGGTCATCGGGCCGCCGCTGTTTCCGCCACAGGCGCCGCGCAGCCGCCCTCGCCTGGCTTGGTTGGCTCCATCTGAAGGGCGTTGTTGAAGCGGTTGAAATAGTTGAACAGGCCAATCGCGCAAAGCAGCTCCACAATCTCGCCTTCGGAGTAGAACGAGCGCAGCTCGGCAAACTGGGCGTCTGTCACGGAATGGGCGTCGCGGGTGACGGTCTCGGCCAGCCGCAATGCGGCCTTTTCACCGGGCGTAAAGTCCTCGCGCTGGGGCCACTCAGCCAAGTGGGCAAGCTGCTCGTCGCTCCAACCCAGCCCTTTGGCCAGGATAGTGTGGCTGGCCAGGCAATAGGGTGTCTCGTTCACCTGGCTGGTGCGGACAATGATTAGCTCCTTCAGTTTGGTGGAAACCGTGCCGGTATTAAGCACCGCGCCGAAGTGCGCCTGCATGGTGGCGAAGATCTCCGGCCTGTGCGCCATCACGCGAAACATGTTGGGAACGTTACCGCGCTGGGCAAAGGCTTTGTCGTAAAGCGACGCCATCTCCGGGGTCACTTCGCTGCGGTCAAGCCTGGAAATCCGTGACATTTGGCCACCTTCTTGGTTCCCCTTAATTCTATCGCTCGCAGAGATTCTTCGCGCCCCTCTTAGCGGCGCTGACCGGAGACGGCACTCCTCCCCGGCAACCGAAGACACGCGTCCTCACAAAAACCGATTTGCGCCGGAGCGGATTTTTGACGTGCCCCACACTCTCTGCTACCTTTGTAAAGGATAATTTTGTAAAAATCACTCCTCAGTAGCTCAATGGCAGAGCATTCGGCTGTTAACCGAAGGGTTGTAGGTTCGAGTCCTACCTGAGGAGCCAATAAAATCAACAACTTAGAGCAGTAGAAAGCAGCAGAAAGACACGAAATTGGCCCGATTGTAGTCAATTTTGTCGTCACTCACTTTCAAAACCGGTGCTAACCCATAGCAACCGATCTCAGTTGTGGCTCCCCTCGATAGATCGACTCCAGACCTCCAGCCTCATGTCCTGAACCACGCTCTCGCGTGGCGCCGGGACTCCTGAAATTTGATCGAGTTTTGCCTTCGCCTGAATCTTCAGTCGCGCGTCCACACAGGCGCGCTCACCGAAAGGACAGGAGACCCGAATGGCAACTTATCCAAGAGGAAAATATTGGTGGTACCTTCATGGTTCTCACCAGATCGAGGTAGCGGTCCTCATACCCGTTTTCCCAGATTCCCTCGTTCAGGAATCGCTCGGTCTGGTCGGGTGGTTCTTCGCCGCCCCAATAAGCCCCGACCAGCCAGTAATCAGTATCAGCCTTTGGAAGTGTGGATGCGATGGGAGAGTCCGGCGGGACGCCTTTATTGACCGCGACCCAAGCTGCCGCTGACAGATGCGGTAAATCCTGCTTTGCGTTCTTCAGAACCCGTTCGACTACTTCTCGGTAGAATTTGAATGAAAGACCTTGGCTGGGGAGTTTGATGTTCAGGTGTTCGCGCATCGTGCTGTCTAAGCTGAGAAATGTATTCGGCCGGATCCAAAACAATCCCATGGTGAGGTTTATCTTGGTGCCCCGCACCTTCAGTGCCTCATCAAAAGCACGAGCGAAGTCCGGATCAGCAAGAGGCAATTGCCCCAAAGCCAGTGTAAACACATCCCAAAGTCGCTCTATGTCATTCGGCTTTCGGTCGGCTTGGTATCCGAAAAACCAGGACCTCTGGTTATTGAGGACAGGAACCCCAGTAAAATCCTTCGGCACCGGGGAAGCCAGGTTGAACTTTGTCTTTGCCGCTTGCAGAATTCGAATCTGCGTCTGATACATGATTCCGCGGTTGAAGCTACCAAAGAATGTAAATGGATCAATCTCCTCAAGCGGGAACCGGCGCCCGGTTTTATCTTTGTCCCCGAGCGGCGTAATTGTCAGTCCATCAGCGCGGAGCCCCTCCAGAAACTGCAGTAATTCTTGTTGGTTGGATCGAAAGGCAACAAGTGTGTCCGCGAGTTCCTCGAAAAATGGGATCCAATCGAAGGTTTCGGTCGTTTTTCCTTCATTGTTCATAGCAATTCGTCACCAATCAAACTCAACTTCGGTCTACTTTGTTGAAGCAAGGAACTCTTGCCTGAGACTATCAATTTCCCGGAGTTTTCCTGTCTTTGAGTCTCGGAACTGCCAGAAGATCCAACCGTTCGTTGCAGGCGGCGGATCTTGAGGTGATGTCCCAAGCACAGACTTCCGCGCAATACCTCCCGCCGCTGAAAGGGTCAAGGAGGTCCGACTTCCAAAGGAGACAATGCCGTTGGGTTGAATTGAGGCGGTAAGCCGAACACCTTTGTACGTGCGCTCCAACTCCAGTGGCGGTTTCACAAATCCGGCTGCGACGAGGTTCGGTAGGGTTGCTTCAGCCATGGCGGTCATAGTCTCTCGGGCCTTCTTGCCTGCTTCCCGACGCGTCGCAGAGGCTGCTGGTTTCGCTGTGACTGTCGGCACTATAGGTGCTCCCGACAGTTCGAGAACCTTCGGTAACGGGAAATCGATGGTGATCTTAGCGCGCTTTAGAGATGCACGTGCTTCTGAAGGTGTGACGCCGCTGCCCAAGGCAACGTCGATCCACACATCTTCAAGAACATCCGGAATCTGACCGAATAACTGGTAGATGGACTGGAGCCGGCTGGAGAGAAGATGATGCACGCGATCCTCCACCGAGTCCTTGTATCGCATGTTGTAAACGTAGACAGTGTCTCGAAGCTGTGCTGCTCAAGGAGCCAGTTGAAGGGCAGAATGCAGTCGCCGCCGGCGAGAAGCGACCTCGATACGGAGAGGAGTAGAGCCCTGCGCTCTTCGGAGCGGACAGTGGCGGCGACCTCTTCGAAGTTTGTCGCCAGCACGCGGGTATAGAATCCGTGCCGGAGAGCTGCGACTAACCCCTTATAATACTGCTCTTTAGAGAGATGATTGATCGCACTCGTATCGAATATAACGACCGGAATGCCATCCATGTCTGCCTCCTAAATATGCCGGAATCCGGCACAACCAGATTCCGAAATGGAACCCATCGAAGCATCCTTTCCGGGTTCTCTGCGTCTATTATATTGAAAAACTGTAATGTCGCGTGTAAAGTTGCTGAAGATGAAAAGAACCCATCCACCACTGAGGCTGCCAGGATCACCTCTAATCTACGTGGTCGCGCAGGTGAACATTTCTGCCGTCGTTGCGATTGAGCGCTATGTTCCAGAGATCCAAGAGCGACTGCGCAAGAGCGGATTTCCGGGCTACACAAATGTTCAGGTGCCGGAGATTATCTTCGAAACATTCGGGGCGCGACCGGTGGTGACCCCTTTATCGCGGTATGAGTTCCAGAATAAGCTGGAGCGAACTGGAATCGTCCTGACCCCAAAATCGATCGCTGTGCACACGAATCAGTACACGACCTTCGATGATTTTCACGCGAGCATCGCGATGGCCCTGGAAACCATACACGCGACCGCCGCTCTTCAGTTGCATGAGCGGATTGGCTTGCGGTATGTCGATCTGATTGAATTCGAGAGAGACGAGGAATTGAAGGACTATCTGGCGCCGCATCTTCTGGGCTATGACCAGGCTGCGGTTGGGATATCGGGAGGCCAGTTCAATTTTCAATTTGAAGGAAATACTCCTTACGGCCGCCTTGTGGCCCGGCACTATGCGCCACAGGTGAGGAACATGTTGCCTCCAGATCTCGCGGGCGTCTCGTTGAATTACGATTATCGTCCGACACCCTCTCCGGGTAGGGCTGCTCTACTCGACTTCGATCATGCCGCTGACTACAAGGGTGATTTTGTGATCGAGGAGATCCTGGAGACGCTTGAGAACCTCCATGATGGCCTCGATATTATTTTCAGGGATTCGGTAACCACAGCCGCACTCGAGAAATGGGGAAGAAAAGATGTTGCAAACGCTAAGAGCTGAGCGAACATCCGCGACGCGGCCAGGGCCACCTCTTTCTGCATCATTGCTCTGGGACATCCCGAAGGCCAATTTCATCGACATCACGGAAGTGACCGGAGGATACGAGCAAGAACCCGGAGCGTTTGGGTTCTATGAACAAGCGCTTGGGAGTTTGGTCCAAGCGGCTTATCGTGGCACTGGCGGCGAGCTTCTATGGGAAGGAGCGATGCAGAGCGTCATCCCTGTGAGTGGCGCTTACATCGTTGTGCAGAGTCCCTCGCGGACAGCCGCGATTGTTGATCCGGCTGCGGCGACACCCCTCAATGTCAGCAGGCAACTTGCTTTCTTGCGTCATTATTTTTCTCTGAATACGACCGATCTTGCCAAGGTACTTCTCGTCGAGCGCCCAACAGTCTATGCGTGGCTCGAAAGCAAATGGGAGCCCAAGCAGGAGAATAAGGGAAGAATCCGGAAGCTCTATCAGGTCGCGCGTACATGGCATGAGATGTCGAAGCAGCCAATCGGCAAGCTCCTCCGCGAATCTGTCGATGGAGAGGTCACGCTTATGGATTATCTCGTTCGCGACACCCTCGAAGTCGCTGCAATCAATCGCATTCTCACGGTGATACGTGAGCTGGTTGACCGGAGGGTCAAATCCAAACGAGCGCGCAGCGTTCGTGAAATCGCCAAACAGCGCGGTTTTAAGCCGCTTCCCGCTGCTCAGGAAGACGAGCGGTTTGATCAAATTACCAGGTTTTGAATGAGGAGCAACGCAACTGGCCACAACCCCGCAAATCCCGGATCGCCGGTGGCGGCAGGGCAGCATTGTTCCGCATGAGGCTCTTGTGGCCCATTTGGCCGCCGTTGATCCGCAGGCGCTATACATTCTTCTCACGCAGGACTGCGACATCCTGCATCACGACTATCGAGACGAGCCCGATGTAGAACTGCATGTTGCGCGACCGGCGGCTGAGGTAGACGGTAATTTACTCAATGCCAAGAATCCCCGCTCCCTCCAGTTCACGGTGACCGATAAGCCCTATGAAATCAAGATGCATGAGCGGTGTCGTGCTCCTCGCGAGTGCCTCCTGGGTCATGTGCCCCAGGAACTAAATCTTGGTGAGGATCTGATTCGAACGATCATCAGGTGGACTGCAAATCGGTATCTCCGCAGTGCTTTCCCGGACGCCTTCAATGAGCGATTGGCAGCTGCGAGAAAATCGATGCGAAGAATCGAAACTGCTCTAAAACACGACGGCGGCCTGATTACCGGGATCTTTCTTTGGGTCGACCCGTCCGAGGAGATTACCCCCGAAGAGCATTATCGAATCATCATGCGCCTGACGGCGAAAGAAGAGGTTCTTGAGCAACCGGCGACGGAAGCCGCGGCTCTGGCGCTGACCGAAACGATCGGGCAGGAATTCGAGGGGATCAACGGAGTTGAGATCGTCGATTATCAACTGGTTTCTGAGGCCGATTTCAGTTTGGCGGATATGCGAACAATGCTGCGGTGGGACTACGATTATCTGAGCTATCGAGCGGGAACTCCCGATGACACGGCGCCGGCTGCAACCTGATCTAAAGCACCGGTTATCGGATAGAAGCACGTCCGAACGCCTCAAGGGTTCGGCGGTCGGACGCTTCATGCGGCTACTCGGAATATCCACCCTACGTCTGATTGAGACTCGGCAAGAGGAAGAAGTCCCCTCTGTTCCGATACCCTCCGCTGCGGCGGCCGTCAAGGGGCTTCGCTCGCTTCGCGACGCACAAAGAACCGTGCGCCCTTGACCGCCGTCCTCGCTACGGGTAAATGGCAGCTATGAAAAGCATTCGCTTTTCATGTTCTTAACAGAACCTGTCACGACGGACCACCCGCCTCCGCCATGCCCGCGGGATGGTATGCCCCGGAAACGGAGTCAAAGAACAAAAACAAAAGAAATTCGATGCTTGACAGGAGGCGCTTTCATACATGACGTGTCCTGCCTAATTCCGATGCCGTAGGCAGCGTGCCCTTCAGTGAATCGCGCCACTGCTGTTTACAGGCGTAAACACGGCACAAGCCGCCGCGAAGGACGGCCTGCGGTTTATTGCCCCGGTTGCTCAGGGAGCATCGCATACCGTCGATATGGGAACAAATAGTAAAACTGCGCAGTAAACCAAATTCCAAAACAAAATGCCAGCGCCCACAACACCCGCCGAAAAACGCCGCGTCCTGAATACCGCATGCAAATATAAAGCATCGAAAGCCAGAGCACTGTCCCTCCCACCATGAGAGCGGCTTCGATGATTCCCATCACGATATGCGTTCCATTGCCCCATGCGTGAGGCTGGATTATTCCGTGACTGATCAGCATTGGTGAGAACAACATATCCGCATCCATCACGAGAGAAATGAGAAAGAGGCCAAACAGTGATTTGCGCGCAGTTAGAGAACAAAAACGCAGGTTGCCAAGGTTGCTTGAAGATCGCATAGAACCCTCTCTCGATTGATCTGGTTTATGGCTACTGCTGCGGAGGCGGTGGTGGCGGCGGCTGTGGCGGCGGTGGTGTCGGTGCGACGGTATCAAGGATCGAATTTCCTATGGCATTTCCTAGATCGTTCATCCCCCCCATAAAGTCGCTCTTGTTGACGTCGATCTCCCCGCCTAAATCTGGCCCCACACCCGTTTCATCGCCGAAACTGAGCGTACCGTCGCTGCTGCTTGTGAAATTTCCAATTCCGGTTTCGTTGGAATTTTCTGTTTTCCCTGGTTCCGGTAGGTCCTCTCCGTTCTCTTTGCTAATAGTTTCGGACGTCCCGCCTATGCTCTGCTTGCCGGTTATGGGAGTTTCAATCGATGCCCCTAGCTTTAGGTCCGACCCGGCAGTTACGCCCTTGCTCGAAAATTGCCAGAACCCCGTGGCAGAAAGGGCGGCACTGCCCTTAAAACCGCTCTTGCCGATAGATTCTTCAAGTCCAACGCCCCCGTTGACCTTGAGGCTAAGAGACCCTGCTACCTTGCTTAGTGCCTGAGCAACCTCGGGATGTTGGGCTACATAAGTAGCCACCTTGGTAGATACGACCGACACAATCAAATCAAAGATAGGGCCGTGTCCATCAGCGTCCACTCCGCCCAGCGGATTATTCCGCATATAGTTGTACAGGTTAAGGGTCTGCGGGTGCGTGAAATCCGCATAGGGAACCGTCTGAACATTCGGTGCCCAGTCAGGACTCATCCACCGTCCCATGCTGGAAGCGTAATACCTAGCCCCGAAGTAGTCGTTGCCTGATTCGGTATCTCGTTCTTTGCCGGTGAAGTGGTGTTCCGTAGCATCTGGGCAATTTCCCGAGGGAACGAGACCGTCCCCGAAGGGCAGGCCCTGGAACGTCGAGACGCAGCCGTCGGCTCCGACTTCAGCGCGTTTCGTTCCCAGCCAGTCGTTGAGAGCGAAGTAAGTGCTGCTGGTGACGCCGGACTTGGCGCTCGGGCCGTAAGTGGCCAGCAGCCCGAGGCTGCCGAAGACATTGGTATGCGCCCAGGTACTGCCGTTCGTATTGAACTCCGTTACCTGCTCGCCGCCCAGCCCAAGCACGTAGCTGTAAGTCGGACTGAAGCCATTCGAGGAGAAGTTGCAACTGAATTGCGACAGGTTCCCCTTGGCGACGCGCGTGCCCTCCGCGTCGTAGAAGTAGCCGGTGATGCTCGTGCCGGCAACGGACGTGCTTTCCACCGCGCAGACGCGTCCCTCAGCGTCGTAGAGATAAGTACCCGTCCCCCAGGCAGGGGTCTCCGCCTGAATCAGACGGTTTTCCACATCGTAGGTCAAGGTATTCACGCCGTCGGAGATCACGTTCTGATTGTAGCCGTACCTAAAGCTGGCGCTGGTTACGCTCGTGGAACCATCGTCGGCATTAGCAGCGCCAAAGTTGGTTGTGCCCGCGGCAGGAATGTATTGAAACTGACTGTCGCTCACCCCGGTCGACTCTCGCTGCCAGGATCTAATCCGGCAGCAAGGACATTTGTGGCAAGCTTCCCATCAAGGCCGGCTCTGGGCCAGGAGCAAATAATAAGCCCGCGCCTGAGTCTTGTGAGAGACTCAGGCGCGGGCAGTGGTTGGACAGACAACCTAGAAGTTGAAGCGGCCGCCGAACTGCAGAGAACGCGTCGCGCCGAAGCTGGTGATATAGCCGAATGTACCGTAGTTTTGGGCGTTGACGTTAGCCGTGGACGGCACGGTCGCATTCGGGTTGGAGGACAATATCGGGTGGTTGAGCAGGTTAAACGCCTCGAAGCGAATCTGGAACTCGCTCTCGTGATAGATGCGGATGGAGCGGAAGATGCTGGCGTTGACAAGCGACTGGCCAGGACCGCGGAATTCGTTGCGATGGGTGTTGGCGAAAGTCGGCGAAACATTGTTTGGGTTACCGGCTACGGTGGCCGCCGGCTCAACCGGGTTGGCGAAGGCAGCCGGATTGAACCAGGGCAGGCCGCCGCTGAGTGCGCTGCCGCCGGCGGCGCCGCGGTTGTGTCCCTTCAACGTCTGATAGGGTCCCACAAGTTGGGCATAAAGCGGCTGGCCCGGCGAGTTGAGCGTATTGCTGTTGGCGCTCACGCTGAAGGGCTGGCCGCCGAAGTAGCTGTACTGGCCGTTCAACTTGAAGCCGCCGATAATCTCAGCTAGCGGACCTTCGTTGGCAAACTGCTGACCATAGCCGAAGGGCAGACTGTAGATGCCCCAGACCTGTACGTTGTGCTTTACGTCAAAGCTAGCCGACGCCCGGTTCATCTTGTAGTAAGCGGGATAATTGAAGGATGTTCCGCCAGCTCCGGTCCCGGCGCCGTTGTCTTCATAATCGAAGGCGTGCCCGTAGGTGTAAACCAGTCCCACCGAGGCGTTCTTGCCGGCGTTGCGCGTCAACTGCGCCTGCATAGAATTGTAATTCGCGCTGAAGATCGGCCCGTTCATCGTGATGCCGCCCGTGTTGTAGCAGGGCGACCACGGGGCGTAGGTCTTGCCGGTAGAGTCTGTGGTGGCAATCTGACAGTTGTTCCAGTTTATGGTTTGGTTGATGGCGAATCCGCCGACACAAGCGCCGGTTAATCCGGTGAGGGATGTGTTGTATTGCCCATTGGCCATACAGGGAGTGCTCGTGCTCGGCAGCGGCCCGGCGTTATAAGGACTGACGCCGGCTTGCTCACGGACGAACAGATTGCCCACGTAACCGACGCTGGCTACGAAATCATGGCCCATATCGCGCTGGACAATGAGGTTCCAGCTCTCGATATAGCCGCGGTGGAAATGCTGCCACACGGAGTTGGTGCCTCCGCTGACTGGCAGTGACGCGAAACCGGAGTTGTAGTTGGGAACGACCGGAATCGGGATGCCGTAGGTAAGGGGCATCGCCGCATTGCCATTCGCAGGGTCGACCGCGATAGTTCCCGCTCCAGTCGAGGCGTAGTTCGGCGCCAGGTCCATGGGGAACGCGTCGCGCATATACCGCATGCTATCCGGATCGACGGTAATACCTGCGCCGGTGCGTATAACGGTCTTTTCGTCCAGGCGATAGGCGATACCGGCGCGGGGGGCGAAGAATCCGTGCCCCACACTGACTCCGGCATTCTCAGGAAGGCCGTTCACGCCGCCCACCTCAATGTTACCGGCAGCTTGCGTCCGGTCCGGCCGAAAGACGTAGATGCCGCTGTGATCGCGGTATGCTACCGGATAGGCCTCGTAGCGCACACCGTAGGTGATGGTCAGTTTCGGAGTCACGGTCCATTGGTCCTGCGCGTAGGCGCCCAGTTCCGTCCAGCGCAGCGAGTTGGGATCGAAGGTCTGCTGCGCCTTTTGAATGGCGTTGCCCGTAGAGTTGGAGTTGGGCGTGCCGAGCAGGAAGTCGGCCAGATCGTTGTACGCCGTAGAGCCGCACGACGTGCCGCCGCAGGTCATGCCGCCAGCGAACAGGAAGCCGCCGCGCACGTTGCTGACACCGCCTCCGCTGGTTGGCTGGAAGTGGTTCAGGTCGAAGTGATAGTAAGTAAACCCGTACTTGGTCTGGTGCTTGCCCTTGACATAGCTGAGGTTCACGTCGCCGGTGAACTGATTATCGCGGAAAATGAACGGATTAGCCGTGTTGGAGTTGCCGATGGAGCTGAACGTGCTGTTAAAGCTGAACACCGGCTGGCCGTAATAATCCGTATCGTTGGAGTTGATGTTCGTTCCCGGAATCTTCAGTACGTTCAATCCGTAATCGCCTAAGGAGAGGTCAAGCGTGGACTGCGCTCCCGACCACTGGCGGGTGTAACCGAAATCGGCGTCGACCACAAGGTTGGGAGTGATCACGTGGCTCATGCCCAGGCCTACGTTCTGGATGAGGCCGTGTCCGGCGCCAGGCTGGCCGCCGTCAAACGTTCCGCCACCCGCGGGTCCCAGTTCCTGCGGATCGTTCACCTGGAACGGCTCGATGCTGTACTTGGCGAAGATCTGCGTGTTGTCGTTGGGAATATAGGTGATCTTGGCGTCATTGGTGGTGCGGTTATAGGCGTACGTCGCAGAGCCAAAGTAGTCGTTGGCCATGAAGTTGCTCAACTGCGCCGAGGTCGGCGTGCCGATCGACGCGGCAATCTTACTCAGGTTGGCGATCATCGTCGTCGCCGCCGGCGACTGGCGTAACGCGGGAATGGTGTTGACGTTGCTGCCGGTTTCGCCATACTCCGAAGTGAAGCTCGGCCGGCAGTTGTAGTTGAGATACCCTGCGGTGTAGACGAGTGCGGGACAAGCGGCTGTCGGGGTAAACGCACTGACCCAAGCCGTTGTCGGCTGCGGATCGTAAATCGTCGCCAGCGACGCGGCTTCTGAGAAGTTGCCGCCAATCATGTTGGTATCAGGCACCGTCTGCAGACCGCTGATCGCCTGACGCCGTGTCGTGCGCTCCCAGTTGTCGAAAAAGAAGAGCTTCTTCCTGCCGGTCAGAATCTTAGGCAGGTAGACTGGGCCTCCGACGTTGAAGCCAAACTGGTTAAAGATGTTCTTGGGAAGCGTCGGTGACGCCTGATAGGTTGTGGTGTACGCACGGGCGTTGAGGTTCGCGTCCTGGTAGTACTCCCAGGCACTGCCGTGGAAATCGCGTGTGCCGGTCTTGGTGGTGACTTTGATCGATGCGCCGCCCGCCTGGCCTTGCTCGGCATTGAAGGCATTGGTGGTAATGTTGACGTTCTCAATCGAATCCGGCGGCGGCACGTATGCGATCAGGTAGGTCAGCCAGCCGTAATAGTTCACCGCGCCGTCAATACGCGTGGTGTTGCCGTTCATGCTCATGCCGTTCACGTTCACCGACATGGCGCGCGAGGGATTGGAAGCGGTTGAGTTTTGCTCCTTCACGGATGCGCCGCCAGGAATGAGCGTGTAGAGAGCCTGATAGCTGCGCCCTGCCGTGGAGGTGAGGGGCAGCTGGCCCAGCTGGGTCGAGCTGATATCCGAGTTGACTTCAGCCGTTTCGGTTTGCAGTTCCGCAGGCGCCTCGGTCACCGTGATCTGCGTCGAAACTGCCGCCGCTTGGAGCGTAAGGTCGACACGCACCTGGCGGTTGACTTCCACCTGGATGTTCTTTACGGTGGTCGCGCCAAAGTTCCCCTTGGCCGGAACGGAGATAGTATACGGTCCGGGCAGCACGTCGAGAAGCGAGTAATTGCCCGATCCGTCTGCTTTGGTGCCATGAACTGCGCCCGTGTCCTGATTGGTTAACGTAACGGTGACTCCGGGAATGACCGCGCCGGTCTTGTCGGTGACGGTTCCCGTGAGCGATCCGTAGAGTACCTGCGCATGGGCTGCGCTGTTTCCTAGAAACAGTGCGAAAAGCGCGACTGCCATCAGAAGCGTTCTGGTCGCTCCTGTGTTGATTCGACGATTGACTCCTGGCCTTCCTGACATAGGATTCCCTCCGGAAAGTGGTAAGTGGTTGATTGCCTTCGTTCGTGTCAAACGCCGCGAACATTTTCGCGGGCACCGGCCTCTGCGTTCCCCACAACTGTTCGAACCGGTTCTTAACCTGCGCCAATCGCGTCGCATTCAGAATTGGGATCTGCCGCGGGCGCAATTTAATTGGCGACACGAACTATAGAAGCGACTTGAGAGAATTGTCAAGATGGAAAATCGATTTATTTCTTTGGACAAATCGAGCGTTACGAGATTTCCGGCAAGGAAACGCCCGCAGCTGCCCTATCGCTAATGTTTTGTTTTGGTTCCGTCTTTTTCTTTCGACAATGCGAAGATGCTCTATCCTGTGTCGAAATTGACGGAATTGGCCGTCGCGGCGCTATTCCGAAGCTACCGTGGTTCTCGCCTCTTTTCGGTCAAGAGCGATCGCTGCTCGCGTTCCTGAAGATGCTCGCGCCCAGACCGCCGCTGAAAGACCAGCGCCGCAGCGCCCCTGAGCCGTGCGATCTCGCCTTCATGCGTGGGAAGAATTCTCGGGACCGCTCCCCCCAGCGTCAGTTCGACTGCCTCTTTTTCAATGGCCGGCCCGAATCGGTGCCAGGCCGAGGTAATGTCGCCTGCGATCAGGATCAGACTAGGAGAAAGGCCGGCGATAATCAGCCGCAGGCCGCGTCCGATATAGAGAGCCTGTTTGGCCAGCGCCTGGGCGGCGTTCTGGTCGCCCTCTTCTGCCATATTGAGTAACTCGTGGAAGGTAATCGTCCGGCTTTGAGGCTGGAGTTCTTTGAAATACCGGAGCGCCGCCCGGCAAGAGGCAAATGTCTCCCAGCATCCTTTCCGGCCACAGGAGCAAAGGAGCCCCGAAGGATCGAGCGAGACGTGCCCGAACTCTCCTGCCATTCCGCGATTTCCAAAGATCAGTTGCCCGTTGGCGAATACTCCGGTTCCCACGCCTTCTGACACGGTTACTAGGACCACATCGCGAACTCCGTCAATCCGCCTGAAGGTGAGCTCCGCCAACAGGCAAGCAGTGGCGGCGTTTTCCATCTTCACGGGCAATCCCATTGTCTTCTCGATCGCCGACTTCAGGTCGAATTCAGGCCAATGCAGATTCGGCGCAAAGATCATCTGTTGCGTCCCAGGGTCGACTCTGCCGGGAAGGCTGATGCCGATCCCCTCGATTGACTTGCCCGGCAGCGCCTGCCGCATCCGCAACATGCAATCCGTCATCAGCCGGGTGGAGTTCGCCGGGTTGGAGGAAAGTGGCACCTGAGAGCGCGAAAGCAGACGGCCTTTCAAGTCGACGGTAGCGACCGTCGCCAGTTTTGGATGAATATCGACTGCAATCACAACCAGGTCGTCATTCAACTCCAAAAGCGTTGGGCGGCGTCCGCGCGGGCGAGAAGCAACACTGCCCTCGCATACCCACTTCTCCTCGATAAGCTGCTCCACGATCTGCGATACTGTGCTTCTTTGAAGTCCTGAACGCCGCGAGAGGTCGGCTCGGGAGAGCGGCTGGTTAGCGCGGATCAGCTCCAGTACAATATCGCGATTGATGCGACGGGCTGTCTCGCTGGAGGCAAGTTGAACATCGGTCAGATCTATGTGCCTCATACCCCTGGCGTTCTGCTGCGAATGCACCGGAATCCCCCTTTGGCATTGGCTCCATACCGCGCCACAAACAGCGATCTCTCCTGAAGGCCCGTAGCATAGCATGACACACTCGCATCCGTGCATACGAGGCGAGCGGCCCGGGCAACAGGGTCCGCCACCTGCAGGAGCTCCCGTCCACGCCTCTGGCTCGGCTGCCTTTTCGCGCGCACGCTCCGAAGCGACGCAAAGCTGCCTCTCAAACTCACTCTTCTAGCCGGTCCGGGCTCACTTCAGGGCTGTTTGATTGACAGCTCAATCTTGATGGCTATATTGTTCGCATTGCCAAATTAACATTCTATCCCGATGCCCATTTGTCCCCGATTTCGCCGCTCCCTCCGGTACCTGATGCGCATGGCGTGCAATTGCTCCATGTCGATCGTCGCTTGGCTTCTCCTGCTGGCGCCAGTATTCATCCCATTGCGCGGCTTGGCTCTTGGGCAGCCCCGCTACGTGGAAATCACCTCGACTTCAAGCAGCTTCCGGCTGGTGCATCATGGAGTCGCCGCAAAGCTCGACGTCGACGGCGCCGACTATCCAGGCGTCGTACGCGCGGCCCACGACTTGCAGGCGGACATCTTCCGAGTGAGTGGGTGCAGCGCGCTACTCAACAATGACGGGAAGGCCCTCTCCGGAGATGTCGTTCTCATCGGCACCATCGGAAAAAGCAGAATCATCGACCGGCTCATTCGGGATCGGAAAATCGATGTCAGCCAGATCGAAGGCAAGTGGGAATCGACGCTCGTCCAGGTTGTTTCACATCCCTTGCCGGGCGTGGCGCGCGGCCTGGTAATCGCGGGCAGCGATAAGCGCGGGACGATTTATGGAATATACGATCTCTCCGAACAGATCGGAGTCTCGCCCTGGTACTGGTGGGCGGATGTTCCGGTGGAGCATCAAGATGCACTCTATATCAAAGCGGGTCGTTGGGTGCAAGGCGAACCGGCAGTCAAGTATCGCGGCATCTTTCTCAACGACGAGGCTCCCTCGTTAACTGGCTGGGCCAATGAGAAATTCGGCGGGTTCAATCACGAGTTTTATGAAAAGGTCTTCGAGTTATTGCTCCGACTGAAGGCTAACTTTCTCTGGCCTGCGATGTGGAACAGCGCTTTCAACGAAGACGATCCCTTGAATCCAAAGCTGGCCGATGAGTATGGAATTGTGATGGGTACCTCGCACCATGAACCGATGCTGCGCGCTCAGCAGGAATGGAAACGCCACGGCGAGGGCCCTTGGGACTACACCACCAACGCGAAGACCCTCGATACATTCTGGGAAGAGGGCATCGAACGGAACAAGAATTACGAGAGCGTGATTACCCTTGGCATGAGAGGCGATGGAGACAAGCCGATGGCGGCGAACGATGACATCGCGTTGCTGGAAAAGATCGTCGCAGATCAGCGAGAGATCATCTCTCGCCACCAGACTCCCACCGTCGCTTCCGATCCGCAGGTTTGGGCGCTCTACAAGGAGGTACAGGGTTATTACGAGAAGGGCATGCGCGTTCCAGACGACGTGACGCTGCTATGGAGCGACGATAACTGGGGAAACATTCGCAGGCTTCCCACGGCGGATGAACGAAAGCGCAGCGGCGGCGCAGGGATCTATTACCACTTCGATTACGTTGGAGATCCTCGATCTTATAAATGGCTCAATACCTACTCAATTACGAAGGTATGGGAACAGATGAATCTCGCGCATGCATACGGCGCAGACCACATCTGGATTGTAAATGCGGGTGACTTGAAGCCGATGGAGTTTCCAATCGAGTTCTTTCTTACCTTCGCTCGAAATCCGGAACGATGGGGCAAGGATAACCTTCAGGAATTTACAGAGCTTTGGGCCGCGCGCGAGTTTGGCCCCGAACACGCAGCGGAGATAGCAGATATTGTCTCGAAGTACACGCAATACAACGGGCGGCGAAAGCCCGAGCAACTGGAGCCAGACACTTTCAGCCTCGTGCATTACCAGGAGGCTGACCGAGTTTATTCCGATTGGAAGTCGCTCACTGAACAAGCCGAGCGGGTCTATCAGAAGCTTCCCGAAGACAAACGCGATGCATTCTTTGAGTTGGTTCTTTATCCAACGAAGGCATCGGCCATTGTGAACGAGTTATACATCACGGCTGGCAAGAACCGCTTGTATGCCGCGCAAGGCAGGGCCAGCACAAACGATCTTGCCGAGGAAGCGCGGGCCCTATTTGCGGCCGACGCTGCGCTCTCCGATGAGTACAACCACACACTCGCTCACGGCAAATGGGACCACATGATGGACCAGACTCACATCGGATACACCTTCTGGAACGAGCCTCCGCTGAATGCCATGCCGGCAGTTATGGAAGTACAACCAGCGCTTGGGCCTAAGATGGCAGTCGCTGTCGAGGGTTCGCCATTTGCTGGCTCGGGTGGATTTGGATCATTGACGTTGCCAGACTTCGATATCTTTAACCGGCAAACTCGGTTCATCGATGCGTTCAATCGCGGCATCGGTTCTTTTGAATTTACAGCAAACGCGGATCGGCAATGGATCAAGCTGAGTGAAACGCATGGAACTGTCTCAAAGGAGGAGAGGCTGCTCGTCAGCATCGACTGGTCCAGTGTGCCAGAAGCTTCAAATACCGGCACAATTACGATAGCTCAGAAAGACGGAGCAACTATTCATGTCCGTGTGCAAGCGCTGAATCCACCTATGCCCGCAGTAGATTCGTTGCAGGGTTTTGTAGAGGCTAACCACTACGTTTCAATTGAAGCGGAGCATTTCACGGCGCAGACGAGCGAGGGCGAAGCCAAGTGGGATAAGATTCCAGGTTTTGGCGAGACGCTCTCCGGGATGACTGTTTTCCCGGTAACTGCCCCCAGCGCGGAACCGCCGCAACCTGCTCCCGTTCTCGAATACAAAATGTACCTCTTCGAGGGAGGCACGTTCAACGTGGAAGCCATTTTAGCGCCCACACTGAACTTTGTGCCCGGCAGGGGACTGAGATATGCAATCTCATTTGACGATCAGCCTCCTCAAATCGTCGACGCTCTTGAGCATAACTCACAAAAGGATTGGGAGCAGGCCGTCAGCGATGGTGTTCGCAAGGTCACAATCATACTCAAGGTGAACGAACCGGGTTATCATACGCTGAAATTCCGGATGGTCGACCCAGGCGTGGTGCTGGAGAAGCTTGTGGTCAGTCATGGTCAGCTGCCGGATAGCTATCTGGGGCCTCCAGAGAGTTATCGAAGCTCCGCGCTGATTGGGAAATGAAGGGCGATTCCTCCACTGTTTAGGAAAGGTCCCCCGGCTATCGCGAGAAGACAGGCCGCGATGCGCGCGAGAAATTGCACATTCAGACCTGGAAGAGTCGCAGTCGCCTACGCGCTCATGACGTATGGAAAACGTTGCGGGCGCGATAACATTCCGTTCGCTTCATCGTCGTTCTTGAAGTGCTCTCTTATCGGATCCCAATGTAGTCTGCGCCCAGTCTTCATCGCAATATGATGCACAAGGCAGGTTGAACAGGCGCGATGTCCTATCTCTGCCGGAGCGACTGGCGTCTTCCTGCTCCGTATGCATTCCAGCCAGTTGCCATGCTGGTCATCGCTTTGATACAGATGAACCTCGTCCGGCCCGATTACGCTTTCCAGAATCTTTGGATCGCTCGCCATAAGAGGTTGCAGCGTAACCGGCTTCCCCCCAGGATCGCTGGCCGTAACTTCGACATCGCGGGTGACAAAGATCCATCCTTCACTGCCATAGAACTTGATCCCGTTAGGAAAGTCGCCGCTGATGTCCATGGTGATGCCGTTCTCATAGATGGCATGGGTCAAAAACTTGCCGTGAACATTCCACAATCCGTGTGCCGGAAACTCTGCCGTGCCCCACACTTCAACCGGCCCTGTGTATTCCGTGTTCATGCCCCAGTGAGCCGTATCCACATGGTGCGCTCCCCACCCCGTAATCATGCCCGCGCCAAACTGCTCACACCGCAACCAACCCGGACGGTCATACCCATGCTGCGGATGCACACGCATCTCGGTGTAATAAACCTCAGGGGTAGAACTCAGCCATGCGTCGTAGTTGAGGTTCTGCGGAATCGGCATTGGCGGCGCGTCCGGTCCGCTTGGGTCTCCCGGCAAGCCGATTTCCACATGCTTGATTGCGCCGATGCGGCCGTTGCGCACCAATTCGCATGCCCAGTGAAACTGTTTCCACGACCGCTGCTGCGAACCGACCTGTAGAATCCTCCCGGACGCCATCACCGCATTGCTCATGGCGCGCCCCTCGGCAATGGTCAGCGATGCCGGCTTTTGCAAGTACACGTCTTTCCCGGCATGAACTGCATCCACCGCCAAAATCGCGTGCTGGTGGTCCGGCGTGCTGATCACCACCGCATCGATATCCTTGTTTGCCAGCAGCTCGCGGTAGTTATGGTAACCAGTTACACCGTCGTAGTCCTTGCCGGTCTTTTTGGCGTAGTAGCCGTTGACCAACGCCTTGCCCTCGTCAACGCGGTTGGAATCGAGGTCGCAGACGGCCACAACGCGCGCTTGGTCGAACTGCCAGATTCCCGGCAGATCGTGGCCGCGGGAGATACGGCCCACTCCGATAGCTCCAATGTTGATGCGGTTGCTCGGGGCTTTCTCTCCGAATACGCTTGAAGGAACAATCGCTGGAAAGCCGGCCGCGGCAACCGCGCCTATCGACATTTTCAGAAACGTTCTGCGCGGCGAATCAACGCTCGTTTTCATCTCTGCCATCATGCTTCCTCCCAGCCGGCGCCAGTGCGTTCGTTCCTTGTTTTGGACTAAACAGTGAAGGTGAGGACCTTGGCGTTCTTCTGCGCATTGAGCACCACTTCAGCAGTCAATAGCGCTTGATTCTGATCCTGCGCAACATGAGTCCGATTCACAATGTCAGCTACGAATTGCGGTCCGAATGGCAGTACTACATTACTGCAATCGATGTAGCGGGTCTGCTTCTGGTCCACAATAAACAGATGGTTGCCGCCGGGCCGGCCGGCGATATCGATGTACTTGCGCAGCTCGATGTAGCCGTCGGTGCCCAGAATGAAAAGCCGTCCATCGCCCCATGTGCCCAAAGCATCGGGCGTGAACCAATCCACTCGCACATAACCGGCTCCGCCGTCGCCGTGGAGCATCATGTCTCCGAAGTCCTGAAATTTGGGATGACTGGGATGGTTTACATTCGCGATTTGCGACGCAGTAACTCCAGCCGTCGTCGATCCGGTGTAATAGATAAACTGGTCCGCCTGGTGCGATCCGATATCACATAGGATGCCGCCGTATTGGGCCGGATCCCAGAACCACTCGGGGCGGCTTGGCGGATTCACTTGATGGGGCGCGATGTTAATCGTCTGCACAACCTTACCGATCGCGCCTGCTTTGACCAGGTAACCGGCCTGCACAGCAGCGCGCACCTCCAGCCGCTCGGAGTAAAGGATGGCAAACATTCTGCCCGTCTCCGCAGAAACCGCGCGCACCTCCGCCAGTTGCTCTAATGTCGTGACGGCTGGTTTGTCGCTGAGATAGTCCTTGCCATGTTTCATGACGCGGATGCCGAGAGGCGCGCGCAGATTGGGAATTGAAGCGCTCGCCACCAGTTGGATCGATGGATCGTTCAGTATCTCGTCTTCGCTCTTGGCCAGTCGCGCATTGGGATAGATCTTCTGGAAGTTGGCAATCGCCTGGGGAAGCGTCGAATAGAACACCGCTAACTCCCCACCCCCACGAATCACGGCTGCCGTGATGCCCATAATGTGGGCATGGTCGAGGCCGATCACGCCAAACTTGATGGAGTACTTCGGCTTCGCATCCGCATCGTCCCTCGATGCAGCAACCTCATGAACGATAGATCCGGCCCCGCCGCGAAGGCCCAGAGCCGCTTCGGGAAGCGCGGATAACATGCTCGCTGCTCCAGCGGTCTTTAGAAAGTTACGCCGGCCAATCTTCTCATATTGCATAAGCTTCACTCCTCCTCCTTTCACAGGCCGGGGGCGTTCCAAGGGACAACTCCCGAAACTTGCCCCCTACCGTATCAGCAGTTCTTAAGCCCGTCGATATTCTTAAAGTCGACTTGGTGAGTTGTGTTATCTGCCAGCGTGATCTCCGCTCCGAGGACAGAACCAGAAGAAGTCACCTCGATGATCCGGATAACCTTCACCGGATCCAATTCTTCCGGCGTCCATGGAGAGTCATTGGTCTTGTGCAGCATAGCCGTAATCATCAATTCCATCGCCGGATTCCTGGCGGTGCGCTTGCGATGGACAAACAGCACAGTGCTCTCCTCCGCTTCTGCATTGAAGCCGCTGTGAACCTGACTCTGAATCGTGTCCCAACTGTTGTAAGCGATCATCGCCACCGATCTGCCCGGAATCGATGCTGTGATCCCCTTCTTCATCTCGTCCTCGAAGGTATGCAACACGGCCTTCTTCCCAGCGAAATGCGGCAGACCGAAATGGCCGAGCGTGAGCTCATGCTCGAAGGCCAGCCGGCAGCGATCGACGCGGATGACGCCTCCAGGAACCGTGATCTCCGCGAGGTCGATGATGTATCCAACTCCATTGTTCGGCGGCTTCCGCATGATCAATTGGCGGTAGAGCACCCCGTCGCGCACGCCGTTGAAGAGAATGCTCTGCGATGTAACGTAGACGGCGCTCTTCGATGCGGCGTTATCGACTGCGCGTCCTGTGAGGTAGAAATTGATGTCCACACCCCTCAGATCGCGAGGATCCAGGCTCCGGAAACTATACTCCTGCGATGTGCCGCCGTTTGGGTTGTGGTCTTCCCATGGGAAATGGGTGTTGAACACCAGCTTGGAGTAATTGTGATCGTCGTCATATACCTTGCCGGGGACGATCTCGGAAGTGCCGCTCCCGCCGTGGTTGACCAGAACGATGCCCGGCCTTTCGAGTACGGTCCTTTTTGAGCGCTTTCCTATGCTGCTCCACATTCCGTCGTTCTCTTGCGCGGTCCAGAACGGAGAATCCTCCGGCAGCGCCAGGCTGATGAACGGCAGGAACATGATGAATGGGCTGGCCGAACAACTGTAGTCTTGAATCGCGAATTCCCGGTGGGGATAGAAGCCGAGGCTGGGAATGTCGTTTTCGTAAAAGTCTTCCCGCCCCGTGAATTGCAGAATCGATCCGGAACAGAGCCGTCTCGCCCAGCCGGGGTCGATCGGCGGTTCCGAGGTGAGCAGGAACGACACTGGGAAGCCGCCCGAAATCCATAGGCGGTAGCAGATGCTTCTAGCCCACATGTTGATGTAGCCGTCCCGGCCGAAGAAGCTGGTATACGTCTTGAACAGTTCCTGGAAACTATTTTCGAGCACGCAAGCGATCTCCGGATAGTGCTCGCGGCCGAAGGCACGGCTCCAAATGGTGCCGTAAACGACGAAGAGGCTGATTGTGTAATAGTTGTAGCTCTGCTCCAGATACCAGCCATTGCCCGCGTGATACGATGTGACCCACTGCAGGTGGCTCTTCAGCAGATCGTCGTCAATCTCATATCCGTTCTTCTTGAGGAACGAGAGCGCGCAGATGTTGAATAGCCGCCAATTGTTCTGCGTCGTGCAGTGATGGGCCCACTTGGAAATTGTGACGGCCATTTCATCGCGCTGCTTTTCGGTCAGATACGGCCACAAAACATCGGGCATCAGCAACAGCGTCTTCGCCAAGCCGCCGAACTCGCAGGTGAACTGGTATGTAGCGTCCGGCAGGTCCTCTGGCATGGGCACGCTGTTCACATGCCCCGGCGTCAATGCATTGTAGAACTGATTGGCGTAGTAATCGCGCAGCTTGATGCCGCCGATACTGACCTCGGGATCAACGTGAATCAGCGGGGCCGCCAGATTGAAGGTCCGCTCCAGCGCTTCGAACTCGTTGGAGCGATGGCGCCATTCCGGTGCATTGGGCTGTGGATACGACTTGCCCGGCACCTGCGGAAACACGATTGGCGAGTCAAACGACTTCACATGCCGGAATGCCCGTTCGAGCACATACTTGGCGCATTCGATGTAGTGCTTCCTGGTCATCCCGGTCAGTGGGCTCAGGTTCAGATCGGGATTCCTGACTTCAAAAGCATCTTTCATCACAGTCTCGATTGTTAACATTCTTGGTCCCCTCGCGTTTTGGTGCAAGGTCATGCGATCTTCAGGTTCAGCAGCCCTCGAGTGCGATAGATCAAAGCCGGCCGGAATATTGTTCGTCCGGTCACCCCCCGGCATGGGCGCCAATCATCGGCCGGCGCGCACGGTACCCGGCAGGTCGGTCTCTCTCATTCGCGACCATTCGTTCTCGTCCACTTCAAGTCGGCCCTCTTGGGGTAATCCCGGCCGCACTTACCAGAATATCCACCGTACCGAACTCCTTCAGCAGTGTTTCATGCAGCACTTCAATCGAACCCCGGCTCAGCACGTCGCTGGACACGCGCAACGAGCGCCGGCCCATAGCCTCGATTTCCGTGGCTACGTTCTCCAAATGCTCCAACCGCCTCGAACTGGCCGCCACATCCGCTCCGGCTTCGGCCAGACCCAGCGCAATCGCGTGGCCTATCCCGCCCGTCTCGCCGGTCGCCACGGCAACTCTTCCGCTCAAGTCGAATAAAGTTCGACTCATGAATCATATCCGCTTGCCGAACCATGCGCTCTTGCCGCTTTCCTCCGGGAACCCCTCCCTCGGTAAACTGAGCACGATTGGCTAGCGCAACCCCAACGCATAAAACAATATCACCTGAGGCGATATTTGCGCAGCTGAAACCGTCACGGCTGGCCCATGGGAGATGGATAAGTATTATGTTTGCTAACTGAACAATATGGCCGCTGCCGATCCTACCCGCAGCAAGGACGACCTGAGCCTCGGCGTAGTCTATGCTCCGTCTCAACCGCGGCAAAGCCCAAATCCGCACGACTCGGCTGTTCCCGGTCAGGGGGCCCGGCATCTAGCAAAACTAGGCTAGCGACACGCGCAGTCGCCGGCTGCTCCGACCGTGACAACACCGCCTTCAGCCACGTCAAGACTAGCAACTTCGACTGGAAATCCATCTTCGGCTGCCAAATCGATTCGAGCTGGGCAGCACAGGCTATGTAACGACTCTTTCTATAGGCGTTCGCGAATTGCGTCCTTTGGAATGTGCCCGGATTACTCGAACTCGATATCGGCGCTACCCGCGGATCCTTCCGTTGTAACTTGGGCCGTGCTATTGACCATCTCAGGCCGCAATGCTCGCCTTGCAAACATCGCAGAACCGCGAAGACGTTGAATGGACATAGAAAGCCCGCTCCACACAAGTATGCAGCAGGCAAGGCTGGTGAGGCCCGCCGCAGTCTGTCCTGCTAATCCGCCTGCGCTTCCTGTGTGAATCGAGCGCGTGAAAAGGCGGAGTTGCGCGCCCAGGCTGTTCGACGAGAATGTATTCAATTTCAAGACCGCGCCTGTCCGTCTGTCGACGACCATCTCAGCGGTTCGATCGGGCCGGCTGTTGTCGAGAAAGTCGATCGAGATAGCAATCGAGCGATCGGCAGGATTGGGCATGCCAAGCCGAAGAACTCGCCAACCCGCCGCCTGGCGCTCCGCGGTGTCCAGAATCTGCTGCATGTCTACAAAAGAAGCTGGTTGCTTTAGCTCAGCATCCTGGTGCGACCGATGCCGGGTTATGATCGCTGTATGCGCTGATTCGGGCAGGGGGCTGCCCGTTATCAGAAAGAGCAGATTAGCGGCCCATCCAAATGCCATAATCGCGCCAGTGATTGCGATGATCGCCATCGGGAACCCCAACCAGAGGCCCAGGACGTTATGGCGGTTCCATTCGCGAGCTCGGCCTGCAAGGCCGAAGCGAAGGAAGGTAACTGCTTTCAGCCGTTGCCATTTCAAGCTCCCTGGCAACCAAAGGAACCCTCCGCTGATGATCAAAAGGAGCAGCGTCAAATCAATCGCTCCCTGCACGGCCCGCGCGGCGGGCCGGCTTTCCGGTGAGGCCCCAAACCAACGGTGCAATCCAGTTACGGCATCGAAAAACGCTCGCGTGCGTATCGCGCCCCCTCCGAGGACTGCGCCGGTATAGCGGTTCAGGAACAGCCGCTGCTCATGTCCGAAGTCGATCTCGACTGGCGCGCTCGTGTCTGCTCGCACAATGACTGCGGACGACCGCTTTCCCGTAGTCGCGGCGGCAATCGCCAGGAGTCGATCAAGAGGCAAAGGAGAGGCGTCGCCCTGCGGCGGCGCCGAATGATAGCCCCGTTCTTGCCACGCGATGGCCTCCTTCTCGTAGGCCAGAATGCATCCAGTCGCGGATAGGAAAAGAATCACGACTCCGGTCAGACAGCCACAGGTCAGGTGAATCCAGAATATCGCTTGCCTAAGTTTCATTGCGGGAAATGTTTTCTCCTCGGCAGCCTTTGCCGGAATGGTCTTCCTAAAGGTACTATGACTTCAATAACACCGTGTGAAAATAAATATCGGGACGAAGTAGCTCGTCTATCGCACCTCAACTGCTAATAGCAGAAGATGAATATCGATCTTGTTCAGGCAAGCGCTTGCGGTAGTGGCGGACTAGAAAAATCACTCCTTGTAACAGGGCCTCTTCTGCCGGCGTTTTGTAAGAGTGCCGGATCTAAATGGATATTCAATTAACAGAAATAAGGCAAGAGAGCGCATAACTCTAACACCTTTCAGAAACCGCCTATCGGGAAATCGGAGCACGAGGCACAGCGCGTCCGAGCAACTCATGGATCGGCATCGCCGGCCCTTGCCGATCGAACATTTGCGTCTATGGCTTCCGATTCCCTTCCAGTGCGTCAACCACCGGCAAAACGTTGCCCTTGTCGTCAAAGAAACCTCGCCCGTGCAATTCAGCCTCGGCGGCTGGCTCCCACCAGAAAACTCCCTGGCCCAGCCCACGCGGAATCGCGCGGACAGCGGCATCCACGGCGCGGAGAAAATCAGCCTGCCCCTCCGGACTTTCCGGAAAATCTGCTTTCTTGCCGATGAAGTCGCCGGGGGTCCAGTTATAGGCCGTCTCAACTACGATAATTGGGAGCTGATAGCGCAGCGCCAGATCGTGCAGATTGCCGCGCAGCTTGGCAATGCCGCCGTGCCAGCGGGGATAGTAGGAAAGTCCGATCACGTCGAAGGAAACATGATGGGCGATAAGATTATCGAAGAAATAGACAGCGGCATCATAGTCGCCGCTGCGTTCGATGTGGATCATGATGCGCGGCCTTGGCAGCGCTCCCCGGCCGGCATCCACGCCGCGAATTCCCGCTTTCAGCAGATCGGCGAAGTTATCCCAGTTATCGGGCAGTTTGGCGTTGGGCCAAAGCATGCCGTTCGTGATTTCGTTGCCAACCTGCACCATATCCGGCATGACACCTTCTCGGCCGAATGCGGCGATCGTGTCGCGCGTGTAGTTGAACACCTGCTCCACAAGCTGTTTATGCTTGAGCGTCTTCCATGCCTCGGGCATGGGCTGCTTGCCCGGATCGGCCCAACTATCGGAGTAATGCAGATCGAGAAGTAAGTGAAACCCCTGCGATTTGGCTCGCTTTGCTAGAGCAAGCGTGTAATCCAGATCGTTGGGCAGCTTGTCGGCGGCGGCCGCCGGATCGTGAAAAATACGCAGGCGCACCCAGTTGTATTGATGCTCCCGCAGGATTGTCAGCACATCTTTTTGCTGACCATCTTCCTTGAAGACCATTCCGTCCCGCTCGCACTTTGTCAGGAACGACACATCCGCCCCAATCGCATAACTCTGCGCCCGCGACGGGCTGGCAAAGCACAAGACCAGACAGAAAACAAAGGCGAATTTGAGGTGGAAGTGCATATCCTGAACCAATCGAATCCTACGCCGTACGGTACGTATGCGAATCCGTCAGAAGTTGGATTTCTGGAAATCATTTCAGGAAAGATAGGCGGGCGGCGTTGCGGCTCAACTTACGACCCCCTCTTAGAGGTTCGGATCCCTCGGGGCCCCCATCGCGTCGGGATGAGAGTAGGTAAGCGCCCTTATGCGCATCCGGAGGCTTAACGGCTCTTGGCCCTTCAAGTGAAGCGATAGCCCAGCTCGTAGGGTCCCTTTCATTACGGCCGCGTTACAAAATGAAGAAGATATTAGCGCCGTATTTGCGTCTGTTTGACAGTCCGTTTACAATCCTCGGCGGATACTAGTTCTGTGATCCAGCACGTTCAGCAGAAGGTTCCGTTGTCGCTCGCGCTCAGTTCCACGTCCCTGACGGAACTTCCCCTTCCCAACCTTGCTCCATCTCTGCCCGATGCTCTATCCACGCCGCGTATTCGGGCGGAGGTGGGCCGTTACCGGCTGAGGCTTGCCGAGACCGACGAGGATCTCGATGCCGCCTGCCGGTTGCGCTTCAAGGTCTTCAATATTGAGCTGGGCGAGGGGCTGGCGAGCTCCTACCAGACCGGCCTGGACACCGACGGTTTCGATCCCTGCTGTGAGCACCTCTTGGTTGAGGACAAGCAGGAGGACAATCCGGCCCGGCGTATCGTGGGCACATACCGAATGCAGTCAGGACCCAGCGCCGGGCGCAATCTGGGCTACTACTCCGAGCAGGAGTTCAGTTTTGCCCCCTATGAGCCGCTTCGGCCCGGGATTCTCGAGCTCGGTCGCGCATCGATCGACCGCGAACATCGAACTCCAGAGGTCCTGACACTGCTTTGGAGGGGGATAGCGCAGTATGCTACCAATATGGGGCTGCGTTATCTGATCGGTTGTTCGTCGTTGAACTCGCAAGACCCGGCCGAGGGCTGGCAGATGTATCGCCAGCTTGAGCACTACCGGGTCGCGCCTGAGTTTGAGACTGTGCCAACCGCCGCCTATGCCTGTCCCACCGAGCTGGAGGGCGCACACGCACAGCCGTCGTCCTGCCACGCGGAATCGAATCCCGGAGAATCGCCGTTGCCAGTCCCAGAACCGGCCAAGGTCCCCAAGCTGCTGAGGACCTACCTGACCATCGGCGCCCGCATCGCCGCCCCGCCAGCCTGGGACCGGGAGTTCGGCACGATCGATTTCCTTACTTTGCTCGATCTCAAGTTGGTTTCGGCCTCGGCGCGCAATCGCTTCCTGGCTCCTTTGATCCAATGAGACTGCGCAGATTCCGGCGCGCTGTGACGCTGGGATTGGTTTTGGCCCTCTGCATTCCTCGCCTTTGGCTTTACCGCCTCCGCGGCCCGCTGACTCTGGAGCGTCGCGCCCGCTGGGGCCATGCTACCGGTCAGCAGTTGATAGCCGCCCTTGGAATTCGAATCGCGGTCACTGGACGCCTGCCCGAGCGCGGCCTGCTGGTGTCAAACCACCTCAGCTATCTAGACATCCTGATCTACGGCACCGTCGTCCCCTGCTTTTTTGTTTCAAAGGCTGAGATTCGCAGCTGGCCGTTCTTCGGATGGATGTCTCGCGCCGGTGGAACCCTCTATGTAGACCGGTCGAGCAGGGCCAGCGCCGAGTTGGCGACGAACCAGATCGCCGAACGGATCCAGGGAACGGTCCCTGTCCTGTTCTTCCCCGAGGGCACCAGCTCCGACGGCAGCCAGTTGCTGCGCTTTCACTCCCGGTTCTTCACGCCTGCGGTTGCTGGCGGCATTCCGGTCACAACTGCCGCAATCCGTTATGTGCCCGGAGACGGTTCGCCCGAACGAGACCTGTGCTGGTTCGGCGACGCGCCCTTTCTCCCCCATCTCTGGAAGGCCCTGGGCGCTCCCGGCTTCACTGCCGAGGTGCACTTCGGCGAACCGCACGTCTACCCCGACCGCCGCACCGCCGCCGACGAAACCTACGCGGAGATCGAGGCCATGCGCAGCGGCGGCGTTCTCGCTCATCAGTAATTCGCCCCGACCTGAGAAGCAATTCGGTCTTGGAGCAACCGAACGCGCAGCCTGCTTCCAGCCATTGAAATGCGAGCGCCCCGACGCTGACGCCTGTTCTGCGTCAACGCCGGGGCGTTCAGTTTCGCTTCAGTTTGTGATGAGCCGGATCAGGCTACCGTCGTGCCAGGACTAACTCGCCCACTCAGCGCGCCCGGTTCTTGCACGGGCTCAGAGAAATGAACGAGACCACCGAAGAGCCGTTCTACGCAGCCTCTTCTTTGACTTCATCCTTCTTCGACTCTTCCAGTTGCTTCTCGAGCTCGGCCCTCTTCTTGGCCTTGACGTCGTCGCGCTTCTGGCGCTTGGCGTCCAACTGCTTCTCGGCGCCCAGCAGTTCGATGAAGGCCTTTTCGGCTCCGTCGCCCTTCTGGAATCCGGTGCGGACGATGCGCAGATAGCCGCCCTGGCGATCACCGTAACGCGGCGCCACAGTGGTGAACAACCGCTCAACGGACTGATCGGTCATGAGAAAGCTGAGGGCTTGGCGGCGCGAGTGCAGATCGCCCTTCTTGCCCAGGGTGATCATCTTTTCAACCAGCGGACGAACAGCCTTGGCCTTGGCCACGGTAGTCTCCACGCGGTCTTCGATGATAACGGACGTGACCAGGTTGCGCAGCAGCGCGCGGCGATGGCTGGTATTGCGTCCGAGTTTGAATCCTGCATTGCGATGGCGCATGATGCAACTCTCTTTCGATAAAAAGTGATCAGTGATCGGTGGTCAGGGATCGGATTTCGGGATCAGCTAAAAGCACGGTCACACGATGCGTCAAAAACTGGTCCCTGATCCCTGACCCCTGTCTTAAAAGTTCTCGGTTTCGGTCGGCAACTGCAGATCCACCGAATCCAATGGCTCGTCCTCGTCGTCATAGTGGCCATAGCTGGCGGCCAGCGCGGCGGCGGGCGGAATACTGGTAGGCCCTGGAACCGCGTTGCCGTGCTCATCGATCTTCATGCCCAGCGAAAGGCCCATCTGCGCAAGGATTTCCTTGATCTCATTCAAGCTCTTGCGGCCAAAATTCTTGGTCTTCAGCATCTCCGCTTCGGTCTTCTGCACCAGTTCGCCGATGGACTGAATGTTGGCGTTCTTCAGGCAGTTGTAGCTGCGAACCGAAAGCTCCAGCTCTTCCACGGAGCGGTTGAGGTTGTCGTTGCGCAGCAGGGTGCGGCCTTCTTCGCCACGCCCCTCGGCCTCGATCTCCTCTTCGAAGTTGATGAAGATGTTCATGTGATCCTTGAGCAGCTTGGCGGCCAGGCCGACAGCGTCGGCGGGATACACGGCCCCGTTGGTCCACACTTCCAAGGTCAGCTTGTCATAGTCGGTGATCTGGCCCAGACGGGCAGCCTCAACCAAGTAGTTCACGCGCCGCACCGGCGAGTGCACCGAATCCACGGGAATGAATCCAAGACCCAGATCGGCATCGAAGTTCTTGTCGGCCGAAATGTAGCCGCGCCCACGCTTGAGGCGCATCTCCATATCCAGCTTGCCGCCTTCCGAGAGGGTGGCAATGTAAATGTTCTTGTCCAGAATCTCCACGTCGCCATCTGCTTCGATCATGCCGGAGGTCACCACGCCGGGCTGGTCGGCGCGCAGATACAGCGCCTTGGTGCCCTCGCCCGCCAGTTTGAACGGAACCTGCTTCAGGTTCAGGATGATGTCGGTGGCATCCTCGACCACGCCGGTGATGGACTGGAACTCGTGGAGTACGCCCTCGATGCGAATCGCGGTCACCGCGGCGCCCTCAATGGAGCTGAGCAGGGTGCGGCGCAATGCGTTTCCGATGGTGGTGCCGAAGCCGCGCTCAAAGGGCTGGGCGCTGAACTTCCCGAATGTGTCGCTGAGCGTCTCGGCATCGACTGCCAGGCGCTTCGGCTTTTGAAATCCTCTCCAAAGCATATGTTTGTCTCGTTTCCCGCGCGGCATGTACGTCGCGATGCATTTTGCGGCGGCCGCGCAAGTTCTCCTTCTGTTTAGGGTTCAGGGTTCAGGGTTCAGGGACCAGTTGGACCGCGGCACTTTCTGCGGCGTCAACTCATCCATGCACTCTGAAACCCTGCACAGCATTCAGAGCCAGGAGCCTTGGATTTGCGGGCACTTAAAAACTGATCCCTGATCCCTGCCCCCTGATCTCTGTTACTTCGAGTACAGTTCGACGATCAGCTGTTCGTTGATCGGCAGGTTGATGTCCTTGCGCTTGGGCAGAGCGAGCACGCGGCCCGTAAGCGTGTCGAAGTTCATCTCAAGCCATGTGGGCACGGGGCTTTGCGCTGCGAACTGCGCGCCCTGCTCCACAATCAACAGCTTCTTGGCGTTCTCGCGGATTGCGATCTCGTCGCCCGCGTTCACCTGATACGAAGGAATGTTCACCTTGCGGCCGTTGACCGTTACGTGGCCGTGGCGAACCACCTGGCGAGCCTGGCGGCGAGAGATAGCAAATCCCAGCCGGAAAGCCACATTGTCCAAGCGCCGCTCCAACTGCTGGATGAGCAGCTCGCCGGTGACTCCGGCAGCGCGGTTGGCCTTCTCGTAGTACTCGCGGAACTGGCTTTCGAGCGTAAAGTACATGCGCTTGGCCTTCTGCTTCTCATGCAGTTGCAGGCCGTAGCCCACAATCTTGGCCTTGCGATCCTTGCCGTGCATGCCGGGCGCAAAGTTGCGCTTCTCCAGCGGGCAGCGGTCTGAGGTGCATTTGGTGCCCTTCAAAAAGAGCTTGGTGCCTTCGCGACGGCAAAGGCGGCATACTGCTCCGGTATAACGAGCCATTTCTTCTCCTGACTTCGGATGACGGCCGGTTTACGTGTCCAAAGGACATTTCTTCCCGGCCCAAATTAGGGGTCAGGGGTCAGGGATCAGGAATCAGTTGAAAACCGCCTATTCGCCGTTATCGACTATCCCTGACTGCCTTTCCTCGTTCCCGTTGTCAGGATCGGAATTCGGAATCAATGGAATCAGCCGGAATTCGCAAACCGTAACTGATCCCTGACCCCTGATCCCTGATCCCTGCTTCTTAGACTCTGCGCCGCTTCGGCGGACGGCAGCCGTTGTGCGGCACTGGCGTCACGTCGCGGATGGAGCGCACCTCAACCCCGGCTGCGGCCAGGGCGCGAATGGCAGACTCGCGGCCCGAACCCGGACCCGAGACCCGCACTTCCACCGCACGCAGACCGTGATCGCGCGCCATGCTGGCGGCGTTCGAGGCTGCTTGCTGCGCCGCAAAGGGTGTGCCCTTGCGCGAACCGCGGAACCCCAGCGACCCCGAGCTCTTCCAGCTCAGCGTGTTGCCAACCTGGTCGGTGATGGTCACGATGGTGTTGTTGAAGGTAGCCTGCACGTACGCAATGCCGAACGGCACATTCTTGCGCTCGCGCTTTTTGAACTTCTTGTTTTTCCCTGCCTTGCCGGCTCCAGTCTTACCGGCTCCCGCCTTCTGCTCTGGTTTCGCCATTAGGTTTTACCCGTCGCTTTCTTCTTGCCGGCAACTGTGCCCTTGCGCGGGCCCTTGCGGGTGCGGGCGTTGGTGTGGGTGCGCTGTCCGTGAACCGGCAGTGAACGCCGGTGGCGGGTGCCCCTGTAACTCTGGATGTCGATGAGGCGCTTGATGTGCATCTGGACGTCCTTGCGCAGGTCGCCCTCCACATTCCCTTCGTCCTCAATCACCTGGCGGATGCGGTTTACCTCGTCCTCGCCCAAGTCCTGGATCTTCTTGAAGGGATCGACGTTCGCCTTCTCCAGAATCTTGTGCGCGCGGGGATCTCCGATGCCAAAGATGTATGTGAGCGCGATCCGTGCCTGCTTGTTGCGGGGCAGATCGACGCCAGCAATACGTGCCATTCGAATTCCTTTGCATTCAGGGACTCGGAACTGACGGACTAAAGGACTAGGTCGCATATTGACGCTGCGGTCTTAGTCCCTTAGTCCCTAGGTCCCTCAGTCCCTTTCTCTGTTGTGTGCCCCCGGCCTCAGCCGGTTCGCACGGGTTGTGCGGATTGCCTCCAGAGGTTCATCGCAAGCCTTGACTCAAGCTAACTAGCCTCTTTTCAGAGATTGGGGGTCAGGTTTCAGGGGTCAGCTTAAAAAATGCTCGTCCAGTGTGTCTTTACTGATCCCTGATCTCTGATCCCTGACCCCTTTCACGGAAGTTTCCGCCTGTTACCAGTCTCAGCTAGCCCTGGCGCTGCTTGTGCTTTGCGTTCTCGCAGATCACCCTGACCACCCCACGGCGGGTGATGACCTTGCACTTGACGCAAATCTTTTTTACCGATGCTCGGACTTTCATTCTTGCTGCCCTTCTCCGCAAATGATTCTACTGCGGGGTATCAAAAATCTACTTGTAGCGGTAGACGATCCGCCCGCGATTCAGGTCGTAGGGACTCAGTTCCACGGCCACGCGGTCACCGGGAAGAATGCGAATGAAGTTCTTGCGCATCCGCCCCGAGACATGGGTCAGCACCTCGTGATTGTTCTCGAGCTTGACCTTGAACATGGCGTTGGGCAGCGTCTCGGTGACCACCGCCATTACCTCAATCGCATCTTCCTTCGACAAACCGCATCCACTTCCGCCGGCCCGCTCTTGCGCCTCCGGCCTGTTAGCCCGAGCGTGCTACTCGGTTAAAACTCTCGCCCCGGTAGCGGTCACCGCTACCGTGTGCTCAAAATGAGCGCTCATGCTTCCGTCGGCGGCCACCGCCGTCCATCCGTCGCCCAAAACTCTTACGTCTGCCTTGCCGGCATTCACCATCGGCTCGATGGCAATTACCATTCCCGCCTTGAGTTTCATCCCACGGCCGCGGATGCCAAAATTCGGCACCTGCGGATCCTCGTGCATGTGGACTCCGATGCCATGGCCCACAAAGTCCCGGACCACCGAAAACCCCTCAGCCTCCACCACCCCTTGTACCGCGGCTCCAACATCGCCCAGGGTAGCTCCCGGCCTTACCACCGCAATGCCCGCGTGCAGAGACGCTTCTGTCACTGCCAACAGCCGCGCTGCATCCGCGTCGATCGCGCCCACCGGAACCGTGATGGCTGCGTCGCCATAGTAGCCGTCCACCACCGCCCCGAAATCCAGCGAAACGATGTCTCCCTCTTTCAGGACCCGTTTGGACGACGGGATGCCATGAACCACCTCGCTGTTGACGGAGGCGCACAGCACACACGGAAACCCGTGATACCCCTTGAAGGCGGCCTTCACTCCCAACTCGGCGAGCCGGGCTTCAGCGGCATTCTCCAGATCGAGTGTCGTGGCGCCCGGCTTCACATGGCTGCGCAACAACTCAAGCACCTCGCGGACCACGCGGCCCGCGCGTCTCATCTTCTCGATCTCCTGGGACGACTTCAGTACAACCGCCAACGGCTAAACCAGCTTTCAGTCTTCAGTTTCCAGTTTCCAGCCCGTCGGCTCACAACCGACGTTCGAAAACCGGCTTCTCGCACGCAAAACCCACCGTCCGGCTGCGCTACTTCCGCAACCCCTCGACGGCGGCAACGATGCCGGACGCGATCTCTTTGATCGGCCGGTCCCCATCTACTTCCGCGAAACGTCCCAGAGCCCGATAGTGCTCGACAACCGGCGCGGTCAGAGCCTCATAAGCGCGCATGCGCTCGGCAAAGACCGTCTCCGTGTCATCGGCTCGCTGAACCAGCCCTGCACCTTCAACATCGCAAAAGCCTTCCTTCTTCGGCGGCTTTCCGTAGACGTTGTAAATGGTCTGGCAGACAGGACAATTCCTGCGCCCTGTAATCCGGCGCAGTAATTGATTATAGTCCACTTGGATGCTGACGGCAATCACTGGCAGCCCTTCCGCCCGCTCAGCCAACCGCCCGTCCAGCCAGCCGGCTTGCCCCAGCGTCCGCGGAAAACCATCCAGGATGTATCCCTTGGCTGTGTCAGGCTGCTGCAAACGCACTGCAACCATCTCGTTCACCAGAGAATCCGGGACCAGTTCCCCGCGCCCCATGATTTCCTTGGCAATCCGGCCCAGATCGGTGCCCTGAGCCACGTTGGCGCGTAAAAGGTCGCCGGTCGAGATCTGCGGAATAGACCACAGATTCACCAGTTCCTTGGCCTGGGTTCCCTTCCCCACGCCCGGCGCGCCCAATAAGAGAATCGGGCCGGGTACGGTCTTCAGACCTGTCTCCCGGCCCTGCTCGACTGCGGTATCAGATGAAGACATTACCAGGTTTTCCTTCCGCGTATGCGACCGGAGCGCGGGGAAAAGCCGTCATAATGCCTCATGATCAGCTGCGATTCGATCTGGTTGACGGTGTCCATGGCCACACCCACCACGATTAGAAGTGAAGTGCCGCCAAAGTAGAAGCTGACCCCCATACCGTGCGTCGTCCATGTTGGCAGGCTTTCAAAAACCCTGCCGATGAGCCACACCTTGTCGAAACGGATGCCCGAAATGAGGAATGTGGGCACCAGCGAAATCAGAATCAGGTAACCTGCGCCCACCAGCGTAATGCGGGTGAGAATGTCGTTGATGAAGTCCGAGGTGCGCTTGCCGGGCCGGATGCCGGGGATGAACGACCCTGACTTGCGGAAGTTGTCGGCAATGTCGTCCGGCTTCATCACGATGGAAATGTAAAAGTAAGCGAAGAAAATGATGCCCAGAATGTACAGCAGTTCATACCACGGGTAGCCGGGCTGGAGGGCCGCGACGATGGGCTGGAGGAACCGGTTATTCTGCACCCAGTCCACCTGCGAGAACAGCATCGGCGCCGACAGAATCGAACTGGCGAAGATCACCGGCATCACGCCGCCGGAGTTCACCTTGAGGGGCAGATGGCTGGATTGCCCGCCCATCATGCGCCGGCCGACAATCCGTCGCGCGCTCTGGATGGGAATGCGCCGCTCGCTCCGCTCCACAAAGACGATGAATGCCACAATGGCCGCCATGGCCGCCACCAGGATCAGCACCACGATGAATGTGAGCGATCCCCAGGCATTGGTTTGGATCTTTTGGACCAGTTCGCCCACGCCGCGCGGCAGCCCGGCGACGATGCCAGTGAAGATCAGCAGGCTCATGCCGTTGCCTATGCCGCGGTCGGTGATCTGCTCACCCAGCCACATAATGAACGCCGTGCCAGTGGTTAGCGTCAGCACCGTCATCAGGATGAATCCGGCGCCGGGGTGCAACACCAGACCCTGCTTGGTCAGGATGGCTGCAATGCCGATCGACTGCAACGCACCCAGAACCACGGTCACATAGCGGGTCCACTGCGTAATCTTCCGCCGTCCCAGCTCGCCTTCCTTCTGGATGCGCGCCAGGGGCTCATAGACCACAGTGAGCAACTGAAAGATGATCGAGGCCGTGATGTACGGCATGATGCCCAGAGCGAAAACGGTCATCCGGCGCAGGTTGCCGCCGCCGAACAGATCCATCAGCCCCAGGGCCGAGCCGCTCTGCTGGTTGAAGAGCTGTTCCAGCAGGTGGCCGTTCACACCGGGTGTGGGAATGTGCGAGCCAAGCCGGTAAACGGCCAGAATGCCAAGCGTAAACAACACCCGCTTGCGCAGGTCGGGAATCCGGAAGATATTGAGAAATTTCTCAAGCATGTTTGGTTATCCGCTTCAGGGCGTTTGCCGCCACTCGAATCTCTGCCACTGATTATCTTACCGTGCAGGGCCCAGCCTGTCCCACCCGCAAATCAACCCTGTCATCCTGATCGAGCGAAGCGAGTCGAACGACCCGCTTCGCGAAGTTTCAGAGGTTGCTATTTCGACGCCTTGGCAACCAATTTTCCCTTAGGCGCCGTCGGAACTTCGCCGCCCAGTACCACGGCCTTGCCGCCCGCCTTTTCGATCTTCTCGACAGCCGACTTTGAAAACTTGTGCGCATGGATGGTAATAGCCGACGCCAGCTCGCCCGACCCAAGAATCTTGATCAACGCATTCTTGCTCGAGGCCAGGCCCAGCTTCTTGTAGTCGTCCACGCCAATCTCTGTGACCGTCAGGTTCGCAATCGTCTCCGCAATCCGGTCCAGATTCACCACCGTGTACTCAACGCGGAAGATGTTCGTGAAGCCGCGCTTGGGCAAACGGCGATGCAGCGGCATCTGGCCGCCTTCAAAACCGCGCATCAGGCTGAAACCCGAACGCGAACCCTGGCCCTTATGGCCGCGGGCGGACGTCTTCCCCATGCCGGATCCCATGCCCCGGCCAACGCGCTTGCGCCCGGTGTTTGCTTTCCTGGGCGCGCGCAAATTCGATAGATTCTTTGCCATGATCTTCCTCGCTATAGCGCCGGCAGAGTTGAGCCCCGCCGACTCGCGTTGTTGGTAAAGCAGTGAAGAGGTGAAAAGGTGAACGAGTGAAACAAAAACGACCGCGTTGGACAGTATTACTTCACTTCTTCACTATTTCACTCGTTCACTTTTTCACTCGTTCACTTTTTCACTCGTTCACTTTTTCACTCGTTCACTAGCCTTCCAGTATCCGAACCAAATGCGGAATGGCCTTCACCATGCCGCGGATCGATTCGTTATCCACGCGCTCGACAATCTGGTTGAGTCGCGTAAAGCCCAGTCCCTTGACCACCAGCTTGTGCTTGGTGGGAGTGGAGTTCTTCGAGCGGTAGTACTGAATGCGAATCATCTTGGTCTCTGCCATGGCCTACATCTCCTCCACGGTCATGCCGCGCATGTTGGCCACCTCGGCCCGGTCGCGCAACTGCACCAGCGCATTGAATGTGGCCTTGACGACGTTGTGCGGGTTCGGCGAACCGAGGCTCTTGGTCAGCACATTCTGCACGCCGGCCGAAGTCATCACCGCGCGCACCGCCCCGCCGGCGATCACGCCTGTACCTTCAGGGGCCGGCTTCAGCAGCACCTGCCCGGCGCCGAAACGGCCCAGGACAAGATGCGGAATCGTGGTCTCGGTCAGGTTGACCCGGATCAGGTTCTTCTTGGCCGCTTCGATCCCCTTGCGAATGGCCTGGGGAACCTCTTTGGCCTTGCCCGAACCGTGGCCCACCACGCCTGCGGCTGCGTCGCCCACCACCACCAGCGCGGCAAACGACATGTTCTTGCCACCCTTGACCACCTTGGTCACGCGATTGATGGCCACCACCTGATCCTTCAGGTTGTACTGGTTGGCATCGAGTTTCTTCTTCAAGATCGTCATTTCTCTCTCGTCCCTCCAGTGTTCAGCAAACCGTCGTCAATCTTTCCGTGATCGATTGCGCCGCGCACTGTTCACTGCTCACTGTTCACTACTTAACTTTTTCACTTCTTCACTGCGTCACTTCTTCACCGCTTCTAGAACTCCAGCCCGGCTTCGCGCGCGGCATCGGCCAGCGCCTTGATCCGTCCGTGATAGAGGTAGCCGCCGCGATCGAAGACCACCTTCTTGATGCCCTTCTCGACCGCCTTCTCCGCCACGGCCTTGCCAATCTCCTTGGCTGCGGCGACGTTGCCGCCGGTCTTCATCTTGATGGTTGAGGCCGAAACCAGTGTCTCGCCCTTCTGGTCGTCGATCACCTGCGCGTAAATGTGCCCTAGCGAGCGGTATACGTTCAGCCGCGGCCGCGCCTCTGTACCCGCCAGCTTGCGGCGGATGCGATCGTGAATGCGCTGGCGGATTGCGTTCCTCTTGGTCTGCGTAATCATGGTCTCTCATTCCTATCAGCGGAGCCGCCCTGCGGCCCCGTTCGGTTGTTAAAAGCAGGGTTCAGGGGTCAGGTTTCAGGGGTCAGGTTGATGTGCTCTATGCTGTGGTTTTTCTGATCCCTGATCCCTGATCCCTGCCTTTCGTTACTTCGCGCCCGTCTTGCCGGCCTTCTTCTTCAGCTTCTCGTCCGAATAGCGCACGCCCTTGTTCTTGTACGGATCCGGCTTGCGCAGCGAACGCATATCGGCCGCCACCTGGCCCACCTTCTGCCGGTCGATGCCGGATACAGTCAGATGCGTCTGCTTTGGATCGACTGCAACCTCGATGCCCGTGGGCAGCGGAACTTCGATCTGGTGCGAATAGCCCAGCGTGAACACCACCGTGCCCTTGCCCTTCATCTCGGCGCGGTAGCCAATGCCCACGATGTCAAGCTCTCGTGTCCAACCCTTGGTGACGCCGTGAACAGCGTTGTAGACCAGCGCTCTCGTCAGCCCATGCACCGCAGCGTGTTTGTCCGTGTCGCGATTGACATGCAGTTCCCCGCCGACTGTTTCGAGCGAAATGCCCTCGGCGATCAGCGCCGAAACCTTGCCCTTGGGCCCCTCGACCAGTACGGTGTTGCCCTCGACCTTATACTTCACGCTCGCGGGCAGCGGGATCGGCTTTTTTCCAATACGTGACATCGTTTCAATCCTTCTTATGGCTTGCGAGTCCCGAAAGAGCGTTTCGCCCGTTCGTTCCACTGCAGCCGGTACAACAGGGACTAATACCCGAAAAACAGCTTGGACTTCGATGGAGGAATTAGCGGGACCTAGTCCCTAGTCCCTCAGTCCCCTAGTCCCTGCCTTTACCACACTTCGCAGAGCAGCTCGCCGCCGACACCTTCGCGGCGCGCCTGACGGCCGGTCATCACGCCCTTGGGCGTGGTCATGATCGAGATGCCAAGACCGCCCTGCACGCGCTTGATCTCGTCGCGGCCGATGTATACCCGGCAGCCGGGGCGCGAGATGCGCGCCAGGTCGCGGATGGCTGCTTCTGTGCCGCCGTACTTCAAGTACACGCGCAGCACCTGCTTGCCTTCTTCTTCCTGCGTCTTGTAGTTCGAGATATAGCCCTCTTCCTTCAGGATGCGGGCAATCTCGGTCTTCAGCTTCGAAGCTGGCACATCCAGCTTCTGATGACGCGCCCGGATCGCATTCCGGATCCGCGCCAGAAAATCTGCTACTGGGTCGGTCAGACTCATTCCTTCTCCTTCATTCCCCGTTCGCTCCCGGTCTCACTTGATAAGGGAGAACCAGCGGGAATGTCTAAAACAGTTGTCAGAGGTCAGAGATCAGAGATCAGAAAAAACGCTTTGAGTTGCTCTCAGCTTCCGGCTTTCGCGGGACTAACTGATCTCTGATCCCTGAAACCTGATCTCTGTCTTGCTACCAGCTCGACTTCACAACGCCGGGAATCTCACCCTTGAGCGCCAATGCGCGGAAACACAAGCGGCAGACGCCGAACTTGCGCAGGAACCCGCGCGGCCGCCCGCAAAGTTGGCACCGGTTGTGCTTGCGGCAGCTGAACTTCGGCTTCCGCGCGTCTTTCACCCTTTTTGCAGTAGTTGCCATAAATCCTCAAATCCCCTTGCTACGCGCCCTGCCGGAACGGCATCCCGAAAGAGCGCAAGAGCGCCCGCGCCTGGTTGTCGTCCTTCGCCGTCGTCACGATGGTGATGTTCATTCCCTTCAGCTTCTCCACCTTCGAGTAATCGATCTCCGGGAAGATCAGCTGATCGCGCAATCCCAGCGTATAGTTGCCGCGCCCGTCAAAACTCTTCGTCGAAACGCCCCGGAAGTCTCTCACCCTCGGCAGCGCCGTCGAGATCAGCCGGTCCAGAAACTCATAGGCCTTTTCATTCCGCAGGGTGACCATGGCGCCAATCGACATGCCGGCCCTCACCTTGAACGCGGCAATCGACTTCTTCGCCTTCGTGGTCACAGGCTTCTGACCGGTAACCATCATCAGATCCGCCACCAGCGGGTCCAGCAGCTTGGTGTTCTGCGTCGCCTCGCCCAATCCCATGTTGACGACGATCTTCTCCAGCTTCGGCACCGCCATCGCGTTCTCAAGCCCCAGCTCTTTTTGCAGAGCCTGCTTGATCTCCTTGTGATACTTCTCTTTCAGCCTTGCTGCCATTTCGCTTTGCTCTCTCTCTTCCGGCCCTCGGAGTAGTTCGCCGCGGCGACCCGTTTACCGTTGCGGAAGTGCTTGCCGCACGGGCGGAGCCTCGCTCATTCCGTGCCGCTCTGATTCCTCAGTGAACGATTCACTTCTTCACTCGTTCACTTCTTCACTGCAATTCCTACTTCTTGGTTGGCAGCGTCTGCCCGCACTTCTTGCAGACCCGCAACTTCAAATCGCCATCGACCTTGAAGCCCACGCGCACCGGGCCGCAGTTAGGACACACCAGCATGACGTTGGAGACATTGATCGGCGATTCCTGCTCGGCGATGCCGCCCTTGGTCCGCTGCCCTTGCTTGCTCGAAACCGTCTTCTTGACCACCCGCACATGCTCCACAAGCACCGTGCCCTTGTCGGGGAAGACGCGCAGCACACGGCCCGTCTTGCCGCGGTCGGAGCCCGTGAGCACCTTGACCGTATCGTTGCGATGAATATTCAAACTCGGCATCTTCTCTCCAAATGCAGGGGTCAGAGATCAGAGATCAGGGGTCAGAAAAACCCGCAATTCCAAAATCACTGAACGCCCGTTAAACTCTGTTCCCTGATCTCTGATCCCTGCTCTTACACCACTTCCGGGGCCAGCGAAACAATCTTCAGAAACTTCTTCTCGCGCAACTCGCGGGCCACCGGCCCAAAAACGCGCGTTCCCACCGGCTCGTGATCGTCGTTGATCACCACAGCCGCGTTCTCGTCGAAGCGGATATACGTGCCGTCCCGCCGCCTGTACTCCTTGCGGGTCCGGACGATGACCGCCTTCACCACTTTGCCCTTCTTGATCGTGCCATCGGGAGACGCTTCCTTCACCGCGGCGGTCACAATGTCGCCCAGGCCGGCCTTCTTGCCCAGCCCGCCGCCCAAGGGCAGAATCACTTGCAGCTTGCGCGCGCCGGAGTTGTCGGCTACCGCGAGCATGGTTCTCATTTGCACAGCCATGGGTTCTTCTCCTTACCTTGCTCGCGTTAGTTGGCAACCTTCACGGCCGCGTCCTCTATCTGGCCCAGCGTCGAACGCCGGACAATCTCCTCGAGCGACCACCGCTTCAGCTTGCTGAGCGGCCTGGTCTCCCGGATGCGCACCACATCGCCCATCCGCGCCGAACTCTGCTCGTCGTGGGCATAGAACTTCTTGGTCGAGCGCACAATGCGCTTGTACTTGGGATGAGCCTTGCGCATCTCGACCTCGACCACGATGGTCTTCTGCATCTTGGTCGAAACCACTTCCCCAACCTTCTCGTTTCGCCGCGCGCCTGCTGTCGCCGGCGCTTGCACTGCCTCTTGAGTCGCCGTCATTTAGCGGGCTCCCTTCTTGCTGTCCGCGGCTGGAGTAGCATCGGCGGCTGCGCCACGAATACTCAGCTCGCGTTCGCGGGCAACGGTCTTGATCTGTGCGATCTCCTTGCGCAACTGGCGGAGCTTCTTCACTCCATCAGTCTGCCCCAGCGAGACCTGAAAGCGAAGCCGGAAAAGCTGCTCGGAGGTTGTCTTCTCCTGATGCACCAATTCTTCGTCGCTCAACGTGCGAATCTTTTCGAGTTCCATCTTTGCTTCTCTCTCCGGCGCTCAGCGCCCCATTTCAAGGTACGCAGCGCGTCAAACTTCAAAACCTGGCTGGGTGCCCCATTCTTTCCGCGCTCTTTGCGGAAAGGGTGGGAGACTGCACTACTTCGCCACGGCTACAATCTTCTCGGCGCCCGGCCGCATCACGAACTTGGTCCTCAGAGGCAGCTTGTTCGACGCCAGACGCATGGCCTCCTGCGCAATCTCCGGAGCTACCCCTTCCATCTCGAAGAGGATCTTGCCCGGCCGCACTACAGCGACCCAGTGGTCCAGCGCGCCTTTGCCCGAGCCCATGCGGACTTCGGCCGGCTTCTTGGTGATCGGCTTGTCCGGGAACAGGCGCAACCAGATCTTGCCGCCGCGCTTGATGAAACGGGTCATGGCAATACGGCTGGCCTCAATCTGCCGGTCGGTAATGTAACCGCACTCCAGCACCTTCAACCCGTACTCCCCGAATGACAGAGAAGAACCGCGCCACGCCTTGCCGCGCCGTTTGCCCTTCTGCTGCTTGCGGTACTTCACCTTCTTTGGCATCAACATAGCGAAACCCTCAAAAACCAGAGATCAGAGATCAGGGATCAGGGATCAGTTCGATCCCGCTCCGATCCGCATCCCGGGCAACTTGCAAATTCTTTCCAACCAAACTCTCTTCAAACCGACCGATTCAGGATCGAGGACCGAGGACTACTGATCTCTGAACCCTGATCTCTGAACCCTGTCTTAAAACGCCGTCTTGCCCACCGTCGGCGTCTGGCGGCGCTTCTGCTCGTAGATATCGCCGCGATAGATCCAGGTCTTCACGCCGATCACACCGTATGTGGTATGAGCTTCGGTAAACCCGTAATCGATATCCGCCCTCAGCGTGTGCAGCGGCAACCGCCCTTGCAAATACCACTCCGAGCGCGCGATCTCATTGCCGTTCAACCGGCCCGAAACACGCACCTTGATCCCCTTGCAGCCGAAGCGCAGCGCTGAGTCCACACTCTTGCGCATCGCGCGCCGGAAGCTGACTCTCTTCTCCAGTTGCAGGGCGATATTCTCCGAGACCAGTTGCGCGTCCAGCTCCGGCTTGTTCACCTCGATGATGTCGATGAACACGTCGCGGCTGGTGCGCTTGCCAAGCTCCGTCTTGAGCTTCTCGATCTCCGCGCCCTTGCGGCCAATCACGATGCCCGGCCGCGCCGTGCGGATCAGAAACCGCAGCTTGTTGCCCGGCCGCTCGATCTCCACCGAGCTGACGCCTGCCGCCTTCAGCTTGTCGCGCAGCTCAGCCTTGAGCTTCACGTCCTCGACCAGGAGCTTGTCATAGTCGCGCTCAGAGAACCAGCGCGAACGCCACGGCTTGTTCACTCCCAGCCGGAATCCGTAAGGATGGACTTTCTGTCCCATGCTTTCCTCTCAAAACCCTCTAGGCCTTCTTGCCGGCCTTCTTGGTTACCTTTGCCACTTTGCCAGCCGCCTTCGGCTCGTCAACCTTCGTCACCAAACCCGGCGCTGCCGCGCGCTCGGCCACGGCGAGCACAATGTGCGTCAGCCTGCGCTGATAGCGGAAAGCCCGCCCCATCGGCGCCGGCCGAATGCGCTTCATGCGCGGTCCGTCGTTGGCCAGGGCCAGCTTGACGTAGAGGTTGTCCACGTCTATATCCAAACCCTGCTCGCCCGACAGATACTTGGCGTTGTCCACCGCCGACGTCAACAGCTTGTGAATCACCGGGGCGATGCGCTTCTTCGTGAAGGCCGCCGTCTCCAGCGCCTCCTGAACCCCCCGGCCCTTGATCAGGTCGAGCACCAGCCGCGCCTTTTGTGGCGACACGCGCTGGAACTTGGCCTCGGCCCGGAATTCCTTTGTCTCGACTGCCATTGTCTCTTCCTCAATCTCTTCGCTGACCGCTTTCAGTGAACTGACCACTGATCACTGTCCACTAATCACTGCTTTTCTTACCGCGGTTTGGCGCCGGCCTCGGCCGCCTTGCTGCCCCCGGTATGCCCCTTGAACGTGCGCGTCGGCGCGAACTCGCCCAGCTTGTGACCCACCATGTTTTCGGTCACATACACAGGAACGAACTTCTTGCCGTTGTGGACGGCGATCGTATGGCCCACAAACTCGGGAAAGATCGTCGAACGCCGCGACCAGGTCTTCACAACTTTCTTGTCGTTGGCCTGGTTGAGCACCTCTATCTTCACGGTCAGGTGCGCATCCACGAACGGGCCCTTCTTTGTCGAACGTGCCATAAATCTTCCGCTCCTCTACTTCGCCCGGCGGCTGACGATGAACGCGTCGGTCCGCTTGTTGTTGCGTGTCTTATAGCCCCGCGTCGGTTGGCCCCATGGCGTCACCGGGTGACGGCCGCCCGAGGTCTTGCCCTCGCCGCCACCGTGCGGGTGATCCACAGGATTCATCACGACGCCGCGATTGGCCGGGCGAATGCCCTTCCAGCGATTGCGTCCCGCCTTGCCGATCGACACATTCTCGTGATCCGTGTTGCCCACCTGGCCAATCGTCGCCAGGCACTCGACAAGCACCTTGCGGGTCTCGCCCGAGGGCAGCTTCAACAGGGCGTAATCGCCCTCTTTGGCTACCAGTTGCGCCTGCGTTCCGGCCGAACGCGCCATCTGCGCGCCCTTGCCCGGTCGCAATTCGATCGCGTGCACCGTGGTGCCAGACGGAATATTCTTAAGCGGCAACGCGTTGCCGATCAGAATGTCCGCTTCGGGACCAGACGTCACCGTAGCGCCCACCTTGAGCCCAACCGGCTGCAGGATGTAGCGCTTTTCGCCGTCCGCGTAATGCACCAGCGCGATACGCGCGGAACGGTTTGGATCGTATTCGATCGTCGCCACGCGCCCCGGAATTCCGTACTTGTCGCGCTTGAAGTCGATCAGCCGCAGCATCTGCTTGTGGCCGCCGCCCTGGTGGCGGATCGTCAGATCACCCTTGTTGCGGCGTCCGCCCGTGCGCTGCTTGACCGCCAAAAGCGGCTTGTGCGGCGTATCCGTCGTCAAGTCGTCGTTCACCAGCGAGGTCTGGAACCGCAGCGTCGGGGTTATCGGTCTGTATGTCTTGATAGCCATCGTTTTTGTCCTAAAAGCGCCGGAACTTACGCCCCGCCGCCCTCTTCGCTTCTCCGGAACTCCTCGTAACTTCGAGCTCCGATATTTCTTCTCGTGGCAAGCAGCTCAACCATCCGCTGCTTCACTCATTCACTCGTTCACTTCTTCACTGCTCTACAGATTGCTCACGTACTCCGGCAGCTTCTCGCCGGCCTTCAACCGGACGTAAGCCTTCTTCCAGTCCGGACGGAAGCCCGCGAACTTGCCCCTGCGGCGTTCCTTGCCAACCACATTGGCGGTCCGAACCGCGGAAACCTTCACCTTGAAGAGGTTCTCTACGGCCTGCTTGACCTCGGTCTTGGTGGCCTCGGGGGCGACATCGAACACCAGCGTCCCCTCGGTCTCTTTCACGCTCAAACCCTTCTCGGTAATCAGCGGGCGGCGAATCACGTTATAAAGTGTGGGCATTACGCTGCCTCCGTCGCTGCGGCGAGCTTGCGCTTCGACGCGTTCTTCTCGAGCATCTCGGTCAACTGCTCAATCGCGGCCGCCGAAAAGATGGCCCGCTCATAGCGCAGCAGATCGTAGGGATGAACCTCGTTGTTGAGCACCAGCTCCACGCCTGCCAGGTTGCGCGCGCCCAGCAGCAGATTCTGGCTTAGCGTCTTGCCGTTCTCCACCAGTAAAGCCGTGCGGGTCACGTCCAGCTTGTCCAACGCCGCGCGGTAGAGCTTGGTCTTGCCTTCCTTCAGCTCCAGCGTATCCACAACCGTCAGCTTGCCGTCCGCCAGCTTCGAGGCCAGAGCCGAGCGCAGAGCGCCCAGCAGCTTCTTGCGCGGAAACGCGTAATCGTAGCTGCGCGGCTGGGGTCCATGCACCGTATAGCCGTGCCGCCACAGGGGCGAGCGCACCGATCCGATACGTGCCCGGCCCGTGCCCTTCTGCTTCCACAGCTTCTTGCCGGAACCGGCTACTTCGGTGCGGCTCTTGGTGTCTGCCGTGCCCTGGCGCAGAGAAGCGCGGTAGTGCTTCACCGCCTCCCAAAGCAGAGCCTCGTTCACCTGATCGGGCGCAAACAGCGCGTCCGCCAGCTCGATCGAGCCCACCTTGTCACCGTTCAAATTCAATACATCCACGTTTGCCATCGTCTTCTTCTTCTGCCGGCGATCTTGCTTGCCAGCCTTCAATGTCTTTGCGCCCGAAGGGCGCTTCTGCCTGGACGGCCAGTCCCACCCGCACCGGAGGCGCTTATTTCCTCTTGCCGCCAGCCTTCTTCGAAGCCTTCAACGGATCGACCGTGCCGGTTCCGGCAAAGCCACGGCGCTCGCGCGGCGGGCTCTTGGCCTTGGAAATCAGCACATACCCTTCGCGCGATCCGGGAACCGCGCCCTCAACCATCAGCAAATTCTCTTCGATGTCGATGCCGCGGATGCGCAGATTGCGCACCGTTACCTGCTCAGCGCCCATGTGGCCGGGCATGCGCTGGCCGGGAAACACTCTCGACGGGAAGCTGGATGCGCCGATCGAGCCCTGCACTTGAAACATGTGTCCGTGCGACTTCGGCCCGCCCGCGAATCCGTGACGCCGCACGACGCCGGCAAATCCGCGGCCCTTCGAGGTGCCGATCACGTCCACAAACCTGGCCTCGGAGAAGATGTCCACCAGAACCCGGTCGCCTGCCTTGGTAGCCACAGCGCCATTCGCATCAAGCTCCAGAGCTACTTCCCTGATCACCTTCACCGGCGGCGCTTCTGTCGTGGCGAAGTGGCCGGCCTGCGGCTTGGTCACATTCTTGGCCTTGACGAACTCAACCAGCCCGATCTGCGCTGCTTCGTAGCCGTCCCTGGCAAGCGTCTTCAACTGCGTAATCACGCAAGGGCCCGCCTGTAGCACCGTAATCGGGTGCACATCGCCCTTTTCGTCGAAGACCTGCGTCATGCCGATCTTTTTACCTAGAATTCCCGTAACTGCCATGTCTTCCTCACCTCATCATGCGATGTTGAATTCATCGCACTGCCGGAAATACAGTTGTCAGTTCTCAGCAACCAGTTGTCAGTTTTTTCCGATCCCTGATCTCTGACCCCTGATCCCTACTTCTCAAAAGCCTTGATCTCGACATCGACGCCCGCCGGAAGGTCGAGCTTCATCAGCGCGTCCACCGTCTGCTGCGTCGGTTCGAGAATGTCGATCAGACGCTTGTGCGTCCGAATCTCGAAGGCCTCGCGAGACTTCTTGTCCACGTGCGGCGAACGCAGCACGCAGTACTTGTTCTTGATCGTCGGCAAGGGAATCGGGCCGGCCACCGTTGCTCCGGTGCGCTTGGCCGTCTCCACAATCTCGCCGGTCGAGGTGTCCAGCACGCGATAGTCGTATGCCTTCAACCGGATTCGAATCCTTTGTCCTACCATTGGCTTCCCTTCGGGAAAGCAGTGGACCAGTGAACCGGTGAACCGGTGAAGAAGTGAACAAGTGGATCAACAACATCTCTTGTTCACTCTCTCTCGTTCACTCCTTCACTCATTCACTCCTTCACTCATTCACTGTCTTACTTCAAAATCTCCGACACTGTGCCCGCGCCTACCGTGCGTCCGCCTTCGCGGATCGCGAACCGAAGGCCCTTTTCCAGCGCCACCGGCGTAATCAGCTCAATCTCGAGCTGCACGTTGTCGCCCGGCA
>Ga0181525_10000100_pt1 | contig 78337 bp, 78 predicted proteins | sample PEATcosm2014_Bin_48_FD_121100 | JGI IMG/M metagenome (GOLD analysis project Ga0181525, IMG submission 121100) | Peatland microbial communities from MTU Mesocosm Facility, Houghton, MI, USA - PEATcosm2014_Bin06_10_metaG | ecosystem: Environmental > Terrestrial > Soil > Wetlands > Peat | place...
AAGAAGGTCACCTCGAACGCCGAAATCGCCCAGGTCGGAACGATCTCCGCCAACGGCGACAAGGAAATCGGCGACTACCTCGCTAAGGCGATGGAAAAGGTCGGCAACGAAGGCGTGATCACGGTGGAAGAGGCCAAGAGCCTCGAGACCGAACTTGACGTCGTCGAGGGTATGCAGTTCGACCGTGGTTACATCTCGCCCTATTTCATCACCAACGCCGACAAGATGCGCGTTGAGATGGAAGATCCCTACATCCTCATCAACGAGAAGAAGCTTTCCGCGCTCAACGAACTGCTTCCGCTGCTGGAAGCCGTCGTGCAGACCGGCAAGCCGCTTCTGATCGTTGCGGAAGATGTCGAGGGCGAGGCTTTGGCCACGCTTGTCGTCAACAAGCTCCGCGGCGGCCTCAAAGTCGCGGCGGTGAAGGCGCCGGGCTTCGGCGATCGCCGCAAGGCCATGCTGCAGGACATCGCCGTCCTCACCGGCGGCCAGGCGATCAGCGAGGATCTCGGCATCAAGCTCGAGAACGTCACGCTCGCAATGCTCGGCAAGGCCAAGAAGGTGATGATCGACAAGGAAAACACCACGATCGTCAACGGCGGCGGCAAGAAGAAGGACATCGAGGACCGCATCACCCAGATCAAGGCGCAGATTGAAGAGACCACTTCCGACTACGACCGCGAGAAGCTGCAAGAGCGGCTGGCCAAGCTCGCGGGCGGCGTCGCGGTGATCCGCGTCGGCGGCGCCACCGAGGTCGAGGTCAAGGAGCGCAAGGACCGCGTCGACGACGCGATGCATGCGACCCGCGCCGCGGTCGAGGAAGGCGTGCTGCCGGGCGGCGGCGTGGCGCTCCTGCGCGCCACCGAGGCCCTTAAGAAGGTGCGCACCACCAACGAGGACCAGAAGCACGGCGTCGAGATCGTGCGCAAGGCGCTGCAAGCTCCGGCCCGTCAGATCGCCAGCAATGCGGGCGAGGACGGCTCCGTCATTGTCGGCAAGATCCTGGAAAACCCCGCCTACGGCTTCGGCTTCGACGCCCAAGGCGGCGAGTACGTCGACTTGGTGAAGAAGGGCATCATCGACCCGACCAAGGTCGTGCGCCAGGCTCTGCAGGGCGCGGCTTCCGTTGCCGGTCTCCTCATCACCACCGAGGCGATGGTGGCCGAGCTGCCGAAGAAGAAGGACTCCATGCCGGCCATGCCTCCGGGCGGCGGGATGGATTTCTAACCGAAGTCCATTCAAGATAAATCTAAACTAGGGCGCGGCGAAAGCCGCGCCCTTCTCTTTTAGGCGACGTCGCCGGGAACAGTCGAATGCTCGCGCGCCGGACGATATTGCTCCGGCACGGAGCCGCCCTGCGTGAGCACCTGATCGATGACGAACAGCGGCCGACGCTTCGTTTCCAGATACATCCGACCGACATATTCGCCCAGAAGGCCGAACAGGATGAGCTGCGTCGAGCCGAGGATGAGGACCACGGTCAACAAGCTGGTCCAGCCTTCGACCACGCGGCCGAGCGCCCAGCTGCCGAGCGTGTAGCCGAGCGCAAGGATGCTCAAAATGCCGAGCAATAGCCCGAGATACGACGCAAGCCGCAGCGGCATGATCGAGAACGAGGTGAGTGCATCGAAAGCGAGCCCGATCATTTTCGCCAATGGATAATTGCTTTCGCCCGAGTGGCGCGGCGCCCGGTCGTAAGCAAGCGGCACTTGCCGCAATCCAATCCAGCTCACCATGCCGCGAATAAAGCGATGCTGCTCCGGCATGCTATTGAGAATGTCGAGCACGCGCCGCGTCATCAGCCGGAAATCGCCGGCGTCGACCGGGAGATCGGCGTAACCGACGCGCCGCATCAGCCGATAGAACAAAGCGGCCGTTCCGCGCTTGAGCATGCCCTCGCCTCGCCGCTCGCGGCGCAGGCCGTAAACCACATCGGCGTCGGCGCGCTGCATCAGCTGCCACATCTCGCCGAGCAATTCGGGCGGATCCTGCAAATCCGCGTCGATGGTGAGGATGCGTTCGCCGCGGCAGGTATACAGGCCGGCGGTGATCGCGAGCTGATGGCCGTGACGACGCGAGAGATTGACCGCGACCACATGCGGGTCGCGGCGCACCAAATCCGCCATGATCGCCCAGCTACGGTCGGTCGAGCCGTCGTTTAACAGCACGAGTTCGTAGTCGGAGCCGACCGTATTCTGCGCCGCAGCAGTCATGCGCCGGTGGAATTCGGCAAGGCCCTGCTCCTCGTTGAAGCAAGGCGCGACGATGGAAAGAAGCGGGCGAACGCGCGCATCCAATGCCATTGTCGTTAACCTTTTCCGGCCAGCGATTTGCTGCCTTGCCGTTGCATTTCGCCGGTGCGGTGTCAATCCGATCAGGGCGGATCGAGCGGAGGCCCAATCGGGCCCGACAGGCTGTAAACGCGGTAATTCTGGATCGCAATGCCGTGCCGCGTGCGCGGCAAGCTCGCCACCTGCTCCATCTTCGTGAAGCGTTGGCGCACCTGCGGAATGTCACCGCATTCGTCGACGCAAACATACATGATCGGGCCGCCAAACAGCGCCGGGTCCGGCGGTGGAGCGTTCACGTAGCGCACGCGGCCATTGATCTGCTCGACCGGCGGGTGCGAGGGAAGATAGAAGGACAGCCAGGCCGCCAGCCCGTAATCCATGGTCAGGACGATCGGCGCGCCGATGCGGGCGCGCACGTCATCCATCTCCACTCCCAGTTCTTTCCAGCCCGCGCCCAAGACGCGCGCGGTCGGATCGGCCGACCCGAGTGGAATAATGCCGAACAGCGCCTGCGCGTAGATGCAGGCCGCGACCACAAGCCCGACCGGCACGGCAAGCCGCCGCGACCATTGTTCGATGAACGCCAATACGCCGTTCCATCCGATCCGTTCCACGGCGACCGCGGCGGCAATGACGAAGGCCACATAGGCCGGCTCGGGCCAATTGCCTTCGACCCGTCCGTGGAAGGTATGCCAGACAAAGTAGAGCACGATCGGCCAGATCATGGCGTTGATGAGAACGCGCGCGCCGAGCGAACCGCCGGCGCCGCGAATCAGCGCTGCCAGACCCGTTGAACCAAGGACAAAAATCGGCGGCGTCACCAGGCCGATCTGCGCGAGGATGAATTCGCCGAGATAGTGCAGCGACCATTCGCGCACCACCAGCCGGTTATACTGATAGAGCACCGAAGCCCAGTGATGTTCGGCATTCCAGATAAGCGTCGGCGAGAATACGAGGACCGCGATTACGCCTGAGAGCCACGGCCACGGCGTCGCCAGCCACTTGCGCAGCTGCGGCACCAGCAATAGCCAGGCCAGGATACTGACGGCGAAGAAGATCGTGGTGTATTTCGCCAGCATGCCGACGCCGAACGCCACGCCGATCGCGAGCCACCATTCGCCGCGCCCGGTTGCGTAAAGCTTGGCGAGCGTGAGGAGCAGGAATGCGGTCGCCGCCACCACCGCGTTGTCCGGCGTCGCGATCACGGAGCCGACCGCGATAACCAGCGTCAGATTGAAATAAAGCGCCGCGGTGGCGCCGACCCTCTCGTCGTCGAACAGGATCGCGCCCGCGCGCCAGAGCGCCCAGCTGGCCGGCAGCACCAGCAGGACGTTGAACACGCGCACGCCGAATTGGGTGTCGCCGAACAAAGTCGTGCCGAGCCGGATCAGAACAGGATTGACGGGCGGGTGATCGTAATAGCCGCCGGCAATATGCTTGGACCAAAGCCAATAGAGGCTCTCGTCAAAGCTGAGCGGGGCGGCTGTCGCGCAAATCAGACGAATGCCGACGAGAGCGACGATCGCGGCAATGATCGCAAAAGCGTAGCGTCGTTCCGGCAAAGTTTCAGTGCCGACCGCAACCAATTCCACGTCCCTATCATAGTGGGCGGCGGCGCATGCTCACGTTTGGCGCCGGCCGACGGGCTCGCTTCATAGCAGGGACGCCCGGACCGCGCCATCGAGGCTCGATGCGGCCAAATGAGCCGAAAACCCCAAAGCTCCGGCACCTGTCCAGGCCGATCTCGTTGAAAATACGAAGGCCCGGACTTAATCCGGGCCTTCGTGGCGGTTCGGGACAACACTTCGGAACAACACTTGACAGAATGCGTGAGAGACCACGAATGAGCGGAGCGCGTTCTTCCGGCATCACCGGCTCATCCTGGCCGCAGCCGGCGCCAAGGTCCGCGCGTCGGTTGCAGCGGCGACAATGGCGGAGGCGCGTGACGGCGATATGACGAATTCATCCGGTCACATCCGCGTCGGCATCGGCGGCTGGAATTACGCGCCGTGGCGCGGCACCTTCTATCCGGAGGGTCTCGCGCAGTCGAAAGAGCTCGGCTATGCCGCGAGCCATCTCACTTCGATAGAGATCAACTCGACGTTCTACGGTTCGCAGAAGCCGGAAAGCTTCCGCAAATGGGCGAGCGCGGTGCCCGATGGTTTCGTGTTTTCAGTCAAGGGACCGCGCTTTGCCACCAACCGGCGCGTGCTGGCCGAAGCTCACGACTCCATCAAGCGCTTTCTCGATTCCGGCGTGCTCGAACTCGGTAACCGGCTCGGGCCGTTTCTGTGGCAATTTGCGCCATTCAAGAAATTCGATGCCGGCGATTTCGGAAAGTTCCTCGAATTGTTGCCGGCCAAAGCCGACGGAAAACGTCTGCACCACGTCGTGGAAGTGCGTCACGCAAGCTTCCGCACGCCGGAATTCGTCACGCTGGCGCGCCATTTTGCCACCCCGATTGTGTTTACCGATCACGAAACCTATCCGTCGTTTGCCGACGCGACCGGCGACTTCATCTATGCGCGACTGCAACGGGGCAAAGATTCGATTCCCACCGCATACCCGGCGAAAGAACTAGATACCTGGGCGGGACGGCTGAAAACCTGGGCGCAGGGAAGGGAGCCGAAAGATTTGCCGCGCGTCGGCGCGGACGACGCGCCGAAAAAAGCCGCGGCGCGTGACGTCTTTGTCTACGTCATCCACGAGGGCAAGATCCGTGCGCCGGCGGCGGCAATGGCGCTGATGGAGCGCTTGAAGGGCTGATCGTCCGCCGCGGCAGCCGCTTGCCGACTAATAAATCACGCTGTTCGACGTACGCAGCCGCTGCACGAGAACGCACGTTGAGCGCGAAATAAGGCGTCCGGCTGACCATCAGCAGAAACTGCTTTTCACCGACCGGAACGAGCGTCGCGTCGGTTGCCGCTACCGCTGTTGCGCTGCGTGGACCACGATCAATGAGCGCCATCTCGCCGAAAATACTGCGCTCCGGCAAGGTATCGAGGAGCCGGTTGCCGAGGCGGATTTCGACCGTTCCGCTTTTGACGACGAACAACTCCTCCGCCGGATCCCCTCGCGGAAAATGATTTCGCCCGCTTTATATGCGCGTGTCGGAGCGCCGGCGCCCGCCAGCAAGCCGAAATCAATGGGCGTATCAGCCGCCATCGCCATAACGCAACCCCCTCCATGCCCGATTATTACAGTCTCATGACGGCGGACGATTACAGCCTTATGACAGCGAAAAAAGGGGGTGCGAACGATAAGCGGCAGCTCCCCCGAAAATCCTAACGGCCACAAAACGAAGGTGCGCGTACATCCGGCGTCACCCGCGTAACTGTAGCCGCTCAGCGACGGAGCCCGAAGGCGTCGACGTCACTGCGAAATTAAATAGGGACCCTATCGGCATTATGCAAGGCCCCGTTTTTATGCAACTATTCTGCATCAATTTCGAGTTCCGTTGTTTGATCCTCAGGGAGTGAAAACGATGACAAAGCCGCAGCGGACGGATGTCGAGCGAATGGGCCGCGCCTTCGCCAGCGCGATCCATGAGCATTGGGTGCTGTTTTTGATCGAGGGCCTCGTTCTGGTCATTCTCGGTCTGGCGGCGATCCTGCTGCCCTGGGTCGCAACGCTCGCCGTCACCATCATCATCGGCTGGATATTTTTCGTCAGCGGCATCGTCGGTCTGCTGACGACGGCCTGGATGCGGTCCGCCCCCGGTTTCTGGTGGTCGCTTGCCTCGGCGGCCATAGCGATTGCGGCCGGCGTCGTGCTGCTGCTCTGGCCGGTGACCGGCTCCGTATCGCTGACTTTGGTGCTGATCGCTTTCTTCCTGGTCGAAGGCGCCGCCTCGATCCTGTACGCGGTCGAGCATCGCGATCAGCTTAGCGGGCGCTGGGTCTGGATGCTGCTGAGCGGCATCATCGACCTCATCCTCGCCGCTATCATTCTCACCGGCCTGCCGGGAACGGCGGCGTGGGCGCTGGGTCTTTTGGTCGGCATCAATATGGTGTTCGGCGGCACGGCGCTGATCGGCATGGCGCTTGCGGCGCGGCACCCGGCGTCGACCTGACCGGCTCGCGTCGGCTATTCAGCGGGCGCTGGCTGCGGCATGCGCGCCCGCTCGACGCCGCTGGCGATATAGGCGATTGCCAGGACGGCTATAAGGAAGCCCAGCGCGATTACCGCCGTGGTGCCCAGCACCAGGGCAAAGCCGCCGCGTCCACATAGTAACGCGATCATCGACACCGCCACGCCGGACACCATGAAGGTGAGGAAGTAGCGCACGGCATAGGCGCGGCCGCGCCAGGCGTCCGCGGTATACCGCGCAATGATGAGATCATTGACGGTGATCTGCCCGTAGATCGCCGCCATGGTGAAGGCCAGCGCGAACAGCACCATCACGCCGCTCGCATAGGCGGTCCAAACCAGGCCGGTGAACTGCATGACGGCGAGGGTCGCGAACAGCACATGCAGCCGAAAAATCTCGACCAGCCGGCCGACCGCGATCTGCGCCAGCGCGCCGCAGATGAACACCGCCGTCGTCGGATCACCGATCTCAAGCAGCGAAATGGCCACGCAACCTTTGCGTCACCCGCCAACAACCCGTATCGTACCCTGAGTTGTACTTCGGGCGGGCCGGCGGGGGAGCGGGCTCAGTGGGCGCGCGGAAGGCTTTGTGCGTGGCGGTCGCCGCCGCGATGGCCGTGTTTCGCGCCGTCGTCGCTCATGCGGGCGCCGACGGGCCGAGCAACCCCTCTTTTCTTCTTTTCAGCGGCACCGATCTGTGGCGCGACGGTGCGTTCCTGAACGGAGGACTTCTGTGGTCGCCGGTCTCCTGCTCGCCGGCGGCCGTTACATCTACCCCTCGGGCGCACTCGGCACCTATGTAGCCGGCACCGCCCTTTCCGCGTCGCTCCTCCCCGGATGGCGGATGACGCGCGACGGCATGACGGTGGACGTCTTTGCCGGCCCGGTGGTTCAGGATTTCCGGCTTTCACCGAACGATCCGAGCAGTCTGCTGCACGGATCCTATACAGGTGCGCAAATCGCGGCTGACGTCTGGTATCAGCCCAATGCCGCCACGCTGGTCATGCTCGACGGCTCCATCGAGTCGATCGCCATTATCGGATCGGCGCGCGCAGCTTTCGGCTGGCGAGCTTCCGAACCGTTCTTCATTGGACCGGAAGCGCAAGCGATCTGGTGCTTCGACTACCAGCAATTCCGCCTAGGCGCCCATGTGACTGCGTTCCGGGTCAACACGCTTGAATGGTCGGCGGCGGGCGGCTGGGAAAACGAATCTTTCCGCCGCGGCGGCCCGTACCTGCGTATCGGCTTCAACACGCGCCTTTGAAAGCAAGAGGCGTTCCAGCGGTGTAGCTGGCTCCGCGGACGTCGCGGCTTATCCCTTCTCGTCGCAGGCCCAGGCGCGAACGACACAATCGTGGCCGCCGAACTCGTAGCAACGGCGAAGCGAGGCGTTTTCCGCCTTGCCGAGATGCGAATTGATCGCCCAGCCATAGGAGCCGCAGGGTTGCTTGGCGTCTATGGCGAACGCCGCGCAACCGCGCCTTATCGACCCGACCACCTTGCAGCTTGGGCCGGCGCATTGCTTGATCGCTGCGGCGCGGGCGTCGGTGAGCTTGTGATAGTCGTAGCCGTAGCCATAGGCGCCGCAGGCGCCGACCGCGAGCGCGCCTGCCGCATGCGCCGCGCCGATGACGGCGATGAGGATACATCCGGTCGCAACAGCAAGCGCCGTATTCCGCGTAAACCTGACCATAGAGGCCCCTCCCCAGGGACAACCGTCAACGCTAGCCGGGAAGGGTTTCCAGTTGATGAATCGGGCCGGCGAGGCCGATTTGCCGCTCGCCTTTGCTAGGTTCCCTCGAGCTCCGCCCGCACCGCTTCGAGGGCCTCAGGCGTGTCGACGTCGGTAAGCGCGGCGGCGCCGGACAAGGGCACTTCGACCACGGCCTCGCTATAACGGCCGATCAGGTATCGCGCTCCGACGTCACCTTCGACCGCCATCAGCTCCGGGAAAAACCGGCGCGACCACACCACCGGATTGCCGCGTTTGCCGTCACTGCTCGGCACGGCGATGAGTGCACCCTTGCCGGGATCGAGCGCACCGATCAGACGGTCGATCATCGCGGCGGTGACCTGGGGCATATCGCCGAGGCAGACGATCGCGCCGTCCACGTTCGCCGGCAGCGCGGCAATACCGGCACGCAAGGAGGTGCCAAGCCCGTCGGCGAAATCCCCGTTGTGCACGAATTGCACCGGCAGGCCGGCGAGCGCCTGCTCCACGCACTCGCGCTGATGGCCGGTGACCACGATCACCGGCCGCGCTTGCGAGGCGAGCACTTGCTCGACGGCAATCCGCGCCAGCGGCCGCCCCCCGATCTCGGCCAAAAGCTTGTTCGGTCCGCCCATGCGGCTCGAACGTCCGGCCGCGAGCACCAGCGCCGCAATGTTGCGCGCCGGCTGCACCGGCTCGTCGCGTGGCTGCGGCCGGGTCACGATCTCCATGAGCAGACCGCCGACACCCATGCCGGTGATGTCCTCGCGCGGCACCGGCAGGCCGGCGAGAAGCCGCATCAACACCCAGTCGAAGCCATTCTCTTTCGGGCTGCGGGCGCAGCCGGGCGCTCCCAGCACCGCGTGGCCGCCGGCATAGCCGATCAGCAACAAATTACCGGGATCGACCGGCATGCCGAAATGCTCGATGCGCCCGCCGATCGCCTCGAGCGATGCCGGGATAACGTCGCGCCGGTCGGCGATGGCGGAGGCGCCGAACACGATGGCAAGCTCGGCGCCTTGCTTGAGCACCTCGCCAAGCGCCCGCGCCACCGCAGCCTGTTCATGCGGCACGCGGCGCTCGGCGATGATCGTGGCGTTGGCGGGGGCCAACCGCTCGGCGGTGATCTTGAGCGTCTTGTCGATCACCTTCGGCGAAAGACCGGGCAACAACGTGGAGACCACCCCGACCTTGCGGATGCGGTAGGGCGCGATGCGTATCAGTGGATGTTGCGCCGCAGCTAACGCCGCATCGCGCGCGCTCGCCGCGACCGCGAACGGAATGATCTTCACCGTGGCGATCATCTCGCCGGCGACCACCGGCTTGTAGGCCGGCAGCGTCGCCACCGTGATCGCTTCGTCCACCCGGTTGATGTGGTCGATGGCCTCCTTGTCGACGACCAGAACGCCGGCCGATTGCGCGAACAAATTGGCGCGGCCGGTAAAGGCGCGATCCACGTGTACGCCGTTATCCGCGATCGCCGCCGCAATATCGGCCGCTGCTACGTCCTCGGAAACGTCGCCCGGTTCGAGCCGCGCCACGACGATTCGTTCGATCGCAGCCGCTTCCAGTGCCGCCGCCTCGATCGGGCCGATCAACGTGCCTTTCTTGAGCACGAGATTGCCCTGGCGGATCGTGTGCACCGCGGTGGCGCCGATGGCGTCTTTGGGCGCGACCGCTCCGAACTTCATGACACTGCCTTGACCAGGGGGCGCTCGGCTTGCGGTTCTTCGTGCAGCCGCTCGGTGATCTGCGCCATGATGGCGACTGCGATCTCCGCTGGGGAAACTGCCCCGATGTCGAGGCCGATCGGCGCATGGATGCGGGAAATATCAGCCTCGCTCAAACTTTGCTGCTTGAGCCGTTCGACGCGCCGCCCATGCGTCTTCCGCGATCCGAGCGCACCGATATAGAAGCAGTCTCGCGACAGCGCATGAACGAGCGCCGGGTCGTCGATCTTCGGATCGTGCGTGAGCGCGACAAAGGCGGTGTAGCGATCGATGCCGAGTGACGGCAAAGCCTGATCCGGCCATTCAGCGATCACTTTCACATCCGAGAAACGTTCAGGCGAGGCGAACGCGGTGCGCGGGTCGACAATGGTAACGTCGTAACCGAGCAGCCGCGCTATCGGCGCGAGCGCCTGGCTGATGTGCACCGCGCCGGTGATCACGAGTTGCGGCTCCGGCACATAAGCGGTCAGAAAGACCCGCCCATCGGCGGTCTCCTCCATCCCGCTCTTGCCGCTGCGCAGATGCTCGGCAAGCGCGGCCTTGAGCGGATCCTTGGCAACGTCGGCGGCCTTGACCAGCCGTTGCTTGCCGCTGTCCACGCTGGTCACAACGATCGCGCCACGACGGGCGGCGCGTTCGGCGTTCAGCGCGGCGAGGATTTCAAGCTTCATAGTCGAGCCGCCCTACTCCACTTTCTCGACAAACACCCGAATGGTGCCGCCGCAGGACAGCCCGACCTTCCAGGCAGTCTCGTCAGCAACGCCGAACTCCAGCATTTTCGGCTTGCCGCTATCGATCACGTCGAGCGCCTCGGTGACCACTGCGCCTTCGACGCAACCGCCGGAAACCGAGCCGAGGAAATTTCCCTCTTCGTCGATGACGAGGTTTGAGCCGACCGGCCGCGGGGCAGAACCCCAAGTCTCGACCACCGTCGCCAGCGCCACCGCGCGGCCGGCTTTGCGCCAGTCTTCGGCGGCTTTGAGGATGTCGTTATCGGTCGAGACCATCTAAGTCTCTCCCTTCGCTGCCGTTATGTCCCGCCAAATATAAGCGGTTACGCGACTTTTTGCATCCATGCTTTCGGGTCGCCAGCTCGGCCGCCGCCGCCCTGGAACGCCGCCACCAGCGCGGATAGCGACTCCAGATTGTGGATCGCCCGGAACTCATCGACATGCGGCAGCATGGCCTTAATGCCGCGGGCGCGCGCCTCGAAGCCTTCAAAGCGCAGCAACGGATTGAGCCAGATCAGCCGCCGGCACGATCGGTGCAGCCGGTCGATCTCGAAGGCGAGCGTGTCGTCGGCATCGCGCTCGAGCCCGTCCGTGATCAGAAGTACGATGGCGCCCTGCGTGAGCACGCGTCGCGCCCATTGCTTGTTGAAGGCATGCAGCGAGGACGCGATGCGCGTGCCGCCCGACCAGTCGGGCACGCTCGCCGAGCAGGCGGCAAGCGCGTCGTCGGGGTCGCGTTCACGCAACGCGCGCGTGACGTTGGTCAGCCGCGTACCGAACAAAAACGTGCTCACGCGCTTTCGTGTGTCGGTCAGCGCGTGCAGGAAATGAAGAAAAACCCGGCTGTACTGGCTCATCGAGCCGGAAATATCGAGCAGCGCCACGACCGGCGGCGGCTTCGTTTTCGGACCGACGAAGCGCAGATCGATGAAATCACCGCCGCCCTTGAGGCTTGCCCGCAATGTGCGGCGAATGTCGATAAGGTGACCGCGCGGATGCGGCGCGAGCCTTCGCGTGCGGACTTCCGCCAGCGGCAGCACCAGTCGCTTCATCGCTTCCTTGGCGGCTGCGATTTCGGCGTTGGTCATCTGCGCGAAATCTTTTCGTTGCAGCACTTCGCGGTCGGACACGGTCATGCGCGTGTCGAGCTCGATCTCGCGCTCCTGTTTGAGCTTGTCCTCGATGCCGGAGAACAGCGCCTCCTGGATGCGGGTGGCGCCCGCTTCGGGCGGGCGCGGCGCACTCGCCGGCGCTGCCGGCAGCATCATCGCCATCAATTGATCGATATAGCCGCGCCGGCGGAAAAAGATGCGGAAGGCCTGGTCGAACAGGATCGAGTGTTCGTGCCGCTTCACGAACACCGCGTGTAAGGTCCAATAGAAATCTTCCCGCGTTCCGACGCCGGCTGCCCTCACTGCTTCCAGCGCGTCGAGCACCGCGCCGGGCCCGACCGGAATGCCGGCTGCGCGCAACCCGCGGCCAAAGTAGAGGATGTTTTCGGCCAATCGGCCGGCGGCCTTCGGCTGAAGTTCGCCGCTCGTCATCACTCCGCCGCCCGCAGCTCCGACTTCACCTCGTCGAGCAGCTCTTTCACCTTCCTGCCTTCGAGCTTGGCAATGTCGTCCTGGTATTTGAGAAGCACGCCAAGCGTATCGGAGACAGTCGCCGGATCGAGCGCGACAACGTCGAGCTCGGAGAGCGCACCGGCCCAATCGAGCGTCTCGGCAACGCCCGGCGACTTGAAGAGATCCTGCTTGCGCAAAGCCTGCACGAACGCCACCACTTGCTCTGACAGCTTCTTGCTAACGTCCGGCACTTTGGCGCGCACGATGGCCAGTTCGCGTTCCGCGCTCGGATAGCCGACCCAATGATAGAGGCAGCGCCGCTTGAGCGCGTCGTGCACTTCGCGCGTGCGGTTGGAGGTGATGACCACGACCGGCGGGTGCGCCGCCTTCACCGTGCCCATTTCCGGGATGGTGATCTGAAAGTCGCCGAGCACCTCGAGCAAAAACGCCTCGAAGGCCTCGTCGGTACGGTCGATCTCATCGATCAACAAGACCGGCGGACCCGCGGTGTCGGGCGTAAGCGCCTGCAATAACGGGCGCCTGATCAAAAACCGCTCGGAGAACACGTCGCGCTCAAGCCGCGCACGGTTGTGCTCGCCTTCGGCTTCGGCGACGCGGATGGCGATCATCTGCGCGGCATAATTCCATTCGTAGACCGCCGCCGACACGTCGAGACCCTCGTAGCATTGCAGCCGGATCAGATGGCGGCCGAGCGTAGCGGAGAGGACCTTGGCAATTTCGGTCTTGCCGACGCCAGCCTCGCCTTCAAGGAAAATCGGCCGGCCCATTTTCAGCGCCAGGTAAAGCACCGTACCGAGCGAGCGGTCGGCCAAATAATCGGCCTCGGCCAGCAAAGCTACGGTAGCTTCGATCGAATCCGGCAGGGCGCGTGGGGAGGCTTTATTCATGCGCCCAATGTAAGCATCTCTGCCGGTTTTGTCCCACGGGCCGGCCAAATCCTTCCGGCATGGCAAACCGGCGAAAAGCGCCGTGCAGTAAGCCCTATTTACCTACCGCCTCGGCGACCGCGCGGCGTGCCAGCACCCCGATCAAATGTGCGCGGTATTCGGCGCTGCCATGGATATCGCTGTTGAGGCCGTCGGCGGGGACCGTCAGCCCTTCGAGCGATTTCGGCGAGAACCGCTTCTTCAGCGCTTCCTCGAACGCGGTTACGCGGAACACGCCGTTGCCACCTGCGCCGGTGACCGCAACGCGGATTTCGCTGCCGCGCTTGCCGACGAACACGCCGACCAGCGCATAGCGTGAGGCCTGGTTGCGAAATTTCTGGTAAGCGGCCTTTTTCGGGATCGGGAAGCTCACCTTGGTGATGATCTCCGCGGGTTCCAGCGCGGTCGAGAACATGCCGGTGAAGAAATCGTCAGCCTCGATGCGGCGCTTGTTGGTGATGATGGTGGCCCCAAGCCCAAGACACGCGGCCGGATAGTCGGCCGTCGGATCGTTGTTGGCGATCGAACCGCCGATCGTGCCCATGTGACGCACCGCCGGATCCCCGATCATGCCGGCGAGCTTGGCAAGCACAGGCAGCGACTGCTGAACGACCGGCGAAGTATGCACGTCCACATGCCGCGTCATCGCCCCGACGGTCAGCGCGCGGCCGCTCGGCTCGATTCCGGCGAGCCCCTCGATGCGCGACAAGTCGATCAGCATCGGCGGGGAGGCCAGCCGCAGCTTCATGGTCGGCAACAGCGTGTGCCCGCCTGCCAGCAGCTTGGCGTCGGCATTCTTGCTGAGCAGGTTGACCGCCTGCCGCAGCGTTTCCGGACGTTCAAGAGTGAAGCTATACATTTTCGCTCTCCATAATCTCTCGGATCACGCCGCGTGCGGCATTGACCGGCCCGATTTCTGCAACGCCGCCCACACCGCCTGCGGCGTCGCCGGCATGGCGATAGCCTCCGTGCCGATGGCGTCGGTGATGGCGTTGATCACTGCAGGCGGCGAGGCAATCGCGCCCGCTTCGCCACAGCCCTTGATGCCGAGCGGATTGGACGGGCATTTCGTCACCGTCGTATCGACTTTCAGGATCGGCAAGTTGAGGGCGCGCGGCAGGCAGTAATCCATAAACGAGCCGGTGACGAGCTGCGCGTCCGTGTCGTAAACCGCACCCTCGAACAAGGCTTGGCCGACCCCCTGCACGATGCCGCCGTGGACCTGGCCCTCGACGATCATCGGGTTGATGACCACGCCGAAATCATCGACCGCCGTCCAGGCGACGATCTCAGTGTTGCCCGTTTCGGGATCGACCTCGACCTCGCAGATGTGACAACCGGCCGGGAAGGTGAAATTGGTCGGATCGTAGAACGCACCTTCCTTCAGCCCGGGCTCCAGCTCCTGACCGGAGAATTTGTGCGCGATATAGGCGTTGAGCGTCACGTCGCCCCAGGCGGCGGATTTGTCGGTGCCGGCGACGCTGAACTTTCCGTCCTTGAACTCGATGTCGCCCTCGGCCGCTTCGAGCATATGCGCCGCGACTTTCTTGGCCTTGGCCTCGATCTTGTCGAGCGCCTTGACGATTGCCGACATTCCGACCGCACCGGAGCGCGAGCCATAGGTGCCCATGCCGAACTGCACCTTGTCGGTATCGCCGTGCACGATCGAAACATTGTCGATCGGAATGCCGAGCCGCTCGGAGACGAGTTGCGCGAACGTCGTCTCGTGACCCTGGCCGTGCGAATGGCTGCCGGTGAGGACTTCCACCGAACCGGTCGGATTGACCCGCACTTCGGCGGACTCCCAAAGGCCGACGCCGGCGCCAAGTGAACCGACCGCCTGGGATGGTGCAATGCCGCACGCCTCGATATAGGTCGAGAATCCGATGCCGCGCAGCTTGCCGTTGCGCGCCGATTCGCGCTTGCGCTTGGCGAAGCCCTTGTAGTCGGCAAGCTCCATCGCCCGCTTAAGCGACGCGTCATAGTCGCCGGCGTCATACGCCATGATTACCGGCGTTTGATGCGGGAATTTATGGACGAAGTTTTTCCGCCGCAGCTCCGCCGGGTCCCGCCCGGTTTGGCGGGCGCCGACTTCAATCAGCCGCTCGACCACGAATGTCGCCTCGGGGCGTCCGGCGCCGCGATAAGCGTCGACCGGCACCGTGTTCGTGTAGACCGCGTCGACCTCGCAATAGATTTGCGGGATGTCGTACTGGCCCGACAGCAGCGTGGCGTAGAGATAGGTCGGCACCGACGAAGAGAACAACGACATGTAGCCGCCAAGATTAGCGATGGTCTTGGCGCGAAGACCCAGAATCTTGCCGTCGGCATCGAACGCCATTTCGGCGTGCGTAACGTGATCCCGGCCGTGTGCGTCGGAGAGAAACGCCTCAGAGCGGTCCGACACCCACTTGACCGGCCGGCCGATACGCTTCGACACCCACAGTGCAACGATCTCCTCGGGATAGACGTAGATTTTCGAGCCAAAGCCACCGCCGACATCGGGCGCGATCACCCGCAGCTTGTGCTCGGGCGCCATGCCGATGAAGGCGGCGATCACCAGCCTCGCGACGTGAGGATTTTGGCTGGTGGTATGAAGCGTGAAGGATTCGCTGCCGGAGTCATATTCGCCGACGGCGGCGCGGGGCTCCATGGCGTTCGGCACCAGCCGGTTATTGATGATGTCGAGCTTAGTGACGTGCTTGGCCGACTTGAATGCAGCCTCGACCGCCTTGGTATCGCCGAGATGCCACTGATAAATAGTGTTGTTCGGCGCGACGTCGTGAATCTGCGGCGCGCCCGGTTTTTGCGCCGCCGCCGGATCGGCAACCGCTGGCAGCACCGCGTAATCGACCTTGACCTTCTCGGCGGCATCACGCGCTTGCGCCAATGTTTCCGCGATGACGACTGCGACAGCATCGCCCACGTGGCAGGCCTTGCCGTTCGCCAGCGCCGGATGCGGCGCCATTTTCATCGGCGAACCGTCTTTTGAGTGAATCATCCAGCCGCAAATCAGATTACCGATCTTATCGGCGGCGAGCTCAGCGCCAGTCAGTACCGTAAGCAGCCCCGGCATCTTGGAGGCGACTTTGGTGTCGATCGACTTGATGGTCGCGTGCGCGTGCGGCGAACGGACGAAGTAGGCGTACGCCTGGCCGGGGCGGTTGATGTCGTCGGTGTAATGGCCCTTGCCGGTAATAAAACGGCGGTCTTCCTTGCGGCGCACCGCGGCGCCGATCCCGGTCGCACTCATAGCGGTTTCCTCCGACAGATTTTTTTGAGTGAAGTCACCTCCGCGTTGCGCGGCTATTCTGCCGCCTTGGACACGGTGCCGCTGCCCATCGCGCGAGCGCCGGCGGCGATCGCCTTGACGATATTGTGATAGCCGGTGCAGCGGCAGATGTTGCCCTCCAGCTCCTCACGGATCGTCTTGTCGTCGAGATTGTTGCCCTTGCGGCGCACCATATCGACCGCGGTCAGGATCATACCGGGCGTGCAATAGCCGCATTGCAATCCGTGATTCTCGCGGAAGGCTTCCTGCATCGGATGCAGCGGCCCGTCCGCCGGCGCCAGGCCCTCGATCGAAAGCACGTCGGCGCCCTCGAGTTGCAACGCAAGTACGGTGCAGGACTTCACCGCTTTGCCGTTTATCAGCACGACGCATGCCCCGCATTGCGAGGTGTCGCAGCCGACATGGGTGCCGGTTAGCCGAAGGTTCTCGCGCAGCAGCTGTACCAGCAGCGTACGCGGGTCCACATCGGCGGTAACGGATTTGCCGTTCACAGTGAGGGAAACGGCTGCCATAAGCGCCTCCTCGGGTTCCCCAAAGACGTCCTCTTTGCAGGACGGCTCGCGGCCGTTTGCTGTCTTCAAGGGTAAAATCCGGCGTTTTTGCCGGTTTTCGATCTTGGAACTGGAATTAGTCTGAACCGCAGCCTAGCCGCCGGTCAAGGGAATATCCGTCACAATCAGGCGCGCTGGATAGGCAACGGCGGGCGATGGTTCGTCGCTCAGGCGCTCGGCGGACTCACCGCGGCGGCAAAATTCTTGAAAAAATCATCGGCCAGTTTTTTGGCCGCGCCGTTGACCAGACGCTGGCCGAGTTGCGCGAGCTTGCCGCCGATCTGCGCCTCGACCGCATAGCTGAGCAAAGTGCCGCCATCCTTCGGCACGAGCGTCACCGTCGCGCCGCCTTGCGCGAAGCCGGCGACGCCGCCATCGCCCTGGCCGGAAATCTTGTAGCCGTTCGGCGGGTTGAGATCGGATAGCGTCACCTTGCCTTTGAATTTTGCCTTCACCGGCCCGATCTTCACGACCGCCACCGCCTGCATTTCTGTATCCGACAGCTTATCGAGCTGCTCGCAGCCGGGAATGCAAACTTTGAGCGTCCCGGCATCGTTGAGTTTTTCCCATACCGTCTCCCGCGGGACGGGAAGCTGATACTCGCCGTTCATTGTCATGGCCATTGCAGCGTCACTCCCTGGCGGCTCGCGCACAGATGCGCCGCGCCGAATATCGCCCACCGTCGCTTGCAAGGGAAGGCCATCGGCTTGCGCGTCCGACAATTGCCGTGACGCGGGCGTCGCGGCTAGACTCGAACGGGAAGGAGCCATGCATGCCGGACATCAAGGCCGATGGCTGCGCCATCCATGTAGAAGTCGAAGGGCCGGAGGGCGCGCCCTTGCTGATGCTGTCGAATTCGCTCGGCACCGATCTGCATATGTGGGACGATCAGGTCGCGCCGTTCACTCGCCACTTCCGGCTCGTCCGCTACGACCGCCGGGGCCACGGCCGTTCAGACGTGCCAAAAGGCCCTTATTCGATGGAGCGGCTCGGCCGCGATGTGCTCGCCGTCCTCGATGCGCTCGGCATCGAGCGGATCAACTGGTGCGGGCTGTCGATGGGCGGCATGGTCGGGCAATGGCTCGGCGCACACGCGCCAAAACGCATCGACAAGCTGATCCTCTCCAACACCGCCTGCTACTACCCCGACAAGACCTTTTGGGCCGGCCGCATCAAGACGGTGCGTGAAAACGGCTTGGCCGGCATCGTCGAGGCCAATATGGAGCGCTGGTTTACCAAGGCGTTCCGCGAAAGCTCACCGCAGGCGATCGCGCGTATCAGCGAAATGTTCTTGGCCACCAAGGCCGATGGTTATATCGCTTGCATCGAAGCGATCCGCGACATGGATCACCGTTCGCTGTTGCCGCAGATCAAGGCTCCGACCTTGGTGATCGCCGGCAAACACGACCCGGCCACGCCGCTCGAAGGCAACGAATTCATCTGCCAGCAAATACCGGGGGCGACCATCGCCGTGCTCGAAGCCGCACACATCGCCAACATGGAGTTGCCGCGGCTCTATGCTGACACCGTGCTGAAATTCTTGCTGAGTGAATAAGCGCGTCAGCCGCGGCGATCGCGAAACTCGTGCGGCGTCGTGCCGGTATGCTTGCGAAAGAAACGCGCGAAGTGCGAGGGATCGGAAAAAGCAAGTTCCTCGGCGATGTCCTGGATCGGCTGGGTGGTAAACACGAGCTGGCGCTTGGCTTCGGTGAGCATGCGCTGGCGGATGAGATGGCCGGCGGTCACGCCAGTCGCGCGCTTGACGTGGTCGTTGAGCCGGTCGACCGTCATGCCGAGCTTTTCAGCGTAGAAAGCGAGCAGGTGCTCGCTGCGGAAAAATTCATCGACCAGCGCCCGCAACCGCGCGACGGTGGCGTCGGCCGGTTGCAAGGTCACGCTGCCGGTACGCGCTCGGCTTGCGGCCAGCCGCGCCACGCCAACGGCGATCAGCGCGAGGAGGCCGCGCATCGCCACCCGATAACCTTCGCGCGCCAGGCTTCCCTCCTCGAACAATTCCCTGCACAGCGCCGGCAACCGCGCCAATTCAACTTCGTCGGCAATCGGCACGATCGGATGGGTGGCGAGCGCGCGCAAGCGTGACAACGCCTCACCGGCGCGATCGGCCAGCGCGACGGCGGCATCCTCGGTGAAGCTCACGACCCAGCCTTGCGTCACATTCGGCTCGAAACGGTAGCCGTGCGCGATCGCCGCCGGCACCAGAATCGCGGCCGGCGCCGCAAACGGCAGGCGCGCCGCCTCGAACGTCATCTCGCCACCGCCGCGCTCGATCACCAGGATTTGAAACAGGTTGCGATGCCGGTGCGCGCGAATAGTCCAGTCATGAATTGAGGAGCGCGACGCCAGCGTCTCGACGTGGATGAAATCAAACGCCTGATCGTCGGGCGGATCGCCGTAGAAATGGAAAAGCGGCAGCGCGTTGGCCATGCCGCAAGCATAGCCGATTGCGCAGAAAGGCCATCGGCTCTCTACAGAAAAAAAGCGACAGCCCGCAGGGGCGGGCTGTCGTCGTGTAAACGCGGACGCTAACGGTCCTGCGGGCTGTGCTGGCCGCCCTGGCCGGGCTTCGTCTGGCCACCCTGCTGGCCGGGTTTCTGCTGGCCGCCCTGCTGCTGTTGGCCGGGCTTCTGCTGGCCGCCTTGCTGCGGATTGTTCTGCTGTTGCGGATTGTGCTGTTCGTTCGACATCAGGAGGTTCTCCGGTGATTTTTGGGCACAGCCCCCGAAATGGCAACGCGCTGCCAGCGCAACGGTTCCGGCTGCGGTTGCGACGACAAAGAGCAACAAATTGTAATCACACGGAAAACAAGCGTGAAGCGCCACATGCAGGTTCGCAATTCACGGTGTGCGTACTGTAATGCCGCGTACCCCGCGCGTTGTCGCGTGTTCCGGCCCCTGTTAAGACTTTGCTGAGAATCGAAAGGCGTGGATGCATGGAATACTTCGTCCAGCAGCTCATCAACGGCATCACGCTCGGTTCGATCTACGGCCTCATCGCCATCGGCTACACGATGGTTTACGGCATCATTGGCATGATCAACTTCGCGCACGGCGACATCTTTATGGTCGGCGCGTTCCTGGCGCTCATCACCTTTTTAATCTTGGTCGCGGTCGGCGTCAGCGCCGTGCCGCTCGCCTTGTTCATCGTGCTGCTCGTATCCATGGCGCTCACCGCGCTGTATGGCTGGACCGTGGAGCGCATCGCGTATCGGCCGCTGCGCCATTCGTTCAAGCTAGCGCCGCTTATTTCCGCGATCGGCATATCGATCGTGTTGCAGAATTACGTGCAGGTCGCGCAAGGCGCCCGCGTGAAGCCGCTGCCGCCGCTGGTGCATGGCGGTTACACGTTATTCGAAGGCAACGATTTCGCCGTACGCCTGTCCAACATTCAGATCATCGTCGTCGTCACGACGCTCGTGCTGATGGCCGGCTTCTCTTTCGTAGTTGCGCGCACGCGGCTGGGCCGCAACATGCGCGCCTGCGAGCAGGATCTGAAAATGGCGGCGCTTGTCGGCATCGACATCGACCGCACCATCTCGCTGACCTTCGTCATCGGCGCGGCGCTGGCGGCAGTCGCCGGCCTGATGTTCCTTCTCTATTACGGCGTCGTCGATTTCTTCATCGGCTTTCTCGCCGGCGTGAAAGCCTTCACCGCCGCAGTTCTCGGCGGCATCGGCTCGCTGCCGGGCGCGATGATCGGCGGCATTCTGATCGGTCTGATCGAGACCATGTGGTCGGCCTACTTTTCCATCGAATACAAAGACGTAGCGGCCTTCGCCATTCTCATCATCGTGCTGATCTTCCTGCCGACGGGCCTACTGGGCCGGCCCGAAGTAGAAAAAGTGTGAGAGGGAAGCGGGGCCGCGTGCCGCGCGAGAGCGAGCCCGACAGACCGCTTGACCTCCCCGCAGCGGCGAAGGAAGCCGCCATAGCGGCGCTGGTCGCACTCGGCCTTTTCGGGCTGCTGATCGGCATCCGCACCGATCAGGGACCGACCGGAGCGCTTGTCTTCACCACGCGCTTCGGCGCGCTCGCGGTCATTGTCGCCGCTGTCTTTGCCGCAACGATGCTGCGCGCGATGTTTTGGCGTGACGCGGCCTTTTCCGTCAGCCGCCTTGTGCCTGCCTCAGTCAAGACGGCGGCATCCGGCCTTGCCGCTTACGCCGCGGCGGCCTTTCTCGCCTTCGCGTTGCTGGTCCCGATTATCTTCTACGGCAACCGTTATCTGCTCGATCTCGGCATTCTGATCGTCACCTATACGATGCTCGGTTTTGGGCTCAATATCGTGGTCGGGCTCGCGGGCCTGCTCGATCTCGGCTACGTCGCGTTTTATGCGGTCGGCGCCTATTCCTACGCGCTGATCGCTCAGAATTTCGGCCTTTCCTTTTGGATCTGCCTGCCCCTCGCCGGAATCCTCGCCGCCTTCGCCGGTATCTTGCTCGGCTTTCCGGTGCTGCGCCTGCGCGGCGACTATCTTGCCATTGTCACACTCGGCTTCGGCGAAATTATCCGCCTCATCCTACTCAACTGGCAGAAACTGACCGGCGGCCCGAACGGCATTCCGGGCATTCCGCGCCCATCCTTCTTCGGCCTACCGTTCAATAATTCCGAGCACGGCTTTGCTGCGACCTTCGGACTGCATTATTCGCCGACGCACCGCGTCGTATTTCTCTACTATGTCATTCTCGCGCTCGCGCTCCTGACCAATTGGGTCACGCTCCGGCTGCGCCGGCTGCCGATCGGCCGCGCTTGGGAAGCGCTACGCGAGGACGAGATCGCCTGCCGCGCGCTCGGCATCAACACCACCACGACCAAACTTACCGCCTTCGCCATGGGCGCGATGTTCGGCGGCTTTGCCGGCGCGTTCTTTGCCACGCGGCAGGGTTTCATCAGTCCGGAGTCTTTCACGTTCACCGAATCCGCGCTGGTACTGGCCATCGTCGTGCTCGGCGGCATGGGCTCGCAGCTCGGCGTCGCCGCCGCCGCCGCGGTGATGCTCGGCGGTTTCGAACTGTTCCGCGAATTCGATCAATACCGCATGCTGGTGTTCGGCGCCGCTATGGTCGCGATCGTGATCCATCAGCCTCGCGGGCTGGTGGCGACACGCGCCCCGTCGGTGTCGCTGCGCGACCACACCGATATTCCAGCGGCAACCGTGCGTGACGCACGCACGGAGTCGCCCGGATGAGCGCAGCGGAACCTCAAACCTTCCAGCCGCTGGTGCTGACGGTCGAGCATCTGACCATGCGCTTCGGCGGCCTCGTCGCAGTCAGCGATCTTTCGTTTTTCGCGCGGGCGCGGGAGATCACCGCGCTGATCGGTCCAAACGGCGCCGGCAAAACCACATTGTTCAATTGCGTTACCGGGTTTTACAAGCCGACGATCGGCATGCTGAAGCTCGATCATCCGGACACCGGCGCGTGGTACCTGCTGGAACGTATGCCGGAATTTCGCATAGCACGCGAAGCGAGGGTTGCGCGCACGTTTCAGAATGTGCGGCTGTTCGCGGGCATGACGCTGCTGGAAAATCTGCTCGTCGCCCAGCACAACGCGCTGATGGCCGCCTCGGGCTACACCATGCTTGGTCTCTTTGGCGCGCGCTCATACGCGCGCGCGCAGGCGCGCGCCGTCGACAAGGCGCGCTACTGGCTCGATCGCGTGGGGCTCGTCGAGCGGGCCGACGATCCGGCCGGTGCGTTGCCCTACGGCGCGCAGCGCCGTCTTGAGATCGCCCGCGCCATGTGCACCGATCCGGTGCTTCTTTGCCTCGATGAGCCGGCCGCCGGGCTGAACAACCGCGAGAGCGCCGAACTCAATATATTCTTGCGCGCGCTCCGCGACGAGCACGGCATATCGATCCTCCTGATCGAGCATGACATGGGCGTGGTGATGGAGATCTCAGATCGCATCGTCGTGCTCGATTACGGCGAGAAAATCGCCGAGGGGACGCCGGGCGACGTCCGCAACAATCCAAGGGTGATTGCAGCCTATCTCGGGGTCGCCGATGAAGAAGTGGCGCAAGCCGAAGCGGAGGCTGGGCTGTGACGGCGCCTGGCGAACCACTGCTGTCGCTGCGCGGCGTCAAAGCCTATTACGGCAACGTCGCCGCGCTGAAAGGCGTCGACGTCGACGTCAACGAAGGTGAGATCGTCGCGCTCATCGGCGCCAATGGTGCCGGCAAATCGACATTGATGATGACTGTATTCGGCAACCCGCGCGCCCGCGAAGGCGAAATCCGTTTTGCCGGCCGCGACATCACCGCGCTGCCGGCCCATGAGGTGGCCAGGCTCCGTATCGCCCAATCGCCCGAGGGTCGGCGAATCTTCTCGCGCATGACGGTGATGGAAAATTTACAGATCGGCGCGACCGTCACGGACTCCAGGGATTTCGGCGCCGACCTCGAACGCGTATTCGCACTGTTTCCGCGGCTGCGCGACCGCCGGTACCAGCGCGGCGGCACGCTGTCGGGTGGCGAGCAGCAGATGCTGGCGATCGGCCGGGCGCTGATGAGCAAGCCGCGCCTGATCCTGCTCGATGAGCCGTCGCTCGGGCTGGCGCCGCTGCTCGTGCAGCAAATTTTCGCAGCCATCCGCTCGCTCAACGAGCGCGACAAGCTCACGGTGTTTCTGGTCGAGCAGAATGCCTATCACGCGCTCAGGCTGGCGCATCGCGGCTACGTACTGGTCAACGGCGAGATCGCCCTGCACGGCGGGGGACGTGAGCTGCTGCAGCGGCCGGAAATCCGCGCCGCATATCTGGAAGGTGGCGCGCGCTGATGGGCACCCTGTATTCCGGCCAAAACATCCTGCACATCGCCCTCGTCACTTTCTTCCTGGGCGGCGGCGCAGCCTGGCTCTCCGGCCGCGCCATCGCGCGCGCCTGGCAACCGCCCTGGCAAGTCGTGGTTGCGGCGATCCTCCTTGGCGCAGCCGCACGTTTTATCTATTTCGCCTTGTTTCTCGGCGAGCTTCTCTCAATCAAGTCCTATAGCGTCGACACGATCATTTTCCTGCTTGCCGGCATGATCGCCTGGCGCGCGACTCGCGCGGCCCAGATGGCGCGGCAATATCCCTGGCTTTACGTCCACTCCGGACCTTTGACCTGGCGCGAAATCAGGCAAGAAAACCAAACCTAGCGATGCTATGTTCCGCCCCACAGCAATCCGTGCCGGCAAAGTCAGCGACGAGGGACACAGGATGAACAAGTTGTGGCTCAGCGCCTTTGCGCTCTTTTCAATCGCCTGCGCCGCTCCGGCGATGGCCGAGGACATCTTGGTCGGAACCGCCGGGCCGATGACCGGCGGCCAGGCAGCCTTCGGCTTGCAAATGACCACGGGAGCCAATCAAGCCATCGCCGACCTTAATGCCGCCGGCGGCGTGCTCGGCAGGATGCTCAAGCTCGAGGTCGGCGACGATGCGTGCGATCCCAAACAAGCGCGCTCGGTGGCGGAGAAGCTAACCGGCACTGGCGTCGCGGTCGTGGTCGGCCATTATTGCTCGTCGTCCTCGATCCCGGCCTCCGACGCCTATCTCGACGGCGGCGTGCTGCAAATCACCCCGGCCTCGACCAATCCCTTGTTCACCGATCGCGGTATGTGGAACACGTTCCGCACCTGCGGTCGCGACGATCAGCAGGGCAGCTTTGCGGCCGCTTATCTGGCGAAGAATTTCAAGGATAAGAACATCGCCATCATCAACGACAAGACGACTTACGGCCAAGGGCTCGCGGACGAGGTCAAGCGCGCGCTCAATGCAGCGAAGGTGACGGAAAAACTCGACGAGGCCTACAATCAGGGCGACAAGGACTTCACCGCGCTCGTCTCCAAGCTCAAGCTCAACAATATCGATATCGTCTATGACGGCGGCTATCACCAGGAAGCCGGCCTGATCGTGCGGCAGATGCGGGACCAGGGCCTCAAGACGATTTTGATGGCGGGCGACGCACTGGTATCGCGCGAATTCGCGTCGATCACCGGGCCCGCCGCCGAGGGCGTCCTCTTTACCTTCCCGCCCGATCCGCGCAAGCGGCCGACCGCCGCCGCCATCGTTCAGAAATTCAAGGACAAGGGCATCGATCCGGAAGGTTACACGCTCTATACCTACGCCGCTTATCAGGTCTGGGCGCTAGCGGCCGCCAAGGCGGGCACGATCGATCCGCAAAAGGTCGCCGCCGCCATACGCGCCGGCACCTGGGACACGGTGCTCGGCCCGATATCGTATGACCAAAAGGGCGACATCACCGGCGGCGGCTGGGCGGTCTATCAATGGGATAAAGACGGCAATTACGAGCAGATCACCGATGCAGGCCCTAGCTAACGGCCGCTAGCCGATCTTTCCGAGCATCGGAACCATATCGAGCAGCCAGTAGCTCGCCTGCGTGACCGCGCCGGTAAGAAAAGCGATACCGGTGAGCACGAGGAGTCCGCCCATCGCCTTCTCGACCAGACCGAGATGCGAGCGAAAACGCGTGAGAAACGCAGCAAACTGCTCGATCGCCAACGCCGCCGCGATGAACGGAATGCCGAGCCCGAGCGAATAGACCGCAAGCAAGCCAGCGCCGTGCAGGACCGTTTCCTCCGACGCCGCCACTGCAAGGATCGCCGCGAGGATCGGACCGATACACGGCGTCCAGCCAAACGCGAATGCCAGTCCCATCAGATAAGCGCCCCACAGCCCGACCGGTTTTGCAACTTCGAGACGCTTCTGGCGCATCAAAAATGCAATCGGGGTCAAGCCGAGAAAGTGCAAGCCCATGATGATGATGACGATGCCGGCAACGACGGCGAGTTCGCCGGAGTAAGCGCGCAGCACCGCGCCAATGACGCTGGCGCTGGCACCGAGCGCCACAAATACGGTGGTAAAGCCAAGCACGAACAGAAGCGCGGCCGCGAGCGTCTGCCGCCCAGCGCGCGGCTTCGTCTCAGCATCGGCGAAGCGCTCAAGCGACGCGCCGGTGAGATAGACCAGATACGGCGGCACCAACGGCAGCACGCAGGGCGACAGAAAGCTCACGATGCCCGCGGCGACCGCGGCGGCGATGGTGACGTTCGGCATGGCGCATCTCATGCCCGGCCGGTCCTCGCCGCGCAAGCGCGGCAGCGCCGCGCCCGCGAGGATGTGATCGTCGCGACGCCACTCCCCGCGCGGCGCGAAGCGGCTATGATGCGGCATGCGCAACCTCATCACCGACGTACCCGGCCTGAGAGTCGGCCATGCCGAAGACGCAAAACTCGGCTCCGGCGCGACCGCAATCATTTTCGATGCGCCGGCCGCCGCCTCGATCGATTTGCGCGGCGGCGGACCGGGCACGCGCGAGACAGCGCTGCTCGATCCGGCGCAGACCGTAGAAGGTATCGACGCTATCACCCTGTCCGGAGGTTCGGCCTTCGGCCTCGACGCCGCGTCCGGCGTGCAAGCCTGGCTCAGGGAAAAAGGCCGCGGCTTTGCCGTGCGCAGCGCACGCGTGCCGATCGTGCCGGCGGCCATCTTGTTTGATCTCCTCAGTGCCGGCGATAAAAAGTGGGTCCGCTTCCCGCCCTATCGCGAACTCGGCTACGCGGCGGCAGCAGCCGCGGGAGCCGATTTCGTCCTCGGCAGCGTCGGCGCGGGCACCGGCGCGACCACGCTGAATTGCAAAGGCGGCATCGGTTCGGCGTCGGCACAAACTGCCGACGGCTTCGTCGTTGGCGCCCTCGCCGCCGTTAACGCTGCCGGCAGCGTCACCGTCGGCGGCGGTCCGCATTTCTGGGCGGCACCGTTCGAGCGCGACGGCGAATTCGGCGGACGCGGCTGGCCGGATTCCTTCCCCGCCAGCGCATTCGAGCCGGCGACCAAAGGTGGCGCGCGCGAAAACACGACGCTGGTCGTCGTCGCGACCGATGCGATCTTGACCAAGGCGCAGGCGAAGAGGCTCGCCGTCATGGCGCAATCGGGTTTGTCGCGCGCCATCTACCCGGTGCACACGCCGCTCGACGGCGATGTCGTGTTCGCGGCCTCCACCGGCCGCCGGCCGCTAGCCGACGCGCTGTTCGGATTAACCACGCTTGGCGCAATTGCGGCCAATGTCGTGGCGCGCGCCGTTGCCCGCGCGGTTTTCTCTGCGCATGCGCTCGCCTTGCCGGGCGCGCAACGCAGCTGGCAGGATCAATTCGGCCGGTAACATAGTGCCATTCGGCGCTGGTCAACCGAGCCGCGTGCCGTGGAAACCACAACTTGCATCTTTCGGGCCGTGAACGGCCGCCGCCGTTGACACGTTGCTCGATTGAGCCTTCACTTCACGCCAAGTGTGCAAGTTGTAGCGAGGGTGCGATGCGCGCCGTGGTTATTGTTGTTGCCGGGTTGGTCAGCCTGGGCCTTGCGGCCTTCGGCGTGGTTTCGGCCCAAAAGGCCGCCATGCCGGCGGCTTCGACGACGCCGAATACGCGCGTCGCTTCATTGGTACCGACCCCGCCTATTGGCCCGGTAAAAGCCCCGGTCAGCGAAATCGCCCAAGCACAGCCCATCGATAAGCCGGCCGCGACGCCGAGTGCGCCCGCGCAACCGGCCGCGCCTACGCATATCGCTCAGACCGCGCCCGCCCCCGCAACGCCTGTTCCGGCTCCGGCCACGCCCGGCGCCAAACCCGCGGCCGTCGCTGCGGCAACGCCGAGCAGCACCGCCACACCGCCGCCAAACACCATCCCCGCCTGCGACAAGCCCGGCGGCATGGGGCTTGCCCGCATTGTCGAGATCGACACGACCGGCGGGCCCGGTTTCGGCTTTGAGCATTTCAAGCAATACGATTTCCTGCGCGAGAAGGAGATCGTGTTGACCTTCGACGACGGCCCCTGGCCGGAGAACACGCCCGCCGTGCTCAAAGCGCTCACCGACAACTGCCTGAAGGCCACGTTCTTCGAGATCGGCGAACACGCGATGTGGCATCCGGAGATCACCAAGCAGGTGGTTCAAGCCGGAATGACCATCGGCACCCACACTTGGTCGCACAAGGATCTGGCGCGCAAGCCTTACGCCGGCGACATCGAGTTGGCCAAACAGGAAATCGAAATGGGCGTCAGCGCCGTTCACTTGGCGGCGGACGCACCCATTGCGCCATTATTCCGTTTCCCGAACCTGCAACATCCGCCGGAACTGCTTTCGTATCTTGCCGAGCGCAGTATCGCGAGTTTCTCGACCGACATCGACTCGTTCGATTTCAAGCTGCACAAGCCGGAGCTTGTGATCAAATCGGTGATGAGCAAGCTCGAAAAGCACGGCAAGGGCATCATTCTGATGCATGATTTCCAGCGCGCGACCGCGGAAGCCCTGCCGGAGCTGCTGCGGCAACTGAAGGCCGCCGGCTACGAGGTCGTCCATGTCGTGCCGCACCAGCCGGTGACGACGATCGCCAAGTATGACGAGATGGTCATGCAGCAGGACAAGCTGTCGTCGAACAATACGCGGCCGGCAGGGACTGTCTTCCACACGATCGGCGAATATAAAGGATCGCCGGCGCCGGGATCAGCGACGCGCGAATAGCGCCGCTCTGCATCGTCGTCACCACATAAACCGCTCCGCGCCGTAAGGCCTCGGATCGCAGAACGGCGTCGCGCCGGTCATCATCTCGGCGATGAGCCGGCCGGTTGCCGGCCCAAGCGTCAAGCCCCAATGGGCGTGGCCGAAAGCAAGCCAGAGGCCGCGCTGACGCGGCGCTCGCCCGATGACCGGACGCGAGTCTGGAAAGCACGGCCGCGCACCGAGCCAGGACTGCGCTTCGACCGCCGTGCCGAGCGGAAACAAAGCGCGCGCGGCCGGAAACAAGCGAGCAAGCTGCACCGGCGTCGGGCGCGCATCGCGGGCAGCGAACTCAACGCCGGTGGTAAGCCGGATGCCTTGCTCCATCGGCGCCAGCACATAACCATTCTCCGCATCGAGCACCGGGCGGCTCAGCACGGCATTTCCTTGTGGACGGTAGTGGCGGTGGTATCCGCGCTTGACGGCAAACGGCAGCTTGATGCCAAGCGGCGCAATGACGTCGGGCGTCCAGGGGCCGAGCGCGATGACGACGTCGCCGGCATCGAGCGGCCCGGACGCAGTATCGACGCGCCAATACGGATCGGCGCGATGCAAGGTGCGCGCGTCGCCGGACAGCGCGACACCGCCGAGCGCGGCAAAGCGTGCGGCGTAAGCGCGCGTCAGGGCCAGCGGGTCGTTCACGCTGACCGAGCCCGTCCAGTGTACGGCGTGGCGAAAAACGCCGTTGAGCGACGGTTCGAGCGCGAGCGCGCCATCACGGTCGAGCTTCACATTGTCGATGCCAAAGCGCGCAGCGAGGTCAAGCTCCGGGGCCAGCTGCGCAAAGGCGCTGTCGCTGCGATAAAGTTTGAGCCAGCCGCGGCGGCTCAGCCGGCGCTCAGCGCCAGCCGCAGCGGCAAGGGCCTCATGCTCGGGGATCGCGCGCGCGAACAGCGGCCGCATGAGCTGCGCCGTTTCGATCAGCCGCTCCGGCCGCGAGGCGGCGCGGAACGCGGCCAGCCATGGCAGAATCTTCGGCAGATGCGCCAGATGATAGTTGGCGACCGGCGAGCGCTTGAACGCGATGCGCAGGATCTCGCCTAAATCCGAAGGGAACGCCAGCGGAAACACGGTGTTGCCTTCGATGATGCCGGCATTGCCGTAGGAGGTACCCTCCCCCGGCCCATGCCGATCCACGAGCGCGACCGCCACGCCGCGCTGGGCGAGATGCACCGCGATGGACGTGCCGACAATGCCGGCTCCGAGCACGGTGATATCGGTGTGCGCCAGGACAACCTCCGCAGCGGCTAATTAATGGCTGCAAAGCCGTTCCGCCAGATTGTGAAGCGGGCGCGCGTTGCCCACGCCGGCGGGGCATGTTAGGCGAACCGCGACCATCGGAGATACCGGTGCAGCGTCCGCTCCTTATCGCTCCGTCGATCCTCGCCGCCGACTTCGCCAAGCTCGGCGAAGAGGTGCGCGCGGTCGATGCCGCCGGCGCCGACTGGATTCATGTCGACATCATGGACGGCCATTTCGTGCCCAACATTTCCATTGGGCCGGATGTCGTGAAGGCGCTGCGCATGCAGACCAAAAAAGTGCTGGACGTGCATCTGATGATTGCGCCGTGCGATCCTTATCTCGAAGCGTTCGCCAAGGCCGGCTCCGATATCGTTACCGTGCACGTCGAAGCGGGCCCGCATGTTCATCGCTCGTTGCAGGCAATCCGCGCGCTCGGCAAAAAAGCGGGCGTGACGATGAATCCGGGCACGCCGACGGACACCGTCGAGTCGGTGATCGACCTGGTCGATCTTGTTCTCATCATGTCGGTCAATCCCGGTTTCGGCGGGCAGAAATTCATCCCCGCCGCGATCGACAAGGTGCGCAAGCTGCGCGCGCTGGCCGGCGGGCGGCCGATCGACGTCGAGATCGATGGCGGCATTACGCCCGAGGTGACGCCCGACGTCGTGCGGGCAGGCGCTAATGTGCTGGTCGCCGGCTCCGCGGTGTTCAAGGACCGCACGGCGGAGTCCTATCGCAGGAATATCGCGGCGATCCGCCATGCGGCGTCGCTCGCCCGTGGAGAGGCCGCGTAATGGGTATTCTGGTCGACGGCAAATGGCGCGATGAGGACTTGCCCGAGGAGATGGGCAAGGCCGGCAATTTCCAGCGGCTCGACAGCGTGTTTCGCGGCCGCGTCACCGCCGACGGTTCGTCCGGGTTCAAAGCCGAGGCCGGGCGCTATCACCTTTATGTCGCCTATACCTGCCCGTGGGCGCATCGCACGCAGATTTTCCTGGCGCTGAAAAAGCTCAAGGGCGCCATCAGCGTGGCCATTGCAGTGCCGGGATTACGCGAGCAAGGCTGGACGTTCGAGGACAATCCGGCCTTTCCCGATTGCCCGCCGGACCGCGTGAACGGCTTCCGTTATCTGCACCAGGCCTATAGCGCGAGCGACCCGCATTATACCGGCAAGGTGACGGTGCCGACGTTGTGGGACAAGAAGACCGGGCGGATCGTGAATAACGAATCGTCCGAGATCATACGCATGATCAATTCGGAGTTCGGCGGTATCGGCGCCGATCCGACCGACTACTATCCGCCGACGTTGCGCCCGGAAATCGACCGCATCAATGCGCTGGTTTATTCCAACGTGAACAATGGCGTCTATCGCTGCGGCTTTGCGCGCTCGCAGGCTGCCTACGAGGAAGCCTATGACGCGCTGTTCGCCACGCTCGACGAGGTCGAAGCGCGGCTCGGACGGCAGCGCTATCTGGCCGGCAATCAGATCACCGAAGCCGACTGGCGGCTGTTCCCCACGCTGGTGCGATTCGACGTCGCCTACTTTTCGCTGTTCAAATGCAATCGCAACCGGATCGCTGACTTCTCGAACCTTTTGAATTACATGCGCGAGCTTTACGCGCTGCCGGGCGTGGCCGAGACGGTCAAGCCGCACTATTACGTCATGGGCTATTACTCGATCGCGCGCGTCAATCCTACCGGCATCATCCCCAAGGGTACGCCGGTCGATTACCGGCAGCCGCACGATCGCGCGCGTTTTGCGGCATAACGCCCGGCTTCACCGCCGGCCGTATTGGATATGGACCGACGAAAGCTTGTCGCCGAAGTGGCGATCGAGCCAGCCGAGAAAAGAGGATGTCAGCCGCGCCTCGTCGCCGTGATCCGGCGATTTGATCCGGGCGTCTACCGCATGTGCCTCGCCCGCCTTAAGCTCGATCGATCCCCTGTAACGCACATGCTTCCAGCGCGCGGCGCGCTTTCCGCCGGCGGCCCGCGAGAACGTTCCGCGTCCGCTGCGGCGGATCTCGGCCTGCTTCCTGATCATTGCGCCGAAAAGCTGCGTCCCATCGCGCGGGACAATCTGCAGGAGCTTCATGGCAATCCCCGTGATTCGCGGAGGAATTCAAGCATCGCACAGCTCGGCGCAATTGTTGAGTGTGCCTCGATCTGCTACAGCGCGGGCCTGTTGGCGAGGTCGCGATGATACCGCGTTACTCCAGGCCGGAAATGACGGCGATCTGGTCGCCGGAAACGCGCTTTCGCATCTGGTTCGAGATCGAAGCGCATGCCGCCGACGGCATGGCGGAGCTCGGCATAATCCCTAAAGCGGCGGCGGCAAAGATCTGGGCCAAGGGCAAGAACGCCAAATTCGATTCAGCGCGCATTGCGGCGATCGAGCGCGAAACCAAGCATGATGTCGTCGCCTTCCTCACCCACCTGGCTGAGATCGTCGGGCCGGAAGCGCGCTTCGTGCATCAGGGAATGACGTCGTCCGACGTGCTCGACACCTGCCTCAACGTCCAGCTCGTGCGCGCGGCCGACCTCCTGATCGCCGACGTCGCGAAGCTCAACGCTGCGCTCAAGCGGCGCGCGCGCCAGTACAAATTCACCCCGACCATCGGCCGCTCGCACGGCATCCACGCCGAGCCGACGACGTTCGGGCTCAAGCTCGCTTACGCCTATGCCGAGTTCGACCGCGCCAAAGCGCGGCTGCAAGCGGCGCGCGCCGAAGTCGCCACCTGCGCAATCTCCGGCGCGGTCGGCACTTTCGCGCAGCTCGATCCGCGCGTCGAAGCCCATGTGGCGAAGGCGATGGGCCTTTCGGTCGAGCCAATCTCGACCCAGGTCATTCCGCGCGATCGCCACGCGATGTACTTCGCCACGCTCGGCGTCGTTGCCGCCTCGATTGAGCGACTGGCGACCGAAATCCGCCATTTGCAGCGCACCGAAGTTCTGGAGGCGGAGGAGTATTTCTCCGAAGGCCAGAAAGGTTCGTCGGCAATGCCGCACAAGCGCAATCCGGTGCTGTCCGAGAATCTGGTCGGGCTTTCACGCATGGTGCGGGCCTATGTGACGCCGGCGCTAGAGAATGTCGCGCTCTGGCACGAACGCGACATTTCGCATTCCTCGGTTGAGCGCATGATCGGCCCGGACGCGACCGTGACGCTCGATTTCGCGCTCGACCGGCTTACCGGCATCGTCGAAAAGCTCATCGTTTATCCCGCCAACATAAAAAAGAATCTCGAGCGCCTTGGCGGGCTCGTGCATTCGCAGCGCGTGCTCCTTGCATTGACGCAAAAAGGCCTGTCGCGCGAGGAGGCCTACAAGCTCGTCCAGCGCAATGCCATGAAGGCGTGGCGCGGCAAGGCTGATTTTTTGGCGCTCCTGAAAGCCGATCGCGATGTACGCGAGTATCTAAGCGACAAGGAGCTCGACGCCAATTTCGATCTCGATTTTCATTTCACCCAGGTCGACACGATCTTCCGCCGCGTTTTTGGCCGCGTCTAGCAACGCCCCGCTGATTCGCGCCGCGGCTCCGCGGCGGTATTTGTTTGCCCGACTCACTCCGCTGACGTAACGTCGCGCGACTTTTTCGGGCGACGCTCTTCTTGGGAGACAGACCATGGGCCGACTGGTGCGCAAGCCGCAAGCTGCCGCGCTCGATCTCCGCGCCGGGCTTGAGGACGACCTGCAAACCGGCGAAGCCGGAATGCGGCAGACGCAGCCCTACCCCGGCGACGGCTATCTCGAGCGGATGGTGAAATTTGTGCCGGGCGAGATCATTGCATTCTCGATGGTGATCAACGCGATCCTTGAACAGGCGATGAAGTCGGGCGGACCCGATGCAGCCATGGCAGGCATTCCGGTGCCCGTTATCGCAACCGTCGCGCTGTTGATCGCCTGTGCGCTCACCCCGCTGTTTTGCTGGTACGTCCGGCAGGAAGGCGACGCCTGGATCGTCAACGCGGCCGTCTCGACAATTGCGTTGCCGTTCTGGGCCTATCTCATGGGCGCAGTCGCCTTCGCCAATCACCATGATGGCAACCTCGCAACGATCCTGGTGATGTCGTTTACGGTCGTCAGCGGCCTGGTCGCGCCGAAATTGGACAAGCCCAAGGTTACGGAGCAAGTGCAGGCGGAGGCGCCGCTGCGGGAAACGCCGCATCTTGTCAACGCGCTGGCGGGCTAACGCCGATCTCGGGTGACCGGGCCATCATTGCCCGGCCCAATTTCTCATGCCATGTGTCGCCCGATGGCGGCTTCGGAAGTTATTTTAGTTTTTGATTCCGGCCTCGGCGGGCTCACGGTTTATCGCGAGATCGCCGCGGCGCGACCGAGCGCAAATTTCGTCTATGTCGGCGACGACGCGGCGTTCCCTTATGGTGCGATCGATGAGCCGGCTCTGGTTGTCCGAGTCGTCGCGCTCATGGGCGAATTGATTGCGGCGCATCGGCCTGATCTTGTCGTCATCGCCTGCAATACCGCTTCCACCATCGCGCTTCCCGATCTGCGCAAACAATTTTCGCTGCGTTTTGTCGGAACGGTGCCGGCGATCAAGCCGGCTTGCGCAGAATCGGTCACGCGGCGTGTATCCGTGCTCGGCACCGAGGCAACCGTGAAGCGCGAATATACCCGCGCCTTGATCCGCGACTATGCAGGTGATTGCCGGGTGACTTTGGTCGGATCGAACAAACTTGCCACCTATGCCGAGGCGGAATTGGCGGGTGCCCCCGCCGGGGACGCGGCCGTCTCCGCCGAGATCGCGGCCTGCTTCCACGACGACGGCGCGCGCACCGACACCGTCGTGCTTGCTTGCACCCACTATCCGTTGATCATCGAGCGTCTGCGCCGGCTCGCTCCGTGGCCGGTGAATTTTCTTGATCCGGCGCCGGCGATCGCGCGTCGCGTGATCGATCTGCTCGGACCCCCGACGTCCGGGCAACGCACGGGAAGCGCGCGTGCGGTCTTTACGTCCGGCCAAGCGCCGGCCGCGGTGCTCCATCGCTTCGGCATCCACTCCGATCAAGCGGCCGCGACCCGCGCGAACTGACACCTCGCAGCTTTTCGACGGCCTCGCTGGGACGCGTGCATGCCGGCCGCGAGCAGGCTTTATGGGCGATCAACCTGCGGTTTGACACTACGGTGCTTTCCCCTTAGAAACCGCGCGCGGCGCGGGCCTAAAGGGCCCGCGCGGTGTTTCGCGACCCGCGGTCGGTCCCGTCGCTACGGCGGCCAACCTGTCGGTTCCGGAGAAATCCGGATCAGAGGAGGGCGCGATCCTCAACCTTATTTTTAAAGAGGACGCGAATGACCAAGCGCCACGAGGCGAAGTACAAGATCGACCGCCGGCTCGGCCAGAACATCTGGGGCCGGCCGAAGTCACCCATAAACAAGCGTGAATACGGCCCGGGCCAGCACGGCCAGCGGCGCAAGGGCAAGCTCTCCGACTACGGCGTGCAGTTGCGCGCCAAGCAAAAGCTGAAGGGCTATTACGCCAATATGTCGGAGCGGCACTTCCGCGGTATCTACGAGGAAGCGCGGCGGCTGAAAGGCGATACCGGCGCCCACATGATCGGGCTGCTTGAGCGGCGGCTCGACACCGTGATCTACCGGGCGAAATTCGTGCCCACTGTTTTCGCCGCCCGCCAGTTCGTCAACCACGGCCACGTCAAGGTCAATGGGCGGCGCGTGAACATCCCGAGCTTCCGCGTCAAGGTCGGAGATCTCGTCGAGGTCAAGGACAAGTCGAAGCAGCTTGCGCTTGTGCTCGAAGCCAACGCGCTCGCCGAGCGCGACGTGCCCGATTACATCGAGGCCGACCACTCCAAGATGACGGCGAAGCTCGCGCGCGTGCCAACTCTGGGCGACGTGCCCTACCCGGTGCAGATGGAACCTCACCTAGTGGTGGAATTTTACTCACGCTAACGCGCTGCACTCGAATCGAGCAGCGATTTTCTCTAGTCGCAAATTGCTTTTTGCTGCGGCGCTTTCAGAATCGTTGGCGTCGTGTTGCAACGCGGCATGTCGCATCACTGCCACATAATGGCGAGTTATGCACCTATTTGTGGCGCAGAATTGCGCGCAAACTTGATAATCCAAAACCCGCCTAGTACGCTCCGCGCCGTAAATTGGTGCTCTCGCTACCGAATTTAGTTTCGCATGGGCTTAACAAGCGAAGGGGAGAACGTACATGGATGCGCTACAAAGGGTAAAATCCTGGATCGGCTCGTTGACGGAAATCGGGCTCGCGTTGCTGGCGCTTGCGATCGTCGCGGCGCTTCTGGTCGGATCGAAACTGCCGTTCTTCGGCGACGTCACCGGCAACATCACTGGTCTCGTGAAGAGCCTCGGCGACGCCGGCCTTGTTGGCCTAATCACCATCGGCATCATCATCTGGCTGTTCTCGGGCCGAAAAGTGGCCTAAAGCCGCAAACGCGGTTTTCTGACACAGACACGCGTAATCGAGACAACGTTGGGTGGCGAGCCAAACTCCCCACCCAACAGGGCGTGCGATGCTCGACCAGCTGCAAAAGGCCAAGCAGTACCTTTGGGCGTTCGTTGAGATCGGATTCCTGACGGTCCTCACCGTCATCCTAGTTTATCTGATCCTCGGCGCGAATTCCGGCGTGTTTGTTTCCGGAGTGGCGCAAAACGTCATCAAATTCGCCGGTGCAATTCCCGAACAATCGCTGGTCGGACTTGCGATCGTGTTGGCGATCGTCTTCCTGATCGCCAGGCGCATGCGCTAGGCGGCGCAAATTTTCAAAGATTTTGCCAAACGAAATGGCCGGGACGAGCCAGGCCTCGGAGAGTTCCTTTAACGCCGCAAAGACGATCGGCTAAACCTGCGCGGTCTCCTTGACCGGAATGCCTCGCTCCTTGAGCAGCGACTGCAATTCTCCGGCCTGGAACATCTCGCGGATGATGTCGCAGCCGCCGACGAACTCGCCCTTGACGTAGAGCTGCGGAATGGTCGGCCAGTTCGAATAGCTCTTGACGCCGCCGCGCAGCTCATCGTTTTCCAGGACGTTAAGACCCTTATAGGGCACGCCCAGGTAATCGAGGATCTGCACAACCTGTCCAGAGAACCCGCACATCGGAAACTGCGGCGTGCCCTTCATGAAAAGCACGACGTCGTTCTTCTTCACCTCATTGTCGATGAATTGCTCGATAGCCATCGCGGACTTCCTTGTTGGTGTCGCGGGCCGCCCCGCGCCGACTCTTCAGCCTTGAACCTGCATATATGTACCGCAATTCGCCGGCAAAGCCCATGCCGCGATTTCATGCCTGCTGATCAATATTCCGCCAGAAAATGAACTGATCGTAAGCGTTGCCAACCAGAGGAGGATGTTTTCCGGCGAGCGCTTGGGACGGAAAGGTCGCCGCCCTACGGGGTGCCGGTTTGCAGCGCCAGCGCGTGCAATTTGCCGCCCATTTCGCCCTTGAGCGCGTCATAGACGATCTTGTGCTGCTGGACCCGCGATTTACCGCGAAACGACTCGGCGATAACCGTGGCGGCATAGTGGTCGCCATCGCCGGCTAGGTCGCGGATAGTCACTTTGGCATCCGGGATGCTGGCCCGGATCAGGCGCTCGATGTCGCTCGCAGCCATCGGCATGGCTACCCTCGATCCTTACTTCCCCAGCGTTCTGGCGATTACCAGATCGGCACCAAGCGGGGAAGACGCCAAACGGGAAGTACTTGGCTTAATCCTGCTTTCCCACCGCATTCCGGCAAAAGCGTGTGTACGACTGGGGCGTTACGTCGCCGATGCTGCCATGTAGGCCGGCAGCCACGCCTCCGAGCGCGCCAGAAGTTCGGTGACAACAAGCGGCCGTTCGCCGTCGACCGCAAGCATGCGGCCGCCGGTGGCTCCAATGGATACCAGCGGCACCGCTGCCGCTTCGGCTCGTTGCGCTACCGCCCGGGCGTTTTTCGCGGTCACCACGTAGCGGGCTTGATCCTCACCGAACCAAAACCCGTGCGCGGTCACCGCGGACGGCGCTTGCAGCACGGCGCCGATCTTCGAGGCCATCGCCATCTCGGCGAGCGCAACCAGAAGCCCGCCGTCGGATACGTCGTGCACAGCGGTCACGAGCCGCTCCCGAACGAGCGCGCGGACGAATTCGCCATGCCGGCGCTCGGCGGCGAGATCGACCGGCGGCGGTGCGCCTTCCTCCCGCCCACAAAGCTCGCGCAGATAGAGCGACTGGCCGAGCCAGCCCTTGCTCTCGCCGATCAGCAGGATCGACTCGCCTTCGGCCTTGAAGGCGAGCGTCATGGAGGCCGTGAAATCATCGAGCAAGCCGACGCCGCCGATGGTCGGCGTCGGCAAAATCGCTTGGCCGTTGGTCTCGTTGTAAAGCGACACGTTGCCAGAGACGATCGGGAAATCGAGCGAACGCGCGGCTTCGCCGATGCCACGGACGGCACCGACCAATTGGCCCATGATTTCCGGCCGCTCTGGATTGCCGAAATTGAGGTTGTCGGTCAGCGCCAGCGGGCGCGCGCCGACGGCGCTGAGATTGCGCCAGGCTTCCGCAACCGCTTGCTTGCCGCCCTCGAACGGATCGGCCTCGCAATAACGCGGCGTCACGTCGGCGGTAAGCGCGAGAGCTTTCGGGCCCTCGTTGACACGCACAACCGCCGCGTCGCCGCCCGGCCGTTGCACCGTGTTGCCGAGAATGACGTGATCGTATTGCTCGAACACCCAGCGTTTAGAGCAAAGGTCCGGCGAGCCGAGTAGTTTTTCCAGCGAGCCGGCGATGCCGAGCGGCGGCCGGATGGAAGCTGCGTCGATCGCCGGCTTGGCCAAAGTCTCGGTGAATGGCCGGTCGTAGACCGGCGCATCGTCGCCCAGCTCTTTGATCGGCAGATCGGCCATCGCCGCGCCGCCGTGACGGAGCAGAAACCTTTTGGTCGGTGTTGTTTCGCCGACGACGGCAAAATCGAGGCCCCATTTGCGGAAGACCGCCTCCGCTTCTTTCCCTTTTTCTGGCTTGAGCACCATGAGCATGCGCTCCTGGCTTTCCGACAGCATCATCTCGTAGGCGCTCATGCCGGTTTCGCGGCACGGCACGTTATCGAGATCGAGGGTGACACCGAGATCGCCCTTGGCGCCCATCTCGACCGCCGAACAGGTGAGCCCCGCCGCGCCCATGTCCTGGATAGCGATGACGCAGCCCTTGGCCATGATCTCGAGGCACGCTTCGAGCAGGAGCTTCTCGGAGAACGGATCGCCCACCTGCACGGTCGGGCGCTTTTCCTCGGCGTCGGCGCCGAACTCGGCCGAGGCCATGCTGGCGCCGTGAATGCCGTCGCGGCCGGTTTTGGAGCCGAGATAGACGATCGGCATGCCGACGCCCGACGCCGCCGAGTAGAAAATCTTGTCCACGTCGGCCAGGCCCACCGCCATGGCGTTGACCAGGCAATTGCCGTCATAGCGGCGATGGAAGCGGACTTCGCCGCCTACGGTCGGTACGCCGAACGAATTGCCGTAGCCGCCGATGCCGGCAACGACGCCCGCCACCAGTGCGCGCGTCCTCGGGTGTTTCGGATCGCCGAATGACAGCGCGTTCAAGCAAGCGATCGGCCGCGCTCCCATGGTGAACACGTCGCGCAAGATTCCGCCAACGCCGGTCGCCGCGCCCTGATAGGGCTCGATGTAGCTCGGATGATTGTGGCTCTCCATCTTAAACACGACGGCGAGCCCGTCGCCGATATCGATAACGCCGGCATTTTCGCCCGGCCCCTGGATCACCCAGGGCGCTTTGGTCGGCAGCGTGCGCAGATGGATCTTCGAGGATTTATAAGAGCAGTGCTCGTTCCACATCGCCGAAAAAATGCCGAGTTCGGTGAAGGTCGGCGTACGCCCAATGAGCTTGAGGACGCGGTCGTACTCGTCCGGCTTGAGCCCATGCTGGGCAACAAGTTCAGGCGTGATAGTGGGCTCGTTGGAAATCACGTGCGATGTAACCCCTCAACCGGCTCGCATCCAAAGTTGCGAGCCACCCTCTCCCACAAGGGGAGAAGGTTGTCACGCCGCCCGCTCGAAGTGATCCACAAGCCCGGCGAACAGGCCGCGCCCGTCGGTGCGGCCGAGGGCGGCTTCGACGTGGTTCTCGGGATGCGGCATCATGCCGAGCACGTTGCCGCGCTCATTGATGATACCGCCAATGGCGTTCATGGCGCCGTTGTGATTCCAGTCCGGGTCGATCATGCCATCCGGCGAGGAATAGCGGAAAATCACCCGGCCCTCGCCTTCCAGCCGCGCAACCGTCTCACCGTCGGCGATGTAATTGCCCTCGCCGTGCGCGACCGGCACCCGGATCACCTGGCCGGCATTATAGCCGCGGGTGAACGGTGTGTCGGACCGCTCCACGCGCAGATAGACGTCGCGGCAGATGAAGCGAAGCTGCGCGTTGCGCATCAGCACGCCGGGAAGAAGCCCCGCCTCGCAGGCGATCTGGAAGCCGTTGCAGACGGCAAGCACGAGGCCGCCTTTGGCGGCGAAGGCGCGCACCGCATCCATGATCGGCGCGCGCGCGGCAATCGCGCCGCAACGGAGATAATCGCCGTAGGAGAAGCCGCCGGGGATGACGACAACATCGGTGCCGGCCGGCAGCTCGGCGTCGGCGTGCCAGACCATAGCCGGCTCTCGCCCGGCGACCAGCCGCAGCGCGCGCGCCATGTCGCGCTCACGATTGATACCGGGAAAGACAAGCACCGCCGATTTCATCGCGATCGCCCCATGGCCCCGTTATCCCGTTACTTCGACCCGGAAATTCTCGATGACGGTATTAGCGAGGAGCTTTTCGGCGGCGGTCTTGAGCGCCGCTTCGGCGCCGGCGCGGTCGGCGCCCTCGATCTCGATGTCGAACACCTTGCCCTGGCGCACGCTCGCCACGCCATGCACACCTAGCGACCGCAGCGCGCCTTCAATAGCCTTACCCTGCGGGTCAAGAATGCCGGATTTCAACGTGACGGTGACGCGGGCTTTCATGCAGGCAAGCTCCACCTCGCCTGTTCAATATGGATGAATCGCGGCGGCTGCAACCACAGCCGCCGCGCAACCCACGTTTTCGTTGTTGGCGAAAGTTCAGCCTTTGACGAGAACCGGGCCGGCTCCCTGCGGCCGCTCGCCCTCGCTCATGATACCGAGGCGTTTGGCCACTTCGGTGTACGCTTCCAGCAGCCCGCCGAGATCGCGGCGGAAGCGGTCCTTGTCGAGCTTCTCGTTCGATTTGATGTCCCACAGCCTGCAGGAGTCCGGTGAAATCTCGTCGGCGACGACGATCCGCATCAGGTCGTTTTCCCACAACCGGCCGGTTTCCATCTTGAAATCGACGAGGCGGATGCCGACGCCCAGGAACAGCCCGGAGAGGAAGTCGTTCACACGGATCGCGAGCGACATGATGTCGTCGATCTCCTGCGGCGTCGCCCAGCCGAACGCCGTGATGTGCTCCTCCGACACCATCGGATCGTTGAGCTGATCGTTCTTGTAATAGAACTCGATGATCGAGCGCGGCAGCTGTGTGCCTTCCTCGATGCCGAGCCGCTGCGCCAACGAGCCGGCGGCGACATTGCGCACCACGACTTCGAGCGGAATGATCTCGACCTCGCGAATGAGCTGCTCGCGCATGTTGAGGCGGCGAATGAAGTGGGTCGGCACCCCGATGTCGTTGAGGTGCTGGAACACATATTCGGAGATGCGGTTGTTAAGGACGCCCTTACCTTCGATCACCTGGTGCTTTTTGGCATTGAAGGCGGTCGCGTCGTCCTTGAAGTGCTGAATCAGAGTTCCCGGCTCTGGCCCTTCATAGAGGACCTTCGCCTTGCCTTCATAAATGCGGCGACGGCGGCTCATCGGGGTGTACCGTGGCTTGGTGAAATCCATGGGATGCCGTGGCTCCAGTTCTGGTATCGGTCCGCGGCGGCGGCGGGCGAGCGACTCAAACGCAGGCCCCTCCGCGACGGGAACGCTAGCCGAACGCGACGCGGAGTGCAATCCGACATAGACCCGCGCGAGCCGCGCCGCAACGCCGATGTTTCGCCGCAGAATGGTTGCCTTGACGGGCTACCCTCGATATGCAAGGCGGCAGCGCTTCGGGCCGTTCCACAGCAACTTCGGGCGATTTGCCATGACCACATTCGACAAGCGCGAGGAAGCCTTCGAGCAGCACTTCGCGCATGATGAGGAGCTCAGATTCAAGGCCACCGCCCGGCGCAACAAGCTGCTTGGGCTGTGGGCTGCGGAAAAGCTCGGCCTGAGCGGAGCGGAAGCCAATAGTTATGCCCTGTCCATCGTGATGAGCGAGATCGAGGGCGCCCACGACGTCGCCGCCAAGATTCGCAAGGACCTGGACGCCAAGGGCGTAGCGCAATCCGATCACCAGATCGGGCGCGTCATGAGCGAGCTGATGGAAAAAGCGATCGCCGACGTCAAGGCGGGAAAATAGCGGCTCCGGCCGCGATGCCAAGCGAACGTCGATTGAGCAGCATGGCCATTCCCGCCTTCACCATCGCCCGGGCCCTGCGCGCTGGCGAAACCGTATTCGCCGGCTGGTGCAGCCTGCCCTATCCGATCGTCGCCGAGACGCTTGGGCGCGAAGGCTTTGCCGCGGTGACGCTCGAGGGCCAGCACGGGCTCTGGGACGTCAGCGCGCTTTTGACCGGCGTCGCCGCGGTGCGCCAGGCCGGCGCGGCGCCGGTCGTGCGCGTGCCGGTCGGCGATTTCGCGCTTGTTTCGCGCGTCCTCGACTTCGGCGCCGAAGGCATCATCGCCCCGATGATCAACACCGCCGCCGACGCGCGCGCTTTCGCCGCTTCGGCCAAATACCCGCCGGTGGGCGAGCGCAGCTGGGGCCCGCATCGCGTCACCGCGCTCGCCGGCCTCCCCGACCAGTCGGTCTATTTGCGCGAGGCCAACGAGCACGTGATTACGCTCGCTATGATCGAAACCCGGATCGCGCTGAAAAACCTCGACGCCATCCTCGACACGCCGGGTATCGACGGGCTGTTCCTCGGCCCCTCGGATCTTTCAATCGCGCTCTCCGAGGGCAAGAGCCTCGACCCGGTGTCGAAAGAGGTCGAGCGCGAGCTCGACCGCATGGTGGCCGCCGCGCAGAAGGCCGGCAAGATCGCGGGTGCCTATTGCCACACCGCCGATCGCGCGATGGGCTTAAGCAAACGCGGCGTGCGGTTCCTGGCGGTGACGAGCGATCTCGCCATGTTGCGCGCGGGCATCGGTGCGGCGATGAAGGTGCTGAAGGGCTGACGTCTAGGTCGAGCCGGGCAGCATCCGCACTAGCGTGCGGTCCTTGAAAATCCAGTGGTGGGTCAGCGCGGCAACGGCGTGGAGACCGGCCAGGATCAATAGCGCGTTCGCCAGATATTCGTGCGCTCTGATGATTTTGGCGGCCTGCGCGCGATCGACCGGCCAGGGCGAGTGAAGCTCCCAAAGCCCGAACACCGGCAACACGCCCGAGCGCATTAGCTGGACGGCGATGCCGGCAAGCGGCGTCACGACCAACAGCCCGTAAAGCGTGTAGTGGCTCGCCTTGGCGGCAATTTCCACCAGCCGGCCGATGCGGGTCCGCTCCGTCGGCGGCGGTGGATTGCCAAGCCGCCACGCGAGCCGGGCGATGAGGAGCACGATGACGCATTGCCCGAGCGTCATGTGGGTGAGGAGCGCATAGGAGCGCCCAGCGCCACCGCGGGGAAAGACAAACATGAACTCACCGAGCACCCAGCCTGCCACCACGCATAGCGCCGTGAGCCAATGGAACGCCTGCGGGATCGCTCCATAGCGCGTTTCCGAATTTAGGAATTGCATTCTGCGATCCTTTTTCAGCCGAGCGCCTTTTCAATCCGTTCCAGCGCCGCGGGTATATCCGCTTCGACCTGCGCGGCAGCGAGCGACACGATCTTATAGCCGCGTTCGGCGAGCCAGGCACGTTTGGCGGCGCGCGCAGCGGCCGCCTCCCCCGCTTCTTGCGCCGGCACAAGGTCGATCACCGCGCGCATCGAAAACGACACGAAATCGCAGATATGCTGGCCGATCGGCGTCTGCCGCTTGAAGCCGCGGCCGGCGAAACGGCGATCATTCACCAGCGCCTGCCATAACGCGCGCTCGGCCTCGGTCGGGTTGCGGCGAAGAAGGCGCGCGAGCCCGCGCACCGGACCGCGCTCTTTCGGCACACGGCCGCCGCCATGTTCGGCCAGAAGCGCGCGCAGCATCTCGGCCTGCGCGCCGTCGAGCACGCCGCCGCTCGCCGGACCCTTGCGTCCCTCCGCGATCGACATGATCACGCCGTGCAAAGTCTGGATGTCCTGCTGCGTCGGCGCCATGCGGGCAAAGATGTTGCGCAGGTTGATCTGCATGGTTTCGCGCTTGTCGGGAGGGCGGAAAAACTCGACCTTTTCGAGTTCGCGCTCGAGCGACGTGAAAAAGGCCAGCAACTGCTCTTTGCGCGCCGGAGCCGACTTATCCGGCATCGCGAACGGCAATTTACCGGCGCCCGCCGCCTTGAACCATTCATAGCCGACGACCGCCACCGCCTGCGCCAGGTTGAGCGAGGCAAAGGCCGGATTGACCGGCAGCGTCAGGATACAATCGGCGAGCGCGACCTCGTCGTTTTCCAGTCCGTTGCGTTCGCGGCCGAAGGCAATGGCGACGGTCTCGCCGGCGGCGACAAACGGCGCCATCAGCGCCGCCGCCTCGGCGGCGCCGACGACCGGCTTGGCCTGATCGTGGGCGCGGGCGGTCGTGGCGACAACAAAGGTGCAGTCGCTGATCGCCGCCGGCAAGCTGTCGTAAAGGACGGCACCTTCGAGCACGCGGTCGGCGCCCGCCGCCATCATGCGCGCGCGGTCGTTCGGCCAGGACGGCCGCGGCGCCACCAGCCGCAGCCGCGACAGGCCGAAATTGGCCATGGCGCGCGCGGCGGCGCCGATATTCTCAGCGAGCTGCGGTTCGACCAGGACGACGACCGGAGCCGCTTCCTCGGCCCAGCGCTTGGTCTTGTCGGTGCCGGCGCCCGGCATCACGTTCCCTCCGCGCCGTGTATCCGGAGCCGGCGCCGCATATCCAATGTCGCCTTTCTCAGGCATCGCGCCAATGCTATAGCGACGCCGCTGGCGGCCGCCGTCTCGGATGCCGCCCTGCCCGCTTCCTCATCCAGCCCGGGATGCAAAGGTCCGCGCAAATGGCCAAAATCAAGGTAGCCAATCCGGTGGTCGAGCTCGACGGCGACGAGATGACCCGGATCATCTGGCAGCAAATCAAGGACAAGCTGATCTTTCCCTATCTTGATATCGATCTCAAATATTTCGATCTCGGCATCCAGAAGCGCGACGAGACGCGCGACCAAATCACCATCGAGGCCGCTGAGGCCATCAAGAAGTTCGGCGTCGGCGTCAAATGCGCAACCATCACGCCGGACGAAGCGCGGGTGAAGGAATTCAACCTGCATGAGATGTATCGCTCACCCAACGGCACCATCCGCAACATCCTGGGCGGCGTGATCTTCCGCGAGCCGATCATCTGCAAGAACGTGCCGCGGCTCGTTCCCGGCTGGACCAAGCCGATCATCATCGGCCGCCACGCTTATGGCGACCAATACCGTGCCACCGACTTCAAGGTGCCCGGCCGCGGCAAGCTTTTTCTGTCTTTCGTCGGCGACGACGGTCAGGAGATCAAGCGCGAGGTCTTCCAGTTCCCCGGCCCCGGCGTCGCCATGGCGATGTACAATCTCGATGGCTCGATCCGCGATTTCGCCCGCGCCTCGATGAACTTCGCCTATAACCGCGGCTACCCGCTTTATCTGTCGACCAAGAACACGATCGTCAAAGTCTATGATGGGCGTTTCAAGGACATTTTCCAGGAAATCTTCGACAAGGAGTTCAAGGAAAAATTCGCGGCAAAAGGCCTGACCTACGAGCACCGGCTGATCGACGACATGGTGGCGGCGGCGCTCAAATGGTCGGGCGGCTACGTCTGGGCCTGCAAGAATTACGACGGCGACGTGCAGTCCGATACGGTCGCGCAGGGCTACGGCTCGCTCGGACTGATGACGTCGGTCCTGACCACGCCGGACGGCAAGATCGTCGAGGCGGAGGCCGCGCACGGCACCGTGACGCGGCACTACCGGCAACACCAGCAGGGCCGCGAGACTTCGACCAATTCGATCGCCTCCATCTTCGCGTGGACGCGCGGGCTAGCGCATCGCGCCAAGCTTGACAGCAATCCCGAACTGGCGACCTTCGCCACGACGCTGGAAAAGGTCACGGTCGGCACGGTCGAGGCGGGCTTCATGACCAAGGATCTGGCGCTGCTGGTCGGTCCCGACCAAAAATGGCTGACGACCGGCGGCTTCCTCGACAAGGTTGACGAAAATCTCAAAAAGGCAATGGCGTAACGGTCAGGAGGCGGCGATGGCATTGCGCGGCTTTGGAGTATTGCTCGTCTTGTCCGCGGCGTTGGGCGTTTCGGTCCACGGCGCATGCGCGGAAATGCCGGCGGCCATTGCGGCGCCGGAGGCCAAAATGATCGCAACCTTTCACGCCGAGGGCGCGCAAATTTACGAGTGCAAGACCGGCAGCGACAGCACGCTCATCTGGGCTTTCCGCGAGCCGATCGCGACGCTGATCCTCGACGGGAAAACCGTCGGCCGCCATTACGCGGGACCAACTTGGGAGCTCGCTGACGGCAGTGCGGTCGTCGGCAAGGTCGTCGCTAATGCTCCCGGCGAAACCGCCGACGACATCGCCTGGCTCAAACTTGACGTCGTCGAACGGCGCGGCAGCGGAACGCTTGCCGAGGCCGCCGTTGTCCAGCGCATCAACACACACGGCGGCGCGCTGCATGGCGCCTGCACCCAGGCCGGCGCACTGCGCAGCGTTCCCTACGCGGCGGATTATATCTTCCTGCGCAAAGGCGGCTAAGGCGTCCGCTGGAATGCCGCCGCGGGCCGCCTATCTCGTGAAGGCATGCGCAAATCGGATTTCGGCATCGGTAGCATCGCCCTTATTGCGGCGCTGGTTGTCATGCTGGCGGCGGCGCTGTGGTACGCCGCCAATGCTTGGCTCTCTCTGGCGGGCCCGCCGATGCCGGCAATCGGCTATGTGGCGATGGGCTTCGGGATCGTCTTCTCGCTGATCGTCGGCTGCGGCCTGATGGCGCTGGTGTTCTATTCGGGCCGGCACGGCTATGACGAACCGCACCGGGCCCACGACGAGCGTGAGTGAAGCGCTCGTTAAGGCGGCCGCGTAATTTGCCGGAAATCCGGCAAGCGCCGGTCAATCCATCTCGCCGCCGCCGGGCCGATTTGCGGGCAATTTGGCGGCGGTCATCAACTGGATTTGAACACTTCCCTGATACCACTCGCGTTCCGGACGAGAACCGCCGGTCTTGTATATCCGTAAGTTAAGCAAGCGGATTGACCGCGAAAACAGGGATGAGGTCATGACTATCCGAAAGAACAGCATGCGCTGGGGCGCCGCCGCGCTCCTGGCCGCATCAGCCGCCCTGGCGCCGGCCAGCGGCTTTGCCATGCCGCGCTATGACGGCGTATGGAGTGTGTCGATCGTCACCAAGAAGGGCGATTGCACCGCCAGCTACCGCTATCCCATGCGCATCGCCAACGGCGTGCTGGGCAACGGCGGCGACATTGCGCTCGACATCGCCGGCAAGGTCGCCGACGACGGCGCGGTAAAGGTCTCGGTAAGCCACGGCGACAGCCGCGCGATCGGCTTCGGCAAGCTTGCCGCCAATGCCGGCAGCGGCTCCTGGAAGACCTCCTCCTGCTCCGGCTCCTGGACCGCCGAGCGGCGTAGCACTTAGTTCGTGGCCTTCGTCCTCGCAACTTTTACGAAAACGTCATGGCCGGGCTTTCGCCCGGCCATCCACAACTCCACGCGACAGATTTTACGCTACATCACTTGAGCGTGGACGCCCGAGAGCAAAGGCGACCGAAGCGACGCCGCGCTTCGAACGGCTATGCGCGGGCGTAACCGCGGCAAGGCTCAAGCCTCCGCGGCGTCATCATCTTTGTCGTTGTCATCGCCCTCCTCGCCGGCGAGGATTTTTTCGGCGATTAGGCCGGCATTCTGCCGGATCGCCGCTTCGATCTTGCCGGCGATGTCGGGATTGGCCTTGAGGAAGGCTTTGGCGTTCTCGCGGCCCTGGCCGATCCTCTGGCTGTCGTAAGAGAACCAGGCGCCGGATTTTTCCACGACGCCGGCTTTGACGCCGAGATCGATCAGTTCGCCGTTCTTGGAGACGCCTTCGCCATACATGATGTCGAACTCGACCTGCTTGAACGGCGGCGCGAGCTTGTTCTTCACCACCTTCACGCGCGTCTGGTTGCCGACGACCTCGTCGCGCTCCTTGATCGCGCCGATCCTGCGGATATCCAGGCGGACGGAGGCGTAGAATTTCAGCGCGTGCCCGCCGGTCGTGGTTTCCGGCGAGCCGTACATGACGCCGATCTTCATGCGGATCTGGTTGATGAAGATCACCATGGTGTTGGAGCGGTTGATCGAAGCGGTGAGCTTGCGCAACGCCTGGCTCATCAGCCGGGCCTGCAAGCCGGGCTGGCTGTCGCCCATTTCGCCTTCGAGCTCGGCGCGCGGCACCAGAGCCGCGACCGAATCGATCACCAGCACGTCGACGGCGCCCGAGCGCACCAGCGTATCGGCGATTTCCAGCGCCTGTTCGCCGGCGTCGGGCTGCGAGATCAGCAGGTCGTCGACATTGACGCCGAGCTTGCGCGCATAGATCGGGTCGAGCGCGTGTTCGGCATCGATAAAGGCGCAGATGCCGCCATTCTTCTGCGCTTCGGCGAGAACATGCAGCGCCAGCGTGGTCTTGCCGGAGGATTCCGGCCCGTAGATTTCGACCACGCGGCCGCGCGGCAGGCCGCCGACGCCAAGGGCGATGTCGAGGCCGAGCGAGCCGGTGGACACAACGTCGATGTCCATGGACTTGTCATTCTTGCCGAGCCGCATGATCGAGCCCTTGCCGAAGCTGCGCTCGATCTGCGAGAGCGCGGCATCAAGGGCCTTCGATTTGTCCATGGACGATCCTTCGACGAGACGAAGCGCTGCACTCATAATCCGTGCTCCTTATGGCCGGGATTCGATAGCCTCACAACGGACGCCAAAGTGGACCCCAAACCGGCACCTTGGCCCCGTCATTGGCATTGGCAATCGCGATAATGTACACGATTTGTTCGATGTTCGCAACCGCGATATTAGACTTGACGTACCCATTTATCCGTGATAACCTTGAATCACAATAAGGATTCAGGCCATGTCCACTTCTGTTCTCAATGCAAAAGCCTTGCAAAATGAAGCCGCCGCCTACGCTTGGATCGAATCGCAAGTTTGGCCGGACGGCCCGGTTTGCCCGCACTGCGGCGGGGTCGATCGGATCAGCAAAATGGGCGGCAAAAGCACCCGCATTGGCGTTTACAAGTGCTACCAATGCCGCAAGCCATTTTCGGTGAAAGTTGGCACCGTTTTCGAGTCCAGCCACATCCCAATGCGCGTGTGGCTACAGGCGATGGTGCTGATGACCGCCAGCAAGAAGGGCATCAGCAGCAACCAGCTTCACCGCGTCCTCGGCGTCAGCCTCAAGAGCGCATGGTTCATGTCGCATCGCATCCGCGAGGCCATGCGCGTTGTCGGCGTCGGCCCGCTCGGCGGCGAAGGCAAGATCGTCGAGGTGGACGAAACCTTTTACGGCCAAGTGAAGGGCGAACCCAAGCGCCGGGGCACCGGCCACAAGCACGTCGTCCTGAGCTTGATCGAGCGCGGGGGTGCGGCCCGCAGCTTTCACGTTGAGGGCACTCGCATGGCTGACATCAATCCCGTGGTCCGCGCCAATCTCGCGCGAGAGTCACGCATGATGACCGATGAAGCGCAGTATTACGGCGAGGTTGGCCGCGAAATGGCCCGGCACGAAATGGTCAACCACAAGCGCGAGGAATACGTCCGCGGCGAGGTGCATACCAATACTGCCGAAGGTTTTTTCTCAATCTTCAAGCGCGGGATGCACGGCACTTATCAGCATTGCAGCGAGAAACATTTGCACCGCTATCTCGCCGAGTTTGATTTCCGCTATAGCAACCGCGCCAAGCTCGGCGTAGATGACGGTGAGCGCGCTTCCCGCGCGGTCAAAGGTATCGTCGGCAAGCGCCTCACCTATCGAACGGCTCGTCACTGAGTGGCCCTATGGCAAAAGTCGTCGCAAAGAAAAAGCGGCCAAAAAAGACTGACAAAGAGCAATTCGAGCGGTTTGTCCAAGCCGCTCGAAAACTTGGCGTCAATGAGAGTATGGAGGATTTTCAGGTGAAGTTTCGGAAGATAGTGCCGCCGAAGTCGAAGCGTGAGCTACGTCGAGGCTAGTGCGACGGCCGAATTTCTGTCTTTCTTCGTGAAAATCCAGAGATTGTTTGTAAAGCGCCTCCAATGCTTTCCGATCAATCGGAACCCGGACGCTGTTGCTCTTAAACGATTGCATACTTTTTAGCGGCCCTTTTGGCATTCCAATCGGCTTGCCGCCTATCTCAACTAAGTATGTGTTGTAGGCAAGAAGATCGGCAATGCCGAGCGGCAAACATGCGTCCTTCGATTCGAAGGCAATTCCCGCGAATGCGCGATTCCCAATTCCGGCGAATAAACCGTCCTGTGTCCGCTCGCCTTTAGAACGAAAAAACTCGTAAAGGCGCACCGCATCCTTGGCGTTTGGATGGCCGCTTTCCATCACCACCCGAACTCGTATGGGATCGTTCACATTCGCCCATCGGGGAATTTTCAAAATTCCTTGAAGGGTGTAAGCGAGCGCAGCGCGGAACAAAATCGCATATTTAGTGTCCTTAACGACCTTTTTTGGTCGCTCCCGGTTTGCATAGAACTCCTGGTAATCCGCGTGCTTCAGCACGACGGCGTAACCGAACTCCATTGTTTCGTTCTTGATGTGAGCAAGCTCGTCAAGGAACTCAATTTTCTTATCGACCGACCATCCGCGAAAATCACCATCGCCGCGCTTTAGGTCTATCGTGTGAAAGACCGTTACGCCGTAGCGGCGGAATAGCTTGAGTGTGCGCTTCTCGAATTTACGCCACTGGCGCACGTCGGCGACGCAGGCCCCCATCACGGAAACCGCAGACGGTCCGTGGGTTCCACTTTCGTCCATATACGCGGTCAGAATCATGAAAAGCGCCTCCGGCGCTTTCCGGTGCAAAAGCGCCTCAGCCAACTCCCCAATGGAATCAGGTTCAGCGGGTAGTTTATCGCGATGGGTACGCAAAGTCTAATATCCCCTTTAATTTTTGGCGCCAAGGCGGCCACAAACCGCGTCTTGCACCACGCGCGGCAGGCTCGCAAGTTGCACGTTCGATTCTCTGCAAGCCTAGCCAAACCATCCCTAGCCCGTCGCCGCATCGCTCCGGCCTCGATGCCAAGCCCGCGCTTGCGCCGCGCCGCGGATGGAACAAATCGCGGCTTGCACGTCATCTTGCCGGCATATCTTCAACCACCGCCGGCAGCGACCGCGTCCCTGGCGTCGGCGGCCGAAAGACAGAGCCGCACTCCCGCCTGACGGAGGAGTAGCGTCCATGTCAATCATCCCGCTTTTGGCAAATACGTCGTTCGATCCCGAGGCCGTCGAAATCTTGAGCGCCGCGTTCGATGACGCGTGGGAAAAGCTCCAGCAATCGGGCTCCAATTTCGCGCGGCCGGCTTATGAGCGCGGCGCGCGTGAAGTCCTCGCCAAATGCATCATCGAGCTGGCGCAGCGCGGCGAGCGCGACCGCAACGCGCTTTGCGAATCCGCGGTCAAATTCCTGGCGCAAAACTACCAGCAATAGGCGCGTGGCTTCGGCGCCCGCGCCGCGCGTTGTCAGCGCGCCGTCTTGACTGATTGACTCACGGTTTTCGCGGTGAAACGCTGAAAGCCGTCGCACGACGGGGGAATTCGATGCGCGTATCCATCGCCATTGTCGCACTGATCGCCGCCTTCTCGCTCGCGGGATGTTTCGAGGGCCCGCAGGGGTCTCCCGGTCCGCAGGGAGCGCAAGGCCCGGCCGGACCTGGCGGACCGCAAGGCCAGAAAGGCGACGCCGGCCCGATCGGCCAAACCGGTTCGCGCGGACCGCCGGGTGAGACCGGTCCGATCGGTCCGCCCGGCCCACCGGGACCGGTGGGTCCGGCCAGCCCTGCCGGCACAGCCGGACTGCATGCGGTCACGATCGACGCCTGCGGCAAAAGCTGCGAACTCGCATGCAACGCCGGCGAAAAACTTGTCTCCGTCACCTGTCCCGGCGGCGTCATCCGCATCGGCAAAGCGGTCGATCCGGAAGCGGCGACGTGCAGCAATTCGTCCGGCCCGGCGCTAGCGCTGTGCATGAAGCCGTAAAGGCTTCGCGCTACGCTTCGATCACGATCTTCGGCGCCGGGCGGCTTTCGGCCGCCAGAGCGTCGCGCACACGCGCCGCGATCGCGCGGAAGGCTTTGGCGTGCGCGCCGTCCGGATCGTTCGCCACCACCGGCGTGCCCAGGTCGGACTTTTCCCGGATATCGAGCGCGAGCGGCACTTCGCCCAAAAACGGCACGTGGAGCCGTTCGGCCTCGCGGCGCGCGCCGCCGTGGCCGAAAATGTCGGAGCGTTCGCCGCAATGCGGGCAAATGAACATGCTCATGTTCTCGACGATGCCGATGACCGGCACGTTGACGCGGCGGAACATGGCGATACCGCGGCGCGCGTCGATCAAGGCGAGATCCTGCGGCGTCGAGACGATGACCGCGCCTTTCAAGGGCACCTGCTGGGCCATGGTGAGCTGCGCATCGCCGGTGCCGGGCGGCATATCGACAACCATGACGTCAAGACTGCCCCACTCCACCTCGCGCAGCATTTGCGTCAGCGCCGACATGACCATCGGCCCGCGCCAGATCATCGGCGTTTCTTCCTCGATCAGGAAGCCGATCGACATCACCGGCATGTCGTGCCGCACGATCGGCCTAAGTCGGGTGCCGCCGACGGTCCGCGGCTTTTCCCTGATCGCCAGGAGTTTCGGCAGCGACGGCCCGTAGATGTCGGCATCGAGGATGCCGACTTTGAGCCCGAGGTCGCGCAAGCCGAGCGCCAGATTGACCGCGATGGTCGATTTGCCGACGCCGCCCTTGCCCGAAGCGACCGCGATAATCGCCGCGACGCCGGGAATGCCGGCCGGGCCCGCTGGCCCGGGCGACGCGTGGAGAGCCTCGCGGGGAGACGTCGCACCGGCTGCCGGCGGTGGACGGCGCGGAGGAGACGCAGCACCGGCGCCGCCGGCGCGTTCGGCGGTGAGCGCGATCATCACCGATTGCACGCCGGGCAGCGCGCGCACCGCCGCTTCGGCGTGTTCGCGCGCGCTCTCCCAGGCCTTCACCTGGGCCGCGTCGACCGTGATGGAAAAAAACACCTTGCCGTCGCCGGCGACGATCTCGGAAAGCCTTGCCGAGGCGGAGAGCGGCACGCCGTCCGGGCCCGAGACGCTCGCGAGCTTGGCCAGAACGTCATCCTTGAGCGATGCCATGTCTCCTCCGGGCGCTTTATGTTGAATAGATAGGACGGCGCAGGTAGCGGCTCAATTGGCTCTGCGTTGACGAAGACAGTTTCTGAGGTCATTCACTCTTCCCGTGATCCTGAGGCGCGCGTCAGAGGCGCGCCTCGAAGGATGGGGCCGTCGCCCTTCGAGGCTCGCTTCGCTCGCACCTCAGGGTGACGGATTATGTTGGAGGCGGTCATGGCGAAAGTAGCGTTTGTCGGCTTGGGCGTGATGGGCTACCCGATGGCGGGACATCTGGCGGCAAAAGGCGGCCACGAAGTCACGGTTTACAACCGCACTGCAGCGAAAGCCGAAAAATGGGTGGCCCAGCACGGCGGCAAAAGCGCTCCGACGCCAAAGGCAGCGGCTGCCGGCCAAGACCTCGTCATGGCCTGCGTCGGCAACGACAACGACCTGCGCGAAGTCATGCTCGGGAGCGACGGCGTGTTCGACGGCGTCCGCGAGGGCGCCATGGTCGTCGATCATACCACCGCGTCGGCGGAAATCGCCCGCGAGCTTTACGCCGAAGCAAAAAAACGCGGTTTTGAATTCATCGACGCGCCGGTGTCCGGCGGCCAGGCCGGCGCGGAGAACGGCGCGCTTACGGTGATGTGCGGCGGCGATTCCGGTCCGTTCGCGCAAGCTGAAAAGGTGATCGCCGCTTATGCCCGCGCCTGCAACCTCATGGGCGCGTCGGGCTCCGGCCAGCTCGCCAAAATGGTCAATCAGATTTGCATCGCCGGCGTCGTGCAAGGCCTCGCCGAGGGACTGCACTTCGCACAAAACGCCGATCTCGAAATCGAAAAGCTCATTGCCACCATTTCCAAGGGCGCGGCGCAGTCCTGGCAGATGGAGAACCGTTACAAGACCATGGCCGCCGGCAAATTCGATTTCGGCTTCGCGGTCGACTGGATGCGCAAGGATCTCGCCATCTGCCTCGCCGAGGCGCGCAGGAACGGCGCGCATCTGCCGCTGACCGCGCTGGTCGATCAATTCTATTCCGAGGTGCAGAAGATGGGCGGCAAGCGCTGGGATACGTCGAGCCTGATCGCACTGTTGCAGCGCTGAACGCGCCGGCCGCAATCACGTTCGGCCGTCCCGAGCGGACGGCGGCTTAAGTCCAAAGAGCGGCATCAGCCCGCCGCCGCCTTCTCGATGTAAGGCCGGAAGGTTGTCTTCTCGGTGCCGCAGTCAGGGCAGCGCCAGCCCGCGGGAATGTCCGCGAACGCCGTTCCCGGGTGGATCGACTGTTGCGGCAGACCGCTCGCTTCCTCGTAGATGAAATAGCAGCCACGGCAGATGAAACGCCGTTGCGAACCGTTGAACGCCGGCGCCGTATAGGCGACAGGCGCCGCCGGCTCGGAGCGCGGGACAAAGACAGAGTCACCGATGGCGATCTCGCCGCCGTCGCGCACGATCAGATACACGCCGAGGTTCTTATGGCCGAAGGCGGCGCGCAGCGAGCTCGGAATGTCGAGGTCGCGGCGGCCGGTCGCGGGATTGACGTTGGTGGCGCCGCAGCGGCCGTTCTTGCGGTCGACCGCGAACACTGTGCCGCCGATCCTGATCTCGCTGCCGACCCAATCGAATTCCTCCCAGGGCTTGGCGCCGTCGATGTAGATATTGGCGCGAAAGCGCAGCGGATCGATCTCGACGCCCCATTGCTCTTCGAGGCTGCGCACGGTGGCAAGATTGATCAGCGAGATGACGTTGTCAGGCTTGTCCATGAAATGCCCGCCGGCCGATCGGACCAACGCCGGCGCCGTCCGCAGCGTCGGCAGCAATTGCCAGAAGAATTCCTCGATCTTCGAGCGGTCCGCCGCGTCGGAGAGTTGCGCCGAGGCGATTTGTTGATTGCCCTGCCGGACCGTGAGACGCATCGATTCAAGATCGAGCGAGGTGTTCACCCGCGCCAGATTCTCATCCAGCATCAGCATGACGAACAGGCCTTTCTTGGCCCATTTGGGATCGTCCCGGTCGATCGGCGCGCCCGGCCGCGCCAGCGCGAAGATACGGTCGTGCGGAAAGGGCTTGTCGGTTTCGAGGATCACTCTCGACAAAGGTTGCGCGCTCAGTCCCTTGATCGGATAGCGATAGATCTTGCTGACCGAGACCATGACGTTGTTCGCTTGGCGAACCGTGCCGAACACCAATTGTCGGCGGCGGCGGCGTCTTGCCGTTAGAGCCGGTTGGCGGAGAAAGCTGGAGTCCAGACCGTTTGCCTTTCTGGCGGCCTTCGGGAGCGGCGGTGGCGGCACGCTTGCCTTGACCAGCAGAGCATTCACGTCTGCGCTCGGATCGTCGACGGCGTCGTCGATCGCGTCCGACAGGCGCGCTATCCCCTGCTCGATCTGTTTGCGCGAAAGCGCGGCGTAACCGAGGATCAGGCCGCGCTGCGTGAGCGTAGAGGCGCGCGCCACGTAGGCGCCACCGGACGGAAACGAATAGACCCCGATGCGCGCGCGCCGCGCCAAACCTTCCACGGTCGCGGCGTTGGGAACGCCGGGCGGCAGATACCAGACGAGTTGCAAGCCGGCGGCTTCTCCGGTGACGCTGACGTCGCCGAAGTTGCGCCGGAGCGCCATGATGAGACAATCGCGGCTTTCCTTGTAGCGGGCGCGGCTGCGCGCCAGATGGGCCGCGTAGGAGCCCGCCCGCATCATCTCGGCGAGCGCGGCCTGTTCGAGCCAGGGATTGCCGTTGTTAAGGAGCCCCTTTGCCGCGGCGACGACGCCGGCAAGATGTTCGGGCACGACCATATAGCCGAGGCGCAGCCCGGCGCCGAGCGTGCGCGAGAATGTGCCGAGATAGATCGTGCAATCGGGCGCGGTGGCCGCGATCGCCTGCAAGGGCGAGCCTTCGTAGTGCGGATCGCCGTCGCGGTCATCTTCCAGAACGTAGCAGCCGTAACGGCGGGCCCAAGCGACGATGGCGTGCCGGCGGCTCAGCGACAGCGTGTGTCCGGTCGGATATTGATGCGACGGCGTGATGTAAAGCAGCGCTGTCGGGCGCTGCGGCAGCTCGTCCGGATTCAAGCCCTCGAAGTCGACGGCGACGCTGGTAACCTCCGAGCCGGTCGCTTCGAACGCAAAGGCCGCGCCCTGATAGCAGGGATCCTCGATCGCGCTCGGCGTGCCGTGATTGAGAAACAGCCGCGCGGCAATGCTGATGCCTTCCTGCGCGCCGTTGACGATGACGATGCGCGCCGGATCGGCGGCGATGCCGCGCGTGGTAGCGAGATGATCGGCAATTGCCGAGCGCAGCGCCGGCAAGCCGGCCGGGTCGCCGTATTGCGAGAGGCCGCTGCTGCCGCCATGCGAAAGATTCGCCTGTAACAGCCGGCGCCAGGTTTTCACCGGGAACAACGCCGGGCTCGGACGGCCAGGAAAAAAATCAAACGAAAGGCGGCTTCTTTGCTGATCGACGACGTTCTGCACGCGCAGCGGCAGCGGCGGCATCGGCATGTGCGAGAGCGCGCCGACGCGAACCGGTTCCTGCGCCCCGGCGGCCGCCTTGTCTAAAAAGCCCGGCAGGCTCTCGGCGACGAAAATTCCCGAGGCCGGCCGGGATTCGACGTAACCCTCGACGATCAGCGTGTCATAGGCGCGGATCACGGTGTTGCGTGAGACCGAGAGCTGCTCAGCCAGCCGCCGCGACGACGGCAGCCGCGTGCCCGCGCGAATGCGGGCATGCCGGATCGCATCGCGAAGCTGCTCGACAAGCTGGCTGGTCAGTGGTTCGCGCCGGGAGCGATCCAGCAGCACCGGTATTTGCATTCGCCAAAACGCCGTCTGTGCGGCCTTGTTTTCGATCGACCCGGCGCACCGATCTTATCGACTGACGCCGGTTCTTTCAAAGCGGTGCAATGACTGGTCCCGTGAATCCGCAGCCAACTGGACTCATTGACCGCCGTCGGCGGCGCTTCTGCCTAAGACCAAGGCACGAAATGCACGAAAGCTGGAAGGTTGAGCCGCCCGTTGCGCAGATTTGACGCAATAGGGCGGCCGGAAGCCGCTATTTTCCGGTGCCATCGCATTTTTCCGCCGTGGCTCTCGGTGCCATGGCGTTCCCGCGGCATGATCGCGCCCAGCCGGAGCAGCGCGAAGACTTGGCCGGGAGCGGCCCGGTCGATTCGCACCTTCGAATGGAGAGAACTCATGACACTCGCACGAAACTCCTGGCTTCATGCCGCGGTCGCGTCAGCGTTTATACTGGGCGGCGTCGCCAAAGGGGCCGCCGCCGAAGACACCATCAAGATCGGCATCCTGCACTCGCTGTCCGGCACCATGGCCATCAGCGAGACAATCCTCAAAGACCTGATGCTGATGCAGGTGGCCGAACTCAACGCCAATGGCGGGCTCCTGGGCAGGAAAGTCGAGCCGGTCGTCGTCGACCCGGCATCGAACTGGCCGCTGTTCGCCGAAAAAGCCCGCGAGCTTATCAGCAAGGACAAGGTGGCCGCCGTGTTCGGCTGCTGGACCTCGGTCTCGCGCAAATCCGTGCTGCCGGTGTTCGAGGAGCTGAACGGCTTGCTGTTCTATCCGCTGGAATATGAGGGCGAGGAAGCCTCGTACAACATCTTCTACGGCAGTTCAGTGCCGGACAACAAAGCGATCCCCGCCGTCGAATATCTGATGAGCAAGGACGGCGGCGAGGTGAAGAGATTCATCCTCGAAGGCACAGACTACGTCTATCCGCGAACTAGCAACAAGATCATCCGCGCATTCTTGCACTACAAAGGCGTGTCGGATGACGACATCATGGAGAAGTACACACCGTTCGGCTTTGCCGATTGGCAGACGGAAGTGGCGGCGATCAAGAAGTTCGGCGCGACGGGCAAGAAAACGGCGGTGATCTCCACCATCAACGGCGACGCCAATGTGCCGTTCTACAAGGAGCTCGCCAACCAGGGCATCAAGGCCTCCGACATTCCGGTCATCGCCTTCTCGGTCGGCGAGGAGGAATTGGCGGGGCTCGATACCAAGCCGCTGGTCGGACACCTGGCGGCCTGGAGTTACTTCGAGTCGGTGAACTCGCCCGAGAACAAGGCGTTCATCGCCAAGTGGCACGAGTACATGCACGACAACAAGCGCGTCACCAATGACCCGATGGAATCGGCCTACATCCTCTTCCATATGTGGGCGCAGGCGGTGCAGCAGGCCGGCACGACCGACGTCGACGCCGTCCGGCAGGCGATGATCGGACAGAAAGTGAAGTCGCCGTCCGGCTTCGAGGTGACCATGCTGCCCAATCACCACATGGCGAAACCGGTGATGATCGGTGAAGTGCAGGCGAACGGCCAATTCGCCATTGTCTATCAGAGCAAGGCCTTGCTGCCGCGCGCATGGAGCCCTTACGTCGAAGCGAACAAGGGCAAGGTCGCGGACTGGTCGTGGCCGTGGGCTTGTGGCGGCTGCACGGCGCCGAAATATACGACTTTCTAGCGCGCTCGGACGAGCATCGCGCGCCCAGGCCTGGTGACGGCACCTTCCCCGCCGTCACCAGGCCGATTTTTATGCCGTCGCGCCGGCAAGCGAGCGTTATCGAGTCTTCGCCGGTTCGGTGGCTCCCTATCCCATTGATGGCACGGCCTTATCGCTGGAACCGGCGATCGGCCGGCGCGCCCGCCGGACCGCTCGACGACTGAAATATCAAGGCCAGCTTGCCCTTAGCGCCGGCCGTCGGGCTCGCCTTAAGCCTCCTCTTAAGGAATTTGGGCGATTTTTAACCCAAATTGTCGCCAGCCGCGGATTGTAATGCCCACAACGACCAGCGAACCGCGCGAGTTCGTCACGCCCGGCGCAGCCGACGCGCCATCGACCAAGCGGAGGCTTGCCACCCAGCACGTGCGCGAAGCGCGCGACCGGCTCACCTCGACCAGCGGCACCCGGCCGGTGTTCGACTACGAATTGCTGCGCCAGTTCGCGCAGAACCGGTTGTCGGGATCGCTGGTGACGCTGCTTCTCGTCGTCACCATCGGCGCGCTCTCAAGCCTTTGGACCGGCGCGCTCACCTCCGGCACGTGGACCGGCGGCGCGCTGATCATCCATCTCGTGATCACCCAGATGTGCCGGCGCTTCCTCGACGAGCCGGCGTCGACCGCGAACCTGCGTTCGTGGCGGCTGCGCTTCATCATGCTCGATCTGTTCTTCGGCGTGGCGTGGACTTTCATTCTCATTCATCCGCTTGGCGCTGACGAGCAGTCGGGCACGTTCATGCTTTTCGTCATGCTGCTGGTGGTGGCGATCTCCAGCATGCTCGCTTCGAGCCTGCCGATCGCGGTGCTTGCATCGACGCTGCCGGTGACCATCGCGATTGCGCTGAACTTTATTCTCAAAGGCACGCTGCACAATTACATCCTGGCGGTGATGGTGCTGACGGCGGAAGGCTATTTCTCCCTTCTCGCCTATCGCCTCTACTCGACGACGCTAGCCACCCTCGAAGCACGCGCCGAAAAGGATGCGCTGATCGGCGAGCTCGAACAGTCGAAATCGATCTCGGATGAAGCGCGCCGCCGCGCGGAGGCCGCCAACATCGCCAAATCGCGTTTCCTCGCGCAGATGAGCCACGAGCTGCGCACGCCGCTCAACGCGATCCTCGGCTTCTCCGAGGTGATGAAGGGCGAAATTTTCGGCGCTCATGCGGTGCCGATGTACAAGGACTATGCCGCCGACATTCATAATTCTGGCGTGCACCTCCTCAACCTCATCAACGAAATCCTCGATCTGTCGCGCATCGAGGCCGGCCGCTACGAACTCAACGAGGAGGCGGTGTCACTCAATCGCGTGGTGGAAGATTGTCATCACCTGCTCAAGCTGCGCGCCGGCAATCGCGGCATTACCATCCACGAACTGTTCGAGCCGGACATGCCGCGATTGTGGGCCGACGAACGCGCGGTGCGGCAGATTTGCCTCAACCTTCTGTCCAATGCGATCAAGTTCACGCCGCAGGGCGGCGAGATCTGGCTGAAAGTCGGCTGGACCGCCTCCGGCGGCCAATACATGAGCGTCAAGGACACCGGCCCCGGCATCCCGGAAGAGGAGATCCCGGTGGTGCTCGCCTCGTTCGGGCAGGGCTCAAATTCGATCAAATCGGCCGAACAAGGCGCCGGTCTCGGCCTGCCGATCGCCAAAAATCTGATCGACCTGCATGGCGGCACGTTTACCCTCAAATCGAAGCTCCGAATCGGCACCGAGGTGATCGTCACCTTCCCGCCGGAACGGGTCATGTCGGCCCTGGCGCCGATCGCCGACGGCGATGCCCCGCCCGCCCAGCCGCAGATCGACGTTGCCCTGCCGATGTCATCATCGTCGTCCGACGACTCGACCAATCGCGCACGGCGTGCCCTGTTCGGCACCTAGCGCGCCTGCGCCGACTTCCTATAGTGCGGACGGATCGCTGCAGTAAGGAATGACATCCGTGCGCCAACGCCTGCTGTGGCTGCTGCTGGCCGGGCTGCTCGTCGCCCTTCTCGTGCTCATCGCCCGCCACGGTGAAGGCACGGTCGGACCGTGGTCGAGCGCGCAGTTCGGCTCGCTCGCCTACAAAATCGCGCTTTTGGTCTCTGTCGGCGCCACGGTACTCGTCATGTTTCGCGAGCGTTTCGCGCAGGCGCTCACTGCCGCCGTCTTGTGGGTCGTGCTCGCGCTGATTTTGGTCATCGGCTATTCCTATCGCTTCGAATTGCATGACGTTTACGATCGGGTGATCGCGGAGCTCATTCCCGGCCATGTGGTCTCGCATGGCCGCAGCGTCGAAGTCGCACGCACCTTCAACGGCGATTTCGACGTGACGGCGGAGGTTAACGGGGCGCGCATCAGCTTGGTGCTCGATACCGGCGCGAGCTCGGTGGTACTTACCCGCGACGACGCCAAAGCTGCCGGGCTGCCGCTTGAAGTGCTGGTCTATTCCGCCAGCATCGACACCGCCAATGGCCGAACGCGCGCCGCGCCCGTGACGCTCGATCGCATCGCCGTTGGCGGGCTGGTTGAGCGTTCGGTGGCCGCGCTGGTGGCGCAGCCCGGCCAGCTCAAAACCAGCCTGCTCGGCATGAGCTTCCTCAACCGGCTGCAAAGCTGGGAAGTGCGCGGCGACCGGCTGGTGCTGCGCGGGTATCCGTGAGCGCCGACTAGAACAAACTGACCAGAAACCGCAGCGCGACGAGCTCAAGAAAGCAGCCGAATGCGATTTCGAGGGTCCGGCGGGGCAGTCGATGCGAAAGTCGTGCGCCGTAAGGCGCCACGAAGCTGGCGACCGGCGCGACCACCGCTAGTCCGATCAGCGAGACGAAGCCGAGCGAGAGCGGTGGCAGCAGCGCCTCGTGCGGCAGACCGGCAAGCATGAAGCCGACAGCGCCGGCGATGCAGACCGGCACTGCGATTCCCGAGGACGTCGCGACCGCATTGTGGATCGGCTTGCCGTAAAGCGTCAGTACAATGGTCGAAATCGCGCCGCCGCTCACGCCCATCAGCGAGCCCGCGAGCCCTATGCCGAAGCCGTAAAGCGTCATCGGCACGGCTCCGGGCAGTTCGGTGCCTACATTCCAACGATCGCCCGCAAATAGAAGCTTTATTGCAATCAGTGTTGCGATGATGACAAACGCAAGGGTCAACAAGGTGGCGGGCGCGAAGGCGGCGATCACTGCGCTGCAAGCCACTCCGACAACCGACGGCAACGCCCACAGGCGGAACACGCCGGGAATCACCAGACCTCTCGCGCGATGCGTGAGATAGGACCGGATCGTGGTCGGAATGACGATCGCGATCGAGGTACCGAGGCAAAGTTGCATGCGCACTTCCTCGGGTACGCCGAACACGCGAAACACTTCGAACAGCACCGGCACGATCACCGAGCCGCCGCCGACGCCGAACAGGCCGGCGAGCAAACCGCTGATCACGCCGCCGGCCAGAATCGCAAGCGCCAGCCAAAGGATTTCGTGCCAACCGACGCCGAGGAGCATTGTGTGATGCACTACGGACTGTTCAAGCTGCGATCAGGTGCCGGTCCGGGTCACGCACCAAAGCGAGCGCGTTTGCAAGGACCTCGGCGCCCGCGTCCGGCTCGATCGCGGCCTCGGCCAGATGGCGCCGGAACGCCCGCGCGCCAGGCACGGCGCGGAACAGGCCATGCATGTGGCGCGTTACGGCGTGCAACCGCGTGCCCTGCGCCAATTCGCGCTCGATATACGGGACCAGCGCTGCAGCGGCATCTCTCGGCGAGGCAAAGGGCGCATCTTCGCCGAAGAGGAGCGGATCGGCCGCGATGAGCCGCCACGGCTCCTGATAAGCGGCGCGGCCCATCATAACGCCGTCGACATAAGCGAGATGTTCAAGCGCCGCTTCCATGCTGCCGATGCCGCCATTGAGCACGACGGTCAGACCCGGATGCGCGCGCTTGAGCCGATAGACGCGCGTGTAGTCGAGCGGCGGAACGTCGCGGTTCTCTTTCGGTGACAAGCCCTTCAGCCAAGCCTTGCGAGCATGCACGATAAGCGCATCCGCGTCCGCCTGCCGGACCGCGCGCGCGAATGTTTCGAGCGCCAATTCAGGGTCCTGCTCGTCGATGCCGATTCGGCATTTGACTGTGACGGGTACCTTCACGGCAGCTTTCATTGCCGCCAGGCATTCGCCGACCAGCTCCGGCTCGGCCATCAGGCAAGCGCCGAAGCGGCCTTCCTGCACGCGATCGGACGGGCACCCGACATTGAGATTGATCTCGTCGTAGCCGAGATCGGCGCCGATACGTGCGCACGCGGCCAACGCGCGCGGGTCGCTCCCGCCAAGCTGAAGCGCCAACGGCTGTTCGGCCGGATCAAACCGCAAGAGCCGTGCCCGGTCGCCACGCAGTACTGCCGCGGTGGTGAGCATTTCGGTGTAGAGGAGCGCATGGCGCGTCAGCAGGCGATGGAAAAACCGGCAATGCCGGTCGGTCCATTCCATCATAGGAGCGACTGAAAATCGGCGGGACCGACTCAGAGGTGATTTTTCAGTTTTATCAGGCACTTCGTTAATTTCCATTAGGGCTGATGTCGTACCGTTTTCGCCTGATTTTGACCCATTTTGCCGCCCGTGGTACTACAAAATTCGTACTGACCGCGCAATGTCGTACCAAGAACCACCGATTGAACCGACTCACTACGGCGACTCTCCTGGGAACAACAAAGTCCCTGGGAACAACAAAGTCGTACCGATGGGGACAATAATTGTACGAACTCGCAAAGACGACTCGAAGGCCTATACCGCGCAGATCGTCATCAAGCAAAACGGCGTAACCGTTCACCGCGAGGCACAGACCTTCGATCGCAAGCAGGCTGCGAATGCCTGGATGGTTAGGCGCGAGGCCGAGCTCAAAAGTCCAAACGGACTCGAGCAGAAGGAGGATCCAACGCTTGGCGCGGTAATCGACCGCTACATCGAAGAATCGAGAAATCCAATCGCGGGAACGCGGGCGCAAGTCCTCAAGACGATCAAAAACACCGATCTCGGTGAGACCAAGTGCAGTGAAATCACGCCGAACACGCTGGTAACTTTTGCGCGCGAAGTGACTGAAACCGTCGAACCACAAACCTGCGGTAATTATTTTTCGAGCCTGTCGAACATCTTCACCTTGGCAAGACCGGCTTGGGGCTACCCCCTAGCACGACAGTCCTTCGACGACGCCCTCATTGTTGTGAAAAAACTCGGGCTCGTCAAAAAAGCAAACGAACGCAGCCGGCGACCAACTCTCGAGGAGCTCGATCAACTGATGGAGCACTTCGGGCGAATTCGAGCGAACCGCCCATCCTCCATCCCGATGCAGAAAATCGTCGCGTTCGCGATTTTTTCAACACGACGGCAGGAAGAGATCACGCTGTTACGCTGGGACGATCTGGACGAAGACCACATCCTGGTCCGCGACATGAAGCATCCCGGCGATAAAAAAGGCAATAACGTCTATTGCGAGCTTCCGCCCGAGGCGATCGCGATCGTCAAATCGATGCCGCGCAATGAAGAACGGATATTCCCCTACTCGACCGATGCAATCAGCGCTGCGTTCACGCGCGCGTGCAAGATTCTTGGAATTGAAGATCTGCGATTCCATGATCTTCGGCATGAAGGGATTTCACGTCTTTTTGAGATGGGCAAAACAATTCCACAAGCAGCAGCCGTTTCAGGCCACCGTAGCTGGACGAGCCTGAAACGATATACACATATTCGACAAAGCACGGATAAATATGAAAACTGGAAATGGCAAGCTCGCCTCGGCGCTGATTGAACCCGTGGCTGATCTCAGGTCCGCTTGGGAATCAGATGATCTGGCACTCATGGTGAGGGCGTTCCCTTCACACGGGAGAGGTCGTAGGTTCAATCCCTACAGCGCCCACCAGCCTTTAGCCTATAATCACAGCCATTTTCGAGTTCTCGTCGGCGTCGTATTTTGCAACTCGCCGCAGAACGCCGCAGGAACATGCACCTCATTTCCGGGGAAAATTCGGGGTATTTGTTCACGACAAGTTCCTGACCGCCACAAACCCACCTGCTACAACCTCAACGGGGGTAAGCAATGAACGCCCCCCTCCGGGACTCTCAATCTGGCAGCAATGGTGCGGTCGCTTGGCGTCCCGGCAGGCTATGGAGCCTCTGGGACATGCTACAAAGTTATTTTCCGATCTATAAAATATCGGTCGATCTTCAAAGATTACAACGAACCGCTGATATCCACAAAGGCACCCGCCGGGAGGTGCATGACATCGATGCCAAGAACTTTCAGATTCTCCTTAAGGCGATCCAGCGGGAATGCTTGGCTCTTGGGTTGATCCCTCGCAATGAGATGGCCAAACGACTCATCGACAAGGCCCCGCCAGAAACCTACGACGTTATGTTTGTAGACCTCGATCATTTGGATGGCTCCCTCAGGACCGCATTGGAGAAGCAGACGGTCTTTCGCATTCCGCCTGAGCGGAAGGGCTTCTTTGAGCGTGGTAAGCTGTTCGGGCCGAAAGTGACTAAAGCATTTCCATCTTGCGGCAGGGACATCCGAAACGCAGGAACCTGCTACGCCCTTGGGCAGGGAGATGCGTGCGTTCACCATCTGATGCTGGTGCTTGAACGTGGGTTGAACGCGCTGGCAGTGAAAGTGGGGGTCCCGTATCAGCGGACCAACTGGCAAAACATCATCGATCCGATTGCGAAAAATCTAAGGTCGGCACCGAAGGGTCCCGGGCGCGATTTCTACATCCAAGTGAACGCGCAGTTTGGTCTCCTAAAGGACGCTTATCGCAATCACTCCGAACATGCACGCGACGATCATTACGATATGCCAAAGGCCCTACATATCCTCAATCATGTGAGAGAGTTTATGCAGGAGTTGGCGAAAGGCGGCCTGTCCGAATGAGGACCGAATCAGCCAGCGCAGTTATTTTCCCTTGTCTGGTACCGGCCGTTTCGGCGGTGCGATCTTTGAAAAGGCGCGTTCAAACGCCGCTCGGCCATTTTTCGCTGATCCGGTTTGCCCGGCAGGACCGTCTTGCGAGCTAGTTCGGTTGGTAGCGGAGGACGGATTTGAACCGCCGACACACGGATTATGATGCAGCGGCTGTTTCTAAAATTTCAAAACCTTGCGTGATGCGAAGTTGTCAACCTGCCTTCCACCATCAAAGACTTACGGCCGGTTTGTCAAACCGAAATCGGCAACGACCCGATAAGGAAAACGTGCAATGGCCGCGAGAGGGAATCCTCGTGAGGCTCCTAAATTTATGTCGGCTTTTGGGGGAACAGCGGAAGTACACGCCCCTGCCGCCTCGGCCGAGAGTGACGTGATTGCCCGGAGCGTCACCTCGCCACCGCAGTGCGAATGCGTTCGGGTGCGACCCGATTGGGGTGCCAGTACCAACAAGCCGCGCTCAAAACCAAAAGCGCTGGGACATCGGCCCATAAGTGCGCGATTTCGTCGGGATAAAGCAAAGCCTGCGGAATCATGACCCCAGCGTGCAACAAGTTCGCAAGAATCCCGAAATCAAAAAGAGCGACGTTGGATCGAGGGTCCTTCGCACCACGGATCATGAGTATCGCCCATGCGTAATAGATGGCGACGATCATGAAAACATAGGGGTGCAATCCATCATAAGGCGAGGAGGAATGTTGCCAACAAATAAATGGAAAGACTGGCGGATTCATTCCCCATAGGAACCCGGGCGGATACACGAGAAAAACAAGGGGTAGGGCGATGATCCCCCAGCCCACGATCTTCATAAACAGGCTCGATTGTCCGAGGCTTTTCCCACTGTCAGTCATTTCGCATCTCCAGACGAGTCTCCAACTTGGCGTATCTTTTAGCCTTTCTCAGCCTTGCTGCAACACGCAGACGCGAGACCTGGACAGCTGCCTAACCGAACATGACGACTTGGCTTGTTGTCGCCGACGCGTTGTGGCGAGTTCCGCTGGTGGCCCATCGCGGCATTTTCGGTGCGCCGCAGAACTTGGTTGCTATCCGGGGCGAAGCGGACATCGAGTAAGCCGCACCAACCAAACTCGCGCAAATTGGTCCCGAAGAATTTTACGGACCTGCCTTTGGCAATCCACGCCCTCGAATAACGTGTGCGGCCACCAATCCGGATTTTGCTCCTTCTCCCGCCGCTGCTTTAAAACCTGACCCCAAATTTCCTTTTCATGTGCGGCGGCAAACCGCTCGAACGCCTCGTCACGCGCCTGCCGATCTTCCCACCGTTTTATCCGCCGCCACTCGGCAGCGACGAGCAGTAATGGCAGTCCGGCTTCCCGACGAATTATGTTTCGGCGTACGATGTCGGCGAGCCGACCCTTGGCCGCGCGCACCTTCGTTGTTTGAACGGCGGGTGCCGGTGGTAGGGCCTTATGTGACGCGGCTGTATGACGATCCGCCCTCGGCATGGCACCGGCCGCCGTCATGGCGGCCGCCGAGGCCAATAATCTTCGGCGATCAATCAGCGAGAAATCTGGTCCGGCCATTATGCCCTCCGGTAACGAGGGCAGGCGCGCTATCCGCTACGTTTGCCGTGTCCGGCTACATCGCCCGTATTCGAGCTACCACCGTGCCGTAAGGTCGGTCGAGAGCGCCCGCCCTTGTCTTTGATGCAAAGCCGAGATTAATCAGTGCGGATAATAAGGCAAGAACCAGACAACTATCTTGTCGCGTTCAAAGTGCAGGGTGGTGCCATGCCCGTTTGGGGCCTACTGACGATATCTTCCAAAGATTTCTGTAATAATCTTTTCCGCCACGGCTTTCTGGTAGTGGTACAGTTTGAATGAGCGGACGGGCGCGGGTCGGAATGGGCGTCGATGGAAGCTCCGCGTTGCTATTCAGTCCGCCTTTAGCCAGCGGGCGGCGGCATCGGCGCTGTCCTCTGGGTGCGTGTTGAACGCGATAGTGGCGCCCGGCGCGGCTCTGTGCACCGCGTTGATCACGGTCTCTAACATCGGCAGGTTGCGGGGCGGCCGGCGAATGCCAGCGCCGATCACCACACAGTCGTAAGTTTGGGCTTTGAGGCTCCGCTCCACGTCGGGGCCGGCTGTTTCATCGGGCCGAAGCAAGCACAGGTTCGCGTGCCATCCGCGTTCGGCCATTTGCTTCAGGGCCAGAGCGATGCCGGCATTGATTCTCTCGGCGTTCATGCCCGGCGGCAGCATGGGATCGGTGAAATCCACGGTTTCCGGTTGCTGACCTACGAACAAAACGCGCGTCATCTGACGCTCCCTCTATGCGGCTTTAGTGCGCTACTTCCCAATTCTCTAGCACCTTCACCATATCAGACATTTCCCAAAGGCGATCCGTGACCCCAGCGGCCATCGCGGGCGTAACTTTCAAAGTTTGATGGATACGGACGTTCGCCCTAATCACCACCGATGCCAACGAACTGGTTGGAGAAATTCATGACCGGATGCCATTGATCCTTCACCCCGGCGATTCCGGCGATTATGGGCGTTGGCTTGGTGACGAGCCGGACCCTCGTGAACTGATGAGGCCGTGCCCATCCGAGCCGATGCAGATGTGGCCCATTTCAACGAGGGTCAACAAACCGGAGAATGATGACGCGTCAATTGTGGAGCCGATAGTAGTCAGCAGGATCACGGGCGAGGCCGCGAACTGAGGCGGCTTACTACGAATTTGTATCCGGCTCTTACGCCGCCACGTCAGACCGGCGCGCGTAGTGTCCGCTAAACGATAATCCCTCGTCTACGGGGTTCCGCGTATATACAAAACCGTCCAGAACAGCCAGCCTTAGCCATTCGACGGTGCGTTCACGCAAAAGCGATGACTGGCCATACTCCAACACCGTTTCGCGTGAACACTTTAGGACACTCAGTCCCTCAACAGAGCGGCACATTATCAATCTGACGACATTGGGGCGAATCACCCATGCATTCGATAGCGTTATACGATTGGACTCGGTGCGCGGCCTAAGCGGCACGATGCTACGCCATTCCCTACCAACATTCCTGACACTCGGTCGCTGCGGGTTTGTCGGCGTAGCGGTACCAGCCTGGATATCGAAACTGAAACGGGCGCTCCGATGGGTTGCCGAGCGTGCCGCAATCAGAACTGAATTCAGCCGTGCCAAAGTAACTGTTGATCTTTTGCGCATGGCCCAGGCGACCATACGGCTCGACGCGCTGGATGCGGAGATCGATGCAGCCGAAGAAGCCAAATCAGGAAAGCGTTTGGCCAGGCGAGGGGAAAAGCTTCGTCGGAGCAACGTCTAGGATGCTACTTCAGTGATGCTAAAAGCTCTTTGCGCAGGAATAGGCTTGCTTGGGTTGCTGGGCAGCGATGGGATTGCGGACGACGGCGAGGCAGGTGCAAACATCAAGGCGCAAGGGGCACTCGAACTCTATGTCTCCTGCGAGAGCAGCTATCCGTTGTTGTCGGTCAGATGGGGTGGCGGCGACAATAAGGAAGCGGCCGACACAGCCAGTGCTTTTCTCGACGTTCCGTCGGTGACATCCAAAATGATCCTCGACAAAGCACAGGAATGCTTTTTCGCACTTAAGGGCGAGCGAGGGATAATGGCCGTCGATTTCAATGGCGTGGAGCTAAGATGTGGCGTTGGTCCTGGTATTAGGTGGGGCCGCATCGCTGTCTTGCATATAAACTAACGGGGATAGACCGGCCACGGCGCAGCGGCCTCCCGCACATGATTGTTCATGAGGTGATCGCTGCCGTGCGATCCAGGGCGGGCAGATTTGAAGTAATCAGGTCGCGCTATCCAGCGAGTGCGACGAGATCAACCATGACGTACCAGCTAAGCGAAGTTCAGGCGATGTAGGATAGTCGAGGCGGAGCCGAGACTCCGCCAAAGCATCCGCGTCAAGTTGAGATCGGTAGCTTGCCGCCCGCTGCTGATAAGCCGTCAAAACACACTGTTGTGGGTTGGGCGCTCTTGGGCAATTTTGATTTAATGCTTCGAGCCATTGTTGTTGCGCCTGATCGAACGCTTGGCGATTATTCTGAGCGATAGAAAAATATCGCGCCCAATAGGCGGCGGGGTTCCAATCCGCAGCGGCCCCCGCTTTATCGCGGCAAACGGTGCGCGAGTGTGGGCCGGGGCGGGAAATGGCCGGTGGCCAGCTACGGGCGTTGTCGTGCGTTTGCCGGGGGTAGGCGATGGGCGTGCGCAGCCCGGCAACGTCATCCACAAAGCCGCAGACGAGTGAATCGCGTTAACCAAGGAGAAACTATGCGAACCGCTTAACCCAACAAGCCCGGCGGTTGGGCGTAGCGGACTCTCGACAGTTGATCCACCGATCGGGCGTCAGCAGGTCAAGTATTGCTGAATAAGATCCCCATAGATTTTTGCAGCGCTTAGGCTTGTGGTGCACTTGTAGTGCTCGTCGGCAATGCGGCGATCAGCCTGCCCTAACAGAGCGGTGGCCAAGTAAGGAAAGTTGGGCAGGTTTACTGCAGCGGTTGAAGCCGCTGCAGTCCGGAAGAGATGCGGTGAGACGTCCACACCGAGCGTTTGAAGAGTTATTTTCGATACAAGTGAACCTAGGTTCTTGTATGTGAACCGCCGTCCAGTTCGCCCCGAAATCCAGAGCGAATTGTCTGGCGACGGCGATTTCATAAGAATCGGCCGGGCCTCTTTCAGATACAATTCGATAATGCGATTGAAAACGTTGGGGATGCGCTTTTCGATCCACCTTCTGTTCTTGGTGCCGCCGGCAGGAACACTGATCCACCAGCTACCATCAACCTCCTTAAGCGAACTTCCGATTTCGAGCGCGACAAAGTTCTTTAGCCGAATCTGAGTGAGCGCCAAGATCACGATAATCAGCCCATTTCGGATACCTCGCGCGTGGTCAAAGCGGGACTTTGTTTGTTTTTCCGCTTCAGCGATCAGCGTAAGACCCGCCTCGACTAGCCGATTTGTGAGCACCAGCCGATCGAACTTTGACCTTGGTGTCATGACCAGTGCCGCTTCGTTTTCGATCTTGATCAGCCACCCAAAATTGCGCTTCGGATCCAATAACTGGGACACTCGTCGTAGCTTGTAGATGCAGTTCCAGATCGTGAGTGACAAAACCTTCCTTTCTTTCAGCTCCGCGATGTAGGCTTTGACGTTTGGTCGGGTCACTTGCGCAGCTGCTTTAGCCTTAAGGTTGAGAACTCCCCTCCTCTGCAAGGAACCTAGGAATGCTCCATATCGATTGGTGAAGTCCTTCAGGCTAGCCTCGGCGAAATGGCTGGCGCGGCCTCCCGGCTTAAGCCGCAGTCCAGGGCGGTAGGCTTCTTCAAGCACTTTCCGATCGGCGTCGGGCCATTCGTGAACCGGGAGGGACCGGTATGGATGTTGGTTTTGCCGTCGGGGTTTACTAGGCCTCATGATCGGCCCCCAGCAGGCCTTCATTGATTTCAGCCACAACCATTTCCGTGAAGATCTCACTCGCCTGGATCGTCTCCAGTCCGACGTAACACCGCATCGTCGTAGCAATACTGCGGTGGCCGAGAATTTGTCGAACGAGTTCAAACTGGCCCGGCCGATTTTTCAGGATGATTGCGCCGGCGGCATGCCTGAACTGGTGGACGGTCATTCGCAGTCCCGTCGCCTTATAAATGCGTTTACTGATTTGGCCGCTGAACGAGACCTTTCCCTTGGCGCCTTTCCGCAACCCGGGAAACAGATAATCCTCCTTTCGACCCCGAAGCAGCGTTGGCCAGAAATCCTGCACGTATTCATCGATCAAACGCGTCAGATACTCCTTGAACACGAATTGCAGCCTCACATTGTTCTTTGTGTCCTTCGGCATGAAGTGGAGCCAGTAATTCGAATTCGGGCCGTCAGGCTTGGTCAGGTTCACTCCAAGCCGGATCGACGTAAGATTCTCCAACCGAACCGGTGCAACTGACTCAATGGCAATGGCGACCGCCAACTGTGCGATGACCGCTGCTCTGACCGGCCGATGCCGCTGGCGGCGGGCCTCCTCTATCATCGTGAGGGGAAGTTTAACGACCCTGCCCCAAACGCCCGGCGTAAGCACCTTCCTTAGGAAATCGAGATTTTTCTCTGTTAGGCCCTCCTCCGGCCTCTCCGTATTGAGACGATTCCAAATGTGCCAGAGCTGCTCGCATTCCGTTTCGCCGAGGCATCTGGTTTCCTTGGCGATCGCCACAAACCGGCGCGCCAGATCGATAGTGTAAAGCTTCGGTTGCTCTCCATTCTTTTGCCAATACGAATCCAGGATTTTCTCGGCGACCGAGCGCTTGAGCATCGATCGCAGCGAGTCGAGCTTTTTAACCGGCACTCCGCTCTTAACGGCCACACGTGCTGCGGCTTGCAGCTCGGCGCGGCGAGCCCGGATCGTTGAAGGTCGTAGCGGCTTGATGTGGCGTCCCCTGCGGTCTTTGCGGATCTTCGTCAGGCCATTGAGATATTTGTTGACGTCCCTTCTCAACCCTTTTGGAAATTCCTGCCATTCGATTTCAACCGCAGGCTTGACCGGTGGCACCGCGAGCGGCCGCTTCGGCCAACCCGGAATGTTTCCGACATTTGCATTCCACGCCTTGGCAAGAAGACGCCGAAAAGCGGCGTCTGCAGGTTTACCGCAACGATTTCGGTATTCCATGAACCGGTCGACCATCGTCTCGTCCTTGTCCACCTCCAACGGCGAGATGTTGTTGGCCGAATAGAAGCGAATGAACGACGAAAGCCGCGCCCGGACGAGTTTATCTTTGACCTGCGCCATCAAAGCCTGCCATTCCGCGGTTAACGGGGCGCCGTATTGCGGAATTCCTTTCTCTTGCGCCAGGTAGAGCAACGCGCTTTTTGTGTTGCTGCGGTGGTTTCTCACTGTCTTCGGGTTAAGACCGGACGGGGCATGGTGCCAGCTGGCGAGCTCATTCCTGACCGCACTGTAGCGGGCCGGGATGACCTCCAGCGGCCGACCCGTTGCCTTACCGAACTGCCGCATCGACGTCGTCCAGTGTCGTTTGATCGGCACGGGTAGCTCCTTCGAGGCCGCGATCATCGCGATCGCATCCAGAAAGGAAGGCTCGTTTAATCCAGTATTTTCAGGCATTAGGACACTCTCTTCTTTCCTCCAGATGGATGGGGATAGCCCCAGGCAGATTCCGGTTCAGATTAGGAATACGCCAACTCATCATTGCGCGCAGATACTTCGACGTATGTTCCTAACCTCAATGTTTTCTGATGTATCTGATGCGTTCGGATGTATTCGATTGGACGATCGTTACGCCGTTTCTCCTCATCGCTCCTGCGACTTGAGCCAGCGAAAAAGTGCGACGTTGCTGTAGCGAATGCAGCGACCTATCCGAATAAACGGCGGTCCTTCGTCACGCATGCGCGCCTTGGCTAGCCAGGAAAGGCTGACTTTCAAAATCGCCGCAGCCTCTTTCGGCTCCAGCAACAAATCGGTAACAAGTGCAGTTGACTGCATGATCAAGCTCCCGTTCTCGAAAAACCGGAGCGACCATGCGCCAAAAACGGGTAGGCCCAGCTGAACCGAGCGAAAAATTAGAGTGGTTTTGGAGCAAGCGGGTCGGCGCGCTCCTATTTAAGTTTGCCCCGATTGCCGGCTCGGCGCCGGTTCAAAACGATTTTATCGACGGATCTTATGCTTCGTGTCGGTGGCGACACAGGGACAACATTCACGTCTTCCGGGGTTCTCCAAAGCGTTTCAGGATCCAATCCAGCATCGACACGATTACTAATTTTCGTTAACGCAAAATCTTCGAAGCTTCGGCCGACGGCCAGCACTAACTCCGGCATCAACATGAGCACGTGAAACAGCGATAGCTGATCGAGCGTGATGGGCTCGGCCTCATCGTGCGTCCGAAATGCTCCGAGATACTCATCGTTAAATACCCTGCGCGCGTTATCCCAGATCAGGACTGTAGCGGTCACCAAAGGGGCAACATCCTTAAAAGCTTTCCAGGCGCTCCAAAAGGTGGCCTCGCTGGTACCAAGGCTTTTCGAATTTCTCGCAGCAAGATAGACCGCCTTGCTGATGGTGGCGCCCCCACGGTGGGATTGATGAGCTCCCGCGGCGAGGTCGTAGTGGATGTGAAAAACGTCAGCGACCCGTAGCCACTTATATTGAACCCGACCCATCCCCTTCAGATTGAGTCTGATCGGGTCCGGAACCGAACGGAGCGCTTCTACGAACGTATTTCGGTTCTTTTCAAGCAATGGTTGAAACATATAACCGGCCAAAACCGCCGCTTGCCCAGACAATATAAATTTGTCCCGTAGCCGACTATTCGTGAAGTCTTCGATGTCCGAAATTTCGACGTGCTTCGGAAACGGCGGAATATCCATCGTGCGCATGATTCGACCTCGGACGGCAGGAACGATCGTCATTTGGGCGACATAAAGGCTTCCCTTCAAGACCACTCTAATTTGTCCGGCATCCTCCGCCCGACTGGAGACGCCCGTGGCAGGGTGAGGATTGACGCGTGCGATGCGAGTAATGTCGATGACGGAAGATCAGGCGCACACTGCCCCTACCCTCTTTTTGTTAATGGCGCAGTACAACGGTCAAACCGTCGTGCCGCTAGACCAGGTCTGCCGCGACTTTTTCGGGCACCTGACCGTGGAGAAGCTGTTACGCAAAGCACTGCGCGGCGATATCGCGCTACCTATCGTACGTATCGAGACGAGCCAAAAGGCCCAGCGCGGGGTCCACCTTGTCGATCTTGCCGCCTATATCGACAAGCGCCGAGCGGCGGCAGTCAAAGAATGTCGCCAACTTTGCGGAATGACGTGAGGACCAGGGTACATCTCTTCCCTGGCCGCGACGCAAAGGTAATTTGCCTCACTAGCGGGAATTCAGTGCACAAGGTCAATGTCTGCTTTGCCCGCCGAAGCGGACATTGGTCGCGGGTTCGTCCATGTCAGCTGAGGGCCAATAGCAGAACTGCACCAAGTGCCCCTAGGGCCGCAAGGCGGTCCAAAGCACCGTAGCAGCCATGAGATAGATGGCAACTGAGCCGACGGTCCAAAACAAGGCGCGCACCTCGTGCGGCCGCGCCGTCAGCACGACATAGAAATGGGCAAAACGGGAGAGTATATAGATGGAAAAAATACAGAAGGCCGTGACGTTGCTGGGCGCTGTGCAGACGTAAAGCAGCCCTGCTACCAGAAAAAGCGGGATATTCTCGACGTCGTTCCCGTGAATGCGCCGGGAACGCTCGACGTATTCGTTTGGCAGCAATTGGTCCGGGCTTGGATGAGGGTTGCTGAGGGACCGTTGCGCATCCTCAGTGTAGCGATATCCCCCTTTGACCTTCATCATTCGGAATACGGTGATCCATCCCTGCGACATCATCTTCACGATCATTAATGCCGCAGCGATGGCGTAATAGCGGAAAACCGGGTTGTCGAAGGTCAGCAGGCTCAAGGGTCACTCCTCGCGGAACCATGTGCGACGTACAGCGCGCGCACGACGTGTTACCGTACAATGCCGCCCACCGCCATTGATCTTCAACGGCGCACCCCAAGGTTCCGGTCTCAACAAGTCGCGCCCGTAATCAAGTATGACAAGCTGTGGCGATGTCGTGGAGTGGTTGACTGACGGTGCGCAGCCGGCCTCCGACGCGCGCGAAGTGGTCGCCGACCTCTGCGACCGCCTGGTTGATTGCGGCCTTCCGTTATGGCGATTTGGATTGTTTGTGCTCACGCTGCATCCGCAGATTATGGGGCAGGCGTTCCTGTGGACGCGTGGCGAGCGCGTCGAGGTGAGAAGCGCATCATTCGAGACCTTCGAAACCGAAGCTTTTCGGCAAAGTCCGGTCAGACGTGTTATCGATACTCGCGCGTCGCTTCGCCGCAAGCTCGGAGAAGCAAATTGTCCGATCGATTTTGAGGTGACGCGCGACTTAGAGGCGCAAGGCGCGACGGATTATCTCGCCGTGCCGCTGTTTTTCGCGAACGGCGGGGTTCACGGCGCAACTTTCGCAACCCGGCAGCCTGGCGGCTTTACGGACGCCCAGATTGCCGCCATTAAATCCGTTATCGCTCCCTTGGCGCGCGTCGCCGAGAATCGGCTGCTGGAGCGCACGGCAAGCATCCTGCTCGATACCTATGTCGGCAACAATGCCGGCGCGCGCATTCTCGCCGGCCAAATCAGGCGAGGCGACACTGCTACGATCCATGCGGCGATTTGGCTGTCGGACATGCGTGGTTTCACGCGCCTCGCCGACCGCCTGCCGCCGCAGACCCTGGTTGATATGCTCAATCGATATTTTGACTGCCAGTTACCGGCGATCGCGAAGCACGGTGGGGAGGTCCTTAAATTCATCGGAGACGGCTTGCTCGCCATTTTTCCCATCGCTACGGGCGCCGACAATGCGCGCGAAGTTTGTCTTAGCGCTCTTGCGGCGGCGCACGAGGCACGTGCTGCAATCGCGGCGGCGAACCCGAGCGAGGGTGGCGTACGGTTTGGGCTGGCGCTTCATGTGGGCGAGGTCTTGTATGGAAACATTGGCAGCGGAAACCGGCTGGATTTCACCTGCATCGGACCAGCGGTGAATCTGGCTGCCCGCATCGAAAAACTGACCAGCGAATTGGGGCGCACAATCCTGGCTTCTGACGAGTTCGCACGCCACTCGTCGCACCTTGTGCCGGTAGGCGAATTTGAGCTGCGAGGGTTCGGCATTGCGCGGGCGGTGTTTGGATTGGCGGACGAGGCGAACCCAACAGGACACTAAGGGCGCCTGTGCCCAGTGCGCTCGGCCCGCCGAGGTCGGCTTCGGGTCAATCGCTGCCGAAACGCGATGTCCGCTGTCACGTCCCCTTTTCCCGATAGCGGACATTCGCCGACGTGATCGGATTATCCGCTAAGGGCGATGAGCGGCCATTCCGTAGGTCGAGCGGACTTGTCCATAGATTGCACCCGCGTTAGCATGTTGTGCCGATGCATGTCGCGCGAGCACAATCGGTTATCGCGGTGGGGGCGTTGGCAACGTTGGCACAAACCGAACAAGCGTCCGGACCATCCCAGCAGATGGGGGGCCTGCTGATGGGACACTTCGCGGCCGAATGCGTGCATGCAGTCGCCGTTCTCGGTATTGCCGATCTTCTTGCAAACGGGCACACGACGATTGAGGCGCTCGCATCTGCCACCGGCTGCGATGAGCCTTCGCTTCAACGCGTTTTGCGAACACTTGTCCGCATCGGCTTATTCCGTGAGGACGCACCGGGTGGGTTTCAGCTGATGCCACTTGGTGAGACTTTGCGCAGTGACGCTCCTCATTCGCTGCGTGACGCCGCGATCTTTGTGATGTCGCCGCCAATGTGGACAAGCTGCGGCGCTCTGCTCGACACGCTGCGCAGCGGCAAGCCATCCTTTGTCGAGCTGCACAACGCGACGGTCTACCAGTACCTCGCCAAACACCCTGAGTTGGCCGCAGTGTTTAATCGTTATATGACCGCTCAGTCGAACCTGCACAACGCTGCCGTTGTGGACGCCTACGACTTTTCCGGAATAAGGACGCTTGTCGATGTTGGTGGCGGACATGGCGCGACACTCGCCGCTGTGCTCCGTCGATATCCGACTATGAAAGGCATTCTTTTCGACCTGCCGGAGGTCGTCAGCACGTCGGCACGGCTCGAAATTTCGGACCTCGCCGACCGCTGTGAGGCCGCAGCTGGCGATATGCTCCATTCGGTACCCGCCGGCGGCGACGCGTACATGATCAAGCGGGTGATGATGGATAAGACTGACGGCGACGCCGAGACAATATTGCGTAACTGTCTCTCCACAATGAACGCAACAGGCAAGATACTAGTCATCGATCCCATGCTCCCGGCCGGAACCGAGCCTCATCCCAACTGGCTCACCGATATAATCATGATGGTCGCACAGGGAGGACTGTGCAGAACCGAAATTGACTTCCGCAAACTCTTTGATGCGGTCGGCCTGACGCTCGCGCGTGTTGTCGCTACGCGCTCTCCAAACTTCATCCTCGAAGGTGTACGCACGACCGCTTAGGGTCATTAGCGGACATGACGACAATTTCGCGCGATGTCTGCTATTCCCTCCAATAGCGGACGTCGTTCCGAATACGGCTCGGCTTCCGATAATCATCATTCTCGGAATTAAAAACGATCGAGCACGGCTACGCGGAACATCCGTCGGCGCCGCGGAGTCGCGGCCAACACACGCCACCGCGACGCGGTCGGCTGGACGGTGTTGTCACTTCTAATTTCGCCGCTCCTGGCGGGCTTGCTGTTGCTCGCGCTCCCGACACTCGACGCACCACCACCGGGACAGCCAAAGCCGCGTAGCCTGTTGTCGTGGTTCCTTTGGGAAATGTAACGCCTTGATGCCACCGGTTGGCGGCTGATAGTCCAGGGCATCTCGCGCACCCGGCACAGGCGGGCGACGTGCTCGACCGCACTGCACCGTTCGCCATCCCGCTTGCGCTTTAGGGTCGAGCGGTTCTAATTTCCGGTATGGCTACGTTGCGTGAAATTCTAAATCGTCAGGCGCCCCCTTCGCGGGAAGCTGTGCGACGGCTGATCGAGCGGTCTTTAGAGCGCGACCTTAAGATGCGCCTCG
>Ga0181525_10000101_pt1 | contig 78298 bp, 62 predicted proteins | sample PEATcosm2014_Bin_48_FD_121100 | JGI IMG/M metagenome (GOLD analysis project Ga0181525, IMG submission 121100) | Peatland microbial communities from MTU Mesocosm Facility, Houghton, MI, USA - PEATcosm2014_Bin06_10_metaG | ecosystem: Environmental > Terrestrial > Soil > Wetlands > Peat | place...
AAAGACGAGAAAACCGAAAAATTATAAACCGTTGCCAGAGAGCATAAAGTCACTTGGCGACTGGATTCAAGTCAAACGCCATAAGAAAAATCTAACGCCCGGCCACTTGGCAGCCAAAATGGGTATTGCAACGTCCTTGATTCTTTTATGGGAAGACGGCGACAGTCAGCCTGACAGCCAGCAAATGAGATTATTGGCAAGCCTTTTCGGGAATTCTCCACAATTGCGAATCAGGGACGAATCCTATGGTTCCTGCACCCTTTTTGGCATCTAGTAATCAAGGCTGCAAGGTGGATTCGCCAAATTGCAAAAACGGCCAGCAGCTGGTTGAAATGTTGGCCGAATAACAGCGTTAGAATTAAGGCGTGCCGTGTAGGAAAAGTGGTTTGCCATTGAACCAGCTATTGGCTGTGGCCATCGTTTAGAAGCGTCTTAAAGTCTGAAGCATTCATACGCTTAACGCTTAAATTAGTAAAACAAATAGCTACAGTTCCGTCCGGCCAAAGTCCAAGTTTTTCAAAAGCTACGATGTTTGAATTCGGATGCAATGGCAGAGCATAATCAGAAGATTCATCAAGAATGGTTTTATTAGTTAACCAACCTGCTGGCTTCTGAAGTTGCGGCTCGTTCGGAGCAAAGAATACACTTAAACGATCGGTTTGGTCATCAGGCACTAACTCGCTCAAACTCCGGGGCATATTCCCTCCATTTTTACTTCTATAGGCAAGCACCAATTCAGATATTCCTTTAAGTTGTGTGTTACTTTGAAGCTGCTTAATTTGCATTACTGAGAGTCGGTTACCAGCCGGTTTTAGAAAGCAGACAACTACAATCAACAATGCAGCAGCTATCAAAGACCACCTAGCATTTTGTAATGAGAATGACATAAGTATTAACCTGATGCTCTAATCAAAACGATCAAGGTGAAAAACTTCCATAATACCCATCTCCACTCCAGTGCCCTGTCGTATGATAGGTTTTTTCGATGATTGAGAGGATATTATTTGCATCTGGACCTGCCGTGCATATAGCAATCCACTGATAGCCAAAGTCCCACGCACGATGATAATTCAGTGGCCAGATGGCGATTGGGCCGTCTGGACTATCGCCTTCGGCATGAGCTACCTGATCCACAGAATCCCAATACCCCCCAAATTCAGAAGTATCATCCGAGCAATAATTCCCTTCAGTTCCAGGCCATATTCCCAAATATTTTTGCACGTAACGATCCACTCTGGCTGCCGTGCAACGACATTTTTCGCTTTTATCCATGGTATAAAAAACATCAACCGATATATCGGGAGTGCCGTTTTGATTCACATTAAAGGTCCAAGTCCCCGCGTCAAAAACCCCCAGTCCTAGTGTATCCACTCCATTAATGGGATGATTGTTAACAAAACCATAAAGATTCAATCCGCCTCTTTCTTGATTCCGGTCTCTATTTGGCCAAGTTCCGGTGGACGGCTTGTAATAACGGTAGCCGTAGTAAAGCAAATCGGATTCATCATCGGCATATTTGGTCGAGAAGCGGAAGGGGTTGTTCTTGGCCATGACACCCGTTACGCGAATCGGTTCACCAAATGCCGCGTAGTCATAGTTGGCTGCAACCGTCCCGTCAGCGGCATTGATAAGCGCAGCCACATTGCCATTGCCATCAAATGCCGGAAAACAGTTTGTCGTAGATGAGCCGTAATAGCTAACTTCCAGCAACCCACCCACACCACCAGCGCCTTGCAATGAGCCAGACAGGTCATTGCCCCACATATACGTGCGAATCTTTGAATTGTCCGGTTTGGTTTCCGCCACCAAATTCCAGCCGTCATACAGGAATTTGTTCGTTGATAGGGCTACGCTATTCGTCGCCACAATCTTCTGAACGCGGCGCCCTTGATAATCATACCCAAACGTCAGTTGATACTGCGGCCCCACGTTGGTATTGACCGTCATTGTTACCAGCCGATTTTCCCCGTCCCAGATGTAAGCCCACCGCCCGTCATTGGTCAGGTTCCCGTCGGCATCATAGCTGAATACCTCCGGTTGTTTCGCCACATACACGTTGCCCGTCACACTCGACCCGCCAGACACACTGATGTTTGTCCACAGTGCCGAGAAGCTGTTATTGGCCGCCAGTTGTTGCCGGAAATACTCCCCCTTCCGGTAGGCCGTCTGGCCGTTGACGCTCACCGAATTGGACAAGATGCTTGCGCCTATCACGTCCACATAGGCTGGCACATCTCGGCCGGTGATTTGATTAAGTGTGTTGTTTGTGTAATTGGCCACACGCAAATTGGCTCCGGTTTGATCTCCGCCACTTTGAGCCTGTGTGCGGTTGCCAATCGTGTCGAACGAATAATCAAATTGCTGTCCGGCGACGTGAGTCCCGTCGGCCCAATATTTACAGGCATTGGTGACTTGTCCGAGGGAGTCATAGCCGTAAATCCAATAGCTGCCGTCCACCAGCGTGTCCTTCGTCCGCTGATTGGCCGGGTTGTAATTGTAGTTGAAGGCCAGCGGCAGGGTGTAGCTCGCACTCGGCGCGGAGGAAATCTGCGTCAGCCGGTTCAGATAATCGTAGGTCTTGGTGGTGGTCATCCGCGTCACACTGCTTTGGCTGAACGTAATCTGGCTCACCAGCGGCGAATTTGCAAGGTAACTGTAGCTGGCCGAGTTGTTGTTGCCGTCCGTCACACTGGCAAGCCGGGAGGCATTGTCGTAGGCAAATGTGTCGGACAAAAGTTGAGTGCCGGAAGTCAGGGCCGACAGACTGGCGCGGCGCAAATCGGCATCGTAACTGTTGGATACCGACAATCCGCTCAACACCCCGCCAGAGAAGGATTCACCCAACAATTCATTGGCCAGGTTGTTGGTCAACGTATCGGTCATTCCGTTGCATACAACGGTTCTTAAACGCCCCAGCCGGTCATAGGTGTCGGTGACCGATGGCGTGGAATCGGAATATGTGACCGAGTTCAAACTTCCACCATTGTCATAACCGTAGGTCGTTTTAATCCCCCGCGCCCATATGCGGGAAGCCAGCCGGCCTGCCGGCGTGTTACTGTAGATTGGCCCGGCAACATTGCCATCATAGACCTTGTTGGTCAGAAAACCGCGTTGACTGTCATAATTCCAAGTCGTCACCCGCGCACCGATTCCTGTGTTGAAACCACTCCAATTAGTCATCGTTTGCATACGTCCGGCGTAATCGTAGCTGTAACCCACCGGATACGTGCGCGAACCGTATTGCAAGCCCAGTTCGCCAGTGAGCAGATAAGCGCTGCTGACGACCGTGCCGTCGGGCTGTATCACGCTATAAGGACGCAGGAGATTATCATAGGCCGTTATCGTGACTTCCGGGGAGCTGCCACCGGGATTTGGCGTGGTGTTGGTCGCGACCAGATCGGCATTGTTAAAACCAAGGGTTGTCGTCCCATTGCGCGCGTCCGTCATGGTGTTCTGCCGCCCGTGTGGATCGTAGCTGTAGGTTGTGCCGCCAAATTGTGTGCCCGTGGAATCATACCGTGTGCTGGAAGCCAGCCGCCCATAGGAATAGGTGTTGACCGTGTAAGAGCCGTCCGGTGCAGTGGTCGTCACCGTGCGCGACACACCCGGAACGGTCTGGGTGTGAGTGGTCACAAAAACACTGCCATCGCGGTATTGAGTCTGCCATGTGTTGAGGCCGTCGGTGGACGTTTCCACGGAAGAAATGAGTGTCCCGGTGGACGAGCCGTCAAGCCATGCGTAATTGCGCGTGCGACGAACCGTCGTGCTATGGTCGGTCGTAACATCGTTGGTAGTCTGGGTGATGCGATCAGAACCGCTGAAATCAATCGTGCCATTTCGATTCATGTCAACAGCGGTGTAAGCCAGTTCGCCCTTGGCGTTGTATCGGTAAAGTGTGATCACACCGTCGGGATCAATCTGTTTGAAAAGCTGCCCTTGACCATTGTAATACGACTGGCTGTAGGAGCCATCGGCATAACGGACTTCCGTCGTTCGTCCGGCCATATCGGTATAGGTCTTGGTCCACTCGGAACTTAAGGAACCATCGGCGTTTAAGTTGGTCTCCACCGTGTAGGTGCAGGCATTTCCAATATCGTCATTGCCCGCGCCGTAACCATAAGCTTTGCCATGCACCCCCGTGCCGATGGTCTCTTTCAACGAACCGTCCGTGTAATAAAAATTCGTCACGGTGCCGCCATCGGGATGAACCGTGGTTCGGATCAGACCACCGGTTGTCGGATCGTTGGTCCGGCTAAAGAATGTGACGCCTCCCAAGGCGTTGGTTTGGGCGATCAATTCATTCGCCAAATCATAGACTGACTGGCTTGACATGATTGTGGAACCGTCCGAACCGACACGGTAGGACTGAACTGTGCGCCCAGCCGCATCCAACGTGTTTTGCCAGGAGATCGGATAATTTGTGCCCGAATTGTATATCTTGGTGTAGCCAACCGGGCGTTTGGCGGCATCATACAAATACAGCGTATTGACCCCATCCCGATCCACCGTGTTATCCAGCCCGCAGCAGGCGTAAGTTGTGTATTCGGTCGTGCCGTCCAAATGTGTGACTTGCTGCGGCCTCCCATAGCCGTCAAAGTCGCTGTAGGTGTCCGCAGACAGGGTGATCCCCGAAATCACGTCATAGCTGGCCGCAGAAACCGTGTATCCGGCGAGATTGAGCACGGTGACATTCGAAACCCCGTTCACGATATTGGTCAGGGTGGAATCAGGCTGTCCGGTGACGGTGATATTGGTCTGGTAAAGTCCATTGGTGATGTAATTGTAGGTAGTTACAGTGCCATCCGGACGGATCACAGCCATGAGGAGGAATTGATTGGGGCCGTTGGTGTAAAAGAGGTTGGTGGTGACGAGATTACCGGATGTGTTCCACGAGGCTCCTGAATTTGTGCATTGGATGTCCAGACGCACGCCTGCGGCCGGAAAGACGGTGTATCGTCGAGACACTTCCGTCGAGTTAATCAGTTCTTCAACTTCTCGGGGTGTCACAGAATTGAACACGCCGGTGTCACCGGAGCCGGATACAACATTGGTTGTATATGTATAATCAGTTTCGCGGGCGCTGTATATGTTGCCGATGGGAACGTCGCCAAACGATGAAAAGACTTGAAGCGCATTCCCATTCGCATCGTAGCTGTTATACAATTCCCATGATCCATCCGGGTGGGTGATGCTCTGCACCAGGGTCGCAGAACCGGCATTGGGACTCGTTGGGTAAGTATAAGCCGTGATTTCCGGGTTGGCATCCGAGCCGACGGCAGTTTGGGTCAGCGCAGTTCCCCAACTGAAAATCTGGTAGGTTTTCTTTACTTGTTCCACCACTGGTCCCGATGGAGATTGCAGGGTGTTAATGACCTGATAGGTGTCCGCATCCAGGTTGGTGACAACCATGTTTTCCTGAATCGCACCGCCCAAGGGTTGCAGCGACCAGCTTCCGTTGTTGGTTGAGTAAGCATAAGTCCATTGCTTTATCAATCCATAATTGGGCACGTTCTCAAACTTCGAAATCTGGACGTTTGTGACGGAGGATGGAGCAGGATTGGTAACCAGCCAGGTCACAAACGGCTGCGTTCCATTGGTCAGAAACATGCCGCTGGCATTGGTTCCGGTAATTTGCGACGGATAGTAAAAATTGATGATGTAACCGTTGGCGGTCGGAGGTGGGGGAATGTCCGCCAGCGCCTGTGGTGCCATCACCTGACGAATGACTGTATTCGTAGTGAACACATCAGTCACGGTCACATTTGTCGCCAGATCTGGATCGTAAGCCACGGCCACATTCGTAAATATCTCATTGGTGACATAGGTTCCGTTGACGCCAATTGGATTCGTGAAAACCAGGCTGTTTGTCACCCAGCCCACCGCGGCGACGTTGGTCAAGGTCAACACGTTCATGGTGACCACATTTGTCGTGATAACAGTGATGTCCGGACGGGAGGGTGAAGTGTATTGAAGCGCCGTTGGCGTGAATAAACTGGGATCCGGCAAAAGGTAGTTTAACGTCAGATTGCCAGCCGACTGCCCATACTGCGCAGCTCCCAGTGAAATACGGAATGAGAGACCGGTATGGTTGCCCAGGGAATCTTTGGCACCCACGCCACCACAGGTGGGACAGGTCTGTGCGTTGACTCGAATGGAAAGGCCCGCCAGAAGGACCACAAAAAGTAATGCTTTTTTCATAAAAGAATTTCTTAAAATGTGATTTTTCACTTTCAATTTGGCCCTCCGTCCCCGGTAGTTCCTGGCAGCGAAGGCGTAATCCCCCAATTTTGTATGTAAATTGTGCCAGGCGAATCTGGCACGGGAATTTCCCCTCCATCTAAAATGTATGGTTGATTTGGATCCGAACCGGTCGTAATCTCCATCGGTGGGATGCTATTAGTTGCTCCAGGCCCGCCACCATCAGGAATGTTCACTATCTGCCAGGTTACCCAATAGGTTTGCTTCGGCTGACAACCAGTTATTTTAAACTGATACTTCATCCTGGCGCCCTGAGCGTTGGAATGATCACTGGCCAAATGATAATACGCGGAGCTGTTGGCTGTGCTCCATGCCAAAGTTCCGTCGCTGTTTGTCGGGTAAGCCGGGATGAGGCTCATCATGTCAGCACGGAGCAAGTCATCTGTGTAAGGGTCGCTCAGAACAGCGACGTCCGAATCAGATGTTATGGAACTGTTATGGTTAATATAATATCTCAATCCAAGAGTATCGTAGTAACAATTAGATGATGAGTCCATTTCAGAACCAACCGCCCAACCGGTATAGTATGCGGTCGGGGTGCAGATCCAACCATATGGCGGAAATGCATTGTTAGTAAACCAACTCGAATAATCATATGCCAAAGCCACCACATAGGAATCCGCGTCAGATGCAGCCACTCCGCCGTCATCCCACGCGCCGGTAATTTCGTTGTTTATATGACCCGTTTCGGCGACGTTATAGCCGGAACTGCTATTCACATTGCAACTGGCATCACCGGAATATGTGCTTGTCGTCAGGCAGGCAAAGCGGTCATAATATGTTGTCGTGGTTGTTTCATTATCCGAACCAGAACTAGAATACGAGTAGGACGCAGCCAGGGCGCCTGGGTTGCAATCACTGCCTACATAATAGTCAAATCTCGTCCAACCTTCGGTGTAACTGTAACTAGTCGTCTCTGTTTTCGTTAGATAGTTGGTATATGAAATGGGGGCGTCACAATCATATTCCGGGAACCCACACGTATATTTGCTTGCTCCAGCGTGAACAGTGTTAATTTCGATTGAGCCACCACACGATTGAGCCCCAGCGCGCCAGCCAAAGGCCACCGACAGACCGATAAACAGAATCAATATCCGATCACGGATGATGCCAAACAGGTTGATTATTTTCATAGAAAATGTCCACTCCATATTGATGTTTAATTACCATTTGGTTTTCTATTTTAAGGGCGTGAATACCTGCAACCCATTTGCTCCGCCCAGTCCGAACGGTGAAATCTGCCATTCACCCAGGTCCCCCGCATCAAAGATTCCGTCCCCGTTGGCATCCTCCAGATAGTCGGGGATACCATCCCCATTCGTGTCAAGCGGATTGCCATAGGCATCTGTCGCCACATAGTGATAACCGATGTCCACGATGGAATCGCCCTCCGGCACCTGACTGACTTGTGTGGTGAAATGATACAGCCCCACCTTGTCCGCCGTTATGCCGCCGGCATCAATAAGCGGGGAATCGGACGGCAGATAAAAATTTCCAAACCAACTGGATTGCCAGTTGAAGCTGATGACATTGGTGACATCATGCGCACCCAACATCGCCAGCCGGTCTGCATTGGTCAGAAAGGCATTGAAATCGCAATAGGTGATGTTGGTGTTGCCGCCGGAATAATCGTCCATGCTGATGCTTGTCCCGTCAAAAGTGCAGTCCCGGATGGAAACCGGCCAGGTGGCTCCGCCCCAATGTTGAATGGTAAAAGCATTCATGCCACCCTGTTCTATGGTGCAATTCTGCATGGACAGGCTTGGGCTGGCGTAGCTGGAATAAGTCACCGCAGGGGCATATCTGAAAAAGAGACAGTTTGTAAAATTCAATTGAATGTTGTAGCCACCGATACCGCCGTAAAATTCGCAGTCATTGGCGCTGACGACGAAATTGCCGGAGTAGTCGCGGATCTGGTCGTTGAAATTGCGCGATGAAAACTTTGTGAATTTCATCAACAACTGCGGGGAGGCTGGCGAATAATAAGGATTTGGATTGTTGCAGGTGATGGGAGACAGCCAGCCGGTGTCCGTCCAATTCCCGTTGCCGCTTTCCTGAACCGTGTCGTAACGGGCAAGCCAGCAAGGCGCGACCACCGAGCCGTTGAACGATACCGTCACGCCCGCGTCCTCAATGATGCCGTATGCGGCACCGCTCCAAGCGTCAAACCAGCCCACCGCTGTTCCAGCGGTAAATGTGATGTTGGATTGGGCTTCCACACCGCCAAACACATAATCCAGAGGGTCGTAATGGTAGCCCAAATCAGTGCAGTTTGTGTCGCGTGCGGCCTGGGGTGAAAACGTGGTGGCGACGGAAATTGTGGTGTTGGAATACACAATCGGCGGGTAGGTTGTCTTGGTGGAAAGTTCGCCCAAGGCAGCAGTGCCGGCATTTCTAAAGGTATTGTCCGCGAGATAGTAAGTGCCCGCGCCGGCGGCTTGATATGGATACGCGGTGTTGGTGAAGGTGTTTTCTCCAAACTCCGGGCAGTTGTAGAAGCCGTTATTGCTGCCGTCCAAAGTAAAGTCACTTCCATAACCCTCATCAGCCGCAGCGGCACCCGTATCGGAGAAAATACAATTGTAGAAATAGGCGTCCCAGTCCGCCGCGACGGCGCAATTGTCAAAGGTGCAATTTACACACTCCAACTCCATTATTCCATCAGTGAGAAGGCCACAGTTGCTCACCAGCGCATTGTTCATCGAAACATTGTTATCACCAGGTTCAATGCAAACATTACATTGGATGAATTGAACGTCGCTAAAAGTGGCATCTTGACCAATAAACACAGTCTCTCCACTATAACTGAAGCGGCAATGCTCAATTGATAGGGTGTCTGACGTATCGTCGTAAGCATCTAAACATTGTCCGACACCTCCCGAAGGAGTGCCGCTGCTCCAAGGCAGCGCTTCACCCACAGAATCATCATTCTCCGAGGTGAACACTGCAGGACGGTAAGCAGCGGTATTCCATACTACATGGCCGCTAGCCGAATGCTCCTGTTACCGCCACGCGCATAGGATATAATCAGGCAAAATAATTTCTCCAGTTTAGATTGCCGGTGGCTGCCTCTTTTTGAGAAGTAATACAACCCTTAAAATAATCCAAAAAACGATATAAAACTGAATAAAACTGAACAGATAAGCGATAATATCGCTGGAAACAATTGATCCAATATAAGGGTCAATCAACGCCGAAATATGCATAGCTGGATATAAAAGCAGAGCTGCTACCCATCCCAATGGCCAAAAAAATATTAATCCTCCACTCAAAAAGAGTAGAATGCATAAATTATTGACCGCAAAAGCCAAACCACCGACAACCATCGTTGTCTTGAATTTGCTCATTACTAATATCCCCCTCCTCCGTTGAAAGTTGGCGGCGGCGGTGGCACATATCCGCCACAACTAACATAACAATTTCCTATCATGGATAATGTTGCAGCGCTCATGCCATATTTAGCAGTGGCAGCCCGATAGCATTCGTAATGAGCCAATGTAACATTGTCCCCATGTGCATGCGAACATGCCAAGCAACCACGCACAGCTTGTGCCCAAGGGCTGTCACCGGCACACTTGCAAAAACATTTCAGGTTCACCCCTAAAAGAGGATATTTTTCATTCCCATAAGCATCACAAGCGCAATCGGTTGATTTCAAAGGGGGAGCTGAAGCGCAACTCGAAGTAAACAAGCCTAAATTATCTAGGTTGATAATAGGATCATTTGCAACAAAAACGTAAAGATCGGCAATGTTTTGATTAGGCAAACATTTTGGCGCAGATTTAGATTTTGCTTCAGATATCAATTCCAAAATGGGGTCCCGATTAACCCAGCGGGCGGGCTGTGATTCGGGTCTCGCCACTGGCACCACTACACTTGCGGCTCGAAGCGTTTCAAAACCTAGCTCACCGATTGGGTCGCGCGACAACCAGCGGCCGGTTGACGGGCAGTAGTAGGCAGAGGCCATTTGTGCCATCAGCAGCACAAACACAACAACGATGATTGATTTTGTAGTTTTCATGGTTCACTTCTTCCACTCATTGTTAAAAAATACGTGACTGTAAATGGCCGTAACACGGCCTTTGGTATCGCTAACAATAGCCATGCCCGTAAAAGCCAATTGCGGATTAACCTGAAGTTCTCGGGTTTCTCCATATCCATATATTCGAGTGGTTTCTCCATTCTTCGCGGTAAACATCCGCAGCGATTTTCCATACAGTTTCTCAATATCGTCTGCACTCATGCCTAGATTAGCCTGACAGCCGTCATAGTGTTTAGACAAATTCTCATTAACTTCATAGTCTTTCTCCACCTGTGGCGCTGCTTTCCATAAAAAGCCCGAAAGAATAAAAGCAGGAAACACACTCCATGATCCCGAAGTCGTATTCGTGTCGGGACGCAATTCACCGGCTATTTGCTCACGAGTCAGTGCCGGAGCATTAATTACCTTCTTGGTTCTTTCCTCAATTCCGGGATCATCAATATCCCACGATTTTGCTCGGGTTGCGGTAGTCCCCTGATACGGGTAGGTTTCTAGCAATTCTGGAAATGAGAACGGTTCGATTATTTTCATCAATATTTTATCGTGAAATACAAGCCATAAAGCATTATCTCCCCCGTCAAAATAGCAACTAATCAACGTGTAGTTCTCATTTGTTTTCCCAATTGTAAACTCGTGACGAGCCGCAACTCCCAGCGCGCTTCTCAATGCGTCAAGCGATATGCCATTTGTAATCGTCAAAAAGGTCTTTTGAGAAACGTTTAGGCTTTTGACCATTGAATCAATATGCTTATAATGCGACGAGCAGCCGCAGATAAATACTGCCAACCAGAGAACGATTAAATATTTAATTCGCACTTTAACCTCTGCCTTTATTTGCTACAACACGCGCATTTCGCAGCGTCAAGAGTTGGGAAATCGCCTGGGATATTGATAAATTTATGCTGTTTCGCACAATAATATTTTGGTCCGTTGGAGTTATAATTGCCTCCAGTTGCCAAGCAAGCGCCCATGCAGCCGATAACATTCACATTACACTGCTCGCAGGGGGTGAACCACACAGGAATACCTTCGTTAGCAAGTGCCAGTTTTGCAAGCGTTGTTATCCAAGAAGACTGGTCACAATGATTCTGATCATAGCATTGATCATGTTGTGCGCAGCATCGCAAAGCACAATCACCCGATGTAACATTCCAAATTGAGGACGGAACTAATGGGGGCTTATCGCATCCTGGGCAGTCCAAGCCTAAAAGATCATACTGGACAATCGGGTTATTAAGCACAAACGCATAACGATTAGGGTCTTTCTTCGCCGCCGCTGAATCACGGTTAACCCATCGCGCTGGCGGCATGAAAGCAGAATTAGCGATTTGTCCGACTCTCGGCACAACGGCTGCCGCGCGAAAATTTTCAAAACCCGGCTCACCCATTGGGTCGCGCGACAGCCAGCGTCCGGTTGACGGACAGTAGTAAGCAGAGGCCATTTGTGCTGCCAACAGCACAAACACAACAACGATGATTGATTTTGTAGTTTTCATGGTGTTTGGAATGTATTTCGAGGGGCTTGTGGAAGCGGATTCGGGTCGGCGGGAATGTTCGGGTTCATTGGCTGTTGTTGTTGAACCAGCATCACAGGACGAGCCAATCTCTGCCGGGCTTGGGCAAACATCACTTGATTGCCTTTCCACGTCGGCACGAGTTTGTAGGCAAGGCTGAAACTTGCCAACGCATCACCAAGCAGTCCGTTATCCGTCTGGCAAGCGCCACGAATGGACAGGAAAACGGACAATTCTTCCTCTGGCGTAAGCGATTTGAGATAGCCTTCCTCTTTGATTTCTTCATCACTGATGGGAAACGGCCACTGCCGGTAAACGCTGTCGTCATAATGACTCACTCCCTTGCTGGTGGCATCCATGTCAAATGTTTCCGTCGGGCTGTCCCAGCGCACGAACAGATGCTGCTTTGTCGTGACCAGCTTGAGCGGATAACCGAGGCGGCGTCCCAAAGCAACGTAAAGCACCGGCATCGAGCTGCACGTTCCCAAATGTTGGTCGCCAATCAGACCGTGGATTAAAACATCGCTGGAATCAGCGAAGAAATGGTCGTCGGGCTGTTCCGTTCCCGGCGCAGCAATCCATTTTGGGTTGTAACGAATGTTGTAATCCTCATACAACACGACGCCCATCATCGCCATTTTGTAAAAGTTCGTCGAGTTGTAGAAATAGGCGGGGTCTTCCGAATAATGATGAAAATTCCTGTCAATTTCTGATTTGATGTGCTGCGCCCAAGAATCAAGCGTTGCCAGAGATTCGTCCACATTCAAATTTTCCGCGCCGGGCAAACTTTCGGCACAAAGCAAATTCATCCGTGCGATGTCGCACTTTTCCAAATCGGTTGGGGACAAACTTAAAAGGGCATTGAGCGTCTCCGGCTGCTTAAATGCTGGCGTTGTTTGAACGGCAACAATCGGCTTGGCTGCTTGTGGTTGAAAATGAATCCAAGCAACGGCAGCGACAGCAATTAACGCGATGCCGAGAAATGGAAGGATTTGAAGAAATCGCTTTGTCAGTGCAAAGCGATAAACCTGACGCTTTACATCTTCACGCAGCCGTTGTCGTGATTCACGGCTCATGCTCTTGGTTTGCCAGACATCCTAATTTTGTCAAGCACTGATTACAAATTCTATCCACACCCCTCTCCAACGGGCATGGTATCATTCCCCGTTAGACGCGGTTCGATTCACGAACCGCACCTTGAACCTTGAAAGGAGAATTCCCATGCCCAAGAAACCCTTCGTTGATTTCCGGGACATCCGTTCCCGGATCACCATGGAACAGGTGTTGCAGCATTACAACGTGCTCGACACCTTCAAACGCAGCGGCCAGAGCTTGTCCGGTCCGTGCCCCATTCACAAAGGCACCAACAAAACGCAGTTCCGCGTGGATACCGAAAAAAACATCTGGCACTGCTTCAGCGAATGCAAGCACGGCGGCAATGTCCTCGACTTCATTTGTAAGATGGAGGATTGCGCTATTCACGACGCGGCCATCAAAGCGTGTGAATGGTTTGGTATTCCGCTCGATGAAGTCAAAACCAGCAGCGGCGAGAACGAGTCGGAGGAAAAATCGGCGGCGCCAAAACCAGCCGTCAAATCCAAACCGGCGGCGTCACCACCGCCCGAAGACGACAAGCCCAACCCGGTGTTGAAATTCAAGTTGGACAAGTTGCAGCGGGAGCATCCGTATCTCACCCAGGAACGCGGGCTGACGTTGGAAACCATCATTGATTTTGGACTCGGTTACTTCGCCGGGAAAAAAGGCATGATGGTTGGTCACATTGTCATCCCCATTAACAACGTCAAAGGTGAATTGGTCGCCTACGCCGGACGCTGGCCGGGCGAACCGCCGAAGGACACCGAAAAATACAAGCTTCCGCCCAACTTCAAAAAGTTGCAGGAGGTGTTCAACCTCGACCGAGCCGTCAAGGAACCGGCGGACAAACCGCTGGTGATCGTTGAAGGCTTTTTCGATGTCATCAAATTGCACCAGCTTGGCTACCGCAAAACGGTTGCCCTCATGGGCTGGTTCATGTCGCCTACGCAGGAGGAATTGATCCGCGCACACGCGAACTCATACAGCCATATCATCGTCATGCTGGACGAGAACAAGGCCGGCCAGGAAGCCCGCGAGCAAATCGCCGGCAGACTGGCGAAGTTCGCATTTGTGAAAGTTCACGTCTTCGATAAACCGGATATGCAGCCCGACCACTTGTCCGCAGAGGAAGTGCAACGGTTGCTGTCGAATCTGTGACCCGTTCAAGCGATGAAAACGAAGTCGCAACCCAGCGACTTCCGCAGAATCCTTGAACGCATTACCGCCAGGACACCCGGCTCATGTATTGCGACACGGTGAATGCCGTGGTCAAAGCCAAGGTGGAGGAAACCACCGGCGCAAAGGGCATCAAATTGGTCAAATTCAACGAATACAGCCCCATCCTTGGGGAATTGTATAAACCCAGGACGGTGCAGCCGTCTCAAACCCCGCCAGCGGCCTGAAATGCCATGTCACGGCTCGACGAACAACTGACCGAGCAGTTCCACCAATGGGAGCGGCGCGGACGCGGCTGGCAGGTGTTTGACGGGCCTGTTTCCCTTGAACCGCCATTCCGACCGTTTGAAGGCCATTATCTCCCCACAGCCCCGGCGATTGATGACGGGCGTAAGCCCACCTTTTTAAGTTCGCTGGTGCAAAAGGTGAGCGGCAAGTTAAGCACCGCACCGTCACCAGTGCTAGTTGAGCCAGAACCAGAGGAAGAACCCGAACCGACTCCTTTGATTCGTGATTCACTTGTTGAATTTCAGGCATCGCTCCCGGACAAGCTCGACATCTCCAAAGAAGCGTTCGAGCAATTCCTTTTGAACCTATCACTTTGCCGCGAGCCTATTGCCTTTGAGTTGCTTGGCGCTCGCAAAAAGGTCACGGCGCAATTCGCCGCCGCCGTCAACGACGCCTCATTGCTTCGCCGTCAGGTGCAGGCGCATTTTCCAGAATACGTTTCCTTGCGGAACCATGCTTCGTAAATCGGGCCAATGATGGGTGTTTTGATGAGTGACGCATCAAGGTCTTTCAGCCCCATTGCAACCACATTCCGCATGACGTAGATGGTCGCCACAAACACGGCCAGAAGCAGGAATGGATACAGCATCAGGCCAAACACGCCGAAAATCTTGCTGAAGACGATCAATCCCAAAAAGCCTACGCCGCATACACCGAGGACCAGTGCTAGGAATTCCCAGAGGTTGACGACGGCTGGAATCTCGGCAAAACGGCAACTGAAGAAATATGCCTTTCAACCTGATAAAACAAGACATCGAAAACGGCGAAGGTGTCGCCGTGCTCGATCCACACGGCGATTTGATTGATCGCATTTGTGGCGTCATTCCCCAGGAACGGATTGACGACGTGGTTTTGGTTGACCCGTCCGATGCAGAGTATTCCATCGGATTCAACATCTTGTCCGCCCACAGCGAGCTTGAGAAAACCCTTTTGGCGTCGGATTTGATTGCCGTGTTCCAGCGTCTTTCCAGCACTTGGGGCGACCAGATGAATAGCGTCCTTCAAAACGCCATTCTCGCTTTTCTGGAAAGCGACCGGCGCGGAACCATCGCCGACTTGCGCCGCTTCCTCATTGAGCCAGCATTCAGAAATGAATTCCTGAAATCCGTCAAAGATTCGGAAGTGGTGTATTACTGGCAGAAAAGCTTTCCGCATCTGTCCGGCAACAAGTCCATCGGCTCAATTTTGACAAGGCTGGACACGTTTCTTGCCCAAAAACCCATCCGTCACATGGTATCGCAGCCGGAGAACCGGCTGGACTTCGCCCACATCATGGATAGCGGCAAAATCTTTCTGGCGAAATTGCCGGAGGGACTTTTAGGCCGGGAAAACTCGTATCTGCTTGGCACATTGTTGGTATCAAAGTTTCAGCAGATTGCCATGAGCAGGCAGGCGCAGCAGATCGCCGCCCGGAGGGATTTTTGGCTCTATATTGACGAGTTCGCCAACTTCATCACGCCGAGCATGTCTGAAATCTTGAAAAGCACGCGGAAATACAGGGTTGGCCTGACGTTGGCGCATCAGGAGTTGCATCAGTTGCAGCGCAATTCCGAAGTCGCCAGCGCCGTCATGACGCACCCCTATACGCGCATCGTGTTCCGCGTTGGTGACGATGATGCCAAGAAATTGGCCGAGGGTTTTTCATATTTTGAAGCAAAGGATTTGCGAAATCTGGAAACCGGCCAAGCTGTTTGCCGTGTTGAACGCAGCGACCTTGATTTCAATTTGAGTGTCCCGCTTCCCAGCGAAACGGACGAGGACACAGCCGCAGCACGACGGCAGGAAGTGATTACGGTTTCGAGGAAAAAATACGGCACAGCGCAGGCGGACGTGGAGGCGATGCTGGCGAAGTCGCGTGAGGCGGCAGTGCCGCTTCCCACCATTAAGACCGAGCCGCCAGTTGGTGGCCGTGCGCAAGCACCCAAGCCGGTTGTGGAATTGCCGAAAACTTCCGAAGTTCCGAAAGATACGGGTTCGGAAAAGAAAATCGCAGAGCAGCCAGTGGTTGCCGAAATTCCGAAGGAACAGCCGCCAGTCATCAAGCATGAGCCGCCGCGCGATTTAGGCCGAGGCGGTGAGCAGCACAAGGCCATTCAGAAACGCATTAAAGAAGCAGCGGAGGAACTTGGCTTTCGCAGCGTGATTGAAAAATCCGTTCTCGACGGACTGGGCAGCGTGGATTTGTGGCTTGAACGCACCAGCCAGAGCATCGCCTGCGAGATTTCCATTTCAACCACGATTGACCATGAAGTGGGCAACGTCCTGAAGTGCCTGAAGGCGGGCATTCCGAAGGTTGCGGTGATTTGTCTGGACGAGGAACGCTTGCGGAAGATCGCCAGTGCGGTTTCCGGCAGTCTTGGCGCGGATTTGGCCGCGCGAGTGGAGTATTTCCAGCCCGACCCGTTCATCGCGTATTTGAAGGCATTGAAGCCGCCAACACCGCAGCCGACCGAAACCCAATATGGCGGTTACAAGGTCAAACGCTCGATTCCAAAACTTTCCGCGCAGGAACAGAAGCAAAAAGAGGACATCGCCAATCGCGCAATGGCCGAAACCATGCGCCGGAGGTAATTCCGAAGTGTCTCATTTCCTTTCCAGATGAAAGACCGGCCCGCGAACCTTGAACCACGAATAGGCTTCAATCATCCGTGTCCGCAGTTTGAGCAAACTTTCCTCGGGGTTTTCTTCCGCTCGATGAATGGAGACATGGGACACACCCATCTCGCGCCCGGCAGCGGCCCGGCTTTTGCCCGCCTGTTTGCGGAAACGCTTGGCGAGCACGGCCAAATCTTTTTCCGTCAGCAATTTTTTCTGCGACATGGGAAAGTTTTAGCTGATTTACGTCATTTAGCTACACTTTTTCCTTGCATTGCCCCCATGATTTTTGGTATGAAATCGTGCTATGAAGGAAAATAGTGTCTTGAACAAGCCGGTTGGCATCTGGATTCGGGTTTCGACCGAAGATCAGGCCAGGGGCGAAAGCCCGGAACATCACGAGGAACGCGCCAGGAGCTACGCCAAGAGCCGTGGCTGGCAGGTCAAGGAACTCTATAACCTTGCCGGGCAGAGTGGCAAAGCCGTCATGCAGCACCCGGAGGCCAAGCGCATGATGAAAGACATTGAGCGCGGCCATATCACCGGCCTTGTGTTCTCCAAACTCGCCCGCCTGTCCCGCAACCGCCGCGAACTGGAGGATTTCTCTGATTTCTTCAACAAGCATCATGCTGACCTCATATCACTCTCCGAAGCCATTGACACCAGCACCGCAGGAGGCCGGATGTTCTTTCATCTGCTTGGCGTGTTCGCCCAATGGGAACGCGAGGAAATCACCGAGCGCGTCAATGCCTCGGTATTGACCCGCGCCAAGCTCGGCAAATCCATCAATGGCAGCACCCCTTACGGCTACCAATGGAAAGACCGCAAATTGATAATCAAGCCGGAGGAAGCCAACGTCCGCCGCAAAGCCTACGAACTGTTTTTGCAATACCGGCGCAAGGGGCAAGTCGCCCGCGAATTGAACGCCGCCGGATACCGGACGCGCGAAGGCTCCATCTGGCGCGACACCTCGATTCTGCGCATCATGGAGGACTCCAGCGCCAAAGGCGTCTATATGTTCAACACCATGCGCCAGATCGGAAAGTGGCGCACCGAAGCAAAACCGGAGAGCGAATGGGGCAAACTCGAATGCGAACCCATCGTTTCCGAAGACCTTTGGAATCAGGTGAACCAGATCATTGAGGAACAACTCAAATCATGGAAACGGCCCGGCAAACCGCCGGTGCATCTGTTCAGCGGCTTGGCGCGATGTTCTTGCGGCCACAATATGTATGTGGCTGCCAACACCCCAAAATATTTCTGCCGCAAATGTCGCAACAAGATACCAATCACCGACCTTGAGAATATCGTCCGCAATGAGCTAAAAGTCTTTTTCGGTGAGCCAAAGCGGATTGCCAGCCATTTGAAACAGGCCAACAAGAATCTGGTCGAGAAATCGGCTTTACTGGACACCCACAAACGGGAGATTCAGAAAGTGCGGGAGGAAATGCACCAGACCCACCAGTTGTATTTGAGCAAGCAGATTTCCGGCGATGGTTTCCGTGACCTTTATACCCCCGCCGAGGAACGGATGAAACAATTACAAGCCGAACTGCCCAAACTTGAAGCCGATGTTGATTTCTTGAAGGTCAACAAGTTGTCTGCCGATGATGTGCTTCACGAGGCCAACACCCTCTATGACCGCTGGCCTAAATTGCCCTTTGGAGACAAGCGGAAAATCGTCGAAGCTCTCATCGAGAAGATCGTCATCGGCAACGGTGAAATAGACATAACCTTCTCGCACATGCCATCTTCTGAAGAACTGTGCAAAAACCAGCAGGGGTTCAACCCGATGTGATGATGATAACCGCCGGCGGAAATAAAGGCTGCCTGCGAGCCGAAGCGCTGCTGCAATTCAAATCCGAGCACGCCGCAATAAAATTTCAGCGCGCGTTCGAGGTCGGCCACTTTCAGATGCACATGACCGATGACGACGCGCGGATCAATTGGCCGCGAAGCTGGATTTTCGTTCACGGTGTTTTCCTTCCGCTCTCGAGATGAAATTTGTGAAGCGCGCGATGCACGACGGGTGCCAAAACGATTCCCGTCACGGTGATCAACATCAGGCCGCTGAACAACGCGTAGCAGCCGGCGAAAATTTTTCCGGCGTCCGTCTGCAACGTCGCGACCGGCCCCATGCCGGAAAGGATCATCGCCGCATTTTCAAACGCGTCCACCCAGCCCAAGTTTTCGATGAAATGATAACCCGCCATGCCGATGCCCAGCGCAATTGCGACCAGAGTCTGACTCAACAGAAAACAATTCAACACCCGCCGGTAAAATACCTGGCGTGGCAGCAGCGGACTGGAGCGGTGCTCGAACACGGCGTCAGGGTGCGCTTCTGGCGGGAATTTTCAAGTTTTCAAACGGCGTCACGTCGTCCGGCAGCGCGAGCATTTCGACAAATCGGTTTCGGGCGCGACGCCCGAAACGACAGGCCGGAGGCCTCTGCTACCCCAAATTGACCGGGTCAATGTCCACCGTGAGGGTCACGTCATCCGGAAGCGTGAGCGTCCCGATGATTTTTGCCAGCGTCTGGCTCAATTTGCTCATCGCGCGCGTCCGCAGCATGATTTGGTAGCGGTAAAAAGTTTCCGCGCGCGGCAATGGCGCCGGCGCCGGCCCGGCAAGAATCAAATCCTTGAATTCACCCAGTTTTTTATCCAATTCGCGTTTCAGGTGTTCGGCGGAGAATTTCACCTTTTCCTCGTTGCGGCCTTTGAGCGTGAGCAACGCGACGCGGCTCGCGGGCGGATATTTTAATTGCTCGCGGAATTCGATTTCCTGTTCGTAAAAGCCGGTAAAGTCGTGGCGGCGCGCGAATTGGATGGCCGGATGAAACGGCGCGAACGCCTGCACGAACACCTCGCCCTCCACGTCGCCGCGACCGGCGCGACCTGCGACCTGCGTGAGAAGCTGAAAGGTGCGCTCGCCCGCGCGAAAATCCGGCTGATGCAGCGCGAGGTCGGCGTAAATGATGCCGACGAGCGTGACGTTCGGGAAATGCAGCCCCTTCGCGATCATCTGCGTGCCGACGAGGATGTCAATTTTCCCCGTGCGGAAATCGCCGAGGATGCGACGGTAATCGTCCTTGCGCTTCATCGCGTCGGCGTCCATGCGCTTCACCCGCGCGTGAGGAAAAAGTTTAGCCAGCACGTCTTCGACCTTTTGCGTGCCAGTGCCGGCAAAACGGATGGCCGGATTTTTGCATTTCTCGTTTGGGCAGACGGACGGGACTTTTTCGTTGTGGCCGCAAATGTGGCAGGAAAGTTTTTGCTCGGTGCGATGGTAGGTAAGCGCGAGGCTGCAGTTCGGGCAATTCGCGATGAAGCCGCATTTCGGGCATTGCAGCGACGTTGAGTAGCCACGTCGGTTCAGAAATAAAATCGTCTGCTCCTTGCGTTCCAGCCGTTGTTGAATGGCCTCCTTGAGTTGCGGCGAAAAAATCGGGATGCCCTTTTCCTTGTGCGCGGTCTGGCGCATGTCCACGACGCGGACGTGGGGCATTTTCTGGTCGTCCACGCGCTCCGGCAATTCGAGCAGCGCGAATTTGCCGCGCTTGCAATTGTAATAGCTTTCCAAGGACGGCGTGGCCGAGCCGAGCACGACGACGGCGTTCTCCATCTGCCCCCGCATGATGGCCACGTCGCGGGCGTGGTAGCGCGGCGCCTCCTCCTGCTTGTAGGTGTGTTCGTGCTCCTCGTCCACGATGATCAGGCCGAGCGGCTCGACCGGCGCAAAAATCGCCGAGCGGGCACCGATGACGATGCGCGCCCGGCCCTGCCGGATTTTGTGCCATTCGTCATGCCGCTCGCCGGCACTCAAATGCGAATGCAGCACCGCGACTAGCGTCTGCAATTTTCCGGAACTGAACCGCGCCTTGAACCGTTCGACGGTCTGCGGCGTCAGCGAAATTTCCGGCACGAGCACGATCGCGCCCTTGCCTTGTTCGAGTGCGTGAGCGAGAGCTTGAAGATAAACCTCTGTTTTCCCGGAACCGGTCACCCCATGAAGCAAGAAAACTTGAGATGGTCTTGTAGCGCCCGATTCCTGTTGTGTAGCACCCGCGTCCCGCGGGTCATGTTCGGCGTCCCGCCGAACATTTTGGCGCGTGTCAAATGCGCCCGGCGTCCAAATGTAAGGATACTCCTCCATCGGTCCGACCAGCCCAATCGTTCGCGGGTTGTCCCAGATGTAATTCCACGTTTTGTGCAGGTCCGCTTCCGAGCGGATCAGCCGGTCAAACGATTCATCCGTCCAGACCGGGCCAGTGCGTTTCATCACCTTGTTCACTTCATGCGCAGAAAAAGACTTGATGCTGTGCAGGATTTCCGGAAGTGAATGAACGCCTTCCTTCCCGGTTTCTTGAACCGGCAGCGGCTGAATCAGCAAATGCACGTGATCCGGCATCACACATGCGACGTAGCATTTCACTTTCTTGCCATGCCAGTGATGGCAGGCTTCCAGTGTTTTAGCGCGTGCCTCAGGTGAAAGTATAAGCTTGTCGTGCGTCCGCCAAGTGACGTGATAGGTGAAACCCGGAATTTCAAAATGTGGCAGGCTGCGTTTGCGGGCCGCTGCTTCTGAAATGAGCGCGGAACCGGGTGACGGACGAGAGCCGGGCGCGACGCCCGCCTCCACCCGCGGGACGCGGGTGCTACCACAGCCATCCATCGCCTTCGTGATTTCCTGCAACGCCTTTTCTTGCGCCGGATTCAACGGCAGCGGTTGCGATGGCAAAATGTGCTCGCGGGCATACGGATCGCGCTCGGAAATTTCCGAGGTGATTTCAACCAAGCCACGGTCTTCGAGCTTGCGGATTGTGGCAGCGGTTGTTTCAGCCAGTTCAAGCAATTCTGCCAACAACATTTCACGGCGCTCTTCGATGATGTTCCAGACTTCCTGCTGGCGCTTGGGCAATTTCGGAAAATCTCCACCTACCGCCAGTGCGCGGACGAACAATTGCTTTTTCCAGCCCTCTTTTTCTTTTCGGATGGCTTCCGGCAAAACGGATTTCAGCGCCGTCTCCGGCGCGCAGCAATAGTATTCACCAATCCAGCGCGCGAGCTTCAGCACCTTCGGCGTCACCAAGGATTGCGCGCCGATGACTTTCAAAATCGGTTTAAGATTGGCGTGCGCCGATTCCTCGGCCAGCGCGGTGACTGTTCCGAAAATCTTCCGCGCGCCGAAAGGAACCTGCACGCGCGTGCCGACTTCAACCTGTCCGGCCAATCCCGGCGGAATCAGATAATCGAACTCCTTCCGCAGCGCAATTTCAAGGCTGACGCGGGCGATCATTTTTCAATCGCGCGTGATTGCGCGCATTTCGGCCTCAAGCTGCTTGCGCAATTCCTCACGGCCGGCGGCGTCGGTCTCGCGCGGCACGCGCAGCACCCTGCCGATGGTAACTTCGCAGCACGCAAATGGCAGCGGGATCTGAAACCGGTCCCAGCTTTTCGCCCGGATTTTCCAGTTCAGATGAAAACTGACCGGCACGATGGGCATGCCGGTAAGTTGCGCGGTTGAAATCACGCCTTCCTGCGCGATGTAGCAAGGACCGCGCGGGCCGTCGGGCGTGATGGCCAGATCATGGCCGCGCCTGCCCCAGGAAACCATCTCGCGCAACGCCTGCGGTCCGCGGCGCGACGACGAACCACGCACCGCTTCCACCCCGAACCGTTCGAGCACCCCGGCGAGCATACCGCCATCCCGGCTCGCGCTCACCATCGCCACCAGCCGCCGGCTGCGGTCGCGGCGCGCAACGTAGCGGCGATAGAGGATCAGCGACAGCGACAGCCGGTTGTGCCAGATCGCAAAAATGATCTTCTCCTGGGGCACATCGGAAAAATAACCGGACAAGTCATCCAGCCTGAAACGCAGGGTCGAGGCCAGCGTGTTGGCCACCACATAAGCCAACGCCGCGCCCAGCCGCTGGTGCCACCTCGGCTTGTGCGGAATGACCACCCCGCTTCTGCGTTTCGGCAGGGCGTGCAACGGCTTTGTGCTTTGGGTTTCAGGCATCGGGCGGCTCAACTTTTCTTCAGGCATGCGCGCACCAAATCCTCGACCGTCGCCTTTGCGCCCAGCATCGCCTGCGCGGCACGGACGGCGTCGTGCGCGTCAATCTGCTTGAAGCCCAGCGCCATGAGCGCCAGCACGGCGTCGTTCAGTTTCTGGTCGTCGGGCGAGAGCGAATGTTTCGCGCTGGCGGCTTCCCACGCGCCCGCCGCGCCGATTTTGTCGCGTAATTCCACGACGATGCGCTCGGCGGTCTTCTTGCCGACGCCGGAAATTTGCGAAAGCGATTTTACGTCGCCACCGGCCACCGCGCCGCGAAACGCCGTCGCGTTCATGCCGCTCAAAATGTTCAGCGCCGTTTTTGGGCCGATGCCGGAAACGCTGTTGACGAGCAGCCGGAACAAATCGCGTTCCGCCGAAGCCATAAACCCGTAAAGCACGTGCGCGTCCTCGCGGATGACGAGTTGCGTGAGCAGCTTCACCGGCTGGCCGGGCTGCGGCAACTTGTCGAACGACGACAACGGAATCAAAACTTCATAGCCGACGCCGTTCACGTCCATGACGACCTGCGTGGGCAGCGCCTCGACGAGTTTGCCTTGGAGAAAAGTGATCACGGTTCAATTTATATCGCTGCGTAAAAGCCAAAAAATAAAAGCAGCAATCGCAATCACGGCCACTGTTATGGCAATAATGGGATGGTCTGCCAAATCCTTAATCAGAGGCGTTATCAACCATGTCGGAAGAAAAAGAGCCATTTGCACTTAAATCCTCTTCAGCGGCGTCAATCCATGACGCGAGTTTTCCTGCGCGTGCGTCAGCGCCAGCGCGAGCGCGTCCGCCGCGTCGGGCGCGGGCGGCTTGGGCAAATCCAACAGCCGCTGGACCATTTTGGCGACGGCGGATTTTTGCGCCGCGCCGTAGCCGACAATCGCCTGCTTCACCTTGCGCGTGGCGATTTCGTAAATGTCCAGACCCGCCTCGGCGACGGTCGCCAGCGCCGCGCCGCGCGCCTCGCCCATGATGATGGCAGTCTGCAGATTTTGGACGTAAAAAATCCCTTCCATGACGCAGATCGTCGGCTGGTGTTGTTTCAAAACATCGCGCAACGTCTGTGAAATTTTCGCCAGACAGCGCGAGCGTTCCCAGCCCGCCGGACAGGATATCGTGCCATGCGCCAGCGCGACCGGATGAGGTTTGGCGAGCCGGATGACGCCGTAGCCGGTGCCGCGCAGCGACGGGTCCACGCCGAGAATGACGCCGTGGGAATTGGCGGCGGGCCGGAGAACCGGTTCAAGGACCGCCAGGGCTGCGCGAGTCGAAACGCCGCCGACGCGCTGCTGCATCTGTTCAAATTGCCGACGCGTGATGCCCACGCGCCCATGTTGCCAGCAACGGCGGGGTTGCAAAAGCAAAAACGCCGCACGTCACTGCTGGCCGTTCTGGTTTTTGCCCTTGCCAGAATTTTGTGACTGGGCCGGAGATGACGAGGCCGGAGGCGCGCTGTGAGATTGATTATCACCCGCATTCGGCTGGGAATAATTTGGGCGAGATTCCGCCGGAGGCGTTTCATTCTGGGGCGGGACGTATTCGCGCTGCGGTGGCTGCGCCGGCGCTGGTTGTTCGACCGGCGAAGTGTAACGGTTCGCTTCGGGCGGGTTGGCCGGCGCACCAACGCGCCCGCCGGAGTTGCTGGGATTCGCCCACGGACTTTGCTGTTCAACCTGCTGCGCTTTTGGGGACGGATAGCGCCGGTTGTCGGTTGAATTGTAATTTGGCGCCGACGGCTGCACCGGTGTAATCGGCGCGTAATGATTGCCTTGAGCCGGGGCTGTCTGCGCCAGCTGATAACGATTTTGCGGCTGTGAATTGTTGTTTTCATTTCCGTTGTGCGGCGGCTGGTAGGGGCTTCCCACCACCGGCGAAGACGGCCCGGTGTGCGGCACTGCGTCCCGGTTGGACGGACGCGGGTTGTCAGAGAAATGCGGACGGTTTACCACCAACGTGCGGCCGTCGCTTCCGATCTGTTCGCCGCGCGCGCCCGGGCCGGCCGTATCACGGATGGCGACCTGGTGGATCTGCGCGTGCGTCACCTGGGTGATGCGCTGCGGATCAATGCCGTGGTTGATGAAACCCCCGTTGCGGCGGTCCACGTCGAAGTTGTTGATGACCGTCGTGCGATTGTAAATCTGCGTCATCTCGCGGGATTCGACACGGTGACGCCACGGATGCGGGTCGCAGAAATCGCGGGTGGACACAAACGTGAAACAATCCACGCCCAAACCGAAATCGAAACCTATGCTGACCGCAGCCCCGTTGTAAAAAAATCCAAGGCCTTCGCGATATTCGCAACGCGGCGGCAGCGGCGCCCAGCCGCAATAATCATCAGAATAGCGCCACGTCACCCACGACGGACCCCAGACCGTGTCCGGATACCAGCACCATCCGAAGCGCGCATCGCGGAACCAGCGTCCGTAATGGAACGGCGCCCAGCCCCACGAATAATCCGACATCCAATACCAGCCGTCGTCCGTATAAACCCAGTGCCCGTGGTCGCCATACGGCTGCCACGCTGAATTGTAAACGACCACTGTCGGACGCCAGCAACGGCCATAGCCATCCACGTCCACCCAAGTGCCGTAAGGCGCAAGCGTGTTGTAAAAATAATCCACCGTGACTTCCGTCGTTGGCGGGGTGACATCGCTTGTATCGGGCGCGGTGGAAGCCGGTGCCGAAGCGGGTTGCGGCGGCGGTTGATTTGCCGATGCCGCCATTTGCGCCTGCAACACCTGGTCGCGCTGCATCATCGCAGTAACGAGATCGTCCGGCGCACCAATGTCCTTCAAATAAATGATTTTGTCCGGGTCCAGATTGAAAGTGCTGCTGGAATTGTTGACGTAGTCTAGGATGACGTCCTCGCTCACGCCAGCCTGGGTCAGCCGGATGACTTGAGCCAGCGGGCTGGACGGATAAATGTTCGGCGGCAAAGCCGAGGAATCGTCCGGCGCGGTCGAACCATCCGGTGCCGGCGCGGGAGCGGAATCAGTCTGGGCGTTGGAGGTTTGCGGGAAACACACGCCGACTCGGCAGAGCGCCACCACCGCCGTTCCCAAAACGATGACTGCAAATGATTTGGTTTTCATAATGAGCCTCGACAATTCAAACAGTTGTTTAATCTAACAATGGATAGACCCATTTGTTGCGAAAAATGTTCATCAGGCTGAAAACAGCCTTGTTTTAATGGGTTTATATGATGTTATATTTGCGCATTGCGCTTCAGGCGCAAGCTGGTGCCCCCGCCCGGAATTGAACTGGGATCAACGGTTTAGGAAACCGCTGCTCTATCCATTTGAGCTACGGGGGCAACACCCCACGCTACGCCCGTTTGAAGTCATGGCAAGGATTTTCGCCACTCTGCCCCCCCCAAACGACATGTTTAAATTGGCCACGTCAGGGTTACACCCCATGGCGCGTTCACCGACTGGCGCATAACGTCCTTCAGAAAGCGAAATAAACAAAATGAAATTTATCCTGTTTTTGACCTGCATTGTCACCTTCATCACCTCCACCAGCTGTGTTGTCGCGGGCGGTGGTCGCCATGGCGGAGCGGCAGTTTTCGTGCCAGCCCCTGTGGTCGTCGTGCATCCTGAGGCCGAGGTTATTGTGCGGTAGAACATTTGACCGCTCGATGACCTGCGACTGGCTTCATGGTTGCAAGCGCTCCCGATTAGGCTCGGATGAGGTAGTGGGGCTTAGCATAAACCACCGAATCTTAGCTATGAAGTGCCATTCTTATGGATAAATTCGTATCTATAGTTTTCGAGGATGAAGTGCCGGCAACCATATGCCCAAGGCGATATCCGGAATTAAATCGCCTGCAACAGATTTTCAAACACATCCTATTGCAATTGGAGCAGGTAAAAGTTTTGGGTGTTGGTCCCGAAGGGATTGCTGAAATTGAAATTGCCGCTGCTGTCGAACTGGTTGGTCAGCAGCACCGTCCAGTTGGTCAAAGGGACGGCCAGGTTCGTGGTGCCCAGCAGATAGAAATTCGCACCGCCTACACCGCCGGTGCCATTGAATACCAAACCATTGCCGGAAATCGAAATCGGTCCGATGACCGGCTTGGCGATGACGGCCACCGACAGCGTGCCGCTTGCATTGAGGGCGTTGGTATTCCAAGCCAACCCAACGGGCAACGACGGCAATACGATGTTTGCAAATGCGCCGCTGTAGTTTGTCGCGTTGAACAGTTTGAAGCTGTCGCCGCTGGCAAACGCAGCCACACCGATGTTGGTGACGTTAAGCGTGCCGCCTTCCGTCAATGTGCCGGTTACCTTCACGGCGTTATTGGTCAACTGTGAATACTGGATATGCATGAAGGTCGTGCTGTTGACTGCCAGCGTCAGATTATTGCTGATGGTCAGTGTTCCGAGCGGATTGCCGGGTGTCAACGCACCTCCGGAGTTCACCGTCACCGCCCCGGAAATCTTGCCTGTGCCGCCGAGCGCACCACCATTGGCCACGGTTACTGCATTGGTTCCCGTGGCGCTTCCGCCTACATTGTTAACTAGCAACATGCCATTGCTGATGGTCGTGCCGCCACTGTAGCTGCTCGCCACTAAAATCGTCAATGTGCCGGCACCCGTTTTGCCAAGTGCTCCAGTTCCACTGATGTTATTGGAGAAAGTCTCCGCAAGAGAATTGGCAAAGACCAGCACACTGTTGTTGGTGATACCCCCGGCGACCGAGCCGCTACTGGTCAATCCGTCGCCAAGTTGCAACGTGCCCGCACTAACCGTCGTTCCGCCGCTGTAAGTATTCGCACCAGTAAGGATGAGCGCACCGGTGCCAGTTTTTGTAAGAGCGACAGTGCCGATGCTTCCATCGGCAATGAAACCGCTAAATTCCGTATTCGCATTGGCTCCGCCGATGGTGTAGGTCACATTGCTTGCGCCGATGCCACTGTCCCCTTGCAGTTGAGTCCCAGAACCACCGGTCAATCCACCCAAGGCGATCGCGGTTGTATTGGTTTTGCAGACGCTTCCTATATTTGCTCCTGTTCCAAGGTTAAAAATAGCGCTGCCATCGCCTGATGTGCCATTGAAACGTAACGTCATTGCCGAGCTTCCGAGGACGAGGTTCCCAGAACCTGTCATTGCGCCGGTCAAATCAAATACGTTGCTGCCACCGCTGGTGAACAAAGTCAGTGTTCCCATGTCGTTCAACGTGGCGATGCCCGTGCCGGTGTTGCCGTTGCCAGTGATGCTATTCGTGCCGTTAACAACGATATTCGGCAAGAAATTGGTGGTTGCGACTGTCACGGCTCCGGTGCTGTTAAGCGTCAGAGTTCCATTGGCTGGGATGGTTGCGCCAGTTCCAAACACAAGCCTGCCGCCGTTCACGCCGATACCGCCGGTGTAAGTGTTGGTGCCAGTATCGTTCAGGGTTAGAATACCTGCGCCGGATTTTGTCAAAGCCATTCCACCAACCAAATAGCCACTTCCGGACAAGGTGTAATTTTGGGCGGCGGTCACAGTCATCATTGCCGGCACAAGCAAGCCGGTCAGATTGATCGCCGGATTGTTGGAGCCGGTGTCATTAAACGTCACTGTATCGCCGGATTGAAACGCGACGAGGTTTGTGCCATTAAGCCAGTTTGCGTTTGTGGTGTTCCATGTGTTTGTAAGACCGTCACCACGCCAGAACAGGTTTTGCGTCCCGGTCGAAGTAAGAGCATAAATCAAATTTGATCCATTCGGAGTGCCCCAACCGGTGCAAAGATCATAACCTGATACGGCATAAAAATTGGTCGGGCTCCCCGGCCAGGTATTGGTGCCGATCGTAATGTCGTGAAAACAGGAGGTGTAGCTCGCCCCCTTGCCAATGTTGTAAATTGCCGGATTGATGAAGCCGTCAGGCGGCTGGTAATAATTCGTGGCCTGCTGATTTACCAGCGCGTTGAATCCCGCCCACAACGGTGCCGCACAACTCGTGCCTACAAACCACCCGGATGAGCCGTTATTGTAAATAACATAAATACCATTTGCCGTTATGGCGACATCAGGAATGTTTCGGAAGGCAGTAGAACCATGGTTTGTGGTCATATTGATGCCTTGCTGCCAGGATGGGATTGAGTATGAGCCGCTGATTCCACCGCCACTCCCCCAATATCCGTTTCCGTTGGCGAACCAGGGACCTGAAAGACCGGCGGTGCCGTAATAACCTGAATTCCAAACAGTCTCTGAAGCGTATGATGCGCCGGAACCATTCATCGTCAGAGTTGTTCCGCCTACGCTCGTAACGTATGGACTGTCCGCCGGCACCCATATGGTATTGGTCCATGCATCCCCGTCTCCAGAGGCTTGAAAAAATGACTGGCCTTGCGTCGCCATTTTTTGAAATTCTGAATCGAATTGCGCGTTGGGATCCTCGCCGCCGGTATAACCCCAAGAAGAGCTGAACTGTTTGATTTGGGTATTTGTTGCCATGTCGTCGAGAATATCCAGCCAGTCAAAAGTGTTATTCGGACATTCATAAACGACGACCGCCGCCAATCCGGGTGCCATGGAAAGTGCCAGCTCAATGTCCAGAGCAACCTCGTAATTGTCACCGCCGGGAGTTCCACTGGAGCCATCCACCAGGACATTTTGCAAAGGAACGTTTGTCAGACCGGCTTGCGCTTCATAATTCGTAATGTCGCTGTTGTAGTAACCATCGACTTCAAACAAACCAACTATTTGACCGCTTCCATTGAGCGAAACACCCGGAGCGTAAGCGTTCCTGAAGTCCTTGCCCATGTAATACCCTCCATTCGGCGAGGAGCCTGATGCTGTGCCACTTTTTTTCGCGATTTGCTTCGCGTGCCCCATTGGGCGCAGAATGGCGTAATCGCTGATTCCGCTGATTTCTTGTATTGGCAATTTTGAGTCCACCGACGGATCAACATCCGGTGCATAAAATACCCGCGCCTCGGTCGGGTGTTGATAATTCTGAAAGATTACATGAAATGCGGTCTCAATATCTGAAACCCTTCCTCGCACATCGAGCAACATACGACTACCGTGGGTGGCCACCACCTCCAGCCCGTTTGTTTTGGCGAAATTGACAACGGCCTGATAATCCTGCTCTGTCGGGCCGAACTTCTCGGTGAATTGTTCTGGAGTCAGATAATGGTGGTAGTTGGTGCTGGCGGGGTCATAAAGCTGCTGAAGCAAGTTGGTAAGCATTTCTCTATTTCTCAACTGCAACCCAATCGTCAAGTTCAAGCGATTCGTCGCCGAAAGACGGCCAATCGGTCGTAAATGCAGGCGCGCCACAACCTCCGGCACATGACCATGTAAAATTTGCTGTGCTGTCGCAGATGATGTTATGAGAACGATGGTTGTGCTTACCACGATGGCAAGACGAAGTATTTTCGCGTTCATGGTTTAACCCCTAAAATATTTCACGCAAACAAAGACCGGATATTGAACATGGATTTTCATTGGTTCATTGTTAATTTACTGGCTTAACCGGTAAAATTCCTGCTTCCCGGAGATGGCATTGGTCACGACGCTCTGTCCATTCACAATGATCGGTGACGGAGAAACGGTGCTCCAGACCGCCTGTGGAACCAAGCTCGTGGTGGATTGCAACGTGAATCCGATGGCATTGGTTGGCCACGTCAAGATGACATTTGCCCCTGAAATAACGATGGCCAGTTGCTGAGCGTTGAGCGACCCCAGCGAAAGACTGAATACCGTGCCAGCGTTGAAACTGCCGCCAATCTGCGCCGTCCCATACAGGGTGTTGCCCGATAAAACCAAGTCGCTCGACGGATTGGCTCCGTCGCTGTTGGTATAATAAGCCTGATCAAGTGCCGTGAAGCCATACAGGTTGGTAAAGCAAGTGCCATCGGTATTAATTTTGAATATTGTGCCATTGGCTCCGCTGCCGCCTTCGGTCGCCGATCCATAAAGGGTATTCCCGGATAAAATCAAATCACCCGATGGATTAGCCCCATCGCTGTTAGTTAAATTAAACTCGTCATTCAAAGCTCCGCAAGTAAAGCTATACAGGTTGGTAAAACCCGTGCCATCAGTATCGACTTTGAACACCGCGCCATTGGCCCCGCTGCCACCGCCATAGGCCGTTCCATAAAGTGTGTTGCCCGATAGAATCAAGCCGGCATACGGATTGGCTCCGTCGCTATTAGTTGCATTATTCTCGTCATTCAAAGCTTCTGCCGGAAAATTGTGCAGGTTGGTAAAACCCGTGCCGTCTATATTGACTTTGAATACAGCGCCATTGCCCGAACTGCCGCCAATCTGCGCCGTCCCATACAGGACGCCGCCCGATAAAACCAAGTCGCCCGACGGATTGGCTCCGTCGCTGTTAGTATAATAAGTCTGATCAAGTGCCGTGAAGCTATGCAGGTTTGTAAAACCCGTGCCATCGGTATTGATTTTGAACACCGTGCCATAGGCCTCGCTGCCACCGCCATTCGCCGTTCCATAAAGGGTGTTGCCCGATAGAATCAAGCCGGCATATGGATTGGCTCCGTCAGTGTTGGTGTAATTATTGATATAAGAATTTGCGGTAAAGCTATGCAGGTTGGTAAAACAAGTGCCATCGGTATTAATTTTGAATACCGTGCCATTGTTCCCGCCACCGCCTCTGGTCGCCGTTCCATAAAGGGTGTTGCCCGATAGAATCAGGCTTGCATACGGATTGGCTCCGTCGCTGTTGGTATGATTATTGATATACGAATTTGCGGTAAAACTATACAGGTTGGTAAAACCCGTGCCATCTGTATGGACTTTGAATATTGTGCCATTGCCCGAAGCGCCACCAAACTCCGCGGTGCCATACAGGATGTTGTTCGATAAAATCAAGCCGGCAGCCAGATGATCCCCGTCACTGATGTATGCGAAACTATGCAAGTTTGTAAAAGTCTGCGACGACACCTGATGAATGCCGGCGAACAGGGCCAGCACAGTGAAGAAATAACAGAAAAGAACCAGCCTCTGCGCTCCAGCGATTCTCAAGCGCGGCCGTTTCATGTCCAGACCACTTTTATTTGCTTTTGGAATTACGGAGAATACGGATTGTGCTTGCTCCGAGGGGAAGAAGAAGCAATACACCAGCGAGCACAGTGGCCGGTTCTGGAACCGAGCCGCCACCACCGCCGCCACCGCCACCACCACCACCGTTCCCTGTGTAACCAGGAGGTGCCATGAGCAATTCCTGTGGAAGCTGGCCGTCGGGATTGCCTTGAGTGCTGCCTGTTCCCGACAAAGGATTTGGCTGAAGGAGATAACCGGCGTAATTGTAATTTCCATTCAGAGTTGCAACCCAATTCATCGCTTCTTGAACCGCTTCACCCCCCGCAGAGCTGGCACCGCCGTTACCGGCTACGGACAAATAAAATTCAGAACTGGTATTGACAACCACATTGCCGGCGCTCGTTGTATCATAGAGCACCATCCATACCGCCAATTGCAAGGCGGCCATGTTCTCAAGAGCGCTCCCGGTGGCATTCAGATTCCCGCCACCGATACCCGCGCTTGAAAGGTTTCCGTAAGTGTAAAAAAGCTGGGCCGCATTCTGGATCGCCAGGGGAGCATTGTTCCAAGCGGGGTCAATTCCCTTTAGTCCGCTAAATGGGGAAGCGGAAGCGGTATACTTGTAAGTGCTGCCAAGATACAGGGATCCCTCAAAGTCCGTGCATATCGTAACGTAGTTTTGAGGCATTGAAGAATTGTTGGGATCTGAAGAGGTGTCAGGTTGATTGATAACGATGCCGCCGGCCAATATGCCACTCAAACCCGAACCTTGCCAGTCAACGTTAAATGTCTCCAAGTCCGCATAACCATCACCAGGGCCAGAACCCGTGTAAGCATTCGCAACAGTGTAGTCCACATAGTTCATATTCGCGCTTGCGTTCAAGACGCAACCGACGAGCGCTGCCATCAGTGCCGACAATCTGACAAGGTTTTTATTCATGTTTTAACAACCCAACCGTCTTTCACTTTAAAGAAGATAAGGCAACCAGCGCGTGCTTTCTATCGGAAATGGGACATCTGTAATAATTTTTGGGACACTGACGAATTGCGATAAAATACAGATCGGCTCTGGTGTTCCTGTGGATCAACCGCCCCGGCTTTCGAAGCACATCCGGGAAATTAAAGAAATTAAGGGAATTATATACTTGACTAGCCAAGCCCGAAACAGTATCTTTTACGCAGAAAGATGAAACGTGATATGAAAAACGACAAGAAAAAGCCCGAATACATTAGCCTTTATAGCTTTCTTAAAGACATACCGGATGAGGCTGCCGCCACGGATTTCTTTGAAAAACGCCGATGGAAAGATGGTGTTTGCTGCCCTCATTGCGCCTCAAAATCAGTGGCGAAAATCGTCACCGGAAAGCCGATGCCATATCGTTGCAGGACGTGCCGCCAGCATTTCAGCGTCCGCACCGGAACTGTGCTTGCAGAAAGCAAGCTGCCACTCCATAAATGGCTCATGGCAATTTACATGCTTCACACGGCGCGCAAGGGTGTTTCGAGTGTCCAGATGGCGAAGGAGTTGGGTATCACACAAAAGTCGGCTTGGTTTTTGAATCATCGCATCCGCGAATCCATGAAGCAAAACGGCGGTCAGCTTTTCGGCAGAGTCGAGGCTGATGAAACCTACGTTGGCGGCAAAGTTCCAAACATGAGCAACAGCAAGCGCAAAATGTTTGCGGGTCAAACAGGCGGCGCGGGGAAAACTCCGCTGGTTGGCATCCTGCAACGCGGCGGGGATATTCAAGTAAAAGTAGCCGACCAAGTTACGCGCTCAACGCTGATTCCGAACATCATGGACAACGTGCAAAAAGGTTCGTTTGTTTATACGGACGAAAATGTTTGCTATCGCGGCTTGCATCGGCTTGGCTTTTATCATGGCACGGTTAAACACGGCGCGAAGCAATACGTCATTGGCGACGCCCACACGAACTCGATTGAAAGTTTTTGGGCATTGTTCAAACGCGGCTATCACGGCGTCTATCATTTTATGAGCCGGAAGCATATGCAGCGTTATGTCGATGAATTTTCCAACCGAAGCAACACCTCACGCCTCGGAACGATTGATTGTATTGGTCAGACGGTGAGTGGAATGCTCGGACGCCGCTTGACTTACAAGGGATTAACAGCATGAAACGGAAACAAGCGACAAGCGCAAAAGAAATCACCAATCCGTTGCACGGCAAGTTTGATGAAATGGTTGACGCCGTGTTGGGGGGGGGGCGAATCCGTCTTCCGCGCCGGCAAAAGTCAAACCCACGGTTGAAGCGTGGGCGATCCCGCTAAAAAACATTTACGACAATGAGGATGTCCGGCTTGATGCAACGCATTATGACCGGCAAGTGGCTGCTGCGTTGGCGGAACTTCGGCGCAGTAAATATCCTCTAAAGCCGCTGACAGAATTTGCCAGCGTCAGACTTCCGGGGCAGTTCGTTCGGATATGGGCTGACAGCAGCGAATACGGCATACCTTATGTCAACGCCAGCGACTTGATGAGCCTTGCCGCATTAGGAACGCTTGGTGAAAAAACCCGTTACCTTTCGCGTGTAACGGATGTTGATATTGAAGCCCTGATTATTCACGAAGGATGGTTGGGGTTGTCGTGTTCGGGAACAATCGGTCGCGTTTATTATATTCCAGCCCGATTGGACGGATGGGTTGCGACACATGATTTCATGCGTGCGTCCATGCCCGCCGAACAATTATTCGTGGAGGCGGCCATGATGTTTTTGAAGGAGGGCGGCATTATGGGCATCGTGTTGCCAGACGGCATCCTTAACAATCCCGGCTTGCGATTTCTCCGCTCTTGGCTGTTGAAGCGCGCCCGGCTCATCGCCTCGATTGACCTTCCCAAAGAGACGTTCAGTGTCAGCGGCGGAGTGAACAATCCAAGCGTGCCAATTTTACAAAAGTTCACACACGAACAAATTCAGCGCGCTAACGCGAACATATTCGACGGTGACAACATGGTTTTTATGTCCTCACCGCGCATGTCTGGAATTGATAAACGCGGGAAGCCGATATTTCTTCGACATGCGGACGGGCAGGAAATACTCGATAAAAACGGGAACCGGAGCATCGATGATGAAATTTCAGTGGTGGCGGAGCGATTTGTCGAATGGAACACAAATGGAATTATTGGCTAGCAATGTATGTAAGTCCCGAAATTAAAGATCATCCAGCAATATCAGGTCTTTTTTCATGTCCCAAATGCGAACCACGATGTCCCGCCACAGGCTAGATGCGGAAGGCGGTTGTGGCATGATTCTTTTGAGTGATGGAGGGAGGTGGATGGTGAAGCCGCTGTGAGATTTGAAAGAAATTTGAGGTTTCCGGCTCACGTCCCAAAAGCGAGATAAGATGTCCCGTTCTTGGATAGTTGCGAAAGCTCGCTTGTGAGATAGTTCAGCAAAGGGAGTTCGGCGATTAACGTCGGGCTTAAAAATAAAAAGAAGAAATTAACTAAAAAATAAAATATGAAAAAACAACTATTAGCAATCGGAGCAGTTGCTCTGGCGGTTTTCGCCACGCAGCAGACTGCACAGGCAGGCATCGTCGAGGAATCAGCTGGTAATTTAGTCGCTGATTCACCGGGCAGCCCAACCCCCCTCGTTGTGAGTTATGAGGTGCTATTTGATCTGAATTCCTCACTTTACACTTACCTTTATTCGTTTACCGCTTTCGGGCCAACTCCCGTAAACGGCCCGGTAACCCAATTCACTGTTAACGCTAGTTATGTAAATTCAATCATAACAGGCACATCCGTCTATTCCAGTTCTGATTTAAGTTCAGTTTGGTGGGATTTCGGGACTGCAAATCAGCCAACCTTGGAAACAGTTGGATTTACGTCATATTTTGCGCCAATTAATGGCACTGGAAGTGCGAATGATGAACATCTAGGCACGTGGGATGACGTTAATCAAGGAACCCCAATTCCTGTTCCTGGGTCTGTGCCCGAAGCATCAACGGTCATGGCTGGTGCCTTGATGTTGCTGCCGTTTGGTATCGGCGCCATACGCTCCCTGCGCAGGGAACGGACAGTCTAACTGTTATTTTGTTTTTTATTCTTCTTTTTGAAGCAGGCCGGTCACAGGACCGGCCTGCTTTTTTGCCAATTGCCATGCCTCCATTTTACTTGTTATTTGCCAGCCAAAACCCTGTATCAAGGCTGGGACGGCATTTGAATTGCTATTCTACACCACACAAATTAGATTAAAATCCATGGTGCATGATGCTTTTAGAGTGACTTTTTGCAGCGCGGCTGCTGGTTGTTCTTGTCGCCGCCAAAATGCATGATATGAAGAAGAACCTGATTACCTCTTTGTGCGCCGCCATGCTGGCGGGATGGTGTTGCCAGATGGCACAAGCCCAGATCGCACAAGTGCAAATGCTGTATGCGTTCACCTCCACAAATGGAATCGCTCCCTTTGCGGGCCTTTGTGCGGGGCAGGATGGCAATTTCTACGGCACAACCACCGGTGGGGGGACGAATGGTGGCAATGGGACCGTGTTCAGGGTGACGACTAACGGCGTGCTGACAATGCTGGTGTCGTTCAACAATACCAACGGATCAGATCCACAAGCAGGGTTGACGCTGGGGAATGACGGCGCTTTTTACGGCACAACTGTTGAGGGTGGAACGAATGGCGGTTATGGAACTGTGTTCAAGGTAACGACCAATGGACTATTGACATCGCTGGTGTCCTTTGGCAAGACGAATGGAGCTTATCCGTATTCAGGTTTGCCGCTGGGGAACGACGGCAATTTCTACGGCACGACTTACTTAGGCGGCAGCAATAATCTGGGAACGGTTTTCAAAGTGACGACCAACGGCGTGTTGACTCCGCTGGTGTCCTTCGCAAATACCAACGGAGCAGGTCCACATGCAGGATTGACGTTGGGAAACGATGGCAATTTCTACGGCACGACCGCCCTTGGTGGAACGAATGGCGGAAATGGAACCGTGTTCAAGGTGGCAACTAACGGCGTATTGACAACACTGGTTTCGTTCAACAATACCAATGGGGCTTATCCGCGGGCATCATTAATACCCGGGAATGACGGCAATTTCTATGGAACCACTTATTATGGAGGCGGCAACAGTCTGGGAACGGTATTCCGGGTGGCAACAAACGGCGCTTTCACTTCGCTGGTGTCGTTCAACAATACCAACGGGGCAAATCCGGTTGCTGGATTGACGCTGGGCAGCGATGGCAATTTTTACGGCACCACATACTCTGGTGGCAGCAGCAATCTGGGAACAGCATTCCAAGTGACAAGCAACGGCGTGTTGACTTCGCTGGTGTCGTTCAACAATACCAACGGGGCGAATCCGTATGCAGGATGGACGCTGGGGATTGACGGCAATTTCTACGGCACGACCGCCAATGGTGGCGGAACCAATGGCGCGGTGTTGAAGCTTGTCATACCACCCATACTGGGACAGATTTCGCTTTCAAACCATGTGCCCCGGACTACCATCAATGGTTTGGCGAGGCCTTTATTACAGATCCAGTTCACGACCAATTTGACCACTTCCTGGTCGGTGCTAACCAATCTGGTCTTCACCAACGGCACCGGGCAGTTCACCGATCCCACAACAGCCAGTGTTCCCCAAAAGTTTTACCGGGCAGCAGTGCAGTAAAAACCACGACCAACAATTCCCTGCAACTTGGAGCGCGCTCGAAATCACAAATGTGCGGGTTCATGTTGCGGAGCGTGAGCATCGGCTCTTGTTATTGTCGTTGCAGCAGAACCTAGATTTGAAGGTGGAACGAAAAGGCATTGCCATCCCCCGCTGCTAAAAATCCCTTCTTCCAATTAATTGGAACCCCCAAAACATTTCAGGCCGGTCAAATGACCGGCCCGAATCGCCTTTCGCTGGGAAATCTGAAACTTCAGGGAAACAGAAACATCCGCATATCATCCCGCCACCAGACTTGAATAACCGCCACGCCGAACATTACAGTCCCGCTTTGGCTTGATCGAAAAGAGCCTGCTCCTCGGGCAGCAGTTGCCTCTGGGAAGACCTGTTCAAAAAAGACCTTGCCTCTGCCATCCTGCCGTTCGCCTTAAGAATAAGGCCATAATAACCAGCCGTAGAAGGATCCTGAAGATCCTTTGGTGTAAGCTGTTGCATGACCTTGAGAGCCTCGGGATATTTCCTCTGCAGGTATAACGAAAAGGCGTAGGTGGAGGCAAAGGACGCATTTGCGGGGGCCTTTACATACACTTCCCGGGCCAGATCGTAGGGTTGCAGCTCCTGCGCCCCCAAAAGCATGGCGGTCATGGCCAGATCATTTTCTGCGGACAAGTCGTTAGGATTCCGTTTGAACAAAATGCCCGATAATTCCATCAATGAACGGGTGCGGTGCCAGGTTATCAGCGCATGGGCCAGGACGGGAGTCGCCCATTTTTCCTCCGGATAGTGGTTCACCACGATCCATAGTATCTGTTCCGCTTCATTGTTCCATCCCCAGTTCGCTGCCAGGCGGAAAAGTCTGATTAAGACGTCTTTTTTGCCGTTGGCATTATTAAGCGCCAGGCTCCACTCGGCAGTTGAGGCCTCCGTCAGGCCTTGCTCTCGCAGGGAGCGGGACATAAACGCATGACGCATAAATTCAACATCTAATTTAGGATCGGGATCGCTCCAATTTTGTTGCTGAATGAAGGCCTGCAATCCGGTCCAGTCGCCCAATTGCAACTGGTATCGGGCGGCCAGCATTGCGGTCGGCTTGTTTGTCCTGGTCTGCACCGGAAGGCTTTGCAGCCAGCCAAGAGCCGCGCTCTTTGAAAGATTGTCCGCCTGCCAGTTTGCCATATCGGAAATTTTTGCCGGGTTGGTTGCAGCCTCGCGCTGTAACAAGGCAAGAGCGGGTCTGAATTCGTCACTATTGATTTTTCTCAGCACATCAAGCCGCAACAATTTGTCGGCAAAAGCTGCATTGGTTTGTTCTGTCAGTTCCTTCGAGAGAGTCAAGGCTGTCGGGATATTATTGAAACGCATCGCATCTCTGATTAATTCGCGGCGGGCCTGGCTGCAAATGGCGGCGTTGGTTGAATTCATGATGACCCGTTTCAAAGCGATGCGCGCCTCGGCCATGTCAAGGTCATTGGTTCCGCGAAGGCGCACCATTGCCAGATTAACCTGCGGGATTGGATTTGCCGGATTGAGCCGGATGGACTCGCTGAAGTGTGCCTCGGCTTCATCGAGTTTCCCCTCCATAAGTGTCGTTGTGCCTGCCAGATCATGGTAGGCGGCAGTCTTTTTATCTGCGTCGGCCACGCCCGCCAGCGTGTTTGTGGCTGTTGGATAGTCCTGAAAAATAATGGCAGTTTGCACCAGGGCCAGACGATCCTCCAAAGACTTGGGGTTGAGTTCCAGAATACGCTGACGCCAGAACAAAGCCTCTTGTTGATGTCCTGCTTCTGTCAACACCGCCATCATGCGGCAGGCTTCGATATTTCGCGGATTTATGTTTAGCACCTGCCGCAGGGAAAGAAGCGTGTTGGGCACATCAGCCTTGGCGAAATATCCTCTGGCCATGGCCATCCCGTGGCTTTGCTTCCATACCTGGTAGCCACGATAACCCGAATAGCCCAGCAGCAGCAAACCGACGCAGGACGAGAGAATGATGATTATTTTACGCATAATTTTTCCATGAAATAATTTCTAAAACATATTTATTCAGCCTCAAATTGCGGCAGACCCGCCTCATGCTCCTCGGGTTGCCATTCGCTCAATTTTATTCCACACCGGGTCGTGATTTCCCGGATGGCGGCCCGGCTTTCCGGCGACAAATTCGAAACGATGATGACACGGCTGACCTTTTGCCGCTCGATCAACAGCGGAAGTTCCTTGAGACCGCCCAGCACAAGAAACCCATAAACCCACTGGAAATGCAATCCCTTTTCATCATCAACAAACCCCAGAATCTGGCGTCCATCCGTTTTTTTAGAGATTGTCATTGCGCGATCCTTCAAAAACAACTGCGCGCGAACACCCGCCCCGTATAGCACCACCCTTTCAGTATTGCCCGCCGCATCGCCCTGACGCTTCAGCCATAACACGAGTTCCTCAATGCACCGGTCAATCAATCTCGAAATAATAATGACAGGATGGCTGATCCCAGCAACCAGGACGGCCCTGAGAAGCCAGGTTGAACCTCCCGTCGGCTCAATGAGCAAAGCGAGACCCAGGCTGAAAATAATTCCCGCCTGCAACCAGAACAGAACCATTAATACGTCACGGAGCCGGGCTCGTGGCCAATAGGTCACATAAGTGCGTGAAAGCGCGAGCAGTGAGAAAGTAGGCGTCACCCAAATCGGCAGGTCAATGAACCAGGTGTGCCAAAAATCCACCCTCTGCCCTTCGACGGCCCACATGATCAAAGCCAGTGAACCTGCAAGCCAAACCATGTCCCAGACTGGATACGCCAGCGCCTTCAACGCCGAACGGGTGGGACGACGCAAACCCATCAATAACGCACTGCCGGTTTCGCGCAATTCAATGACGGCAAGCTGCCGCATCAGAACATACACCCCGGCAAGCAACGCAATCAGAAAGATTCCCGCCGCGTGCGACTGGAAAAACATGATTAACAAGCCAACAGTTACCAGGCCACCATTGACAAAGTAGAGAAAAGTGGCCACCCGCTTGGTGCTGAACCCGGACTGGACCAGGCGATGGTGCAGATGCTCCACGTCCGGCTGCATGATGCCGAGCTTGGCACCGCCACTTTTCGCATTCACCCATGAACGAACCGAGCGACGCCAGATTGCCAGCAGCGCATCATAAATCGGCACGCCCAAGACCATGATGGGAATGGCCATGGAAATCAGGAACGTGTTCTTGTTGAAAGTTTGCAGGGAAACAATTCCCAGGGTGAACCCTATGAACATGCTGCCGGTATCGCCCAGAAAAATGCTGGCTGGATTAAAATTATACCGCAGGAATCCAAGACAGGCTCCCACGAAACCGAAGAGCAGCAACACTTCTCCGAGAACCTGCTGCATCACAAGAATACCGCACAACCCCACGGCCGATATAATCGCCAGGCCTGATGCGAGTCCATCCAGCCCGTCAATCAAGTTGAAGGCATTGATGATGGCCACCAACCAGACTACCACGAGCACACAATCTACCGGTGCCGGAAGATTGTATCCCATTAGCAGACCAAACCGGGTTCCTGAAAACCACATGATCAAGGCTGCGAACACCTGTCCACCTAGCTTGATCAGCGGCTTCATTCCTCGAATGTCATCAATCACTCCCACCACCAGCAAGACCAGTGACGCTAAAGCAAATTTCTGCCACCATTCAAAATCAAGCGCCCCGGCCAGGTGAGGCCCGGGGAATAAAATCGCCATCAGGCACGCCGCGTGAACGCCTAAAACCACCGCCAGCCCGCCGCCCCGGGCGGTAGGTCTTTTATGCGGGCGCCGGGCGTCGGGCAGGTCAACCACCCCAAACCGGATGGCCATCCCTCGCACCGCCGGCGTGAGCAGGTAGGTCACGACCAGGCCGGTCAGAAAAACGATGATATACTTGTCAAAGTCGCCAAACATGGACAAAGCGTGTATTCAAAATGGAGGCTGGTTGCATCGGGTGTTATGATTTGCGGTTTATTGATTCAACCAGACTCACCATGCGCGGGAGCAAGGCTTCTTTGGAAAAACGTCCGTCCAGCGGTTCACAATCAATACGTTCAAGTTGTGACACGGCCTGCTTCAATTCAAGGATTGTTTTCACGGTTTGCGCGGAATTTCCGTGGGGCGCCCAACCGCCTGGCAACTGACCATTGGTCTGGTCGAGGATTTTTGAGATATGGCTGGGCTTTGGCCCCATGTAGAAAATGGGCGCACTCACCCGCAACAGATTGTAGGCTTTGCAAGGATGCACCAGGCCAACAAACGGATCCCCCATCACCACGAGATGAAGGTCCGCCGCCGAAAGAACGCCGGCCAGTTGATCCAGTGGTTGATACGGCAGACAGAGCACATTTGGCAACTGATTTTCCCGGGCGAAAGACCTGACCCGGGCATGTTCGGTTCCACCGCCGACAAAGCAAAACGAAATATCGGCATGGCTGACCAGTTCTTTCACTGCGGCAAGAAAGGTGTCCAGCGGATGACAGGGGCTGTGGTTGCCGGCATACATGACCACAAACTTGTTCTCCAGACCATTCGCTTTCCGAAAAAGCGTCCGACCAACGGGGTCAAAACGAACTTGGGAATCATGCGACCATGGGGGTATCACGACTATTTTTTCACGCGCAATTCCTTTTGCCAAAATCCGCTGCTGCATGAAATCATCCAGGACCACAACTGCCGAAGCCTGTTTCAAGCTAAAGCGTGAAAGCCGTTCGAGCCACTTTGCCGCAAACGAATCGGATGACAACCAGCCGGCCGCCACCGCTTCGTCTGGATTCAAATCCATGATCCAGTAACAAAATTTTACGCCGCGCAACCGCGTATAACCTGCGGCAATCACCGAGACCAGGGGCGGCGAGGTCAACGCTACCACCACATCCGGTTTTGGAAGCAGACAAAGCCGCCAGCAACAGGAAAGCAGGAACGTCAAAAAATCCGCCACCCGCCGCCATTTGGCCCGTTTGCCGAAGCCGGTGTTAAACACCCTGTAAATCCTGATGCCGCGCCAGACTTCATGGCTTGGAAATTTTTTTGCCGGGTCATCGTAAGCCCGGCGGCTGGTGATTACCGTTACTTCATGGCCGCGCTCCGCCAACCCCAGGGCAAAATCTGTCAGATGTTGTCCGCTGGAAACCACGTCCGGATAAAAGGCCTGATTGATGAGCGTGATTCGCAAGGCTTACTTTTCCACTTTGATTAGCTTGACCAGTTGGCGCATCAAGGCCTGCCTGGCCACCCCGGGGTCGTCATAACCCATGATCATAATTTCCAGAACCTTCTGGCCGTGGTTTCCCCTGCCGGCCCAGATGCCCCGGATAAGATTGAATCGTGACGATTCCTCCGCTGTGTAGGTGTCCTTCCCCATGCCGGCCTCCCAATGGCATTGATAGACTTGCAGCAGGCCGCTGGAGCTTGCAAAAACATAATGGCGCATCGGCAATTCGACGTTGTTCACGTTAAGCACCATCAACTCTGGCCCCGAGACCATCTTTAACCCTGTCGCCGTTATGCAAATATCCGGTGTGTGCCGTTTGGCTAGATAACCCGCAACCCGCCCGGGCAGCCAGTTGAAATAATAAGCCTGCCACACCGTGCCATCCGTTTCCTGCCATTGCCCCTTCTGCCCCTGATCGAAACGAAGGAGTTCATGTTCAGCCGCGGTCAGCGGCAGATTTTTATAGGTGGGATCGGCCTCGGGAAAATTCACCGTCCATGCGGGGCCTGGTTTCAGATGTGATTCACGAATCCCATACCAAAGCCCCACCCCGGTCTCGACCGCAACCAGCCAGGCGATCAAGATGATGCCGAGACGGTTCAACCGCCGCCGGATTTTGTCATCAGTGCCGCTTGTTGTCGGGTGGAGGCCATCTGTTGCCGCCGTCTTGTTGGCTGCGTGCGGAAAATTCCAGCGGTTCAACAGCCAGCCCGCGCCCCACAGCAGGGCCGTGCAAACCAGTAAAATGGTCCATCCTGCCTCGTCATGATATTCAGCGATGGCTCCGATGCCCCTTTTGGCCGCAATCCAGGTGAGCAGGGATGTGCGGCACACGTTCAATATCATCGCCAGGGCCAGGCTGATCGGGATCAGCAACAGCCGTCGCCGCCATCTGAACAAATAAAATTCCCCCAGAAAAAGCGAGATCATCAGGCTGGATTGCAGGGATCGGATGCCGCTGCAGGCGTCATTGATTCCGACCATTCCCGTGCTGACCTCAATCACATTGCCATGCTGGATTGATGGCACGTCCAGAATGTCCAGCACATTCACCACCATCGCGGCATTGATGCGGCTCAATCCTTGAATGACCGGCGCCTCAAAGAGTGTGGGCCATGGTATTGCCACCAAAAAGAAGGCCACGGGAAATGCGAACTGCCTCAACCAGCCTTTTCCGCCTGCAAGGTAGATGGCATAGAGGGTCAGCCCTACGATTTGAATGCCCAGCGACCATTGTATGGGCCGCCACTCCGGGGTCGCCGCTTCCACCAGACGCGTAGGGAGGTAGAGAAACACAAGCAGGCCACAGAGCCATGTTGCCAGCCGCAGATTCCGGGCCTCCGAGGCAAACGGGCGTCCCCCCATATGTTGTCGGCGGCGCAACAGCAATCCAACCACCAGCAGCGGAACGACCAGACCGTAGCTATACTGCGGGTCGGTTGCCCATTCCAACCGGAGGTTGTCAATCAGATGAAACCAAAGATAGCCCAGGGGCAGGACCAGCAACGCCCATTCTACTAATTTCCGATTTCCGATTTCCGATTTCCGATTTGTCGCGATGGACATCGCACCGGATGATTCTTCAGGATTGGCCATGCGAATGTTGATTTTCCAAATGAGGTGTCAGGAAATGACGCGCTGCTTCACAATCAAGGCGGGATTGCCACAATAGATGCCATAAGGTTCAAGGTTTTTGCCGGCAACCGATCCTGCTGTCAATACCGCATGGGTTCCAACAGTTACACCCGGCCCAATCCAGGCAGCCGCGCCAATCCAGCAGCCATCTTCGAGTGTAATCGGTTTTACCATCAGGTCGAACGTGGACGACTTGTAATCATGGCTGCCCGTGCAAAGAAAGGCGCGCTGCGAAATGCACACATTGTTGCCGATCACAATCCGTTCCAGGTTTAACAGCCAGCACTCCTCGCCCAGCCAGACGTGATTACCAATCACCAGCTTCCACGGGAAAGTGATTTTAACCTGCGGTTTAATGGTCACATTTTTCCCGATGCGAGCGCCAAAGGCGCGCAACACCGCCCGTTTGAGGGGTGACAGGCTGAAAGGGCAAAGCCGGAACAGTAGGAGACCGGCCAGAAGCCACAGGCATTCTCGCCATTTGCCCGCGCCGCGGTCGAAATCCCGGGATGAGTAGGATGAGAGGTTGACTTGCAAACAATTATTTAAGATTTAGTATGTCAGAGATCGCGAAGAAAAGCTTCATTGCGGCGTTATCTGGATTTGCGAAACCTTCAAAAATTGTCCATTGACATCCTGGGTAATCACCACATCAAAGGCGCTTGGGCTGGGGATGTTTGCCACAAAGCTATAGGTCGCCGCCGATGTATTGGTGACGGTAATCGGGCCTGAACAGGATGCGCCTAGAAATATGCGCATCGAAGGCCAGCTTCCGTTGTGAAAGCCGACTGTAGCTGTCACATCCACAAGATAATTGCCGGCTTTCGTGAAATTCAAGGTTTGCTGAATTATCGTTGCGCCATCAAAATTCCAAACTCCATCGCCTCCTTCATTCCAAACGACTGACAATGGATAATACCAACCGGAAGGCATTGGCGTGGCATGCATGTTGGTAAGATTGACCGTATAGGTTCCGTTCGCCGGCACGGTTGAAAAACTTGAGAAGTTTGTCAGCGTGCTCAAATTGGTTATCCCCAGGTTAAGCGTCAGCCAGTTGAAACAGTTCGTGGCATCATTCACACGGTTGACGACAAACCAGTTTGTTGCCATGGACTGGGCGGCCAGCAGATTGGTCTGCATCTGGTTCAAGACAAACCGTGGAAATGTCCCCGGATTCGCCCAATAGCAGTAACCATGAAAGTGCAGGTCGGCATTGTTGCTGTATTGATAATTTTCCATGGCATTGTAATAGGCGAGCATCGGAGCCGCCGCTTCCCTGTAGTAGCCGTTGAAAAACTCGGTCAACAGCTGGCTGGCCGTCTGGTTGGTGTTCCACCGGATGCGCGGGTAGGCATAGAAGTTCCACGGATTATACTGGAAGCTAGCAACAGTCGCCTGACAACCTCCGTCCAGCGCGCCTATTCCAGCCAGATATTGTGCGGTATTCACAAAAGCTGAAACCATTGGCACTGGAAGTCTGGGGTCGCCCTGCCAATGGTCTGTATGAAGCAGGGCGTAGTCGTAGGTTGCCAGCCGGGAACAGTTGGTGTGCCATGTATCAAACGCCTGCTTCATCGCCGCGTTCACAGGCGAGCTCATGGGTAAGTTCGGGGAACCGTATAAGCACACCTCCATCTGGACATTGGACGGGTAGCTGGCCGTCGGCGGTTGGAAAACGTCTGCATAAGCCAGTCCCCCAATGAGTTGATTGGTTGCCATGTTTGCCACCGAACTGATGAATTGATAATAAGCGCCGGCCCAGCTATAACCGTAATACCGGTCTATCCAAGGGACGGCGTTGCCATAGGGCTGGTCGTAGAGTGTGTTGGCTGCAAGGGAATTTGAGTCTGAACTGAATAACACGGCGTCCATTGGAAGGAGATTATAGGCCCTGTTGATGTGGTTGTTATTTAATGGAATGCGGGTTGCCAGCGGGTGGGACGCGTCATACCCAATAACCTTGCCAGCCACCCAATTGATTAAATCGGTGCTGCACATGTTAAATACCGTTTGATTTTCATTGGTGGGTGGAATAGTCGGGGCTGGCCATCCCCACCAATTGGAATTAAGCGCCAAAATATGGTCAGGCACTACTGTGTTAAAATTGTGCGGATAACCGGCGAAACCCTCGACATAATTGCTGTTCAGTGTGATGCCGGTTGCTGGCTCTGCCGGTATCTCCGCGCCGCCAAGCGGGCCTGCATTCCAGGAATTGTTCCACCGGTTGCGCCAGACATACAGATATTCCTGACGGATGGATTGCAGTTGCCAAGGTGGCCAGGGTGTAAAATCCGTGGCCGGCCAGTTGGCATAAATGCTCTTGGCGGATGACGCATAACTCAATGGCAGTATCCCAAGATTGACCCCGTTGCCGGCTGGAATAGAATCCCCGTGAATATCAGGATAAACCCACCGGACACCCTGCCGTTCCAGGAACTCCCAGACGCTCCATAGCACGCACCGGTAGGGCCACGCGTTAAACAAGACTATATTCCCGTTGGTTTCCACAACATTCACTTCATTGGTCGGTAGAATGCCGGTCGCCATGTTGTTTGTCATCTCCATGTAATTCGTAGCCAGAGACGCAAGGTCATTCACCCAATAAAGACTGCCCGAATAGCCGTTCGTCTGTGCGGGTGTGATGATGGGACACGCCACGCCTGTTAATTCCCCGATATAATAGCTCAAGTCATTTGCAGCCAAAACCAGTGGGGCGGGCGCATTGGTTTCCAGCACGACCGCGTTGATGTTCATCTGTGTGTTCGTGGAACCATAGACCTCCATTTCACCCAAATTCCATGCCGTATCAACCAATGGCGGCTGGAAATTCAGCCCGTAACCCGGCCAATGCTGGACGCCCCAGGTTACGCGCGTCTGTAGTTGGACCTCCACATACCGGCCCACAACAGGACTGAATCGCATGTCCATGCCGGTGTCAATCGGGTTGCCCGCATCGTAGGGCACTGTAAATTCCGCCACTTTCATCATTGTCTGCGGCGCGGTGCCGACATAGGCAACGATCAATCCCAACGGGAAATTTGTTGCGTTGACGGAGTTCGGCCATATTCTCAATCCATTATTCGTTCCACAGATGACCACCCGGTCAATGGCGTTGGTTTGCCCCATGTCTATCAGCAATCCGGGAACATTGGTTAAAGCGGCAAAATTCGTCAGCGTAACCAGCGTTGCCGGATTGTTGTCAAACAGAACCTGCCACCAGTTGCTTTGCCCTCCGGTCGGGGTTGTCACTGTCAACAGGTTTGTCTGTTCCGAAACATCCTGCCCAATTCGCAGTCCTGTTGGCGGAGCCGGCTGACTGGATGCCCCCACTTGCTGGACAATCCACCCTGACGGATCCAGCCTGGCTGCCAGGCTCACACCATGGGCTGCCCAAAAAATAGCCAGACCGAGCATGAATGATGTCACGTTTTTCCCCCTAAACGTTTTCATAAAAGCAGCCTCCTCTCAAAAATTCCATAAGCAAAAAATAGCATTTGGTGCGCCAAAAAGCGAGCGGGCGTTGAGAGTATAAATTCCGGGGTCGAAGCCGGTCGGACGATAATTTGAAGGGTCAATCATGGCTGGAGCCTCATCAGTCCGCGAAAACACAATCCGGTTTCGCCCCGATTCCAAGAAGCCAGCGATAAACCTCAACCATCTCCCGCGCACATCTGACCCAGTTGAAACGCGCAGCCACCAGGGAGATGCCGTTTTTCCCGAGAGTTTGAATCTGGTCGCCGGAGGCGCGGAACAGGAAATCAAGGCCGGCGGCAATGCTTTCGGCGTCCGGCTCGATTTGGATAGCGGCATTGGCTGTGAAGCCTTCCGGTAAATTGCACTGCGGCGTCATAAGCACCGGCTTCCCGTGGGCCCATGCTTCCAAAACTGCCATTGGTAATCCTTCGCTGAACGAAGGCAGGATGAACGCATCGCAATGATGGTAACAGGCGGCCTTCTCATCGCCAAATCTCGGACCCGGAAAACGGACGGAATCCTCCACACCCAGGGCCGAACTTAAAGCTTTGAGTTCGCGTTCGTGTCCCCCTTGATCCCAGCCGACAATGTCTAAAACCCAACCCGGTTGCGGAATGGCCGCCCAGGCTTTCAGCAAATTCACCAGCCCCTTTTTGGGATGAATGCGGCCAAGGTAGAGCAAAACCTTTTTTCCTGATTTCTGTTTTTTGTTTTCTGTTTTCTGGCTTCCGCCCTCCGGCGGGTCTATTCCATTCGGAATGATGCAGATTGGATTGCGCAATCCATAATCCCGGTAACTTTTGGCTTCCGCCCCGCAAAGCGCGTGCAGGCAGGCCGCCTGGCGCAGATTTCGATTCTCGAACAACCAGCCAGCCGCACGCTTTTTCAAAGCGGAGTTTCGCAGTGCCCAGTCATCCAACATGCCATGCGCGGATATCACCAACGATGCGCCCGACACCGCCGCCGCCTTCCGGGCGACCATGCCGGGATACATCCATAATCCGTGGCTGTGAATGATGGATCCCTTGCTTGTGTTCGATAAAACTTTGCGCCGCAGCTCGCGGGAATAACCAAACGCCCCGCGACTTTTGCCCGCGAGAATCGCGATGCCGCCACCATGTCGTTCGGCTTCAGCCGGATTCTTGTCAAGCCCTGCCACCACGCAATCCATTCCCGCCCTGCCCATCTCACGGCCTAGTCCCCAAATCACCGGCGGTATCCCGCCTCCACGGTCGGACAGCCAGGATGTGATGTGGATGACTCTCACACCTCGGTTCGGGATGTTGCGCTGGTCCATGTCTTCATGAGTCTGCCTGCGTCAGGGATGCCGCATGAGTGCCTGAACGCGACTGCCAGCATGACCGCCAGCCTTTGATGTTCGGAATTATCGGACAGGAACCTTTTATGAAATCTGGCCAGATGCGCCATCGGGTTGCGCGGAATTTTGCCGACCGTGAAGGACATGAAAAAGCCTACGGCATCCGTCAGTGCGGGTGCCGTGGAATGGCTCAACTCCCAGTCGAAGAGCCAGATGGATTCTCCATCGGCGACCATGTTTGCGAGTCCCATATCTCCATGCACACGACATACGTCCGTTCCCAGCGGCAACAATCGAACCAACTCCTCGTGAAAAGCTTGATGTCCGGTTTCCAGGGATTTTGCATAATCTGACCACCAGGACTGGTTCATAATTTCCGCGGGGCCGATTTGTCTCTTTTGTCCGCAAAACTCCGCTGTCACTGTTGAGCTGTCCCAGTTTCGTTTCAATGAAAGCGTTTTTGCATTCTCCGGCAGCGGTTCAATGACCATATAACTTGCTTCGTCAAAGCGGCCATGGATTATCAGCTTGGGAACACGAATCTTTTTAAATGAAAGTTTGCTCATGGCTTGCAATGCTTCCACCCTCGCCATCAGTTTTGGATAATCGTCATTCTTAAATGCCAGTTGGGTAAATGCAAACGGACGATGGTTCGCATCAAATAGGTGAACATACAAACGCTGGCGTGATGGTTCGGAGGGCCACGTGAATATGGTATATTGTATGGATTGGCCAAGGCATCTTTCGAGTTCAATTTTCCAGCTTTTGAAGTCGAAACCAAAGCCTTCGACCATCGGGCCGTCACGACTGACAGCCACCAGCCGCGTGCCGCCAAATCGAATCAAGACCGACAGCAAGACTCGGAATAACCGGCGCTTTTGTGTATATGGCTGATACCTTTTTACGCCGTCCAACATTACTGCTTTTGACCTCTGGGGAACGGCCAGCACATCGCGCCCACGATACTGGAAGACGAGGAACTTTGCATCATCGCTTTGAAAATGTCTGGTTTCAGGGGCGGACTTCCCGGTTTCCATGTCATCAACGGGAGAACCGCGAAATCCATGCATCAGCGCGGAAATATAGATGCTGTCAATCAAGCTGTAATTCGGAACCGGATTCCGCAAAGCGCGGGACACCGCGCCGGACATTCCTTCAGCAAATGCAGACACGCCCACTGTTTCTACAATTTGCCGGCTGGCCGACCCAAATTCAGAAAGTGGAAAGTTGTCAGCCGAAATCTTCAACATCAGGTGCGCGAGGGCTTCGATGTTATAGGGATCGAAGCTGAATCCGTTGCGGCCTTCCTGCACCAGGTCCAACATGCAGCCGCAGCGATTGGAGACCAGCACCGGCAAACCGGAGGCCATTGCTTCGTTCACAACGAGGCCCCATTGCTCTATGGTGCTGGCGTGGATGAATGCGGAAGCAAGTCCATAATAGATTGGCAGCTCATCGTATTGCTTGAAGCCGGGCAGCAGCACATGATCGTGCAGGTTGAGGGTTGAAAGTTGAGAGTTGAGGGTTTCATGAAGCGGGCCATCGCCAAGCAGAACCAAATCCCAAATTGCTGCTTTCCGCTTTCCGCTTTCCGCGATTCCTTCTCCGCTTTGGGGAGATGGTGGCTGCAAGCCGGATGAGGTGTCCTGACTTCTGATCTCTGCTTTCTGCTCTCTGCTTTCTGCTTTCTGTCTATACAACGCATACGCTTCGATCAGACGCGAAAGGTTCTTTTTTTGGATGAATCGCGCTGACGCCAGAAAGAAATTTTCAGGAAGTCCACGCTGACTTCTGGCTTCTGACCTCTGGCTTCTGACTTCTGCGGCCTCGGCCGCAAAGTAGTCGTTGTCCACGGCATCGTAACCAAAAAAAATCTTGTCTCGCTCAATCCCGAGATGTTCCAGATACTCCGCGTGCGCTTTTCCGCCGACCAGTCCTGCTGCGCACAATTTAATCAGGCGCCGTTTCAATGCCTCCTTCAGCCACTTGCGTTCAATGTCCCAAGCCGTGGTTTCAGACATGACCACTGCCGGAACGCCGCGAGAGCCGCACCATCGCAACGCCGCCAGCGAACATCGGTCATACCAACCCGGAATCGCGACCGCTTGCGGCCGAATTTGATCGAGCGCCTGACCGACACGGCTGAAGATGCGGCTCGCCGGCAGGTCATTGACCGCTGTTCCGGAAAACAACATCACCCGGTTGAAACCTTCCGCCCCTTCCACCAAATCCCACGCATAGGTCATATCCACATTTGAGAACTCGACCCCGGTTACTTGCAGCCGTGATCCTGCGGCCTTGAGTCGCGCATGATGATAGGGGCCGAAACGATGGAACAAAACGGCAACCCGGGTTTCTTTTTTGGGCAACCCATTCCCGTCGGGCGCGGCTATGGTTATTGATGAATTATCTACGTTCACAATCAAGTTCTTAAACCTGTTTCCACGAAGTTGGGCTGGGTGACACAGTCAGGCCTCCAGGATTTGCGCCGGGCCTTCGCGCCAAAGCAGGGGAGGTGTGGGCTATTGCGAGGGTCATCAACATCCACAACGCCCAGAAAGTTTTGTAAAATTGGAAGGACAGGCTCATCCAAAAAATGAACATGGCAAAATGGGCCAGGATAAACGGCATATATTGGGCGAGCCTTCCACTTTTAAACATCTGGATCGCGGGGCGGAAGAAAAAGAACGCCAGCAACATCATGCAGGGTATGCCCGCATAGCGCCCATAGTCCAGAAACACATTGTGTGCCAAATACCCACCTTGAGAGGCATATCCAGAGGTTATCACCTCGCTGTCTCCGCTTACCCTGATGCCGAACAGGGGATAGTTCATGATGGTGTTGATGGCATCATGCCAGACCCCGGTTCTGGATGCCGCCACTCCACCAAGCTCCTTGGATTGCTCCTTGTAAAACGCGTCCAGGGCAAGCGTCTTCGTCCGGATTTGAAACGCGTCAAAGGCAAACATCAAAGCCACTCCAACGACCCCCGCACAACACCAGCGGATCAATTGACGAAATTGCGGTTTTCCCATGGCCCCGTCCCTGGCCACGAACCATATTGCCCCGATCAGGGCGATAAGAACCAGGGCCAGTCCCGCAAAAGCCCCGTGACACATGGTTGAAACTAGCGGTGGCAGCGAGGCAACCGTAAGAAAAAGGCTCAAATGCGTCAGCCACTTTGGCGACGCACAAGGCGCGGCTTTGGATGCAAAGGCTATCTGTATTCCCAGCAATCCCGAGATTCCCATCAACAGCGCCGGCCATACCAATACCGAATCCGCCCGGACACCGCCCATTCGTATAAATCCATGCCGGCTTCCACCCCAATCATTAACTTCAATGGGCAGGCCGGCCTCCTGTGCCCAATAGGCAATCATCACCAGCAGGGCTCCAAGACAGAGGCCGAAAAGGCATTTCAAATATTTTCCCTCGGCCTCATTTGCCAGTTGGCAGGCAATCACGCAGTAAAACAAGGCTTTCATATAGTCACTGGTAGGCAAATAAATCGCTTCACCAGTCAACATCGTGAACCATATCAGAAATGGCAGCACCGGCCAGAGCCGCCAAAGACCATCCAATCGTATCCGCCGATAGCGCATGAGCACGACCGGAATCCATACCAGCACGCCTACCTGGGCGGGGTTGTGCGGCGATGTGTCTGGAAATGGGAGGAACTGGCCGCAGGCGATAAAAAGGAAGCCGGTTACAGGACTCAAATAGGAGGCTGTCGCAAGCAAATAGAGCATGGGAACCCCCGCGGCGGAATGCAATACCGGTCCAAGATGCAGCAACACGGCGCATGCAACCACTCCGGCAAGGAGACACAGTTCAAATCGGGTGATCCGGCAATCCCAGAAGGGGCTTAAAGCAGGAACCTGTCGCATCTGTGGCCGCACGGGTCTCCGTTGGGATAACGGCTTAAATCTGGTGGTTATCTCGCGCATTGACGGTTGAACTGAATCCATCTAAAAGCCTGACGCCAGGAACAGGGCGTCCTCTCAGGCCAGAGTGAAAAAGTCATCTTGATGCCGGCCAGCGTGCCGCTCAATTTGGACATGAAATTCTGTTTCCGATGAAGCGAACGGCGCAATGACCTGGCCAGACCATGCGGAAGACCAAACCACAAGGGCATGTTCAGGGACGACATCAACACTCCATTGCGCGCATAAAGGAAATCGTATTCCCGATGATCCCTTTTTTCATCAGGTTTTTCCAAATGATTGTGGGCAATCACCACCCCGGGAAAATACTCCACTTTCAGGCCGCGCAGCCAGTGCCGCATGGCCAGTTCCGGTTCCTCGTAGCCATAAACGAAAAATTCCCGATAACCGCCGATGGCAAGAACGGGGGGAACATGGAACAGGCTTGCTCCGCCGAGAAATCCTGCCGACGGGCCTCTTTGCCTTTCGGGCGGCTTGGATAGTTTTCCATCTCCCAACGAGCGATACTGGAATGTGGCGATGGTGATTCCGTCGTCCCGGACGTCCTTGAGTGCGGTCATCAGTGCTGCATGATGTTCCGGCCAGCTGTCGTCGTCCAGAAACAGGGCATAGGGGCAGGTGGTTGAGCGCATCAGCTCGTTTCTTCCCCTGGCTTGTCCGCAGCGTGTTTTGCCGCGCAGCAAACGGGCGCCCGGCCAGAGTGAAACCACCTTGTCAATCTCCAGCGGTTCATCCGAAGCATCGTCATAGACCAGCAGGGAATGTCCGCCAAACCCCCGCGCCGCCAGTTCCTCCAGCGTGCGCTTGAGGATGGCCGGCCGGTTTCGCGTTGGTATCAGAATGGCAAGATCACTTGGTTTCATTTGTTCCCATGCCACGATAAATCGCATCGTATTGCTTCACGATATGGCTGATTTCAAACTGCCTTTCAAATCGTTCCCGCGATCCGTCGCTCATCCTTCGCCACAATTCCGGCGACTCATGCCACTGGCGCAACGATTTCACAAGGGCTTCCACATTGCGGGGAATTAAAAAACCCGTTTCACCATCCGTCACGGCTTCGGGAATTCCGCCAACGGCGGTCGCCACAACCGGCACTCCGGCGGCCATGGCTTCAATGATGGTCATGGGCAAACCCTCATGCCGGGACATGACCGACAGGACATGGAGCCGGGGAAACAGATTCCTTCTCGGTTGCCGGATATGTCCTAGAAATTCAATGGCCCCGCCGGTCGCCTTGGCCATCTGTGTGGCTTGACCTTCTTCCGATCCGGACCCGGCGATGATCAACCGGATTTTCAAACCCTCGGCTCGAAGCTGTAAAACAGCGTCCGCCGCCAGCCGCCAGCCTTTGCGTTCCGTGATGCTGCCAATATGGCCAACGGTCAATTCCCCTTCACCATTCCAGACCGCGCCTTTGGATTCGGGATCGTCAACAACACCATTGGGAATAACCGTGAACAACGCCGGATTTAATCCGAGAATTTTTTCAGCCAAAGGCAGGTTGCTGTTATCCACCGAAGTCAGCCGTGCGCCATGACGCGGCAACCGCGCGGCCATCCCGCGATGCAACCAGCGGCGCAGTGGCCGGTAATCCAATTCAGCATTGACTCCGTGAAAGGTGGCCACATAGCAGACCGGACAAACCGGGGTCGGATGCAAGGGCAGGAAAACCCCCGACATCCAGGCGTTGTGAAAGTGAACGATCACCCGCCCGGAACCGCTTTGTCTGGCCAACTCCTGCGTCCAGGCTCCAATGGGAGGTTTTTGCAGGCGTTGCCAGACAAACTGGGCGCTGCCAAAAGACTCCAGTGTGTCCGCCTTGAAAAAGGGCAATCCGAGATTTTGCAGTTCTAGATCGTAATTGGCCGGCCATTTCCGGGAATGAATCACGCCCAGTCCAACCGCTCCATACAAGCCCGACTTCGTCTGGGCTACAGCCAGATCACGCATCACGCTCCACGGCCCGGTGACCGGGTTGAGGGTCACATGGAGGACGGCGGTTTTTGAAAAATGAGACATCGGATATTAAAAGCTGAAATTCGGAAATTCGGAAAACAGAAATCGGTTTCTGCTTTCTACTTTCCGCGCTCCACTCTCCATCTTGTCAATTCAGCGTTTCACTGAATATTTCTGAATAACCTCCACCAACCGCCGCCCAAACGTCTCCACCGAATACGCCTTCACCGCTTCGCGGCAGGCTGTAGCCATTGATGCTGGCAGGTTGCGATTGGCGGCAAATTTCAGGATGGCATCCGTCAGCACCCGCGCGTCACGCGGCGGTATGAGGAAGCCGGTCTTGTCGGACACCACCACCCGTCCGCAATTCGGCGTGGCAATCACCGGCAAACCATGAGCCAGCGCTTCCAGTTGCGTGAGCGCAAATCCATCCGACAACGTGGGCAGCACGAAGACATCGCTTTGCCGATACCACTCCGCCGCCCGGTCGCGGCTGACGGGGCCGTGAAAGGTCATGTTGCGGGGGGCGGCCGCCACCGCTCCCGGCAAAATTCCAACTGGCCCCACCACATCAAAATGAATGTTCTCACGCTCCAGCAATCGCGCCGCCGCCATCAAATAATGTATCCCCTTTCCCGGAGTTACCTGGCCGAGGAAGAGAACGCGCAGCAATCCCTCTCCGCTCCGAGGAGAGGGCCGGGGTGAGGTGTCGCTCTGCTTTCCGCTTTCAACTTTCCGCATTTCAACATTTATTTCAAACGCCAGCGGCAGCACTTCAATTTTTGCAGCGTCGGCGCCTTCGGCCACCAACGCCTCCCGGCTCCACTCGGAATTGACGACGATAATGTCCGCCAGTCCCCATTCGCGCCGGGCGCGGTCAAAGTAGGCTTCCGGGAATTTGGCGGGCGGGCCGGCCAGTTCGGGATGCCGCGCCATTTCCTCGGCCACGATTCGGAAGTGAACCGGGCCGGGATCAATCTGACAAAGAATGGTCATTTTCCCCCGCTCCTTCTCCGCCTGCAACATTTCCAGGCATGCGTAGGAATAACCAAAGAAAACCTCATGCGGCGGTAGCTTGAGCCGCGCCACGGCGGCGGCGAACGCGGCATCCGTTTGAAGGTGGGCCTCGTAACCGCGCCCCTGCGCCGCTAGCCGGCGCACGCGCCATTTCCAGAGCAGGCTGCGAAAAGGAAAAGCACGGACCAACCTATCGGGAATGTCCTCGCACCTCGCCGCCAAGGCCGCACTCCCCCGCCTGCCCATCCAACCATCCATCAATCCACCCATCCGCCGCAACCACGGAGGTGCATACCAGTCCGTGACCAGTCCCGCCAGCATCCCTTGCTGATGCAGCGCGCGCGCCACCGCATAATGTTCCCGCGCGCCTTTTTGCGAAACAATGATTTTCACTGTGTGTGATAAGCTTTCAAGCTACGAACTTTGAACGAGTAATTTGAGCCGCGCAAAGAACAACTGTGCGATACGCTCCGGCGTGAATTCGGACCTATATTCCTCCAGACACACGGTATTTATTTTCTCATTTCGGCGGGTAAACAGACGGCAGATTGCATCCGCGACCGCCTCCGGCGTTGAAAACGGGACAAACTCCCCCATGCCATGTTTCAATGTCATCCTCGCCATTTCGCTGTCCCCGGCGCTTAACATGAGCATCGGACGCCCGGCACAGACCGAGTGCGGAAACTTGGAAAGGATGAACGGCGAATAGGGAAGGCCGAGATCTGTGTCCGCAATCACATTCACATCCACCTGTTCCTGCAAGTCGGCGGCATCGCGCGGGCTTAAATTGCCGATGTGGCGGATGTCAAGCCGCTGAAAGGCGGGACTGGAGCGGCACAGGCGTAGAATTTCCGCATCCACATGGCCGTATTGCAACAGGCGGATCTCCGGATGGCGTTCCATCGCCAGCAGCGCGCCTTTCAAAAGCAGATCCGGTCGGCGGCGCACCATCATCGTGCCGATATGGGCGATTACGAATTCGTCATGTTTGCGATCCAGTTTGAAACTTCCGGGTTTAAGTTTGGGCAGGGCAAGGTGGGTGACAACTTCCGCCTTGTGGCGGAATGACAATCCAGATTTCTCCTCGATATAACGGATGGCATTCGGGCAGGTGACCGTAATCAGGTCGGCATTTTTCAAGATGCGTCTGGCCCAGCGGCGATGGACTGGCCGCACAAAGCGTGAATACCAGTGATTCTGCCACTCGAACGGCGGATACGGATCACTGAAATGCGCAACCCAAGCTCTGGCATTTTTGCGGCAATAGTAACCCACCAGATTGGAAGCCATGGGAAATGCGCGGGTCAAAAGGATGGGATTTTCATATTTCCCCAACACCACACGGGTGGCTTCGATGGCAGGAGCAATCCACTCAACCCGCTGGCTGTGAAATTGAAATCTCGCGCACGCCGTGAGTCGCGTAAAACTGTCTGCCTTGGCGCGCACATAAGTAGTCTTGATGCGCTTGTCCATCAACTCCGCACCAATGGATGGCTCCAATGAGGGGTGCAACTCGGCGGCGATGAGATGGACGTTGACTCCGCACTCCACCAGGGCGGAGAGCAGCCGCGCCGTGCAAAGCGCCTCCGCGTCATTTAACGGCGGGGAATTGTGGGAAACACAAACGATGTTCATGTCATTTGCCAACGTGTATCATTTTGGATTTTACGCCGGATGAATGATTGGCAGCACCGCTTTCCCTCTCCGCCTCGACCGGGGACTTGAGTTGCTTGGGAAGCAACGAAAGGAATTCGCCGGAGGCGAAGGCCCACTACGGGTCGAGTGAGCGGGCGCGAACGAGTCATTGGGTCAGGGTGAGGTGCCGCTCCGTTTCTTGCGCCCCGACAATTTTTTGTCGGGGCTTCGGACGACCAGCAGGTCGTCCCTGCCATCAGATTGATACACTGCCCATTTGCCTTTTAACATTCATGTCCATGCAACAGCGCTCTCCCGTTGCCGCCCAACTCCAATTTTCCGCGCAGAATATTTTCGCCGCCGCCCCGGCCTGTTTCAGCATGGCGGATTCCTTGAAGATTTCCGCGATGAGTTCGCCGACCTCCGCAGATGTCGCTTCTGGCCGGATTAACCAGCCGGTTTCACCATCCCGGATCATTTCCGGGATGCCGCCCACCGCCGTCGCAAAAGTCGCTTTGCCATAGCTGGCCGCTTCGGGGATCACCAGCGGCGTCAAATCCGAGCGGCTCAATAAAATCTGCGCTCCGGCGCGCGATAACACTTCCGCAAAACGCCGGCGGTCCGGTTCCTGGCGGAGATCCAGCCAGCCGCGCCATTCCACAAACGGCAGTGTCAGAATATCCGGCGGCGGTTTTTCACCGATGAATTTGATCTCCACATCCACTCCGCGTTTTCGCGCGGCAGCCACGGCTTCAACTGCCAGCCGTCCACCTTTGCGCGCAAAGTCCGCTGCGATCATCACCAGAAAATTTTCGCAACTTACCGGTTCGACGGGTGGCGGCACGCGGTCGGGACCGATGCTCATCCAGCGGGCGAGACCGGCGCGAAGTTTATATTCGCGCGTGATGCGGTCGGCAACCCATTGCGAGGAACACCAGACTCCCGCCGAGCGGCGCATGAATTCCGCCTCCGCCGCGCAGATGCGTTCAATATCTTTTTTTGCGTGGGAATGATCCTGATTGTATTCCCAATAATGGATGAAAAACGCGCCGTCGGTATAAATAAAATAAGGCGCGTGCGGCCTGCATTTGACAAACGGCAGCGGGTTGAAAAAAACAACCGGCTTGGAATCGTTGTCCGGAAGCTGCGCGTGAACCGCTTCGGCAAAGGCGTCTAACCGCGACTCCGAGTAGTAGGCAAATCGCCGTGGGATGCGCATTTTTTTTTGCAGCCGGCTCATCCATTTTCCAAAATATTCTTCCGGAACCTCCACTGGCGCAATCCGATGCGCAGAACCAAGTTTGGTCTCCAATGCCTGCACCAAGTTGGCTTGAGTGGATTTATATCCTCCGCGTTGCTCGGGGGCGTAAACCGAGACCCAATGAAAGACAGGTTTGATCACAGGGGATTGCTGAAGTGTAAAAGGCATCGGCCATGGATTGTTACAAGGCGGGGCAATAACCATCCTCCAATTTGATATCCAATTTTACTTCGTTTAAGAGCCGCAACAAAAAATCGACGAGCCCGATTTTGATCATGTCGGGTGGTCATTGCGTGTGCCAATGGAATGAAACCGTGTTCAAATTTCTGGCCTCCGTTCGCCGGATAGTCTCCAGTTCGGCCAAGTCTTCGGTGTGGCGATCCAAGCCATGCCAATACTCCAAACAAAACTTCTTTTTCCAATGTGGTTGGGAAAGCACATGATGGCCGTATAATTCATATTCGGAAAAGGAAATGGGGTGCCCCTTGTCCACTTCCTTCAAAATGGCTTCCCACCACGGACAGCAAAAGCGTTTTTCAATCAATTGAAAAAACTCCTTCACCAAGGCGGCGTTGAACAGCATGTGGTGGGTCACAAACGAGACGGGAAATCGCCGCGCATGGCCAAACACCAGTTCCAAGGAGCGGTTGTAGAGCAATTCATATTGGTCTGAATATCGCAGCACGGATTTACCGCCCTGAAAAAAACTTTGAGGACGCAGAAAAACTGTGTCTGCATCCACCACGAGATAATCTGGCGTGGTTACAAAGTTTGAGGCGTTGAGCTTGATAAATTGCTGCAAGACCCAGCCCCGGCATTTCAATTCCGCCGCCGGACGCGGAAGAATTTCGTCTTCCAGCACAAATCGGCATTTTTCGGTGGTGGCAATTTGACGGATGCTGGCCGATTCCGGAGATACAACCCAAACCTCAACCAAATTGTGCCGGATCATTTCGCGAATGGACCGGAGAGAATGCGCCAGCACGGGCGCATCTTTCTCAACCGCCGGAACAAGGACGGTTAATGTCTGCTTCAAATCATCTGACCCGATATGCCGGCGCGGTTGAAAACGGTGTTTAAGAAAACGATAATAAAACCGGCGCAGGAACCAAGCCGTTGCGTAACCGTATCCTTCCTCGCTTTCCCGCCTAAATGAACGGAGTCCTATGCTGATACGATTCATTGCTCGCCAAGCTTGTTCACATTGAATTTTGAATGTTAGAGAGAGCCATTGCTTGTGGTGTCGATTGCTTAAATGTGAGATGCCTTTTTAAAAGCCTTTTGGTCAGTTGCCTGCCTGTCAGTCTCATCACACACCAAGCCACAACTGCCTTCATGCGAAAGCGTTTTCTCGATCCAAGACCAGCAGCCGCTCCAAAGGCCTCAATGGCTTGTGCATCCGTTCCACGCAGGAGTGCCTCAAGCCCGATTTCCCAATAGCGTTCCCCAATAAGCTGGCGAATTTTCACATCAGTGGGCGCCAATTCCAGATTGGCTTTGCGCGCTTCCCGGCAGGCAACAAGCCCGCGCTCCACACCGTCAGGTTTAAAATCCAAATCATTTTGGCGAGGACCTTCGTGAATGCGCGCCACACAATACACTCCTTCAAGGAAGGCCGCTTTTGGATGACGGGACAAAATTCGAAGTGCGTATTCCCAATCTTCCAGACGCGAAGTTTTTTCATTCCATGGCCCGGCGACAATGCACAGACGACGGCGGAAGAGGCAAGGCCAGGGTTCCCACGGAATGACGCTTTTGGTAGGAACTGCCTTCGCGGGTTCGAAGTTGCTGGTTTGCAAACAGACATTGGCTTTTTGCAAAGCAGTCTGCAATGCCGGCGCCAACACGACTGTCCACCCCGACCACACGACTTCCAAGTCACCATCAGAACGCAACACCTGCACCTGGTGATTCAGCTTCTCACAAGTCAGGACATCGTCCGAGTCGAGAAACTGGATAAACTCGCCGCTGCAATTCCTAAGCCCAAGATTTCTGGATGCGGAGGCTCCGCGATTTGGTTCAGTGACATAAATCAATTTGAATCCTTCATTTTGCGTGATGGAAGCCTGTTTGCGCCTGACCACTTCAAAAGTGTTGTCCGTGGAGTTGGCATCGGCAATCACGCATTCGATTGGACGATAAGTCTGCCCCAAAACCGAGTCAATCGCCTCACCCAGCAAATTCCCGCGATTGAAAGTCGGAATGATAACAGAAACCAGACCCGGTTCAAACTCCTTCGGCATTACGCCATGTGCGTCCGATGCTTTGACGGCGGGCAGGTTGATGAAATCCAGCTTCATGATTTTTTGAACACCCGTGCAAAAACCCGCCGCCCCCGCGCCAGGAATTTTTTAATCTTTCCCTGCCGCACCAGCCGCTGGAATTCGGCTGCCTTCAGAGCGAAGGGATTTTCCACATTTTTCAAAGCCGGGTGTTCGTTGCGCACCAGCTCCCGCCATTCCTCCTTGATACACGTGCCGTCTTCGAGCCGGTCGTATCGATAACCCCACGCGCGGCATTGGGCCATGCCGCAAGCCTGTAATCTGGCCAGATATTCCCGGTGCAACCGCCGCGCCGCCGCCGGTTCCTGGTCGTAACTGTGCCGCGCAATGCGGGAAAGCGAATCGGGACGGTCGGGATCAATGCTCGCAAAATGAAAAAACGCCAGTGGTTGGCCGTCCACATTCATACGGCCTTGCGCGTCTTCGGAAAAATCTCTGGCGCCAGTATTCCATACGGCGGCATTGTATTGCGCACCGCGCTCGATGACGACGCCGTCAAACAGGGCGGGCACCGCATCCAGCCAGCCCTGATCGAGATGGTTGATGTTCCACTTGCACCAATGCCTGGTCCGCGCCGCCCACCAGTCAAGCATGGCGCGGGCAGCTCCTGTGTTGCGCACACCGATAAATCCGCCATTAAAAATCCCCGTATCCAGCACGTCCATCTCCCAACGATCCGGTTCGGCCAGGGAAAGAGGCCTTGTCAGATGAGGTGTCAAAATCACACTGGCGGAATCTAATTTGTCCAGCAATTCATCGAGACGACCGGAGACAAAAATATCGCCGTCAAGATAGAGCAGTTTACTGATGCCGGTGGTGTTAAAAATGTGCTTCAAGACAAAAGGTTTCAACGCACAGGTCAGTTCAAATGGTGTGTATTGAAAGAGAAACCGGCTCCAGTTCTGGATGCCAAGCTCGCGCGCAAAGATTACTTTGAACGGTTCCTGATCGCGTTGCCAGCCGACCGGCGCTTCGTCCACCAGACAAACAATGACATCAGCCTCTGGATGCACCTGGCGCACAGACGACGCCAGCGCCCGCGCAAAATGTAGATAGTTGCGGGTGACAACGGTGACAACTGCCCAATCGTTCATAGATAAGATATCCAGTATTTCAGAGTAACTGGAAATTGAATCGTTTCAAAAACCTTCTTTTTGAAAGGACTATCGGGGTAGACAACAGCCCCAAATAAGCTTTTAGAAAAAGCCGCCATGACCTAATTTCAAATTTGCGAAGACAGATAAGACTCTTGGCGTGTTTTTGAGCTGTGCGATAATTTCCCGCCCGCCACGCCCATTCAATCCACTCTGCAAGAACATCGTCGGGCTTGCTTTCAGCCATTGCCTCAATTTTATCTCTTGAAATGGCAGGCAACCCTTTTTGCTGACGGATCTGATTGCACAACTTGGTTGTGAGGTGTTCCTGTTGTTTGCGCCTGCTCCGTGTCACTCCACAAATGTTGAGGCGGTAGAGCAGCAGGTCTTCCTGAAGGTTGGCAAGTTTTCCAAGTTCAGCCAGCCTGAGGAAAAGATCGTAATCCTCAATCCATTGCCACTCTGGACGGTATCCTCCTGCAGCCACGATAGCGGACTTTCGCATCAAGACCGAAGGATGTATGATTTGTCCCGCCATCCCTTCCAAATGAAGCCGGCTGATGGTTTCGTGCTCGGCCGGCACTTCCCATCTTTTGATTGGACTCGCATCCTGATCAATCAGCACTGCCGTGCTGCCAACAGCAACGCAGTCTTGGTGGGAATTCATGTAAACAACCTGTTTTTCAAACCGCATTGGCAAGCAGATGTCATCAGCATCCATCCGGGCAATCAATTCACATCTGGCAACAGTCAAGCCAGCATTGAGCGCTCCGACGATTCCGGTATTGGATTGGGATATAAGCCTGATCCGCTGATCATGGCTTACCCATTTGTTCAGAACTTCACCCGACCGATCAGTGGATCCATCATTTACACAAATTAATTCAAAGTCGCCAAAACTTTGGCCAAGGACACTTCGGATCGCTTGATCAAGGTAATTTGCCGCATTATATATTGGTATGATTACTGAAATTAAAGGCATGAAGAGAACCTGTTATTTTCTTGGGCCACCCCACCGACATCATTTTGACTGTCGTATGTGACGAAAACTACTTTCATGATCGCAGAAGCCCTGAGTGAAACCGTTGAAATATCGTTACGAGTTTTTTAATTTGGTTAGAATCTTTCGGATCGGATTGACATGCGCCAAGTATCGGAGCAGTCCGATGCAACCCTCATACTTGACAATCCTCCGGGACAAAATAATCAGGAATTTAAGCGCTGCGAGGCTGAACGGAAACAAACGGGGGCGCCTGCCCGGGGGAAAGCCAAAGTCACTTCGGTGAACCAATGTTTTGTCCTTTGCCCCCATGTTTCGCATCGGACTTGCTTTACCAAAACGTTCCATGATCAAACTTATGGTCATTAACAGTTCTCCGGAACGTTTAGCTGGACTATAATCTTCCAGAACATAGGCATTGGCATTTCTCCCGAGCCGATCAATCTCGTCGGGTTTCTGGACAAGCGATTCCAATGCGGACATCCATTCCTCATGATTCACGGCCAGGAGACCGGTCTTGCCAGAATCAATGGCATGGCAGTATGATTCGGTGGCGCTGGCCACGGTTGGAACTCCTACCATTCCTGCCTCGACAAATTTGATTTCACTTTTGCTTTGACAGAATGGCTCACGAAGCTGGAGCGGAGCAAGGTTGATGTCCAGGCTTCCATAAACTTGGAAGCAATATCTTAAAGGCACAAGCGGCACATGACGAACCCTATATCCAAATTCCAAGAGTTCGGCGGGCAATTGCAAAGGACCAGTTATCTGCAGATACACATGACGGTATTTACGCATGATACATGCGAGGACTTCGGCTATTTCGGCAAAATCCCAATTGTGAGTTTGAGTTCCACTCATATATCCCAACACAATTCGCCCGCCCGCACCTGTTGGCTGGCGCCAAACCTTGCGGGCTAAATCAAACTCGTCTGAACTGAAGGCATTACGAACAACGTAAACTTCCTTTCCCCGATGACGAACCCGATTGGCCAGAGAATCGGTGGAGACCACGCAACAATCACAAACCTCCAAAGTTTTTAGATTACCTTCCTGCACGATGGGCATCCATGAATCCAAAATATCCGTTTTCTTTCCAAACTTATAGCCCAAATAGCGTATGAGATCAGGTTCAAACACCAGATCGTCTGTTTCATAGACCAGAATCTTCCCAAGTTCCTTCACTCGTGAAACAATCCGCGCCACATGATTGTCATATACAACCCGGTGAAGAAAAATCAGGTCGTGGTTCAGGTCAATCGCCGGACTGCCGATCCACTCCACCACGCTTGGTATTCCCGCCAGGGCAAGTTGCTCCTGATGATGATAGCATCTATACCGCACACAATCAAAGGTGAGGTCTTCGCCTGAAATGAACAGGACGCTTTTTGGGAGATTAAGGGAATCGGCTGACACTTTATTGTTGATCATAGGCTGCAATGATAAAACTTATTAACAAACAAAGAAGATAGCAGTTTGGTGACTTGCGTTGCTTTTAATGTGAAGCACTGATCTTTTCCGGATTGAGGTGTGGATGGCCTGTAGCAAATACCCTTCATCCGGCCGATATGTTGGCATCATCTCCGTATCAACCCGAATCTAATCAGAACCAGTTTGCATAGATTGCGGAAAGTTATTTTCAAGGATTTGTTCCTTTCTAATAAAGCATTGTAATCCTCCAATAAGCTTCTTTTCTCCTCGGACATCTCAACAAGCAACATTTCGACTTGAAGTCGGCGTCCCAAGGAAGAAAACAATTCACATGTTATAGAGGCATGCCCATTGGCCGTTTGCAAGAAGTTTATTACCGCGTCCGGCTGGTTTTTGCCGACGGCTAGGATGCCCAACCCATAACCGTGTTCAAAATTGAAATGCGGAAAGTTCGGGGTCAACTCGCTCCACAGTTGGTGGACGCCAAAACCCCTCTCGGTGACCGTCGTATCGTGAAAGAGAATAATGCCATGATCACTCATCTTGGGAAGCCAGGTGTCATAATCGTGTTTGACTGCTTCGTAGGTGTGCAGGCCGTCAATATGAAGCAAATCCACAGAATGATCTGGAACTTGCAGCAGCGCTTCATCAAACGTCATGCGCAACAGTTGTGAAAAAGACTCATACCGCTTGTGGTGCGCTTTTAAGTTCTCATAAACCTCATTGTCATAATGTCCAGCATGAACGTCTCCCGCCCAAGTATCAACCGCATAACAACGGGTTTCAGACCCGGTCGCCGCGACAGACTGGCAAAAGGCACAATAAGAAACGCCCCAATGCGTTCCCAATTCCACGATCGACCGAGGCCTTTGCAACTCAACCAGCAGCATGGCAAAGGGCACATGCTCATTCCAAGCAGATGCTTTGTGCAGTCTTTTGGGATGAGTGAAGAGCTGTTTATATTCTAACGGGTTGAAGCTGCTGTTCATAGTTCTTGGGGTAATGTAATGGCGGCGATTCTCAACAATCATCCAGCTTTGCCATAAACTTTTATAAATTCATCGGTCTTCCCGGAAAGCAACATCGGCACGGCTTGTCGGATTTTAGATTCAGGCCAATTCCACCAAGCGATTTTAATTAAGGCATTTCGTTGTTCAGAAGTAAACCGTTCACGAATCAATTTAGCTGGATTCCCGGCGACGATTGAATAACACGAGATATCCTTGGTCACAATGCTTCCAGCTCCAATTACAGCTCCGTCACCGATCCGAACTCCAGAAAGAATAAGTGATTTAGTTCCAATCCACACATCATTGCCTACTACTGTATCACCTTTTGTTGCCGGGTGGCCCTGGATCGCCAAGAACTCTTTCCAGAGGATGTTAAACGGATAAGTAGTTATCCAGTCCGGACGATGATTGCCACCCAGAAGAAAAGTTACTCCGTCGGCCAAACAGCAGTATTTTCCAATGGTAAGTTGCGAACCCCAATCCATAATGATTGGATTGCCATAAGTGCCAACGCCAATTTGATACTTTACATAGGCCGGGTTTTGGGCGGTAAAGACGAAATCTGGATTTGAACGATCCGTCTTTTTTCCTCCAATTCGCCGACATATGCGGTTCCAAAGTGAATTGCAAAATTTTGCCGGCGTGCTCATATTCGTTCAAATTTGTTTATTTTAAAAGAAATGCTCCCCCAAGAAGAGTTCCATACTTCAATTTCCGAACCGGCTCCTGATGCTGGCACAACCTCGAACATGGGATAACCGACAATTACATCTAATATATCTTGCTGCCCTCCACGGCCCAGCCCAACATTCAGCGTATAGATTGCGGGAGTTAGATTTCCACTTGCCATTTCCAACAAGTAGTGCGCTTGCTCATTATCTTTCAAACTAAACCGGTCAGGCATAAGACAACTCCCCACTACCTCGCCCTTCTGGTTAATTATTGTAACCCCGAAAAACAAACCCTCAATCTTTTCTTCGGTTTGAACTTGTATGCTTAACCTGATTGCCTCACCCCAATAAAGATGGGCTTCGTCCGTTCCTGAAACAGAAATCGCATTTATGCGGACACTGGCCGGCTTTTTAACGCGATACATATTGAGGTCCGCAATTGATCCGGCTTTTACAGAATCGGATAAATATTTTATCAAGATCGCAGAAGTTGTTCCGAAACCACCAATTTGACCCTGATTAAGCAACAACGCCTTCGAGCAAAGACTGGCGACGGCTCCAGTGTTATGACTCACAAAAAGCACTGTCCGCCCGCCCTTGCTAACATCCTGCATTTTCCCGATGCATTTCTTCTGGAATTCGGTATCGCCCACGGCCAGCACTTCGTCCACGATCAAAATCTCCGGTTCCAGATGCGCGGCCACGGCAAACGCCAGCCGCACATACATGCCGCTGCTGTAACGTTTCACGGGCGTGTCTATGTAGCGGTCCACGCCGGAAAAGTCCACAATCTCGTCAAACTTCTGGTCTATCTCCCGTTTGCGCATCCCCAGAATCGCGCCGTTCAAGTAAATGTTGTCGCGCCCGGTTAGTTCGGGATTGAAACCCGTCCCCACCTCCAGCAGCGAGGCAATCCGGCCTTTGACCTTGATTTCGCCGGAAGTCGGCGTCGTTACGCGGGAAAGGATTTTCAGCAACGTGCTTTTGCCCGCGCCGTTCCGCCCGATGATGCCCAGCACCTCGCCGCGTTTGACTTCAAAGTTGATGTCCTTGAGCGCCCAGACATAATCGGAATCGCCCTTGACGGTGCGGTCATTCACTGCGCCGATTTTGAGATACGGGTCTTCCTTGCCCCGGATCTTGTGCCACCAGCGGTTGAAATCGTGCCGGAGCGCGCCGGTGCCGATCTCGCCTAGACGGTAAAGCTTGGAGATGTGTTCAACGTTGATGACCGTGTCGCTCATTTTATACAACATAATCCCAAAGATTAGCACACTGGATAAGAACTGGAATCTTCATTGCAAGAACCCAGGGCGCACAAACAACGCGTCGTGCTGGCCCGAAGATGGAATGTCAACAAGATCAAGTTTAAGCTCTGGGCGGAACCACGAGTAGGCCAGCCTTACGCGATACGATTGGAACCCCTGCTGGCGGAGTTCAGCATAAAGATCTTGTGCGGACGAACCGGTTTCTCGCAGCCACTGGTCGGTTACTTCAATTACAAAGCCAATGTCTCTATATGACATCAACCCCTTGAGGCCGCGAATAACACGGTGTTCAAACCCCTCAGTGTCCACTTTCACAAGAACGCGCTGACGAAGAATGCTTTTATTAATAATTTGATCTCCACTAATCACAGGCACTTTTACTGAATAGGTGCTTTGGGGAACTGATCGAAAAGTAAATGTTCCAGTATGATCGCTTGTTCCCTTTAACTCCATCTCACCCGATCGGTCAGAAAGTCCGACATTAAAAGAACGGATGTTTACAATCCGGTTTATCAACAAATGAGCACTTAAATGAGAAAACGCTTCTGGATTTGGCTCTACAGCGATTACCAAACCATTATCACCTACAACCCGGGAGGCGGCAAGTGTATGGATCCCCAAGTTGGCACCGATATCAATATAAGTGTCACCATCACTCAACATTTTGCGAATTAAAAGCTGATTGGCCTGATCGTAATACCTCCCGGCAAAATAATACCATCGCCCGCCCCATTCTTTGAGGGTCACTGCCACATACGCTGAAATTTGACAATCATAGAAGACTCTTGCCGGGAATGCCAGACAGTTCCATGAAGTGTCATCTTGGTCGCGTGCTCCAAACAGAGCTAATATGCGCACCCGGCCAAATGGCAGAAGCCGAATAAAAGGACGAAGACATTCACCTATAAGGCATTTAATATTCATATTTCGCACCGCAATGTTTTCCGTGCAAGTCGGTTTGTTGGCGTGCCTTTTGCGGATAAACTCGACCGAGATTTTGCCCTAATACCACCCACAGTGTTCGACGAAGCGCCGCTGATTGAAATGCCGTTGATATTGTTCGAAATGCTCAAAATCGCGCCTCGAAGCTGTTCGGCGAACAGGAATAAACGCCGATTTTCCAACCCCACAGCCAGCTTAAAAAGGCCGCTCACAGCAGCACCGCGGTTCCAGATTTCAAGATCTTGAAATCGAAATTGCTTCTCGCTCACAAATAATGGCTCCTCGCTCCCTGCTTTGCTGCTTCGCGCCTTCGGCGCTAGACAGTATCCATAAACGTCTTCTCAACCTTGTTGAAGATGGCCACGCCCAGCATGAGAAACCCGCCCGTGACGATGGCTGAAATGCCGAGTTGCGACCAGGGAATCACGCCGCCAAGATAAATGGCGCGGAAGGTTTCAATGATGGCGGACATGGGATTCATCTCAATCCACAGGCGGTATTTGACTGGAACCTTGGACATGGAATAAATCACCGGCGCGGCATACATGGCCAGTTGTACGCCAAAGGTGACAAGAAACGTGAGGTCCCGATATTTTGTGGTGAGTGACGAAACCAGGATGCCGGTGCCGAGTCCGAGCAGCGCCATCAAGAGCAGCAATGCCGGTGTCAGCGCCAAAATCATCAACAAGTCGGGGTGAATGGCCGCGCCTTGGACGAGGTAATAGGCCAGAAAGCCGAAGAACAGCAGAAACTGAATGCTGAACTGGATGAGGTTGGAAACCACGATGGATATGGGTGTGACGAGCCGCGGAAAATAGACTTTGCCGAACAGGTTTGCGTTGTTTATGAACGTGCCGGAGGTCTTCGTCAGACAGGTGGAAAAATAATTCCACGGCGTGGTGCCGGCCAGATAGAACAGCATCGGCGGCAGGCCGTCGGTCGGAATTTTTGCCACCCCGCTGAAAATCACCGTGAACATGATGGTGGTGAGCAACGGCTGGATGAAAAACCAGATCGGACCAAGGATGGTTTGTTTATAGACGGATACGAAGTCGCGCCGGACGAACATCCAGAGCAGGTCGCGGTAATGCCAGACATCGGCCAGTTGCAGTTCCCACCAGCGGCCCTTCGGGCGGATGACCAAATCCCATTGCTCCGGCAAAGAGCGGGGATCAGGGGTCAGGGGTTGGAAATCAGACATAAGCAATTAAAATCTAAAATTGGGAAAGCTGGAATCGAAAAGGCAAAATAGAAATCAAGAAATCAGAAATTTATTTCGACTTTCCCCATTTCTAATTTTTATTTTCTGCTTTCCAAATTTCTTCTTATCCACTCAATATTCAAACCGATAGTAAATGGACTTGATGATTTCATTTTGGAAGTCAATCAGACCACTTTCATTCCGCCACCAGTCGTTTATTTTATAGCGGACCGGATCCACGGCGGCGACGTAAATTTTTACCGGCGTATCACGGAGTTCCCGGCGGAAAATCCACATGGCGCGGCGGGTGTGGAACAGATCGGTGGTGATGACGATTGAGGTGGCACCGGTCTGCATTGCCCAAGCCCGGACGGCTCGGGATTCATCATAGGTGCTGGCGACATGGCTGCCAATCGCCAGCATGGCGGATTCGGGGACATTATTGCTCAAAAGAATCCGCCGCGTCAGTTCCCTTTCCGACAGGGCCACCCCCGACTCCTCGGCGGGACCGGTTCTGGTGTTCATGTAAAGAATTCTGGGCGCGACTCCGTCGTGAAAGAGTCTGGCTGCGGCAAACGGGCGGTTTTCGAGACCGCCGCCCAAAATCACAATCGCATCCGCCTTCGTGGTTGGTTCGTTGACCACCCACGCCCTGGCAAGACCCGTTAGCAGCGGCGCACGGAATACATAGCCGATCAAAATGAACCCGACGACAACAGCCACGAACCATACGGCTCGCAACAACCACCGGCGTGGTTTGAGAGGGAAAGAGGACACAATTAAAAGTGGAAAATTGTGGGACTATAGCAGTTTCCATCAACATTGACACAGTAGAAGAGCACCTCACCCCGGCCCTCTCCCCATCGCTGCGCGACGCGGAGAGGGAGTTGTTCTTTCAGCAGCAACCCGGACTGTGCCAATCTCAATTTGAACTGCCATATGCTTTGACAGATAATTAATCATTGCCTGGGGCCCGGATTGGTCTCCCTCTCCGCCGCGGAGCGGGGGAGAGGGACGGGGTGAGGTGCTGCTGATTTTATCAGTCGAAAGTCAACCCCCCCCCCTCACTTGTTTTTGAGCTTTCTGCTTTTCCCCGGCGACACTTCGTGCCGGTCAATTCGCAGATGCTTTTTTGCAACTGCGATCAACGGGTCTGATGATCGCCATCTTCATTATCTTTCCTGGAGAGGAACCAAAAATCCAGTCTCCCGGATGCGGACTACAGCCATTTTCTTTCACCGTTGCCCGATTCCCCTGCCCCAACCGGCCATGCTTGAGGGTGGACTTGATAAAAACCTGTATTTTATGAAACTTTATCCGCCTCCGCAGTGTTGGCCGACGAATAATACTCGGCATACTTGTAGTAATAATAAGATCTGGGGGAAGGATCCGAACGGTTCAAAATCAACCCCAGCACCCTGGCCTGACGCTGGAAGAGGAGTTCCAGCGCCTCGCGAACCTCCCGGGCATGGGAAAAACGGCTGCGAACCACAAACAAGGTGCCGTCCGCCTTGGGGGCGAGAGTGGAGGTATCGTCCGCCGCAAATACCGGGCTGCTGTCAATCAGGACGTAATCATATTGTTCACGGAACCGGGCGAGAACCTGGTCAATGGCCGGGCTCAAAAACAAATCGCCGGGGTTGCGGGGAATACCGCCCCTTGAAAGAAAGGCAAAATTTGGCAGATCCGTGGCCTGTATGAATTTCCCGGGATCATCGGGCTGGCGCAGCAACTCGCTCAAGCCGGGTTTGGACTGCAACTTCAACAGATCATGAATGCGCCCCTTGCGCAAATCTCCATCCACCAGCAGCACCTTGGAACCGCCCAGGGCCAGGATCCGGGCCAGATTGGTGGCAATCGTGGATTTGCCCTCATTTGGCACCGCGCTGGTGATGATCACAACCTTGGGCCGCCGGCCTTCAACCGCCAGATAGAGGAGCGCCGAACGAAGATTGCGATAGGATTCGGCATACATATGCCGGCCATCATTATCCTCCAGAAGAGCCAGCGGTTCCGCTCCCGAAATTTCAGGGATATCCGGAACCTGACCGACAACACTGTCGCCGAACCTTTCGGTCACTTCAACCACGGAAACAAACCGGTCATCGCGCACAGCCATCAGCACAATAATGCCCAGGCCGAGTCCCACCCCGATGACAATGGAGCGCAATATCATGGATTTTGCCTCTACGTATGAACGCGTCGCCGGCGAGGCGGTCTCCAGAATGGCGAGGGTTTCCTGATCAATCTGCGTGCCGATGTTCACGTTTTGATTAAGGGACGACAGCCGGTCATACATCCCTTGGTCGCGGACAATGGCCTGCTTGAGTCCGTCCGCGGTGGCGATCCGCTCATTGTCATTCGCCACTTTGGCCTCCCATTCCGCGATAAATTGCTGGACGCTGTCAATTTTGATTTGCAGCGCCTGGCGGGAGGAGGCGATCTGTTCGTGGTTTTGCTGGCTGTAGACATCAATCAGTTTTTGGGCGTGGGCGATTTGTTCATCCAGCTTGACCATTTTGGGATGCTTGGGGAGTAGATATTTGGACAGCCTTTCGCGATCCGCCTTGAGCAGTTCAATTTGCTGTTCGGCATCCATCCGGCCGGAGGCGGAAGACGCGGCGGAGCCGGAGCTGCGCAGCGAATCAAAAATCTCGCTGGAGTTGGTTGCCCCGGACGTGCCCGAATCCCCCTCCAGTTCCTTGGCCGCGAGCAGTTGGTAATCCAGTTGATAGTCGGACAATTCGGTTTTCAACTTGACCAGGTAGGTGGCCTCGACCGTGCTTTCCTCCTGCAACACCGCAAAGTTGTTTGTCTTTTCATATTCATCCAGGGTCTCCTGGTCCGCCTTTAAATCCCGCTCCGCCTTCTGGACCTGCTCTGAAATGGAGTTGAGCGTTTCATCGGAGACCGTGCGGCGGATATTTTTTCGATATTCCAGATACTGCTGCATGAGGGCGTCCAGATATGCCGGGGTGAAGCCCGGGTTGGAACTGGTGGCCCGGATGGTGTAAACTTGGCTTTGCGGCGAGGAGATGACATCGATGTTCACCGGGAGGGAGAGGTATTTCAAAATCTCCTTGTTTGGATTCAATGCCGCCATCCGGTTCGTCGTCAGTTCCATCAACATATGGCTGCGAATCAATTCGGATTGCGTGCCAAGGTAAGATTGCGCGCTGAGGTAACTTTCATCGTCATCGGCAAAGGCGGCCCCGCCCGGCAATCGTAATTTTTCAGTTGACCATAGGCTTCCGGTGGAGACAAATCTTGGCGGGGTGTGGAAAAAAGTGGCAATGGCCGTGCCGGCGCCCAGGACCAGGCCAATCACCGGTATCCACCAGAATTTGCGCAGAAAGAACAAAATCTTCTGCGGGCGGAATTTCGGGGCTGATGCGGCATGGCTGCTCGCCATCGGCTCCATCAACTGGAAGTCTGGATCTTGCGGCGGAATGGGTGTCAAATCTTTCATGTTTGCTTAAAACCGGATCATCCTCTCGGGAATGAAAACAAGGTCGCCGGGCTGCAATGGCATGTCATCCTTGGTTTTGCCCTGTTCAAAAATCCGGGACACATTCACGATAAAGGTCTTGTCCCCGCCAGGGCCGGCCCCCGTGCTGCGCGTCACCTTGACATTTTTTTCATCCGCGAATTCGGTAAAACCGCCCGCTCGTAGAATGGCCTTGCTCACCGTCAACACCTCGTCGCTGGAGATGTCTTCCGGCCCGGGGGCGCGAATGGCGCCTACTAGGTAAATCTTGCCGCGGCTCTCGGGCTTTGAATCAACCGCAATGATGACGGTAGCCTGCTTGTAATACTCCTTTTCCAGTTCCACCTTCAGGGCCTGCGCCAGTTCCTTGCAGGTCTTGCCAACAGCCGGATAACGGCCAATGTAGGGAACCTGCAAATCCCCCGAATCGGTGACAACAAGGGGCACGGGGTCGTCCTCATCTTCAGTGATCTGGAAGCTCAAATGGTCGCCAATCGTCAGCCGGTATTTGTCATCCAGCATATTGGCGGCGTTTGTGGGGCTGGTGGTCACAGCCGCTGCCGGCATCGCGACGACCGGGTTGCTCGACATCACATCTGTTCCAATTGCGGCGTCCGCCGCTTTCAGAACACCGCCACAAAGCACACCGGCCACGACAGCCGCAGCCAGCCCCGTCTTGAGGGCCTCGCCTGATAAGTTTATAACACGCATAATCCAACGTCGCGGGATGCAGCCTTTAACATCCGGCAATTTTCTGTTGGATGACTGGTTTAAGCAAATGTTCATTTGGGACGATAAGTCAATTGAAGTCCGACAAGGTTCTGGGTGTATCCGTCATTGGGTGTGCCGGATGAGCGCACCGTAAGCCGGTAATCCAGACCCAATGTGAGCCGGCTCGTGAGTGGATGCTCAATCCTCAAATCTCCCGTATACCAGTCAAAAGTGCCGTTGGGGCTCCCCGGCAAACTTCCAACGCTTCCCACGCCCTGATTCCCGTGTTCATAAGAAATGGCGGTGACGACGTCCAAGCCGTTGATGATTTTCCAGGTGATGTTCGGACGAACATACCAGTCTTCAACCAAGTCCGACTGGGCGCCGGACTGGACTTCACGCCCGACGTCAAGTGAGTAGCTTATGGAATCCCTCGGCTGATGTGTGATATTGACGCTGCCATACCACGAATCCTGGCTTGCGGTCTGGATGCTGGTGCTCGTGTTTGCAAATTGATTGATGGAATAGCCGCCGCGAACGGTGAGCTTGAAATATGCGCCGGGCCGGAACTCCACATAGGGACCGACGGTGTAGACATCACTATTGTTCAAGGCTGTCTGCTCATAGGTGGTGAAGGAGGCGGTGGACTCCAGGCCGACCGTCGCCTTGGGATGCACTTGAAGACTGGCCCGCGCAAACAGCATTTCCGAGGCATGATTGACATCGGAAAATTGACTGCTGGTTGCGAGGACATTCTCGTGGTCATACCCTGCGGACAACGTGACTTGATTCAAGTCCCAGGTGCTGGAGAACCCGGCGGTGTTTTGAAAAGTGCCATAGCTGGGGGTGTTGGCCACGGTTGCATTCTGGGATGCATCCTGTGAATAACTCACCCAGTCGTGAAGACTTAACGTGACATCCTTGATTCCAATGTCGAATGAAAGCCCTGTTCTGGAGGCTGAATTTATATCCAACGTGCTTAATTGGGGGTGCAGGAGATAACGGTCGTAACCGATGGAAAAATCCAGATCTAGAAGATTGCGCTGGGAGAACGGATAACTGGCCGTAATCCCGACAGCCGGCTTGACGATGTAATCGTCCATCGCATTTGTTTGGGCAAGATTCACGTTGTCGTTCCAGTCGAATCCCAGCGAGGGGAGAATCAACATTTGAAAGTCGCCTTTCTTGAACGTGTAATCCTGGGATTGTTGAGATTGCATCTGCCGGCTTCGGGAGTCCGCCGCCGCTTCACCCGCAATCGAATTCTTCAATGCCTCCTGCGCCGATGCCGGCAAGGCCGTCAAAAGCATGAACATCACAATCCATCTGGGATTATTTTTATAAAGGCAGAAAATATGTTCAAACCCTGCTTTCATTCGCCAGCCCTCGCTTGAGACAGATTGCGCTTTGCATTTGACAGTGCTTGCGCCCCGAACATCAAATCTCGACGCTTCAGATCCTCCAAAATGTTTGCCCCATCCTTTATTTTGTCGGCAATGGCTGCCACAACCGCCGGGTGGAAAGCTTCCACCTTGCCACCCAGCGGGCATGACCCGCTGGCTTGGAGCGGGCAAACTGGCTTGCTTGCAAGCTTGCGCGTCGCCGCGCTCGCGACGGGAACGGATGACTTGCGCCATCGGCCCGGGCTGGTGCCAAACCGTCGCTTAAAGCAGGTGTTGAAAAGTCCCAGATGGTTGAATCCACATTGTTCAGCCACGTTGATGATTTTTGAGTCCGCATCTCGCAGCAGTGATATGGCTTTAAGCAGGCGCATTTCCATTCTCAATGCGGCCACGGAAACGCCAAAATGTTGATGGAAGAGGCGGTTAAGGTGGCGGCGGCTGCAATTGAACCTGTCGGCCAGATCGCTAACGGAAAGACTGATAAGTTCGGACGCCGAAAGCTTTTCAAAAACCTCGGCCACGCGGTCTTCCGTCCGAACATAGCCGCTCCGCTGGGACAGGCCCTCCTTGAATTCCACGGACAGGATGGCTGCGGCAATCCGGATTAGCTGGCCACGATGGTCCAGATTAAACTGCGGGGGCACCGTCTCCAGCAGCCGCTGACATTCTGCCGCCAAGGGCATGCTGGCCGGGTAAATTTTGGCTGCCTTGAAGCCTTCGGCGATGTTGTGCAGCAAGCTGATTTCATCGCTGGCGAACAACGGCAGCAAATTTTCAAAGCATGCTGTAAAATTCCAAAAAAGGAACTCTCCCTTGTCATTCCACGTGGCAAGCTTGGAACCAGCGGCTCCATTAAAAACCAGAATGTCTCCCGGCAAAAGACGATGTGTGACCGTTTTCGAGGTGAATTTGCCAATGCCGCCTTTGGAAAACAAAAAAATAATCCCCTCCCCGTTTTGCTCCAATTCATCAGGGGATTTTAAATGTGCCAGGCTCAATGCCAGATGGTCTTGCTTGTTCAGTATACACCTCTTGATTAAAAATCATTTTCTAATGCAGCCAGCGCATTTCATACGCCTGTCATGAAAAGAACACAGGCTTGACTGCAACACAAACACCCAACCTGCATCCGAGGCAGCCTCAAAATTTCACTCGTTACAGCCCGCCTTATAATCCTGCCGCCTGCATTTTGATGCCTCTCCATGATGCAGGCAAGACATATTGCTTGTAAGAAAACCACATAAGCCTTGTATTCCGACTGAACCCGCCCAAAAATCTATACACAATTAAGTCAAACAAATACATATTTGGGACATTTCCACCTTGCGAAAAGGTTGGCGGCGCTTATGCTTCAAGCTGGTTGACGATGCGACCAAGTCTTTTATTTCGGAACCGTGGCGTGGAGATTTTTTCACTGCGCTTGTTGATTTGCGCAGTGACGCTCATCGCATTGCCTGCCTTGGCCGCCAATTCCGTTTCACTTGTGTGGAATACGAGCGTTGGTGTAAATGTAGCGGGCTACAAGATATATTACGGTGTGGCGAGCCAGATTTACACCAACGCGGTTGACGTTGGCAATGTGACAAGTGCGACCATCACCGGATTGTCCGGAAACACAACCTATTATTTTGCCGCAACATCTTATGATAATAATGGGGTTGAAAGTGGTTTTTCCAACGAAGCCATTCTGACGGTTCTTCCGCCAATGGCACCCACTTTGACCTCGACTTCCCATGTCAATGGCCAATTTGCCATCAATGTTTCCGGAGTGACTAACGAATGTGTCGTGCAAGCCTCCGCCAACCTCGTGGACTGGGTTTCGGTGCAGACAAATACTTCCCCGTTTACATTTGTGGATCCAAATGCAAGCCAGTTCAGCCAGCGCTTTTATCGCACGTATTATATGCCTTGAGGGTTTTTAAAGCATTTTCCCGTGTTTCGGCCCCCGTTTGATCGCTTCATGGGAATCGTTTGGCGGGATGGTGTCCCAATCAAACTCCAAGCCATCATCGTGAATGGCTCCCTCAGGACAATAAAAAAGTGCCGTATAAGCTTTCGAGACCTCTTTTACTGTCTTTGGCTGCCTGCCAACATACATGAATTTTCCCTTTCCATCGCGCTTAAATACCTTTGGAAGCAGATCGCCGCACGCACCACAAAAAAGACACCGCTTATCAACGTAAAATTGCCCATGCACGTTGTCCGGCCAACGACTCTGTCTATGATCGAATTTCGCCATAACGGCCACTCGGGTTCTGCCATTCTTCTTTAAGGTGTTTCCCAGCCTTAGGACGAACCGGCATAATTGTCAAGCAGTCTTTTGTAACGATTCTGCAACCATTTCGTCCAGCGGTTTTTGAAGTGTTAGCATTAACATCGGACCGGTTCTTCCACGCCCTGACGCCAGCGCGGACGACATTTGCGCCTTGATATTGGTAGCGATCCTGATCGCTATTTTGTATTGAATGGATACGGCTGCTTTTATAAGGAAAATAAATGGCGAAGTTTCGAGGATGAAACCGGCGCAGACGCCGGTTCCATCTGCGCTTACCCAAACAACTTTCACCAAAAGGCTAAAGACCGATGCGGGCAAATCCACAAAAACCGAGCGCGCAAAGGGGTCGGTCCCGAGTATTGACAGAAGTGTTTTGAAG